>Ga0055483_10000221_pt1 | contig 12882 bp, 10 predicted proteins | sample RushMan_CattailN_5_FD_57938 | JGI IMG/M metagenome (GOLD analysis project Ga0055483, IMG submission 57938) | Wetland microbial communities from San Francisco Bay, California, USA, that impact long-term carbon sequestration - RushMan_CattailNLB_D2 | ecosystem: Environmental > Aquatic > Marine >... | reverse complement strand
TGGTCCCAGAGGGAAGTCTTACTCTTGCCATCCTGGGAGAGACCGTTGTGGTGAGTCAGGACGATGACCTTTTTTTTCTTTTCGACCTGGGCCTTGAGGAATTCCAACTGGACTCCGTTGTCGCCCAAAGACCCACATAGATACATTCCGGACTCATCGGCATAGTAGGAGGAGTCCAGCCCAACGATTACCCAGTTGGTGTTCTCGAGCGCGAAAAAGCTGCTCCCCTGTTGCAGCGCAAACAAGGGTGAGGCAAGCGCCACGTTGAAGTAAGGAGTTCCTCCGGAATACATCTCGTGATTGGAGTTGAGCGTGAAAGCTCCCTTCGAACCCGGGCGCCACAAGCTCACCAGAAGGTGCTCCTCCTGCTCGCTGGTCCCCGCGTAGTAAACATCGCCCAGGTGAATCGTGAGGTCAGTCTGGAGGAAATCCATATGCCGCATGACATCCGTGCTGGGCGATGGGTTCCCAGGGTTTCTCCAGTTCCCTGTCCCCCAGTCGCCGGTCATGGCGATTTGAATATCGTCAGGAATCGGGATGGTCGGAGGCTTGTTCGGAAAGTCATGTTTGACCTCGAAGACGTTTTCCAGCCAGACAGCACCGGCTTCCGCCCAACCCGGGTCCATCTGTTCGTACTTGCCCGTCCCCCAGATCTGTCCACCGGCATCAACATCCACGACAACGCCCGCGTCCAGGCTGTTCACCACGCCATCGCGGTCCCCGGTCAATGCCGAATGGACAAGAAGCAGATTATGGTCGACCGTCGTGTCGAGCCTCGGCACAATTTTCTCCTGGCTCGCGGTCACTGCCTGTTGGTGCGCCTTCAGAAGCATCGGCATGATTGTCTTCTGCTGTTCCCCCGTCAGTGCCCCCCACGCCTTGTTGATCCGGCTTGCTATGACCGGGTCTATGCTGATTTTCATTCCGCCCTCCTGTTCCGAATATTTGTAAGGCCTACCCCAGAACTAAGATGGACCTTGCCCCTTGATCTCGCTCAATGCCCTGCGTGATTCCTGTCCCTCTGTTATTGCCCCTTTTTACGACCTTTTCGCCCACGAAGGCAATCTCCATGTTCGGAATTGCCTCAGGAGTCGAGCAGGCCGACAGGCCCCTATCATAGTCGATGTTCGACTCCGCAACGACACCGTTATTGCCGTTCACGTTTCGCCTTTGATTTTCATGAATTGTCGGGTGCGCATCGGCTTCACTGAACCGCACCTGCTTCGGCCCTCTCGTGGCGCTGCGATGCAGTAGCGCGGGTCCAGCCGCAGGCACGAACTTGCAATAAGCCCCGGCCACCGTTACCCGATCCACAATCCCCACAACGAATAAGCACTAAAGCGTGATGTCCAGCTTCGAAAGTAAAAACGGTGTCGGATATGAATTATCGGAATCGTGGGCGATACAGGACTCGAACCTGTGACTTCTACCGTGTGAATGTGCAGGCGATTGAATTTACAACAACTTACAGACGCTCACAGGGGCTGCTAACTCCGCTAAGTGCTTGTAAGTTCGGTCTGCATCGGGTTTGCCTTCGGGTTGGCGTGCACCCACCCTGCGCGTTATTCCCATCGCCTAATAATGAACGTGCCGCGTAGCAATCCGATGTGTCCGCATCGACGCGGTGGAAACAGTGAGGACACTAGCCGTAGCAAACCCACAAGTAACGCACCAGAAATTCAGGACAACATCTGCAACCCGCCACTGGGAGACGGCTGACCTTGTCACCCCCCTGCGGAAAATACTCGTTCCACAGAAGCTTTAGACATCTGCCCGCAGCAGATTGAGTGTCAAGGGGAAAGTTGGTTAGCCGTTGTAGTGAAGTAATCCGCACGGTTGCGGGTTACTTCGTAGGGACACGGCCAAAAGTCTATATTCCCATTGTCTCAAAAGGCGACTCCCGGCCGAAAGTATCACGAAACTCCTGAGCAGTAGCGCCACCAGTTCGATACCATAGAAAGCCACGCCTTGCCTAACCATTTCTTTGGGGCAGCAAGTTGAAAACTCTTGATGAACAGGAAGTCAGCTCTCAGGAATGGTCAATTCAGCTTTCGAGAAGGAGCCGATCTTTGAAAAAGAGCAGCTCCAACAAACTTATAGAACCACAGAACGGTCATCCCAAGAATCCGAATCGAAAGCCGCACCAGCCCGCCGCGCGGAAAACGGTCGCGCGGAACACCAAATTCGAAGCTTCGACGACCAAGAAGAAATCATCCGATAAACCACTGTCCGGGTCGACTCCAAGGCCAAACAACTCGTCAAAACCTCTACGAAGCAAAGTTGGTAAAGCTTCCAGGGCAGTAAAGTCGAAAGTAGCCGATAGGAGACTGTCACAACTGGAAAGAGGCAGGGCCGTGAAGAAGCTCTTTGAGCAGGGATACTCGCATGAGAAGTTAGCCGAGATGTTACGACGCAAAAAGAGCCTCGTCCGAGAACTCATAATTCTTGGAGGTCTGCCTAAAGATCTGGAAGTGGCTTACCTTGAAGGGAAGGTTGACCGGAAGGAGGTACTGAAGATGGCTCGGGCCTGAAAGGAATACGTCGAGTCAACAGCGCCCTCCACACCTGGGAGCTCGCAGGAGATCCCAGGCAGGGATCATTCGCCTGAACAGACGGTGGCTGTTAGAACCCCAAAAACACGGCAGAGGCTTCCGTCCTTGATGAGCGCAGAAGAGCGTCAGGAAAAGATCTCCGGATATGCCCAGCTGATCGTTGATTGGATTCGCCAGACGGATCTGCGGCCCTGCGATTATGGTACATTCTTCAAGCAGGTGGATTCAGCACTGGATGGAACCCGCCCGTGGTTGTTCAGCAACGAAGCTCCGAAGCCGGATGAAATCCATCCGAAGGAGGACCCGTGGAAGGTGATCGCACGCTGCAAGGTTGTGCGTGGGAATCCACAGTCCGCGCCCGATGTCATCAACAACGCCGTGACGCGGTTGGCACGCTGGATTCAGCGGGTCATTCCGGATCGGGAAATGCTGAAGGAAGCTATTGTCAAAGCCAAAGTCCCCCTTCTCAATCAGGCTCTGTAGGCAAACCAGACCTCACACCGTAGTTCATGTTTAAATGTGGAACAGTCGCCGCAGAGCGAGACAAGCGGCCATGCCCACGGGTAGGCGTTTATCGGCCAGGTGGATTACTTCGGAGTAGCTTGTCAGTCAAGCATGAATATCAGGGGCCGAGAGTAGACTATATCTACGGTTAGCCGACTACACGTCAAAGTAAGTACGCGGATTGTTTCCAAGTCGCCGACGATGCGCCCGGAACCATGGATCAACACATTCATGCATCGGTCGTTTCTCGGAAAAGTGCTCGGTGTGGCGGAGCTCTCGGGATGACTAAATGTTGTCAATGAGCATATTGAATCACACCTAGTGCAGTGGGATTTGTCTCCTCACGGACGGCCTGGGGCGGGAAGTTCATTCGTCGCAGGAGGGCCTGGAAGCGCGAGTCGGAGCGCAGGGGGTCGAGTGGGTGGCTACCTTAATGTAGGTCATCCCCTTGTCATGTCTTTCGTAGGCGTTGTCCAGCCCCCCGAACGCTTCGTCCCTTTGTCCCAACGCCATGTGGACGACCGCCAGATCGTACCTCGGAACATCCGGGCGGGCCGCTACGCCAGATGCCTGGTATTGTAGAGTATTGACAGAGCCCAATCTTTTTGACACCGTAGCTCGCTCAACCAAATGGACGGGGTAAAATGATGCGGTTCACAAAGATGCTGTGTGTCGTTCTTCTGAGTGCGGTGCTTTTCGCTGCCAATGTGTGCGTTGCGGCCCCAGGCGGTAGCAGGGTAGCCGTGCTCATGGTGGACACCGACCACGTGACGGGAACCATCGAGAAGCCCATCTACGGCCAATTCCTCGAGCATATCAACCATTCCGTCGTTGACGGGCTGTACGCCGAACAGATTCGGGGTCAGGGGTTCGAGGGCAACGATTTCCAGACGTATTGGAAGACATTCGCAGACCACGGCACGGTTCAGATCGCGGAGGTGAAGTTTAAGAACGAAGACAAGAGCGTCCGCATCGAGGTCAACAACGGCACCGCCGGCATTCGGCAGGATCGCATCTATGTGCAAGCCGGGTATCAGTACAATGGGTCCGTCTGGCTCAAACCCGAACGGAACACGACGAAAGTGACCCTCCGGGTGATAGGTTCCGACGGCAAGCTCGTGGCGGAAGCGCCGCTCCCGACGTCGGGCTCCGCCTGGCAGGAAGTCCCCTATAAGTTCTCCAGCACCAGGACCGATGGACAGGCAACGGTTGAGATTGCTGCCGCCGGCACGGGAGCCGTTCTGCTGGACTTCGTATCAATGATGCGGGCCGACGCGCGCAGGAACGGCATGTTGCGTCCTGACCTGGTTGAAGCCCTGCGCGCCCTCAAGCCACCCTTCATCCGCTGGCCCGGCGGGTCGTTCGCCTCCATCTATAAATGGAAAGATGGCATCGGCCCCCAGGTTTCCCGCAAGTACCATCCCAACAAGATCTGGGGCGGCTACTCAGACTACTACGGCTTCGGCACCGACGAATTTTCGGAACTCTGCCGTCAGCTCCACACGGAGCCGATGATCGCCCTTGCCGCGACGAGCACTGATCCGAAAATGGTGCAGTACGCCATGGACTGGGTGCACTACCTGAACGATCCGCCGACGACAAAGTGGGGCAGGTTACGAGCGGCGAACGGGCACCCCAAACCTTACGGGGTCAAGTACTTTCAGATTGACAATGAGCCGATGAACCACGGTCTGACACCCGAGCAGTACGCTAAGATCGTTAACGTGTATGGCAGCCGGCTGCGGAAGATTGCGCCGCAGGCGAAGATTGTTGCCTGCGGGCAGAAGCGGTCGACCGACATGATTTGGAGCGAGAAAGTCATCGACCTCGCCGGCCACAACTTCGACATCCTCGACGTCCACAACTACGAGTACGAGAACCAGAACTTCCAGACGGGACTGCTTCGTATCCAGGACTACCTTGTCAAGCTCCGGGACTATATTCGTGCGTCAAAGCATCCGCAAATCAAAATAGGGGTCCTGGAATGGGGTCTCTGCCGGACGGACGATTGGCGCGCGGGCCTGCACACCGCCGGCAGTCTGATCCTGTACGAGGAGCTCAGTCCTGAACTGGCCATGAGCTGCCCCGCCCTGCTAATGCGTAATACCACCGACGACCCGCTTTGGCACGCGTGGATCTATCACAACCACATGACCTGGTTCCCCGGCTCGGGTTACGTCGTCGAGAAGCTCTTCCGCGACCACTATGAGCCGGAGCGCTTCGCCTCGACGTCCGGCACCTTCCGCAACATTCCGAACCGCAAGATCTTTTTCGACAAAATCGCCCAGATGATACCCCAGGGCTGGCAGCCCGGGACGGTTGATGCCATTGCCACCGGCAGTGCCGACGGCAGGCGTATCGTCATCAAGGCGGTGAACTACGAAGGCAATCGCAATATCCTGCTCACCCGCCTGCAGGGCTCCTCCGTCCCCGCGAACGCCCAGGTGAAGGTCTACACGTTGAAAGCCGGACTTATGGATTCCCCATCTCTGGAGAATCCCGATAGGATCGAACCCGTCGAAACCACGATGCCGTACGCGCATGACCTGACGATCGACCTGACCCCCTATTCCGTTACCGTCATCGAGATCGTCGCGCAGTAAGCCTGAGCAGGACCGTTTAAACTGGGGGCGGCGCCTACAATCCTACCTTCCCTCCGGCCAACTGTCTGAGAATGCACACCGCCGCGCACCTGAAGCGCGCCAGGGCCTGAGCGTCCCTGGCAAACTTTTAAGGAAGGAACTTGAGAGCAGCTTGCAGGCCGAGCGTTTTGTCGTCGGCCTTGTAGGCAACACCCATACCTCCGCCGCCCTGCTTTTCGAGAATCCGATAATGGGAAACAGCCTCGCCCGCTACCGGAAGGGCCGCCACCCCGTTTGTGTCGCATCACAGGAGCCTTAAACAATGAAGTCAACGGTGGGCAGACTTTGCGGTCAACCCAGTTTCGTGCTCATGCGATGAAGTGTAGATGTCCGCGCCAATCGAATCGATTTCCTCGACGGCAAGAATTGCGCGACCGTGTGGCAAAGGAAGCCCTCATCCACTCAATGAATGTCTCTAGAAGTACAGGTCAAGAATTTGAGGGTCAAGCATTGGGCCAGGGTAAGCTTTGAAATGAGATCCCGGCGGCAGCAATGAGTAAGCGATAAGCGTTCACCGATTCCGCCCGGGTGACGGGCCACTCGGAAGTTTGACAAAAGTGGTCAAGTTGACGGGTAACGGCCTAACCTTGTGTTGACTTGTCGCCCTCGAACTTCAGGTCAGAGGCGCGGTTTGCCGACAATTCGCACAGAACACCGCACGACGTATGCGCAAGTTCGATTCGCCTCAAAGCGCAGGCTTGCGGCTATGGACGAAGCCCATAAATAACCTGATTCAGAGACTACCGACCAATCCGAGTTTCGGAACATCTGGGGAAAGAAGCGCCCGAATATCCCTCATGGGTGGCTGGCCGAAAAAGCGGCTGTATTCGCGATTGAACTGCGTAGCACTTTCGTACCCAACCTCAAATGCCGCGCGCGCAGCGTCAAGGCCGCTGTTGAGCATCAGGTTGCGAGCCGCTTGCAGCCGGAGTTGTTTTTGATACTGAAGCGGACTCATCGCCGTCAGCATCCGGAAATGATGGTGCAGCGTCGATACACCCATGCTGGCAATCTGGGCGAGTTCCTCCACGTGTAGCGGCTTAGCGTAGTTCGCGGTTATCCACGCTACCGCTTGTGCCGTTCGGTGGCTTTGATCTCCGAGTGTTGCAACTGCGCGCAAGCGCGCTCCCTCCGGTCCACGCAGAATCCGGTAGATGATCTCGCGCTGAATCAGCCCGCTTAGGAATGGGATGTCCAGCGGGCTGTCCAGAAGATCCATTAGGCGGCAGCACGCGCCCAAGAATTCGGGCGTGGTTTCACCGGTGGACATGGCGGGACTTCCCGGCGCTGCCTCCGCGACATGAATTTCCCCACGCCCGAGCACGTCCCGGACCATGGACATGTCCAGTCTGAGCGACAGTACGAGACAGGGAACCTCTTCGGTTGCCTCGGCCACCCAGCTGACGATCGGCAAATCGACCGAAGTCAGGAGGAAGTGGGACTCGTCGTAGATGAAGCTGGTCCGGCCAAGGTTCACCTGCTTGCGGCCCTGGGCGACCACGATGACGCCCGCATGGTAGGTTGTCCGGCACGGAGGGGTAGGGGATGTCCGCCGGTGAAGGCTCACGCCGGGAATCTCCGTTATCCGATTCTCTTCTTCGCCCACGAATGAGGCAATCTTGCGCGCCAGCGCTGCGCGCAACTCGCGGGCCAGGTTTGACTTCAGGGCGGCATTTTCCTTCAGCTTTTTCATGTTAGTCACCAATACTGCGCGCTTCTTAAAGATAGTCGCTTGGCTGCAGTGGCGCAATGTATTTTTCGCCTGACAAGAGGAATAGGCAATAAGCAGGCAGGATCGGGCTACCGCTCCTCGGTGATTTGATCCTAAGTTTAAGACAGATGAAACCCTTGGGAAAGAGAGTCGCATGAAGAAGCGCAAGCTTGGCAATCTGGAGGTATCAGCTCTCGGCTTCGGTTGCATGGGCATGAGCGTGAATTATGGTCCGGCAGAAGACAAGCAGAAAATGATCGCGCTGCTGCATGCGGCGGTGGAACGTGGCGTCACCTTTTTCGATACGGCAGAAGTGTACGGACCATTCACCAATGAAGAACTCGTTGGAGAAGGACTTCGCACAGTACGCGACAGAGTCATTATCGCTACCAAATTCGGCTTTGATATCGATCCGCAAACACGGGAGCGTCGCGGGCTGAGCAGCAGGCCGGAGCACATCAAAAAGGTCGCGGAGGAATCTCTCAAACGCCTTAAGACTGAATACATCGATCTCTATTACCAGCATCGCGTTGATCCGAACGTTCCCATTGAAGAAGTGGCAGGGGCCGTTAAAGATTTGGTGCAGGCTGGCAAGGTAAAGCACTTCGGTTTGTCAGAGGCGAGTGCAAAGACTATTCGCAAGGCACATGCGGTTCTACCGGTGGCGGCGGTTCAGAATGAATATTCGCTTTGGGCGCGCGATTCAGAACCGGAAGTTCTGCCCACCTGTGAGGAGCTCGGAATTGGTTTTGTTCCATGGAGCCCTCTGGGGCAGGGATTTCTCACAGGAACAGTTGCTGTTAATAGTTCGTTCGGAAGCGCAGATATCCGCAGGATATTTCCGCGATTCACACCTGAGGCATTGAAAGCGAATCAGCCACTCGTTGACCTGCTTGAACGAATTGCGTTGAAGAAGAGCGCCACCCCGGCACAGATTGCACTCGCCTGGCTGCTGGCGCAAAAGCCCTGGATTGTGCCTATTCCCGGCACCCGAAAGATCGAGCGGCTGGATGAAAATCTTGGCGCGATCGACATCGAGTTCACTCAAAAAGACCTTGAAGAGATTGACGCCGCGGCGTCGCAGATCGAAGTGCTTGGTGCACGAGGTACCGGACACGAACGCTACTTATAGTTTGTGCGCTCCATCGAGGATTGCAGTGAATTGAGAGCGCAGAGTTGCCGCGTGCTGAACTGGGTCGTTTATCTCCCGCTGTCGAAGTGGAACGAACAAAGCGAAGCATGGAGGATGTTGTATGCCGATCACATTGAACGTAAACAGAAAGCCTCATTCAGTCGATGTACCGGGCGATACGCCACTACTTTGGATCTTGCGCGACGTTCTAGGCCTAAAAGGGACAAAGTATGGCTGCGGTATCACATTGTGCGGAGCCTGCACTGTACTTGTAGATGGCCATGCGGTGCGTTCATGCATCATGCCCGTAAGGTCAGTGGAGAACAGGATGATTACGACCATTGAGGGCCTCGCTGATACAGTGATCCATCCCGTGCAGCAAGCCTGGGAGGAAATTGATGTGCCCCAGTGCGGCTATTGTCAGCCGGGGCAGATCATGTCTGCGGCAGCGTTGCTTTCAACCAAGCCGAAGCCTACCGACGCCGACATTGATTCGGCGATGAGCGGGAACCTATGCCGCTGCGGCACGTATCCGCGTATTCGCGAAGCCATTCATCATGCAGCCGAGTTGCTGGCTTCCAAAGGAGGTACACGATGAATTCCGACCGCCGGTCGTTCCTCAAGATATGCGCCATCGCAGGTGGTGGCTTCGTACTGGAACTGCATGAGACCCCTTTGGCTCTTGCGCAGGCTCGCAGGAACTTTACTCCCCCACCATTGGAGCCGCGTGCCTTTGTCCACATTGCGCCGGACGGCAGCGTCACCATCATGGCCAAGAACCCCGAGGGGGGACAGGGCGTGAAAACGCACCTCCCGATGCTGATTGCCGAGGAACTCGACATTGACTGGAAGGACGTAAAAGTTGAACAAGCCGACGGCGACCAGAAGCTGTACGGGTTCCAGTTTTTGGGCGGCAGCACGGCTACTCCAATGAATTGGGATCCGCTGCGGCGGGTTGGAGCTGCCTGGCGGCAGATGCTCGTATCGGCCGCGGCGACTGCCTGGGGCGTGCCCGAATCCGAATGCAGCACCAAGGCCGGACGTGCACTTCACTCCGCATCGGGCCGGTCTGCAGGCTACGGCGAACTGGTAGCCAAAGCTGCCTCACTCACCCCGCCTGCGCTCAACTCGGTGAAGCTCAAGAAAGCGGCAGACTACACCATCATTGGTACGTCTCGGAGAAACGTTGACAACCGCGCCATCGTTACAGGAGAACCCATATTTGGTATCGATGTGGAGCTTCCCGGGATGCTTCATGCTGTTCTGCACAAGTGTCCCGTATTCGGCGGCAAGGTCAAGACCGCGAACACCGAGGAAATCGCGAAGATGCCGGGAGTGCGAAAAGTCTTAATTGTCGCCGGGACACTGGTTGACGATAAAGTAATTCCACTTAACCCCGGTCTTGAACCGGGCGTGGCGATTCTGGCAGATACCTGGTGGCAGGCGCAAAGTGCACGAACAAGCCTCAAAGTCGAATGGGATTTCGGCGCAGGTGCGAGCCAGAGCTCTGCAAGTTTCGCGCAACAAGCCGCCGATGCGTTCAAGCAACCTTTTGAACATGTGGTGGGCGAATACGGGAATGTGGATGCCGCTCTGAAGGGTGCGTCCAAAGTTCTGGAGGCCACCTACGCGTACCCCTTTCTCCCACACAATACGCTTGAGCCGCAGGGGTCCACCGCATCCTTCAAAGATAGAAAGCTGGAGATATGGAGCACGACACAGGATCCTGCCGCCGTTCGCCGTCTAACGGCCAGGATTACCGGTATTTCCGAGTCAGACGTGACAATCCACATGATTCGTGCTGGCGGATCTTTCGGCCGCCGCTTTACGAATGATGATGATGTGGAAGCTGCGTGGCTCAGCAAGCAGGCAGGTCAACCGGTCAAGATCACATGGTCGCGCGAAGACGACATGACGCACGACAACTATCGCGCCGCCGGATGGATTGGCTTAAAAGCGGGTCTGGATGCGAAGGGCAGTGTCGTCGCCTGGCGGCAGCACTTTGTGACGTTCGGCGACGGCAAGCGAACGCCCTTTGATGCCGGTATCAACCCGCACGAGTTTCCAGCCGGATACACACCCGCATATCAGCTTGGGATGTCGAACTCCATTCTTCTTGGGATTCGTACCGGCCCGCTCCGCGCACCGCAGGTCAATGGACGTGCTTTTGTACTTCAATCCTTCCTCGACGAGCTTGCCTTCGCCGCGGGTCGTGATCCACTTGACCTTCAGCTCGAACTGCTCTCGCGTCCACCTGCTTCGGGATTTGGGTTCCAGCCCCAAAACCCCTTCGGCGGCGCGAATCCCGAGCGCCTGCGTGGAGTGTTGGAGACGGTTGCGGAGATGTCGAACTGGCGCAAACGCAAGAAGGAGAAGGGACGCGGAATGGGAATCGCGGCATTCTTCTGCCACATGAGTTACTTTGCGGATGTTGCCGACGTCAGCGTCGATTCGCAAAATCGCATCACCGTTCATCAGATTTGGGCGGCGGGCGATCTGGGCAGCCATGTGATCAATCCCCGTGCGGCGGAGAGTCAGACATTCGGCGGAATCATTGATGCGCTGAGCCAAATGGAGCAGGAGATTACGTTGGCCAAGGGCGAAGTGGAGCAAGACAACTTCGACAAGCAACCCTTGTTGCGGATGCCTCAAGTGCCAAAGATTGAGGTCCAATTCCGCAAGACGGAGTTTTCGCCTACAGGCCTTGGCGAACCGATGCTGCCGCCGGTGATTCCGGCCGTTACCAATGCTGTGTTTGCCGCAACCGGCAAGCGCATTCGCACTTTGCCGCTCAAACGAAGCGGATTCGCGTTCGCGTAGAACACAACGAAGGAGCAGAAATCCAAAAGCGCACATTAGGTAAGGATCTGGAGGTGTCCGCGCTCGCTTGGCTCATGGCCCAGAAGCCGTGGATCGTGCCTATTCAAGGGACGACTCAGATGGCGCACATGCTCGAGAACACCGGTGCTGCTGAAGTTCGATTCACGTCGACTGAACTCGCGGAACTGAACTCAGCTGTTTCGGCGATCGAGATCCACGGGGCCCGGCTTCCGGACCAGGTTCTTGTTCTCTCAGGAGTCGAAGCAGTGCCCAAGAAGTAGGTAGCGACGTTATGCAATTACGAATGTTGGGAAGAAGCGGCAAGGTCGAGGTTTTCAGGACGATGAAGCGCATAAGTGTTTTGTCGCTGCTCATCCTGACAATCATTTGTCTCCTATCTAGTTTTTCCTGGGTGCAGGAATTGTCCTCAGGTGACCGGCCGCTGCCCGCCGAGCAGAAGATACTGATCGTGTATCTATCCCGGACCAACAACACCAAGGCCATTGCAGAAATCATTCACCAAAAGGTCGGCGGCAGACTGGTAGCACTCGAGTTGGAAACACCTTATCCCGCTGACTACAATGCAACTGTTCAACAAGTCGTCCGCGAGAATGAAACCGGCTATTTGCCGCCTTTGAAGACGAAGATTGAGCGTATTGAGCAGTACGATTTTGTGTTTCTGGGCTTTCCAACCTGGGGAATGCGGCTGCCGCCGCCGATTAAGAGTTTCCTTCGTCAGTACAGCCTGAAGGGAAAGACAGTTATCCCATTTAACACGAATGGGGGATACGGTGTGGGAAGCAGTTTTCAGACCGTTACGGAGCTATGTCCCCAAAGCACGGTGCTGCAAGGCTTCACTACCAGGGGCGGATCGGAAAGAGATGGACAGTATCTCGTTATCAAAGGAGCAAGGGCAGAAGAAGCACAGAAAGAAGTTGAGAGTTGGCTAAGGAAAATAAAAATGCTGAAGTAAAGCTTGCTAGAGTTTTAGCAGGAAAGGATAGGCGGGCAATTATCTCTAGGTGACGATTATGAAAAAAAGAGAACTAGGAAACAGCAGGCTTGAGGTCTCGGCCCTCGGTCTCGGATGCATGGGGTTGAGCTATGGCTACGGTCCGGCTATCGAAAAGCAGCGAGCCATCGATGTGATCCGGACAGCAGTCGAACGCGGCGTGACATTCTTCGATACGGCGGAAGCGTACGGGCCATTCACGAACGAAGAGCTCGTGGGCGAGGCACTCGCCCCGCATCGCGAACGGGTAGTGATTGCCACCAAGTTCGGTTTCGACATCGCTCCCGACGGGCAGCGGCGGGGTGGGCTCAACAGCCGGCCAGAGCATATCAAGCAGGTTGCTGAGGCGTCACTAAAACGCCTCAAGACCGACGTTATCGATCTCTTCTACCAGCACCGCGTCGATCCAGACGTGCCGATCGAGGATGTCGCGGGCGCGGTGAAGGACCTGATTCAGGCTGGCAAGGTCAAGCACTTCGGTCTTTCTGAAGCCGGAGCAAACACGATTC
>Ga0055483_10000220_pt1 | contig 12905 bp, 14 predicted proteins | sample RushMan_CattailN_5_FD_57938 | JGI IMG/M metagenome (GOLD analysis project Ga0055483, IMG submission 57938) | Wetland microbial communities from San Francisco Bay, California, USA, that impact long-term carbon sequestration - RushMan_CattailNLB_D2 | ecosystem: Environmental > Aquatic > Marine >... | reverse complement strand
CGATTCGGACTGCCCGAGGCGCGGGTGGGACTCATGCCCGGGCCGGGCGCCGCGCGCGGGCTCACGCAGGTCAACCTGCATTGGCTGAAGCTGATGGCGCTCGGCGCCGAGACGCTCGACGCGGAGGAGGCGCGCCTCGCCGGGCTGGCCACGCGCGTGGTCCCGGCCGGCGAGCACCTCGCCGCGGCGGAGGCGCTCGCCCAGCGCATCGGCGGCCTGGCGCCGATCGCCCTGTCGGTCGCCAAGCAGATGCTCAACGGCATAGCTCCGGAGCACTACGCACACGCGACCGCGGCCGTGACGCAGCTGCAGGGCACCGATGACTTCCAGGAGGGGATCGCAGCCTTCAGGGAGCGCCGGCCGCCCGCCTTCGGCGGCAGCTGAGCGAGCTCGTGCCGCGCCCCGCTCCATCGCGCCGCGCCGAGCCCGCCGCGACGAGCGCTCCCGGCGCGCGGACCGCGGTCGCGTTGCGCCTGGTCAGCATCCGCGATGCGGGCCGCGACGGCCGCCTCGGGATCGTCAGCTCGGACCTCGCGCGGGTGCTGCGCGGGCCGACTGACACCGTCCAGCGCCTGCTCGAGGAGTGGCCGATGCACGTGCCGCGCCTGATCGCGCTGGCGGAGGAGCTCGAGCGCGGCGCTGGCGCTCCGCTCGACGCACGGACGCTGCTGGCGCCGGTGCCGCGCGCCTACCAGTGGTGCGAGGGCAGCACCTACCTCTCTCACATGCGCCGCTGCCGCGCTGCTCGCGGCGCGGAGATGCCCTCCGATCCCGATCGCGAGCCAGCCGTCCTGCAGGGCGCATCCGACCGCTTCCTCGCGCCAACCGAGCCGATCGTGCTCGCCCAGGAGGACTGGGGCCTCGACCTCGAGTGCACGCTCGCCGCGGTCGTCGGTGACGTGCCGCAGGGCGCGCCCGCGGATGTCGCGGCCAGCTGCATCCGGCTGCTCGTGCTCGTCAACGACCTCACGCTGCGCGGCGTCCTGCAGGCCGAGTTCGCGAAGGGGCTGGGGTTCGTGCAGTCCAAGCCGCTGCGCGCGATGGCGCCGGTCGCGCTCACCCCCGCCGCGCTGGGCGAGGCGTGGGACGGCGGCCTGCTGCACGCGCGCGTCTCCTGCTGGGTCAACGGGGAGCCGCTGGGAGCGCTGGACAGCGGCCGCGACGCCGCCTTCGACTTCGGGCAGGTGATCGCCCATGCCGCCCGCACCAGGCCGCTCGCGGCGGGGACGATCGTGGGGACGGGGACGGTCTCCAACGCCGACGCGAGCAACGGCTTCGGCTGCCTGGCCGAGAAGCGGGCGATGGAGATCCTCCAGGGCCGTGAGCCGAGCGCCTACCTGCGCGTGGGCGACACCGTGCGAATCGAGGCGCACGACAGGGCGGGCAGCAGCCTGTTCGGGTCCATGCAGAACACCGTGGTCGACATCGATCGGAGGAGCGAGGATGCAGAGCGGCAGTGAGTGGCGGACCGGATGGACGGCTGAGAGCCCGATCGACGTGGGCTACGCCTGGGCTCCAAACGAGGGCGGCGAGTACGAGGCGCGGGACGGCGACGGACTGCTCTGCCGCGACCTCGGCGTGCAGGAGGCCTCCAAAGGCGCGGTCGGCGTCTGGCGCCTGCGCACGGGCGAGCCGGAGCAGGCCGCGGGATGGCGGCTGCTCGACTGCGACTTCGAGATGCTCTTCGTCCTGCGCGGGGCGGTCTCGATCGAAGACGAGAGCGGTCGCGCCGTCTCGCTCGGTCCCGGTGGCTGCGCTGTGCATCCGGGCCGCTACCCGTACCGCCTCTCCGGGCTCTCAGAGGACTTCGACGCCATCCACATCACCTCGCCGGCCAGCGTGGCGGTCATTCGCGGCGAGGCCGCCCTGCGCGCCGAGCGCGAGGCGGTCGCACACGAGCCGGCGTACACCCATGACACCGAGGACCGGTACAGGCGCGGCGACGGGCCGCGCGCGTTCTTCTCCTACCGAGACCTCGGCACGCGCGGACCTACGGAAGGGCGCATGCACGTCCACGTCGTGCGGGCGAGCGAGCCCGGCGCCGGCACGGGCTGGCACTACCACACGATGTCCCAGTGGTTCATGGTCATCGGGGGCACCTCCACGATCACGGTCGGCGAGCGCGCCCCGCAGCCCCTTCGCTGGGGCGATGCGATGTGCGTCGGCAGCGGCGAGGCGATGCGCCACGACGTCAGCGACTTCTCAGGCGACTACCTCGTGCTGGAGATGTGCATACCGGCCGACTACGACACGATCGCGGTCGACCCGCCGGCGAGGTCTGCCCGCTGAGCGGATCGGACGCGGCCGGACGGACGGCTGATGGAGCCCTCAGTCCTGCCCGCCGGCGATCCGCAGCGTCGCGGCGCCCTCGAGCGCCCGGCCGCGGCCCGCGACGTCGAGCCAGATCGCGCAGTCGAGGCTGCGCCCCGACTCGCTCTCGTGCACCGCGAGCACCTCCGCGCCGGCGTCGACGCGATCGCCGCCGAACACGTTGGCGTTGAAGCGGGCCTGCAGGCGCGCGATGCTCGCGCCGGGCACGCACTCGGTGAGCATGCTCATGACGTAGGCGAGGTTCGCGGGACCCTGGTTGATCACGCGATCGCCCAGCCCCATCTCCCTGACCGCCGCGGGATCGAGGTGGATCGGGTTCGGGTCGTCGAGGATCGTCGCGAGTGTCCTCATGTGCTCGGCGCTGACCGACTCGATCGTCCACGGACCGAGGATCGCGCCCGCGACCGGCGTCATGATGCCTCCCGTCGCGGAAGCACGAACGTGTTGGTGCAACTGGCGACGGCGACATCGCCCGGCGCGCTCATCGCCAGCCGGTAGGTGAGCAGATCAAAGGTGCCCGCTCGGCGGCCGACTTTGCGCTCCAGATCGACCACCTCGCCGGTGACGCGGTAGGGAACGCCGGCCTGCAGCGGCTGGTCGTACTCGATCTCGACCGACCCGAGCATCGGGCCGTCCCGGACGTCGAAGTCCGCGAGCGCGCAGAGCTCGGCGACGCTCACGCCGATGCCCCGCTGAGTCGCGATGTAGGCCCAGATGGGATGGGCGCCCCCATCCATGGAAGGGCTTGCCTCCAGCGCCCTCTCCAGGTCGCTCGCCTCCTGGGGGGTGATCGTGAACGTGCCTTCCGACAGAACCGTTCCAGGCAGATGCTCGAATCCCGGGACCGGCAACTCGACTCCTCTCGACGCGGACTTCGGAGCGTGCAACGATATCAAACGGTCGATTGGTTGTAAGCTGGACGGATCGCGCAGACGGCGGCCGGCTGGCCGCCCCGATCAGGGAGCTTGCATGAGCGACGAGCTGGCTGGAAAGGCGATCGTGATCACCGGCGCGGGGCGCGGTCTCGGGCGCGCGTTCGCCGAGGCGATCGTCGCCGCGGGCGGCGGCGTGGTCGTCAACGACATCGACGCCGACCTCGCGGCTGAGGTCGCCGCAGAGTTGCGCGAGTCGGGCGGGCGGGCGGTCCCCAGCGGCGCCAGCGTCGCCTCGTGGGAGCAGTCCGCGGCGCTGATCGACGCCTGCGTGCAGGCATTCGGCCGCGTGGACGGGCTGGTCAACAACGCCGGCATGTTCCACACCCGCTCCCCCCTGCAGCAGCAGGAGCGGGAGTTGCGCGACATCGTCGAGGTGAACGTGCTCGGCGCGATGTTCGCCGGCATCCACGCGATGCGCGCGATGGGCCCCACCGGCGGCGGCGCGATCGTCAACATCGGCTCGGAGGCGATGTTCGGCTACTCGATGATGGGCGCCTACGCTACGACGAAGGGCGCGATCGCCTCGCTGACCTACGCCTGGTCGCACCATCTGCGGGAGACCGGCGTCCGCGTGAACGCCGTCGCCCCCAACGCCCAGACGCGGATGACCCCGTTCGGTCCCGACGGCAACCCGCTGCCCAGGCCCGCGGCCTCCTCGGTGGCGCCGCTCGTCGTCCACCTGCTCAGCGACGATGCCGCCGCGATCAACGGCAGGATCCTCAAGTTCAACGGGACGACGCTCGCGCCCGTGATCCCCGCGATGCTCAGCGAGGAGTCGGTACGCAGAGACAGCTGGACCGTTGCGGACGTGGCCGCGGCCTGCGCGGGACCGCTCGCCTCGCAGCTGCTGTCCGCGGCGGGACCGGTCGTCCACGACGCCCGCGCCTAGCTCGCCGAGCGAGTCCGCGGCGCCTCGCGCCACTTGCGTAACAACCAATCGGCCGGTAGGCTACTCTGCGAAGGGCGCCGGCGACTCCGGCGACGGGATGGGCAGCGTGCCAGGTCAGATCGACACCACGAGCAACGGAACAGCGCCGCAGACCGGCGAGCCTGGGGGCGGCGACGTCCGCGCTCAGCCGGCGGTGAGCATTCGTCACCTCTCGAAGACCTTCCCCGGCGTGCGAGCGCTCGAGGACGTATCCCTCGACGTGCGTCCGGGCACCGTGCACGCGCTGCTGGGCCAGAACGGATGCGGCAAGTCCACCCTCATCAAGGTGCTCGCCGGCTTCCACCGGCCCGACCCCGGCGCCGAAGCCTGGCTCGGCGGCGAGCGGTTCGAGCTCGGCTCGGCCCCTGGAGAGGTCGCGCACGCGCTGCGCTTCGTCCACCAGGACCTCGGCATCATCAACGAGCTCGACGGGGTCGACAACTTCTCGCTGTCGCTCGGCTACGCTCGCACGCGCTTCGGCCGCGTCAACCAGCGGCGCGAGCTCGAGCGAGCGCAGCGCCTGGTCGAGCGCTTCGGGCTCGACCTCGACCTCACCCGACCGCTGGCCGAGGCCTCCGCGGTGGAGCGAACGATCATCGCGATCGCGCGCGCGCTCGCGGGATGGGAGCGCGGCGAGGGCGTCCTCGTTCTGGACGAGCCGACGGCGTCGCTGCCCTCCACGGAGGTCCGCCGGCTGTTCGACGTGATCCAGGACGTGAAGGCCTCCGGAACCGCGGTCCTCTACGTCTCCCACCGCCTCGACGAGATCTTCGAGATCGCTGACTACGTCACCGTGCTGCGGGGCGGCGTGGTCGTGGACGAGCGCGCCGTCAGCGAGGTCACCCCGCGCGAGCTCGCCTCCCTGATCGCCGGCCAGGAGACGGGCCTGGAGCGCCAGTTCCTGCACAAAGCCAGCGCCTCCGGCGGCAAAGCGCTGTTCCAGGTGCGTGGCCTGAGGACCGCGACGCTCCGCGGCGTCGACCTCGACGTGGATCGCGGCGAGGTCCTCGGCGTCGCCGGGCTGCTCGGGTCCGGACGCGAGGACCTGCCCTACGCGATCTCCGGGGCGCGGCCGGCCGCGGAGGTCTCGGCGCGCTGGACGATCGACGGCCAGACGATCGATCGCCTCGACATCAGCTCCGCGCTCGATCTCGGCATCGCGCTCATTCCCGGCGATCGCGCCCACGAGAGCGTGCTGCGCGAGCTCACCGTGCTGGAGAACATCTCGATGGCGATGCTGCCGCGCCTGCGCGGGCGCGGCGGACTCAATCAGCGGCGCGAGCGCAGGGAGGCGCTGGAGTGGATGCGCAGGCTCGAGGTCGCCGAGGAGCACATCGATCGGCCGATAGCGACGCTCAGCGGCGGCAACCAGCAGAAGGTCGTGCTCGCCCGCTGGCTGTGGTCCGAGCCGAAGGTCCTCGCGATGAGCGAGCCGACCGCGGGCGTTGACATCGGAGCGCGCCAGGCGCTCTACGAGTCGCTTCGCCAGCAGGCAGAGAGGGGCCTAGCGGTGATCGTCTGCTCGTCGGACATCGCCGATCTGGTGGCCGTCTGCACCCGAGTGATGGTGCTGCGCGAGGGCCAGGTTGTGGGGGTCCTCGAGGGAGAGCGGATTTCAACCGGCGCGATCGTCAGCGCCACGGAGGGAGCAGATGGCTGAGCAGACTCGGCAGGTCACGGTGGAGACCCCACAGCGGGCGACGGCGACAGCCAAGCCTCCGCCGCCGAAGGCGGGGCCGCGACGCGGACCGTCACTGCGCTGGCTGGCGCCGACGAAGATCGGCGCGATCTACGTCTGGATCATCATCATCGTCGTCTTCTCGATCTGGGCGCCGAACACGTTCCCCACGATCCAGACGGCGAAGACGATCCTCAACCAGAACTCGGTCACGGGCATCATGGCGCTCAGCCTGATCGTGCCGCTGTCCGCGCGGGTGTTCGATCTGTCGATCGGCTACATCCTCGGCATCAGCACGGTCCTGCTCGCCTACCTGATCGTGGAAACCTCGCTTCCGCTCTCAGTCACGATCCTGATCACGCTGCTCGCCGGCGTGCTGATCGGGATCGGCAACGGGACCATCGTCGTGCCGGCGAAAATCGACAGCTTCATCGGGACGCTTGCCAGCGGCGCGCTGCTCTACGCGGTGATCGTCCTCATCACCAACGATCAGCCGATAGCCAGCATGCGCCTGGAGGGCGATATCGCGAAGCTTTCGGGCACCTCGATCGGCGGAATCGCGCTCCCCGTGTTCATCATGCTCGCGATCGCCTTCGCGCTCTGGTGGCTGATGGAGCACACCGTCACCGGCAGGCGGCTGTACGCCACCGGGTTCAACGAGGAGGCCGCCCGGCTCACGGGCGTGCCCACGCGCAAGCTGCGCTTCTGCGCGCTGATCGTCTCGGCGCTCACCTGCACGGTCGCCGGGATCGTGCTGCTCTCGCAGATCCAGTCCGCCTCGCCCGAAATCGGCCCCCCCTACCTGCTGGACGCCTACGCCGCCGCGTTTCTCGGCGCCACGCAGCTGCGCCCTGGGCGCTTCAACGTGTGGGGCACCGTGATCGGAGTGCTGCTCGTGGCCACCGGCCAGACGGGCCTCTCGCAGATCGGCGCGCCCGTGTGGGCGAACAGCATGTTCACCGGGGTCGTGCTGCTGCTCGCCCTCGGGATCACCAACGTCGAGCGCGGGCAGGCCGCGCGGCGCTGGGTTCAGGGCCGGCGCAGGCGCGGCGCGCCGGCGCCGACATCGTCATAGGCGTGCGCTGTCACGCCGCCTTCACGCAAACCATCGATCGGCGCGGCAGCCGCGCGCGCCACGGGAGCAGTCATGAACTTTGAGCTATCCGAGGACATGCGGGTATTCGTCAACACCACTCGCAAGTGGGTCGACAAGGAGCTCCCGAAGTCCTACGCGCGCGAGCTCGAGCGCAAGGAGCACGAGTACCCCTTCGACCTGTGGGACAAGTTCACGAAGGCCGGGTTTCACGGGCTCAGCGTGCCGGAGGAGTACGGCGGCGAGGGGGGCGACGTGATGACCCAGGTGCTCTTCGCGCGCGAGCTGTGCCGCTCGCTGGGCGGACTCTCCTGGGTGTGGGGCCTGACCTCCTTCGCCGGCTCGAAGTCGATCGGCCTGTATGGCAGCGAGACGCAGAAGCAGCGCTTCCTGCCGGCGATCGCCGCGGGGGACGCGCGCTTCTCGATCGGGTTCACCGAGCCGGGCGGCGGGACGGACGTGCTCGGCGCGATGCAGACCACCGCCGAGAAGGTGGACGGCGGCTGGTCGATCTCGGGCTCGAAGACCTGGTGCTCCTCCGCGCACGTCGCCGACTACATCCTGCTGCTCGCGCGCACCGATCGCGACGTGGTCAAGCGCCACCACGGCGTCTCCCTGTTCATCCTGCCCGCGAAGAGCGAGGGGGTGGAGATCACCGAGCTGAGCAAGCTCGGGATGCGCGCGATCGGCTCCTGCCAGGTCAATCTGAAGGACGTCTTCGTCCCTGACGAGCTGCTGCTCGGCGAGGCGGGCAAGGCTTGGTACATGCTGCTGCCCACGCTCAACAACGAGCGCATCATGGCGTCATCCTTCTGCCTTGGCATCCTCGACGGCGTGCTCGAGGACGCGCTCTCCTACGTCAAGCAGCGTGAGGCCTTCGGCAAGAAGATCGGCGAATTTCAGATCCTGCAGCACTACATCGCGGACATCGCGACGTGGCGCAGCCAGTCGGAGCTGATGGTCTACCGGGCCGCGACGCTGCTGGGCGAAGGCAAGCCATGCCACCTGGAGGCGAGCATGGCCAAGGTCGTGGCCTCCGACTGCGCGGTCAACGCCGCCGACCTCGGCATCCAGATCCTCGGCGGGATGGGCTACTCCGGTGACACGGACATGCAGCGCTACTGGCGTGACGCGCGCCTGTGGAAGATCGGGCCGATCACCAACGAGATGGCGCGCAACGCGATCGCCGAGCAGCTCGGCCTGCCCCGCTCCTTCTGAGGTCGAGCGTGACGCTCTCCGCCGAGCAGCAGCTTCACCGGCTGTGGTCGACTGAGGAGATCCGCCAGCTGCCGCTTCGCTACGCCTTCGCCTTCGACAGGCGCGATCGTGAGGCCTTTCTGTCGCTGTGGGCGCCGGTGCGGGAGCCGGCGCCGTTCCCGGACATCGATCGCGCGACCGTGCAGGCACGCATCGATCACTTCTTCCGGCACGGGCCCAGCGTCATGTTCGTGGGCAACCACCTGATCGACTTCCAGGACGACGACCACGCCACCGGAGAGGTGTATGCGTGGCCGCAGGTGCAGATGCAAGGCGGCCTGGTCGACCAGATCGTCCTATACCGCGACCGCTACGTGCGCCACGAGGGACGCTGGCTGTTCGCGGCGCGCCGGCACCTGCTGATATACGGCCAGCGGCGCGCGGAGGACCCGTTCGAGCTGCCCCCCGCCAACTGGCCGGACGGGCAGGTGGGGCGGGGGGTGGTGCCCGATCGCGGGGCGGGCTAGTGGGCACTCGCCACTTGAAAGAGATTCACATCGGCTGCCGCTTGAGGTGCTCAGCAAGGCGCAGCCGCTCGAGCTGCCGATCCGACTCGGAGCTGTTCGTCGGCCCAAGCCAACGGGTGGCCGCAGTGGGAAATCCTTACGGTCACACGGCATTCAGAAAGCGCCGCAGCGCCTCGCGGATGACCTCGGAGCTTGTCGTGCCTTCAGTCTTCGCGCGCTCGAGGAGCTGATCGCGCAGCTCGGGGTCCAGCCTGACCGACTCGACGCTCGCGGGCGCCGAACCCAGCGGTGGTCGTCCACGCCTGCTCCTGCGGGCGACCAGCGTATCCACGTCGTAGCCTGACTCGGCCTCTGCCGCCAGCGTCTCGATCTCCTTGTCGGTAATCGGCTTGCCGGAGCTGCTGCGGCCATATACACGATCTTTGCTCACGGCTCGATCAGCATCCTGAACTTGGCGCGCACCCTCATTGCGTGGATCGCCAACTGAGCGCCCTCGATCGTCACGAGGACCACGACCTCAAGCAGGTTCCCCGCATGATCCGGCCCGATGACAAGCCAGCGATCTGGGTCTTCTCCAGCATCCTCGATGGCGGGCGCATAGTCGACAACGTGGCGTATGTCCTCGTCAGCGACACCGTGCTTGCGCGCCGACGGATGGATCTCCACAGCAATTAGCGTACTACGCAATTAGGTCGGTCGGGGTGGCCTCCGCCTCTATTTGCTGGCGTCCTCGCTGGCCGCTCACCCGCCCGCCCCCGGCTGAACGATCACAACCTTCCCGAACAGGTCGCCGTCGAGCATCCTGCGGACGCCCTCCAGCGCGTCGATCAGCGTGTGCGTGGAGTCGACGATCGGCTCGATGCCCTCGCTGTCGCACATCGCGGCGAGCAGGCGCAGCTCGCGCACGGTCCCGAGCGAGCTGCCGAGCACCTGGATCTGGTTGAGGAAGACGCGGCTGAGATCCGGGTCGATCGCGACGCCTGAGGTCGCGCCCGCCACGACGAGCTTGCCGCCCGGCCGCAGCGAGCGAAGCGAGTGGCTCCACGTCGCCTGGCCGACGGACTCCATCACGGCGTCCACTCGCTCAGGCAGGCGCTCTCCGGGGGCGAACGCCCCGTGGGCGCCGAGGCGCTGCAGCGCCCGCGCGCGCTTGCCCTCCTCGCGCCCGGTGACCCACACGCGCAGCCCGCCGGCGCGCGCGAGCGCGATGAGCGCGGTCGACAGCCCGCCTCCGCAGCCCTGGACGAGGATCGTGGATCCCGGCTGCAGCGCGGCGGTGACGAACAGCATCCTGTAGGCCGTGAGCCACGCCGTCGGCAGGCACGCGGCCGTCTCCCAGGACATCCCGGCCGGCTTGGCTACGAGGTTCGCGCGCGGCACGGCGATCTGCTGGGCGAGCGTCCCGTCGATGCCATCGGAGATCATGCGGCGTCGCGGGTCGAGTGTCTCGTCCCCGTGGCCCCGGCGCGGATCGGCGATCAGGGGATGGACGATCACCTCGTTGCCGTCCTCGTCGACCCCCGCGCCGTCGGAGCCCAGCACGCACGGCAGCCAGTTGGGATCGACGCCGACGCCGCGCATCGACCAGAGGTCGTGGTGGTTGAGCGCGGAGGCGCGCAACGAGACCTTCGTCCAGCCCTCGCGCGGCTCGGGGTCGGGAACCTCGCCGACCGTCGCGGCGGAGAGCGGATCGTGCGCGTCCGGCGTGTGAAGGGTCAGCGCGAGCACGGCTGCACAATAGCGCCGCAGGCACACGAAAGCAAGCAAGCGGTTGTTTGGGAAACGGTTGACATGCCGAGCGCCGGAGTGCTAGTCTACCCCGCCGACTGTTTGTTTGGTTACGGCACCAGCGAGCCCTAGCGGCTCGGCGCGTCGGCCTCGGGTTGAACCACCTATCAAGACGGAGGACAGGAAATGGGACGTATCTTTGGGAGCCGGGGAGGAACTGCCCGTCTGAAGGGCGGCATCCTGCTCGGGCTCACGGCGCTCGTCGCGTGCGTTGCGCTGGCCGCATGCGGATCGTCTTCGAGCAGCAAAGAAGAAACCAGCTCGACGACATCCTCGACCGCCGCGGCGGAATCGGCCGAATCGTCGCCCTCAGGCGTCAAGGAAGCTGAAGCGATCGTCGCGCAGTACTCGCAGACGCCGACATCGATCACGATCACCGAACCGGTAGGCAAGCCCATCCCGACGGGCAAGTCCGTCACCTTCATCGACTGCGGGATCCCGACGTGCACCGCGGTGGGCAACTCGGTCGCGGCGGCAGCGAAGGTCCTCGGCTGGAAATTCAAGAGCATCACCGGCTCGACCGAACCCGCGGGCGCGCAGGAAGCCTTCAACACCGCGATCTCCGAAAAACCGAGCGCGGTCACCTACACGGGAATCGCGCGCGCGGAGATCAATCAGCAGCTGAGCAAGCTGGCGGAAATGAAAATCCCCGTCTCCACCTGCTGCACGACCGACCCGATCGGCAACGGCATCACGAACGTCGTGCGCCAGGCGGCGTCCTCGGAAACCAGCGGCAAGGTCGCGGCGGCGTTCATCGTGGCCAACTCGAAAGGCGAAGCGAACACGCTGTACGTGGATCTGCCCGTGTTCCCTATATACAAACCGTATCGAACGTCATTTGAACACCACTACAAGGAATACTGCTCCAGCTGCGAACTGTCAGTCCTGGAAGAGTCCCCGACGGCGATCGGCAAGAACGCGCCGCAGCAGATCGCGAGCTACCTCGCGGCTCACCCGAGCATCAACTACGTGTTCGTCGTCAACGACGCGCTCTCGCTGGGACTGCCGCAGGCGATGAAAGCCGCGGGCGTCAGCAACGTGAAGTTCGTGGGCTCGGACTCCACCGCCGCCAACTTCCCGGCGGTGGCCTCCGGGCAGGAGCTTGCGACGATCCCGGCCTCGACCGCCGTGTTCGGCTGGTACCAGATCGACGTGCTCGCCCGCTACTTCGCCGGCGTGCCGCAGGTCAACGAGGCCGAAACCGAAGTTCAGCTCTGGACCGCGGAAAACATCCCGAAGTCGGGGCTCAACGAAGTGGCGCTCAACCCCCACTACGAAGAACAGTTCAAGAAGCTGTGGGGCAAGTCGTAGTCGAAAGTCACGCATCACCCCGGTCATCCACGATGGCCGGATTCGGTGGCGGCGCGAGCCGGAAGCTCGTGCCGCCGCCGAGCCCCCCGCGGCGGCGCGGGCGCGTCCCCGCGGACGCTCCCCGCGCCGCGGCGGCCGCGGCCGCTGACGGATGCCCACCCACCGAAGCGAGGCCCGCGTGAAGATCGTCGTACCCGTCAAGAACGCCGCCGCCCTCGACGAGGAGGCCAAGCTCGACCACGGCACGGTGGACGCCGACTCCCTGGAGTGGGAGGTCAACGAGTGGGACCTCTGCGCGCTGGAGGCCGCGCTCGGGCTCAGCGAGGCGGAGGGCGAGGGCGAGGTGATCGTCTTCAGCGTCGGCGGCGAGGAGGTCGGCGAAGGCCTGCTCACCTGCCTTGCGATGGGCGCGGATCGCGCGATCCACATCGAGGTCGGCGAGGAGCCCTCGCTTGACGCTCTCGGCGTCGCGCGCCTGCTCGCGCGGGCGATCGAGCCGGAGTCACCCGATCTCATCCTCTGCGGCGTGCAGTCCTCCGACGGCGCCACCGCCGCGACAGGCACGGCGCTCGCGGCGCTGCTGAGCCTGCCGCGAGTCGCGGTCGTCCGCACGATCGAGCACGCCGGCGGCGCCCTCACGGTCCGTCGCGAGCTGGAGGGCGGCCTCATCGAGCGGCTGAGAGTGCGCGCCCCCGCCCTGCTGACGGTGCAAACCGGCATCAACGAGCCCCGCTACGCGACGCTGCGCGGGATCAGGCAGGCGAAGGAGAAGCCGCGCACGACGGTCACGCCGGCACAGCTAGGCCTCGATGACGAGGCGCTGCTCGCGGGCGCGGCATCGAGGCTCACCGGCCTCTCCCACCCGCCGCAGGGCGGCGGCGCGGAGATGCTGGACGGCGACGCCGGCGCGATCGCCGCCCAGATCGCGGCGATCGTCAGGACGAAGGTGGGATCGTGAGCGGCGTCCTGGTGATCGCGGAGACCAGACGCGGCCAGCTGCGGGACGTCACCTTCGAGCTGATCGCCGCCGCGAGGGAGCTCGCCGCCGAGGGACCGGGACCTGTGCGCGTCTGCGTGATCGACGCCGACCCTGACAGTCACGCCGAGCAGCTGAACG
>Ga0055483_10000219_pt1 | contig 12953 bp, 10 predicted proteins | sample RushMan_CattailN_5_FD_57938 | JGI IMG/M metagenome (GOLD analysis project Ga0055483, IMG submission 57938) | Wetland microbial communities from San Francisco Bay, California, USA, that impact long-term carbon sequestration - RushMan_CattailNLB_D2 | ecosystem: Environmental > Aquatic > Marine >... | reverse complement strand
GCATCCTGGATGATAATCAAATCTTCGGTAGCATTTTCGATGCCTGTACGCACTGCTTTTCCTTTACCCTGGTTGCGTTCATGATAAATAACCTTGATCTCCCCGGTCTGTGTGATTTCAGCCAGCACTTCACGAGTTCCATCGGTTGAACCATCATCGACGACCAGGATTTCATCTGCCAAACCGGTGGCTTGCACCCGACGGATGATTTCTTGAATTGTTTTTACTTCATTGTAAACGGGGATAATCACGGATAATGTCATGATAGTCTTTTTTCCTCTGAGTAATTTTATCTTAGAATTTCCAGACATTTTACAATAATATCTGCCTGACATGCTATAATCATTTAAATAATTTGTCTTATGTCCTTTCACACTGGAGGTTGAGAAATGGATACGACTACACGTGCTAAACCGATGATGGGGACAGGGAGTGGTGTTTTTACACCTCCGATTCTTCAAAAAATAGACGATACAGGTTTATCTTCATTATGGTTGCAAGATTTAGCCCTAAAAATACTCTATTTTCAGGGTTATCTTACAGGTTTCAAGATTGCGGAAGAAATGGCCCTGCCTTTCACCGGCATTATTGATCAAGTCCTTGAGAATTTAAAGCATGATAAATTCGTCGAAGTCAAGACCTCTCAGATGGGACTTGGCGAGGGAGCATATCTGTATGCCATTACAGGCGCAGGCGGCGAGCGCGCTCGCGAAGCCATAGAACGCTCGCAGTATGCTGGTCCAACTCCGGTTCCAATCCAGGTTTACAACGAATCAGTCCTCCGCCAGGCACAGGGTCGTCCAACAGTCACCAATCGCATGATGCATCAGGGACTCTCTCACCTGGTTTTACCCGAATCGACCTTCCAGCGCATCGGCCCAGCTGTAAACTCAGGCACATCTATTTTTATGTACGGCCCTCCCGGAAATGGAAAGACCAGTGTTGCCCGTGCTATTGGGAATATGATCCTGCACGAAAGCATGTATATTCCATATGCCATCTATATCGATGGTCAGGTCATTAAAATGTACGATTCAGTTAACCACCAGCTATCGACCGATGAGTCTGCTGCCTCTGGAGGTGGTTCTCAGAAGCTGAACGGACGCCGTGATTTACGTTGGGTGCGGATCAGACGGCCTTTCATCGTGGTGGGAGGTGAGCTGACTTTAGCTGGACTTGATCTGGTCTTTGACGATGTACATAAGTATTATGAAGCACCCTTCCAGGTTAAAGCCAATGGCGGTATTTTGCTTATCGATGACTTTGGTCGGCAGTTGGTGCGACCGCGTGACCTGCTCAACCGCTGGATTGTGCCGCTGGAAAATCGCATCGATTTCATGACCCTGCACACGGGTCGGAAAATCGAGATTCCTTTCGATGTGCTGGTGGTATTCTCTACCAACCTGCCGCCACGTGACCTTGTAGATGAAGCCTTTTTACGACGCTTGCGGCACAAGATTGAGATGGGTGACCCAACATTTGACGAATATCGCGAGATCTTTACTCGCGTGGCAGCAGCCAAGGGCGTGCAATATAATGATGAAGGTTTGGCATACCTGCTACAGGAATGGTATATCAAACGGGCGCGTAAACTGCGCTCCTCACACCCGCGTGATTTATGCGATCAGATCCAGGATATTGCTCGCTACCTGGCTGTTGAGCCAACCATGACGCGTGACCTGATCGATCGTGCAGCCAGCGCATATTTCGTCGAGTTATAGCCAAAAACCGTGACAATCAGGAATACCTCGGAAATCGTTGATCTTAATCGACCAACGATTTTTGCGCACCGGGGCTCGAGTACCTATGCACCTGAAAACACCCTGGCTGCTTTCAACCTTGCCATTGAGCAACGTGCGGACGCAATCGAGCTGGATGTCAAACTGTCGGCCGATGGACAGATCGTTGTAATGCATGATGCAAGTGTCGATCGAACAACCAATGGTAGCGGGCTGATAAAATCACTACCCCTAATCGAATTAAAAAGCCTGGATGCAGGTGGAAAATTTAATCCTCAATTTACCGGCGAAAGGATCCCAACATTAACCGAAGTTTTCGAACAAGTTGGTCAGAAAATATTCATTAATGTGGAGTTGACCAATTATTCCTCTCCAATGGACGATTTACCAGAAAAAACTGCTCACCTGGTAAGAAAGTTTCAGCTGGAGAGCAAGGTATTATTTTCTTCATTCAACCCAATTGCCCTTATCCGAGCTCGAAAAATCCTCCCCTTGCTTCCCATGGGTTTTCTGACTTTATCTGGTTTCGGGAAAATTACCTTCTATTCTCATCTCGTCCGCTTTGGCCCCACATTGGCCATTCACCCAGCCGTTTCTGATGCCTCCAAGAAACTTATCACCGCGGCCCATCGGAGAAGTTGCCGAGTACATGTGTATACAGTGAATCAGCCAGAAGATATGCGACGCTTATTTACAGCCGGAGCGGATGGAATTGTAACCAATGATCCCCTGCTGGCTAGACAAGTCTTATCAGATATTACTGGGTAAAACTATGATTCCTTACGAATGGTTCACTCAAGCCTATGATCGTATAGGGGCATACATCCAACAAACACCGTTGACCTATGATGCACAAAACGACCTGTATCTGAAGTGGGAGAATCACCAGTTAACCGGTTCATTCAAAGTGCGTGGTGCCTTCAATAAGATACTCTCGCTTCAAGATTGGGAATTAGAGCGTGGGATAGTGACTGCTTCGGCGGGTAATCATGGCCAGGGAGTGGCTCTCGCAGGTAAATGGAAACATGCCCCTGTCATCGTTTTTGCTTCTGAACATGCCTTCCCGGTAAAACTTAGCGCCATGGAAGAACTTGGTGCTGAAATTCGCCTGGTCAGAGGTGGCTATGGAGAAGCCGAACGGGCAGGAATCGCCTTCAGCCAAACGAGCGCAGCCACCTGGATTTCACCATATAACGATGGGACCGTCATTGCTGGGCAGGGAACCGTAGCATTGGAAATTCTGAGTGAATTGCCCAATCCATCATCCTCCACCTGGGTTGTACCTGCCGGGGGAGGCGGGCTTATTTCGGGGATTGGATGTGTGCTTCAATCGATATCACCTGTGCCAGGGTTGATTGCGGTGCAATCAGAAGCGTCACCTTTCTTGCACGAGATTTATTTGCGAGGCTCTCAAGCCAGCGTAACCGAGCTGCCCAGCCTGGCTGATGGATTAGCTGGCCCGGTTGAAGAAGGCTCAGTGACCATCCCCATTGTGCAGCGCTATGTCACCGATTTTATCCTGGTTTCAGAGCTTGAAATTCGTCAGGCGATTAAATATGCCTGGGTCACTTATCAAGAGCGCATAGAAGGGTCAGCAGCGACAGCGCTGGCCGCAGTTCTCAGTGGAAAAATATCGGTTAAGCCATGTGTAGTTGTCCTAACTGGTGGTAATATAACACCAGAAGATCATGCTCGAATAATCCAAGACACATCCCTTTAGAGCACGAAATCGAGAGTGAGTGTGGATATCACCCCTGATGAATTTATGGTAGTATGCATGGCCCGCCAGGTACGCGATGGTGAGCTGGTTGCACAGGGAATTGCTACTCCCCTGGTAGCTGCGGCATACTTACTTGCTCGCCGCACACATGCACCAAATATGTATTTTTCCTCTGCCATTGGGCAAAGTATTTGCCGTGACCCTGCACCATTGAGCTTAAGCATGGTGGAAAGTTTATGGCTGGATCATTCATTGAATAACGTTGGATTCGCTCGAGCGGTGAGTGAAGTTTTACCAAATATACGTCCTCTGGAATTCTTTCGGCCAGCCCAAATTGACCCTTTTGGAAATATTAACAATATTGCCATTGGAAAGGATTATAAACACCCGCGTTTGAGATTACCAGGAACAGGGGGGATTCCAGATGTAACTACCTATTTGGATGACATCATGTTATACGTTCCGAGGCATTCGCGCGTCACCTTTGTACCTCAGCTTGACTTTTGTGCTGGCCTCGGGCATAATTCCGCGCGAAGGCATGGGAATGGACCACGTTACCTGGTTTCTGACCTTGGCCAATTTGATTTCGCTTCTGGACGCATGCGTCTCACCTCGTTTCATCCTGGAGCTACTATCGAAAAAATCCAAGCGCATACAGGGTTTCCACTTGACGTGGCCCCAGAGGTTACGGAGACGGAATTACCGAGTGAGCATGAACTAAGCCTGCTCCGTAATGAAATTGACCCATTGAACATACGCAGGCTAGAAACCCTGAGTGGTCCGGCTCGTCGAGTATTATTACGCAAAATTATCGATACTGAAAAGGTCTTCCAAACCGAAAAATCTTAGCTGTGTCCGTAGCAAACCATGCGATTAATTCTTCAAAAAGTCTCCCTCTTACTGGTTGTTTTCTCATTGGTTCTGCCAATGACAATCGGGCGCGCAGCACCTTCTGACCAGGCATTCACCGGCAATGATAAAGCCCAAGCCTTGTTGAACCAGCTCACTCCTGAAGAACGCGTCGGCCAGCTTTTTTTAGTCACTTTTACTGGTCCCGAAGCCGGTATTGGTTCGGAGACAGGTGTAAAAATCTATGACCTGATCGTTAATTACCATATCGGCGGCGTTATATTAAAATCTGCAAACGATAACTTTGTTGGGCTAGATCAGACATTAGTCATTGCCCAAAGCCTGACTGACCAGCTCCAGCGTGATGAGTACAGCGCGTCACAAGAGCAGCAAATTAATCCTGATACAAATGAACCATACACTCCGGCTTATGTGCCGCTGTTCATAGGTATCTCGCAAGAAGGTGATGGCTATCCATATGACCAGATCCTAAATGGTTTAACGCCGTTACCCAGCCAAATGGCGCTTGGTGCCACCTGGGATACCGATTTAAGCCAGCGAGTTGGAAACGTCTTGGGAAAGGAACTATCTGATTTAGGTTTTAATCTGCTGCTCGGGCCATCCCTGGATGTTCTCGAAGTGCCCAATTCTGACAGCGGAGGCGATTTGGGGGTCAGGACTTTCGGTGGAGATCCCTTCTGGGTAGGCGCTCTCGGCCAAGCATATATAAAAGGTATCCATGAAGGCAGCAGTGGAGAAATGGTGGTAGCCGCAAAACATTTTCCAGGTTTCGGTGGTTCTGATCGCTTGCCTGAGGAAGAAGTGGCCACGGTACGATCCTCACTGGAGCAGCTGAAGCAAATTGACCTGGCACCATTTTTTGCAGTTACTGGCAATGCACCGGATGCTGAATCAACGACGGACGCCCTGCTTGTATCTCACATCCGTTACCAGGGGTTTCAAGGTAACATTCGCACCACTACCCGCCCGGTAAGCTTCGACCCACAGGCATTTTCGCAGTTAATCACGCTGCCAGCGTTCGATGCGTGGAGGCAAACCGGTGGGGTGATGATTAGTGATAATCTGGGCAGTCGGGCAGTGCGCCGATTTTATGACCCCAGTGGCCAGACTTTCAACGGCCCACTTGTCGCTCGAGATGCTTTCCTCGCCGGTAATGATTTACTTTACCTAGATAATTTCCTTTCTAGTGGTGACTCTGACGTATTTACATCCTACATACGCACACTGGTTTTCTTCGCCCAAAAATATCGTGAAGATCCCGCTTTTGCTCAACGGGTAGACCAATCTGTTTTACGCATTCTCACGCTTAAATATAAAATCTATAGCAACGTTTTTTCGGTTGCATCTAGCCTACCCAATCCAGATATCTTGGATACGATCGGTCTATCTTCATTAGTGACATTCAACATTGCACAGAAAGCTGCCAGTCTCATCAGCCCATCCCTTGATGAACTGAACAGTGCTATCCCTTCACCTCCTGAACGGAGTGATCGCATCGTATTCATCACCGATACCAGGGTTTTCCAGCAGTGCAGCACGTGTCGGCAGCAATATTCAATCGATATTGATGCATTTAAAAATTCGGTTATCCGCTTATACAGCGGCAGCGGAGAGGTTCTTACATCTAACCTCATTTCTTATTCTTTTCAAGATCTGCTAGATATGCTCAATGCTGGAACCGGACAGCTTCAAATTGAGAATGATATTCGTGGGGCTAATTGGCTCGTCTTTGCCATGGATTCGGTTTCCAACGACATACCAGCTTCTCAGGCCTTACGACAGTTCCTCGACCTGCGCCCCGAACTGATCCAGGGAAAACGACTGATCGTCTTTGCGATGAGCGAGCCTTACGCACTCGATGCTACAGATATTTCAAAATTATCAGCTTATTACGCCCTTTATAGCCGGTCTAGCTCCTTCGTAGAAATTGCCGCCCGGATACTTTTCCATGAAATCCAGCCTACGGGGCACCTACCAGTTTCTGTGCCGGGTATCGGTTACGAGATTCTTGAAGCCACATCACCCGATCCAAACCAGGTGATCCATATCTACCAGGATGTACCAGATGCCAGCCAGGCAGAAGGAACCCAAACCCCTGGTCCTACTGTGAAACCATTAAGAATTGGAGACCAAGTCTCTATCTTATCTGGCGTAGTGCTTGACCATAATGGCAACAAAGTTCCTGATGGGACGATCATCCGCTTTACACTCTACCATGATGGGGAATCCGTCCCTTCTCAGATCGTAGAATCACAGACGTCACAGGGCGTTGCCAAAGCCAATATGATGATCGATCAATCCGGAGAGATCATAATCCATGCAGAGAGTGGTTCAGCCGTTACTTCGGATATATTGACTTTTGAAATACCACCAGAATCCATCACCTCCACCGCACCCGCAGATACTCAAACTCCCATGCCTTCATTAACCCCAACGCTTTTGCCAACCGATACACCTACAAGTACTGCAGAAGCGACGGTAATTCCACTCACTCCACCACAACAAGGTAATATCCAATTTGGAGACTGGCTAGTTGCACTTCTCCTGGCAATGACCATTGGTGGAACAAATTATTGGGTTATTAATCAGCGCAGTGGGCTTCGCTGGGGAGTTAGAGCTGCCTTGCTGCCTTTAATTGGTGGAATGTTCATGTATTTCTACCTAGCCATTAATATGCCCGGCAGCGAAACGATGCTGCAGCAGTTAGGAACCTGGGGAGTGGTGTTGTTCGTTTTGATTGGCGCAGTGCTGGGTGTGGCTGGAAGCTGGCTATGGCAAATGATGGAATTGCGAAAAATCAAACCCGCCTAAACTCATCGAACCAGGGTAATTATCAAGCTAAAAACAATCAAAAATGCCGCCACCCCCACCAGGATTTGCTCTCGTGTTTTTGAGAGAATATTCCTTAAGGATGGTGTGGTTGGCTTCTTGGTTGAAAGCAGTGGGGGTACCCAGTTTCCCATCAGGGCTTGCCTGAAAGCACCCATATCTTGTGGACGTTCATCAGGATGTAATTTCATCGCCCAAAGAACCGCTCTCTCGGTACGTAAACTGATCTCTGGGTTGATCTGCCGAGGCATGGTTAAGTTTTCAGGATGTAAGAATCTCTCCCGCGCCTCCAATGGAGGCTGGTTGGTAAGCAAGTGATACAAAGTTGCACCGAAGGCATATATATCGCTACGTCGGTCTGTATGCCCTGTATCACCGCCATATTGCTCTAACGGAGTGTATAGTGCCGTGCCGCGCCCTTGTAAAATCGTAATCGTCATCTCTTCAGAGGCCAGGATTTTCACCAGACCAAAATCAACCAGTTTAATTAATCCGGAGGGGGTAACTTTTAGGTTGCTAGGTTTAATGTCTCGATGCAGGATGGGTGGGTTTTGGCTGTGTAAATAGCTTAATGCATCAGCGATTTGGCTTGCCCAGCTGAGCACCTCGGTTTCAGGAAGAAAGGCCCCCTTTTGCCGTGCTTCCATCATTAATGTGCGTAGATCTTTGCCTGGCACAAAATCCATCACCAGGTAATCTCTCGGGCCAATCGAAAAGAAATCAGAAACTTTGGGCAGATTAGGGTGATCTAGGCGCGCTAAAACAGTCGCTTCACGCAGGAATTGGTCACGGGTTTGTTGCACAACCTCTTGCGGTAGTGTACGGTCATGTTCGACCTCCTTGAGAGCACACTGCCGGCCTTCTAGGCGTAGGTCATCTGCTAAATATATACTACCCATGCCTCCGTGCCCAATGATCCGACGAATTTTATAACGACTTCTCAGCACTTCTCCAGTCTTCAAGGGCGTCGGCATATTATTTTCATCCGATGGCGTATCGGTATAAAGTATTATACCTTTGCTTGCTGAAAGATTGGTAGATTTTGTGCTTAGGGGATCATTATAGAAGCAGGATATAATTTCGTTATGCTTCCATCCCATGCGTTTCTCGACCGTCATAAAATTCCTTACCGTATTGCCAATTTCTCACCCGATACACCCAAGGGCGCCTCAAGCGTAGCCGACGTGCTAGGGTTGAGCAATCACCAAACCATAAAAACCCTCATCTTTGAATCGGATAAGGATGAAGCCGTGCTAATTATGGTTGGGGCTGATCAAAATGTCATTTCGGGCCATTTAAAAAAGGTAGTGGGTTCAAGAAATATCCAGCTCGCTTCTGCAGAACGAGTGATTGAAATTACTGGATATAAAATAGGTTCGATTCCCCCATTTTGCTGGCAACCTGAGGGATTCAGGTCATTTTTAGATACAGACATGATGAAAGAGACCATCCTTGCTGTTGGGGCTGGGGTATGGGGTAATGAAATATTAATCACTCCTGCAAATCTGGTTATTGCAAGCCAAGCCATGGTGGTAAACTTAACTGATCGGGAAAAACCGATTTTTCCATTAGATTGAAACATGGTATATTTATAAATCCACGTTCCGGAAATAGTTTCCAGAAAGAGAACTTGAAAACAAAGAAATGAGACTGGAAACTGAAGATTATCCCGCATTAATCGCCCAGGCAGGCCCATTAAACGGTCAACGCTGGATCTTGAAAGCTGATATCATCGTGGGACGCGATGATTCATGCAATGTGGTAATCCAGAACCGCCAGGTATCACGCTACCATGCCCGGATAATCCCCCTTTCTATTGGCGTTCAACTTGAAGATCTGGGAAGTAAAAATGGGACGCACGTCAATGGGCGTGAGGTGCTGGAGCCCGTCATACTTCAGGACGGAGATGTTATTCAGATTGCTTTCGCTCAGCAATTTGTTTACCTTAGTTCTGATTCGACCATACCCCTTGAATTGACCTCAGAAGAATCCGATGAAATTTCTATGGCTGCCAGGATGCTGCGGCTGGATAAGCGATCACGCCGTGTATGGATCGGGAACAAGGAGCTGTTGCCCCCTCTTTCTGTCTCTCAATACCAACTATTGGAATTATTATATGAAAACCCAGGACGTGTTGTTACGCGGGTGGAATTGATTCATACCATATGGGGGAAAGAAGACGCCATTGGCATCTCTGAGCAAGCCTTGGATGCACTCGTCCGCAGGCTGCGTGACCGCATTGCTGCCATCAACTCAGACCATGCATTTCTCATCACGGTTCGAGGACACGGTCTGAGATTGGATAATCCTCCTCTCAAAAAATAAATAAAAAACTGGGCGGTAATTTGCCCAGTATTGTATCTTAGCCAAGATTTGCTGCCATTGTTCGGCGTATGGCAGCACCAAATACTTTGGTCATACGCGTCTTGAGTTCTGCGTCCTCCCCTGAATCAGCCCGAGCTAACAGGTTGGATAGAATTTCCATAAACTCTGGAGTTATTTCTGCTTTATGCTCATCGAGTTTTTTATTTAATTCATCATCTGAGTCAGCTGCTTCTAAAAGTTCCTGGATGATCGCCACCTCAGGGGGTGGGGTGTTGGCTTGATCTACCACTTCTTCGACCTGCTTAAGTTTGCTGATTTTTTCCAAATCACCCACTTTACGCGCAGCTTCCATTTCTTCGTTGAATGCCTGAACAAAGAATTCATCAACCACCGCTAAATTCTGCATCATTGCATTTTTAACGTCGGCTGCCTGCAGGATTGTATTTAGATTTTTCCTGCCTTGCTGCAACCTTTCTTCCATTTGCTTGTCAATAGCACGCGTCAATTCCAAGAGTTGGTCACGTAGTTTAATTAACCTATCCCTACCCTCAGCACGTGCCCGGTCTATTTTCTCACTCAACAATCTAAAAAATTCATAATCCATTCCTGGCCGGGCAAGACTTGCCATCACACTCAGTTGGGTGTCATTGGGAGCTTTGATCACCGTGTCCAAGAGTTTCTCTCGGGTTAGAGATTTTCCAGCTGATTGTAAAGCTTGAATAGCAGCTTCAACATCCTTCGATTGCTCTTGGACCTGTTTTCCGAAGGTGGTGTTAGCCAATAATTTCTTCTGTAAATCACCCAATCTCTTAGCTGATTCCTGGTCTCCATTAATTGCAGCGGTTTCAACCAAGCGGTTGAGCAGATTAAAAAAGTCACTATCGAGAAGCTTATCTTCCTTTGTAGCAATTTCATTAATCACATCATCTGAGGCACTGATTAACTTCTGGAGTAGATTCATCCGGTCTTGCTGTGCCTGGATCATCTCCTTGGTGATTCCATCTGCTTCCAGAATGCGCTCTACCATGGTTTGTAAGGTCAGCATTGCCTGAGGTTGAAAAAGGTAAGCTTTCCTCTTTTCTTGGGGAAGGCTGTTGGTGATACCCGTGATCAACGGGCCGATGATTCGCTCTTGTTCATTTATCGGCAGGCTGAGCTCCGGAGGAAAATAAGTAAGCAGCAGATCTTTTTCAGGGTCATGATAAACAATAGGGGTGGCTATCATTCCTTTAAAACCACAATTCGGGCACGAAGCAATATTGAATGCGCCAGAGAGTATTTTTTGTTTAGCAGTTGGATCCTGACCGACGTCAAACAGCTGATCGATATCAGCGATAATGGGCTGCTTGCAGTTCGGGCAATTTATGCGCGTTTTTGGCATTAAAAATCTCCTTGATTATTAATTCCCCTGATTATATTCATAGATATTACAAAAAACCGTGATTAATTTCTCGGAATAGTAAAACATATGCGCGCCCCATCGCCAGGTCGTGGGTCCACCCAGATACGCCCACCATGTGCTTCAATTACTGCGCGTGCCAAGTATAAACCTAATCCAGCGCCTTTCGTGGTGCGTTTGGCATTTGATGAGCGGTAAAATCGATCGAATATGTGTGGGATGTCCTCCGGCGCTACGCCAGGTCCTTCATCACTCACGCATACGATCACCTGGGCTGACCGAACTTGCCCATGGATGCGAATCTCGCCACCTTGAGGTGAATACTTGATGGCATTAGAGACCAGGTTGGATAATACTTGTTCCAGGCGTGTTTCATCACCTGATACACTTGGAAAATCTTCTGGAAAATCGACCACAATATGATGGATTGAAGATTGGGTTTGGAAGCGTTTCGCAATCCTATCGGCAATCATATTTAGAGCAACCTCAGCTAAATTGATCGAAAGCCCACCAGCCTGCAATCTTGAAGCATCGAGTAAATTCTCAATCAGGCCAGTCAGGCGATCAGCTTCTTCCTCGATCACGGCAAGGCTATCTTTCACAATCTCTCGATCCCAATCAGCGTCTTCACGCCTTAAGGTGCCAACGTAGCCCTTGATCAGCGCCACAGGGGTTTTCAATTCATGACTGATCACCGATATAAATGTGCTCTTAAGTTCCTCAGCCTCGCGAAACCGGGTAATATCACGCACTGTGGCAATAATATTGAGTAAATTACCCTCCTTAGAGATGAGCGGGGCGTAGGTAATACCCACCGGCAAGGACACTCCCGATGACCGTCGAAGGTCGCCTTCCACATATAAAGTAGCATTAGGGGTAAGCGGCCATCCACCCGCTTCCGCTTGTTCAAGCGTCAGCATGTCTTCGTGGCTGGTGAGGTTGATTACCCCTTCATGTGATTTACCGATAATTTCTTCAATCGGTTGCTCAAGCATACGGGCAAATGCCGGGTTGCAGCGAGTGATCACATGTCCAGGAGAAAGTATCAAGATGCCGTCGGCAGCAGAATCCAGCAGAGCATCCATGCGTTGCTTTTCCTGGCTTACCTGCTTATAAAGCTGAGCGTTATCAACTGCTATGGCAGCCTGGTTTGCAAAACTTTGTAGCAAGGCACGATCATTTGCTGAAAATATTCCTCGATAATTCCTGAATACAAATATCACCCCAATCACCCGGTCGCGAGCGATGAGCGGTAGACCTACCCCGGTAAACAAACCCAGGCCGACCGTCCTGACCAGATTCTGTAATAAACGATTGACTTCAGGAAGCTCGAAACGCTCAGAGTCGTCGTTATCAGGGATTTCGGCCAACAACGGTTCAAGATAGCGTGCCAGGCTGGCTGGAATACCCAGGCTGGTCGCCACCTTCCAGCCACCTTTTTCTGATCGTAAAGCGATCAGGCCTGCCTGGCCAGCAAGCATCTCTGCGGAGATATATAGAATGCGTCCCAGGAGCTTATCTAAATCAAGCTCCTGGGTCAATGCACGGCTTATCTCCAGTAAATAGTCGCGTTGTCTAACGCGAAAATCAGGCAACATGAGTGATCTGGAATTCTTTCTCCGCCAGAGCGATTGATTCTTCAAAGATCTCCAGGCCGTCGTTTATTTCGCCCTTGGTGATATTTAAGGAGGGGGAGATCCGAATGGTATTTTTGCCGCATCCCAGGCTGATCAAGCCGCGCTCAAAGGCGCGCTGCACAACTCTCTCTCGCAAGTCATGCGCTGGTTCTTTACTTTGCTGATTCTTAACAAACTCAACACCAATCATTAAGCCCTTCCCGCGCACTTGGCCAATGCTCGGATGGCGAGCGGCAATCTCATTCAAAGCATCAATGGCGTAATCACCTACTTCTTTTGCATTCTGCAGATATTCATCGTGAATCAGGTCAAGGGTGGCTAAGGCTGCTGCACAAGCAATGGGATTGCCTCCATAGGTATTCCCGTGAGAACCCAATGGCCAGGTGACAATGCTTTTGCGAGCAATGATTGCACCAAGGGGGATCCCAGAAGCA
>Ga0055483_10000218_pt1 | contig 12970 bp, 9 predicted proteins | sample RushMan_CattailN_5_FD_57938 | JGI IMG/M metagenome (GOLD analysis project Ga0055483, IMG submission 57938) | Wetland microbial communities from San Francisco Bay, California, USA, that impact long-term carbon sequestration - RushMan_CattailNLB_D2 | ecosystem: Environmental > Aquatic > Marine >... | reverse complement strand
CGCCACAAATTCAAACAGCCTCATCAGGTAACCCAGATCGCGAGCTTCAGCGGGAAGCCGCAAAAAGATTCTTCCCCGGACCGCCGAAAAGTCGAGGTTTGAAACGCGCGACCGCCAGTCCCGGTAAAGGTTGTAGAGAGCCAGACGCCCGGGCTGGACTTCTTCAATGATTTCGCCGGCCAGACGATTGACCGTGCGGGCATGACGGAAGTACGCGCGCATCCAATCGGCCGCATTGATCTCCTGGCCGAAGCTGATCCCAATGCCCTTGCCGGCGGCCTTCTCCTGCAACTCGTAGCTGAGCCGGTTGTCGTCGCGTTCCTGGTGGTAATGGAGAAAACAGCGGGTCGCTGACAGGAACTGAAACGCCTGGCTGGCCGTATCCCGGTGGCGTGGAGGGAAGAGATCCTCAGCGGATTTCCAGTTCCCGTTTAACTCCAATTCGGAAATCAAAGCGAGCCAGCGAGCCACATGAAAATCCCGGAATCCTCCGGGAACTTCCTTGACGTTCGGTTCCAGGTGGAAAATGGTGTTCGAGAACTTGCGATGACGCTGGCGGGTCATCTCAATCAAATTGCTCAGCAGCGTCTTTCCCTCTTTGCCGAGGAGGTGCGGGAGATTGGTATCGCGAAGGCTTGAGAAAAGAGTGGCCGAGCCCGCCACATAACGAAGATCGACCATTGCGACGTTGAATTCCAGGTTGTCACGGTGCAGCACGCTGCAGTCGTCGAGCGTCCTGCAGGTCTGCGAGGCGCGCAGGCCCAGGTCCCACAGCGAACGGACAAATTCGCCAATGGGCTCGCGGTACTGCGCCAGCGTCGAACTTTTGCTGGACATAAAGAGCAGGTCGATGTCGGAATGCGGAAAAAGTTCCTGCCGGCCATATCCGCCCAGTGCGACAACGCACAGGTCGTCCAGCTTTTCAAAGCGGCCGAAAATATGCGCCTGGTAAAGCTCCTGGTTGACGCGGTCGACCGCATGGGAGCGCGCGAGGGTAGCCGCCTGACCGTCACCGGACGCTTCAAAGGCGCTGCGGATCTTTTCGAACTCTCGACTGCAAAACTCATCCAAAGACATCTTCAGAGGAGAGGATAACATTTCTTTAGGTTATAAAAAGACGTGCGCTTCAGGCCAATTAAAACAGCTTATGGCAGAGATAAACGCGGATGGCCTTATCGTTGCGCGTGTTGGAGGGTTACGGAGGGTTGAGCTGAACCTCCGGAAATGCCAGATTATTTTAGCGTCAGCTCCGTCCGGTTAAGGCCTGCCTTTCGGGCTTCGGCCAGGGCGGTGTCTGCGGCTGAGATAAGCTCATGGGCCTGGTGATTATCACAAGCGGCTGCAATTCCAATGCTGATGGTGATGGGGAACTCGCCTTCGAAGGTCTTGATGGCCTCCCGGCAGATCCGCGACTTGACCCTTTGGGCCTGGCTCGTGGCTCCCAAACGGTCGCATGCGGGCGAGACAATGACAAACTGCCCTCCGCCGTAACGCCCCATCGAGTCATAGAGCCGGATCGAACTGCGGATCCTCCGGGCCGCTTCCCGCAAGACGGCATCCCCGGCGAGGTTGCCGTGCTGGTGGTTGATCTGCTTGAGATCGTCGATATCGGCCATCAGCACCGAGAGGTGAGAGCTTTGCCGGCGGGAGCGGTGGAGTTCGCGATGCAGGATTTCAAGGATGGACGACCGGTTCCATAATCCAGTGAGCGGATCGTGGGTGGTCTCAACTTTGAGGGCGTCGCGGGCCGCCTGGAGCTGGTCTTCAAGTTCGATGATGCGCCTTGCCGCGCGCAAACGGGCCTTCAGTTCCTGCGCGCCATAGGGCTTGGGAAGGTAGTCATCCGCGCCGGCTTTGAACCCGCCGTTGACGTCCTCAGCAGCTTGCTTTGCCGTCAGCAAAAGCACGTACGTGGGCACCCGGGCTTCATGTTGTCTGATCCTCTGGCAGACCTGAATCCCATCCATTCCCGGCATCATCCAGTCCAGGATGGCGATTCTGGAGCGCGTGCCGTTTTGCAATGCGCTCCAGGCCTCCTCGCCGTTGGAGGCGACGGTCACTTCGTAGCCCCATTTATTCAGGAGAATTTCCAGCAGGCGGCGGCTGACAGGTTCGTCGTCGGCAATCAGGATATTCATCCGGCTACCTCGCTTTTCGAGGTCTCAATCTCTGCCAGCACGCGTCCGATCTCCTTTTCAAGATTATTGAGCGCATCCCGGGTGGGTTCCAGGTCGCCGTCGCGGGCCAGGGTTTCCAGCCTCGAGGCAGCCTGGATAGCGTCGTCAGCCCCGAAATTGCTCAGCGATCCCTTTAGCTTGTGGGCTGCTCGCTCGATGCCCGCAGCGTCTTTGCGTTCGACAGAAATTCGGAGCCTGTCCAGCGTTGCCGGCGCTTCACGGGCAAACAACCTGAGCAGATCGCGGAAGAGTTCGGAATCGCCCTCAACCCTTGCCAGCCCGTGCTTCCAGTCGATGGCGGGTCTGGAAATGATCTTTGGCCCGGACTCGGCGCGGGCGTCACTGCGGGCAGGGAGTGCTTCCTCAATCGCCCTGACCAGCAGGCGAGCCTCAACCGGCTTGGCGACGTAGCCATCCATGCCCGAAGCGAGGAAGCGCGCTCGGTCGCCCTTCATCGCGTGCGCGGTCATGGCGATGATCGGCAGGTGGGTTGACGTCCCTTGTTCCAGCGTCCGGATAGTGGCCGTCGCCTCCAGACCGTCCATTTCCGGCATCTGCACGTCCATCAGAACAACGTCAAACCCGCAGAGCCCTGCGGCCTGGATTGCCGCAACGGCTAAACGTCCGTTCTGGACCGCCGTTACCTGATAGCCGGATTTTCTCAGTAGGTGCTCGGCAAGCTGGCGATTGATCAGGTCATCTTCCGCCAACAGGACCCGAAGGTTCCGGCGCTTCTCCCGCAAGGTATGCCGGGTAATGAGTTCAACATCCTTCGCACCTTCCCGTCGCGGCGCCAGGGCCAGGGAAATGGCCTGCAACAGGTCCCGCTCTCGGATGGGCTTGTGAAGGTAAGCTGCGATGCCCAGTTCGCGACACCGGGCGGCATCGCCGCGGCGGCCGGCAGAGGTCAGCATCATGATGGTGGCTCCGGCGAGTGCGGGATTCTGCTTGATTCTCTCAGCGAGGGTAAACCCGTCCATGTCCGGCATGCAGGCGTCAATCAGGACCAGGGGGAACGCCTTCCCGGCGGCCGTCGCCCGTTCCATCTCGTCCAGTCCTGTCCAGCCGCCGTCAGCCATCGCAGGTCTCATTCCCCAGGCGACCAGCATCGCTTCAACGATGCGCCGATTTGTGGCATTGTCGTCCACAACGAGAGCCGCCAGTCCCCGAAGGTTCGCGATTTCAGACGGTGTTGCGGCAAGACCTTTCGACACGGATGCGCAAAAGCGGGCGATAAAGTGGAAGGTGCTGCCCTTACCTTCCTGGCTTTCGACCCAAAGACGTCCCTGCATCAATTCGACCAGTTGAAGGGAGATCGCAAGTCCCAGGCCTGTTCCTCCATACCGCCGTGTCGCGGAGCTGTCGGCCTGGGTGAAAGGAGCAAAGATCATCTGCTGCTTATCAGGGGGGATGCCAATTCCGGTATCCGTAATAGTGAAATGGAGGAAGACGTCTTTCTCCGTCTGCGATTCGATCTCAACCTTCAGAACAACTTCTCCGTGATCGGTAAACTTGACGGCATTGCTCACCAGGTTTACGACGACCTGCCGCAAACGCGTCGGGTCGCCCTCCAGCCTGTAAGGAACGTCGGGAGCAATGTGGAGAGCTAGCTCCAGTCCCTTCTGGTGCGCGCGCAGAGAAAGGGTTTTCAGAGTGTCTCCGAGGGCGTCGCGCAGGTCAAAATCAATCGGGTTCAGATCAAGGCGGCCGGCCTCCATCTTGGAAAAGTCCAGGATGTCGTTAATGACCGTCAGCAGGGTCTCCCCGGAAGCCTTGGCCATCGTCACATATTCGCGTTGCTCTTCGGAGAGTTCGGTGTTCAGAGCCAGTTCGGTCATGCCCAGGATGCCATTCAACGGCGTCCGGATTTCGTGGCTCATGTTGGCAAGGAATTCGCCTTTGGCCCGGTTGGCCGCTTCTGCGGCTTCCCGGGCCTTCTGCCTTTCGAGTTCGGCGCGTTTCCGGGCCGTAACGTCGCGGGCGATTCCTTGCAGCCCGACGGGTTTCCCGTCTTCGTAAATCAGGCGGCTTCTGACTTCCAGCGGAACCTTGCGTCCGCTCTTGGTAACAACTTCCATGTAGTCGGTGTTGGGCGCGTCATCCTGCAGCTTCCGATCGAGCATCTGCTGAATCGGCTGCCGGTATTCTTCCGCCACGTACTGGGAAATATCGGCGCCGAAGGCCTCTGCCCGGTTGTAGCCCGTAAGCTCTTCGGCCGCCCGGTTGATGGAGGTCAGCTTTCCCTCCAGATCGGTCGTAAAAATGATGTCGTTGGCGTTCTCAAACAATTCCTGGTACTTCTTTTTCAGCGCCACCTCGCGGCGCGCCCACTCCTGCAACAAGGCCGTCTGGTTGCGGACACGCCCTCGAAGGATTTCAGCCCAAAGGAATGAAAGGATAATCAGAACTGCTGCAACGGGGAGGGACCAGTTCGAGCGGCGCAGTTCTTTTATAAATGCTGCTTCCGGAAAGCTGCTGCCATTAGCAAAGATTGACCAGTAGGTGTATTCACAACAGAAGCCTTCCGGATGCTTCAGAAGTTTTTCGCACAACTGAGGTCCGGCGCTGCCCATAGATGAAACCGCCAACAGATCACTCCGTGATACCAACACGACGGACAGCAAAAGCGCTGCAGATACTGCAGCCCCCAACAATCGACTGCCAAAAGCGAGGCGCGCGACTGATCGTTCCTTCCGAATGGGCAGCATGCGATGTTCCGTCATGAACTTCTTACTCAAGCTGGGAATTAAGAAACTCTCCATAGCAGTCGGGACAAATTCCGTGGCTGAATTCCGCTTCAGAATGTTCGCTGATATAGGTTTCAACCTGTTGCCAATAATCCTCGTCCTTGCGGATTTTTTTGCAGTACATGCAGATGGGCAGCAAGCCTCGCAGTTGTTTGACCTGCTTGAGAGCCGTTTCCAGGTCGCGGACCTGGTCGGCCAGCTTGCCCTGCAACTCCTGGACACGGATTCCGACTCGGACGCGCGCCCGCAATTCGGCATGATGAAACGGTTTGGTCACATAATCATTGGCGCCGGCCTCAAGCCCGGCAACGATGTCGACGTAATCGTTTCGCGCCGTCAGCAGAATGAGATAGCGGGGAGGCGTCACGGGCAAGGCGCGGATTCGCCGGCAGATGGTCAGGCCATCCATCCCCGGCATCATCCAGTCGAGAATCGCCATCTGAGGCGCGTCCGGCCGGGTCAGGCTCTGCCAGGCTTCCGTGCCATCCCGGGCGACGATGACCTCATGGCCCCATTTCTCCAGCGCCTTTTGGAGCATCCGCAGGGAAACGGGGTCGTCGTCTGCGACAAGGATGCGCGGGACTTCACGCTTTGCCTCCGGCTGATTGTCCGCTTCGGACATGGTGTTTCCGCCCTGGTCAGGCTCCCTCTCAATTTTGTCGAATTTTCTGGAGCGCCTGCGAAAGCTCTTCGAGCGTGTAGGGCTTTTCCAGGAACTGGGCGCTGCCGGCTTCCGCGAGTTGGCGTTTTACCCGTCCGGAACTGTAGCCAGAGGAAAGCAGAACTCTGACGTCAGGATTAGTGTTTCGGAGCAGGGCATACGTGTCGAGCCCATTCATGTCCGGCATGATCATATCGAGCAGAACACAGTCGATTTCCTGCCACTGCCGTGAATAGATCTCGCAGGCCTGGCTTCCGCTCTCAGCCGGTATCACGTTATAACCCAGCCGGGTCAGCCCCTTTTCGAGGAACTCAAGAATCCTTGGCTCGTCGTCCACCACAAGGACCGTGCCGCGTCCGGATATCAGTTGGTTCGGTCTTGTGTTGACGGCGCGCGGACGCCCGGAGAATGCGGCAGGCAGGTAAAGCACAAATTCGCTTCCCTCGCCGGGCTTGCTGTTGACAGCAATGAAGCCTCGCTCCTCTTTGACGGCCCGGTCGACCATGGCCAGTCCCAGACCGGAGCCCTGGCCGGGCCCCTTGGTGGTGAAGAGAGGGACAAAGATTTGTTCGATGATCTCCGCTGGCATCCCGGCACCGGTGTCCCGAACAGCGATTCGGACATAGGGGCCCGGCGCATTCGAAGCGGGAAGCCGCCGGTCCTTTCTGGCAAGCATCTGAGAGGTCGCGTCGATGGTCAGCGTGCCGCCGTGTGGCATGGCGTCGCGGGCGTTGATGCAAAGATTCAGAATCGCCAGTTCAAGCCGGTTGCGGAAACCCTTGATACAAGTACGTTGCGACTCGATTCGGCGCTCGATCCGGATCTTGCGGTCGAAAGTGCGGGTAATGATAGCCATGACCGCATCGATGAGCTCACCCACGTCGATGGTTCGTTTGTCGGCCTCGTCGTTCCTGGCCACGTCGAGAAGTTGCCGGGCCAGGCCGGCGGCGTTCTTGGCGGACTCTTCGATGATCTTAAGAGGTTCGTGCAGGGGATCCGCAGGCGCCAGCCGGATTCGCGCCAGGGCGGCAAAGCCCAAGATCACTTCCAGAACGTTGTTGAAATCATGCGCGATGCCACCGGCCAGCATGCCCAGGGTCTGAAACGCCTGCGCGCGGTAGAGTTCGCTTTCAAGGCGGCCGCGCTCCTCGGCATCTTTTCTTGTCCGGGCGTCCGTAACAAAAACCAGGAAGTGGGTGGCTTTTCCGCTTTCGTTACAGATGAAATAGGAATCCACCAGGCACTCGATGGTTTCACCCGATTTGCGCGCCAGGCGATTCACCACCATCGGCGCGCCCCGACGCACTTCCGTCGTGGCCCCGGGATTCCACCGCCCGACACCGCGGACCAGCTCTTCAAAAGCCTTGCCGGCCAGTTCTTCCTGCCCGTAGCCGAGCAGGCTGGCAAGCGCGTGATTGGCCTGACGAATCCTGCCATCCAAATCCACAATTGCAGCGCCAATTTGCCTCTGCTCGAAAACGGCCTTTGTAACCTGGGCATGTAGAAGGCCGTCGAAATGGAACTTCAATCCGGCCTGGGCGTCAACGGCACTTTTGTTGATTTGATCGGGCATACCGCTCTGGGGCGGCGGGCATTCTTCTTCCGGTTCTTGAGATTCCTGTTGCAGAGCGCTCCTAGAAGGGTTCATTGTCCTGCCGCCGTTGAGTTTTGTTGGATCCGGCGCCGCTTCCGCTGTGGTGTTTCGTCCTCACCACAACGCGCGATCGACCGGCTTTCTACGATTCCATTTCGGACGTTGCGTTGGCCGGCACCTGTGACTCTGGCTCTCAGCATCGCAACCGACATTCGTCTATTAAAAATTCGGCATTGTTCGGAGAAACTTGAATGGGCGGTCGCTTTCAGAGGAAACCCTGCCGGAATGGAGAGGGTTCCGGCGGCGCTATACTGATTCGCCGGGGTCACTTCCGTTAGAATAATTGTTTTGAGCAAGACCGGAATGAACGACTGACTTTAACCTGCATTCGAGGAGGACTGAATGGTTGATACACCTTCGACGATGGTTCCGCTGGGCACGGAGGCGCCCTCTTTCCGCCTTCCGAATACCGAAGGCAAGCTTGTGTCGATAGACGATTTCAAGGGCTCGCCTGCTCTACTTGTTGTTTTTATGTGCAATCACTGTCCGTTTGTGAAGCATGTGCTGCCGCATTTTGCCGGGCTTGCGGAAGAGTATCAGGGCCGCGGCGTGGGGATTGTCGGAATAAGCTCCAACGATGTGGAAAGCTACCCTGCGGACGCTCCGGAGAAAATGGCGGAGTTGAGCAAGGATATGGGCTTTACGTTTCCGTACCTTTACGACGAAAGCCAGCAGGTGGCGAAGGCTTATGGCGCAGCCTGCACGCCGGACTTTTATCTTTTCGATGCCCATCGCCGCCTTGTCTATCGAGGGCAGATGGACGACAGCCGACCCAGCAACGGTCGTCCCGTTACCGGAGCCGACTTGCGAGCGGCAATCGATGCCGTGCTGGAAGGACGTCCGGTCTCTGAGGACCAGATGCCGAGCATCGGTTGCAACATCAAATGGAGGTCCGGAAACGAGCCGGTGTATTTCAGCCATTGATTAGAGAGGAGCGACAGGTCAAGAGAGCGGATTGGCCAGCGCCACACCAGATATGAATTTGCGCGGCTACACGGCCGGGACAAGCAGGCAGGACCAGAAACCGTCAATGAGCATACGTTAACCAGTTTGTCTGAAGAGTTTGTATGTTCTGAACCTCCACGGCGCTGGCCGAGATGGAGAGCACCCGGAACGTGTTTTCGATGGTGCCCCCTTGAGGCACAAAGTAAATGTCCGAATGGTCTGAAATGATCGCCTGAGTCTGCGAGCCTTGCTTCTCAAGGTAACCGATGACCCTAAGGTCAGAAAAAGAAGTGCCGGGCGCAGCGATGGGTGAGTTTGTCGCTGCTGTCATCGCCTGGCCGGGTTGCGCGGCCGGGCGGCCCAAATGTACTTTCGGCTGTTGTGTAGCGAACTCGAACGGGTTGCGAATCAGCGGCCCCAGCTTCCGGCGGGGCCGTAAATCGATGCGAATACCCGGCCGCCGGGCGAAAACGTCAAAAATCGGAAACCCTTCCAGATCGGCCACCACACGGACTACCGACGGATCATCGGATCTCCATTGGCCGACGCGAACCCTCTTCAGCACCGGCGAATCGACCGGATAGACATCCCGCCTGCTGCCGTCGCGCGCGTCTTTCAAGTCGATCACCAGGCGGAACGGGTCCTCAAGCTGGAAGACGCGATACGGAACGGAGCGAGTGCTCGCAATGTCCACGTCGGTGGCCCCATTGCTTCCAGGCTTGATCGAGATTCCGGAGACCAGGGCCAGGGTTGCTGACTCCTTGCGGCTTGAACTCGAAATGTCCGGTTTCGTGACCGGAACCAGGTGGTCCTGTGGAGGGAGTTCCGGCGCCGTAAGGCTGGCGGTCAGATCCTGGAATTGGTGAACCGTAAAAGGAGATTTGCTGGCCGCTTTTTGCGTGGCAATTTCTGCGGTGTCTCCGCTTGTATTTCTGGCTGACGGGCTGCGGTGTGTGCGAGACCGGTGCGCAGCCTTGCTTCCTTCCGCCCGAGGTTTGAGTTCAATCCGGATGCCGGAAGGCTGGGCATGGACCGAAAAGGCTGGCGTTCCTTTCAGGTCGGCCACGATGCGGACGATAGGTGGGTCGCTTTTCCACTGGCCCACGCGCACTCTCTCCAAAAGCTGTGACTGAGCGGGATAGACGCTCCGCAAGGCTCCCCTGCTGGCGCCCTTTAAATCCACCACAAGCCGCCAGGGACTGGAGAGTTCGAGGGTCCGATAAGAGACGGGCCGCGTCGTCGCGATATCAACGACAACCGTTCCGCCTGAAGTATGGTGGATCGATATCGCGCGAACTGTGGGCAGAGAGTCGGGATTGCCGGATGCTATCCCGAGGCGCGTCTGCGTTATTAGCCCTGCCGCTGCCAGGATAAGAATCAAAACTGGTGCGGCTTTCAGTGCTCTTCCAAGCATGCGCGTCTCCTTCCTGGGCCGAATTCTCAGGCGCACAAGGTGAGGATGGACGGGTTTCTAGGATTTATAAGGCCGAAGCTAACTATATAAAGGCAAAATCAGGCTGTCAAGCTGATGTACTCATGCATGAAGTCGACGACTCTGGTGCTAATGGCTCGGGTCGTCGTCGCACTGGACAGAGGTTGCGTTGTCCTTTCTTGGCCAAGACTCACGGGTTTTGCAGCGTCAGGGGATTCTTTATCCCGGGTGCATTCCAGACGGGCGAGGAGTCCGGAAAAGAGAAGCAAGCTGGATGATTGTCTTTTCAAAGAGATGTCGCCGATCATCAACGGCTACAGTTGCTTGACAACCAGGGTAGCGTCCCCTATCATGCAATGGAGAGGTATGTCTTGTTCAGCGGCGGTTTCACTGAAATCGGGTTTATCCTATTTATTGCCTTCCTGCTTTTCGGGCCGAAGAAACTGCCGGAGATAGCGCGCATACTCGGCAAGGGCATGGGTGAGCTGCGTCGCGCTTCAGACGAGCTGAAGAACTCCCTGGAACAGGAAATCCGAAATCTGGATCGCAACGACGAGGAAGTCAGCAACTCTGAACAGGAAATGCATGCCTATACCTATGCAAAAACGGAAGAGGAAACCTACGAGCACCCAGACGAGGAAACGTACGGTCACTCCGAGGGGACTTACGAGCACCCCGAGGAAACTTACGACCATCCCGAGGAAGCAACGCGCGAGCTGAGTGCGCCTTCCGAAGGCGATCTGGAGCCCGCTCCTGAGTATGGCTACGACTATTCAGAATCCCCCCAGCACGAACCCGAGCCCCGAGGATAGCAATTTTAACGGCAAGCAGATGTCGTTTCTCGAGCACCTCGAGGAATTGCGGCAGAGGCTGGTTCGTAGCGCCATTTCGGTTTTCGTCGGCTTCCTGATCTGTTTCTACTTTTCCGACAACATTTACGGCTTGCTTGCCAGGCCTATTACGGACACGCTGAGCAGCCTGCATATGCCGGCGAAGCTGGTCTACACCAATCCTGTCGATCCCTTTAACCTCTATATCAAGCTGTCGATCGTTGGTGGCATTTTCCTGGCCTCGCCTTACATCCTGCTGCAGTTGTGGCTCTTTATTTCTCCGGGCCTCTACCGGCATGAAAAGCGTTACATCTGGCCTTTTGTGGGTCTGACGAGCGCCCTGTTCTTTACAGGTGGTTTTTTTGCCTATCAGTTTGCCTTTCCCGCCGCTCTCAAGTTTCTTCTGGAATTCGGGCATCGCTTCCAACCCATGATCACCATTCATGAGTACTGGGGCCTTGCCTTGACCATCATCCTCGGTGTCGGGGTCATTTTTGAACTGCCGGTGGTCATCCTGCTTCTTTCGATCTTCGGGATTGTCACGCCTAAGTTTTTAGTCAGAAATATCCGCTATGCGGTTATCGTTACAGCGGTTGTGGCTGCCGCGCTGGCTCCCACGCCGGACTGGACCACGCTGTTTATGTTCTGGATGCCGCTGGTCGGTCTTTATGTTCTCAGCATCGGGCTCTCGTGGCTTGTCTATTTCCGGAAAGACTGGAAACGCCGGCATGGGAAAGCATGATGCCGGGCGGCGCCTCAGCCTGCTATTCCTCTTAGGCTTTCTGTTTATCTTCCCGGCAAAGTTTCAGCCGGTTCAGGCCGCAATCCCCTTTGCATTCAATGGCGGGCGCGCATTTCAGGACCTGCAGCACGTGGTGGCCTTCGGCCCCCGCCCGGTCGGCTCAAAAGCTCTCGATGCTACCCGCGCATGGATTATCAGCCAACTGAAGCAGGATGGCTGCAAGGTTGTGCAAGATTCCTTTGTCGGGGACACGCCTCTCGGGAAGATCCCCATGGTGAATCTGATCGCAGAGCTCCCCGGCACAGAACCGAACCGCATCGTGATGATCACGGGCCACTATGACACCAAGCTGGAAAAGTCCTTCCGGTTTGTCGGCGCCAACGACGGGGGATCGAGCACGGCGCTCCTTCTGGAACTGGCGCGCGAGTTGCGACCTACCAAGCACAAGCTGACTTACTGGATCATCTTTTTTGACGGGGAAGAGGCGCTCAAGCACTGGTCCGATTCCGACAGTCTGTATGGAAGCCGGCAGCTTGCCGCGAAACTCACCGCAAACGGCGATTTGAGCCGTATCGAGGCCATGATTTTGGTCGATATGATCGGCGATGCGCACCTGGGCATCCGGCAGGACCAGGAGTCCACCCCCTGGTTGAACAAGCTGATCTGGCAGGAGGCCGACAAGCTTGGATACTCAAGATACTTTTTGAAGAGTCAACCGATCGCGGTGGTGGATGACCACATTCCGTTTGTGAACGCTGGCGTTTCAGCCTCGGACCTGATCGATTTTGATTATGGTCCTGATAACAGCTACTGGCACACGGCGCAGGATACGATCCAGCACTGCAGTCCTTCGAGCTTGACGATTGTCGGCCGTGTGGTCAAGGCGACGCTTGCCGCGCTTGAAACTTCTCCCCACGTGCAATAATCCCCGCGCTTCATCAAACCGCTCAGGGTTGCACCACCCAAAAAGACATTTCGGTTTGCCTGTTGGAGACCGGGGTTAGCTTTGCTTTTGGGCTGCCGACATTCCGCTGAAGCCCGCCGGGAGGTCCTGGGCAAAAGAGACCTTAGAATCTTTGGAGGCGAAGGAATGAAGGGGCGGCGTGGAACTGTCCTTAAAGGGCATGTCGGTGCGGTAATGGGCGCCGCGGCTTTCCCGGCGCGCTAGGGCTGATGCGGCGATCAGGCGCGCGACAGTAAGCATGTTCTGAGCTTCATGGCAGCGGCGATCAAGGGGAATCGGTTCATGAACAGGGAGTTGACCGAGCTGCCTGACCGCGCCGGCAAGACCTTCCTGATCGCGGATGATTCCGACTTTTTCCCATAAAATCTTGCGTAATTCCTTCACGATTTGTTCCGTATCGATGCTGGCGGCAGAAGTATGGCACGGCTCGTGGGACGTTGCACTGGCATCTGTAGTCTTGGGGTCGTGATGGCAGGAATGGCGGCGGATGCTTGCGCCCGCCCGCGCTCCATAGACCAATCCTTCGAGCAGGGAATTGCTGGCCAGGCGGTTGGCGCCGTGGACTCCTGTTGCAGCCACCTCCCCGGCGGCGTAAAGGCCCTCCAGCGACGTGCGGCCATCGAGGTCTGTGGCAACTCCACCCATGGCATAGTGGGCGGCGGGGCGCACCGGCAGAAGGTCGGAGGTGATGTCGAGGTTGTATTGCATGCAGGTCGAATAAATCCTGGGAAAGCGGTTCTTAACGTGCTCGGCTTTCAGTCCCGTCAGGTCGAGATAGACGAACTCGCTCCCTGTTTTCCGCATTTCCATGACGATGG
>Ga0055483_10000217_pt1 | contig 12980 bp, 18 predicted proteins | sample RushMan_CattailN_5_FD_57938 | JGI IMG/M metagenome (GOLD analysis project Ga0055483, IMG submission 57938) | Wetland microbial communities from San Francisco Bay, California, USA, that impact long-term carbon sequestration - RushMan_CattailNLB_D2 | ecosystem: Environmental > Aquatic > Marine >... | reverse complement strand
TTATTATCTAAAATATAATAAAGATTCTGTAGATTTGAATTAAGGGTGCCGACCAGCTGATACACTCCGGACATTAGTGAACCCAGAACTTGGCCCATAAGTGCATCGCGTCCGGGAAGATTGGATAGAGCGATGAGTGTTTCTTTGTCCTGAAAAGTACCTTCGACAATTCCGACTTTGAAATCCGGGACTTCGTTTTCTTTGATAAATTTCCCCAAAACATTAATTGGAGCAATAGCGTCCTCACTAGCGATTATCAGTGCCGTTTGACCGGATAAAATGTCATCTGCCAGTGTTTGTTTATCTATTCCGGCATTTTCTCCGGCTATTTTTAGAAGAGTGTTTTTAACCACCAACATATCGGCACCAACCTCTTTAAGCTGTTTTTTGAAGGCCTGTTGTATTTTGACACTCATACCCGTGTAATTGATCAAAACAATAGATTTGGCACTTTTTAGCTCTTGGGTTAGATTTTCGACTAAAAATGTTTTTTCAAGTTTTTTCATATTTATTAACAAAATAAGGCGCCCCGAGGCGCCAAACTTTTTTAACCCTCGGTACGGCTTATTTTATGCGTACTGTCTTAAGGACAAATAGTATTATATTTATAAAAGCCTAAAATGGCAAGCAACAAAGCGGCTAAATTGTCAATCTGATTGCCGGACCCATGGTTGCTTTGGTATATGCTTTTTCAACTTGTTTTACTCCGACCGCATTTATTACAGCTTCAATGTTGGCTTCAATTTCCTGAGGTTTTTGGCTAACCTTACCTACCCCCAAGTGAATTAAGGGGGCATCCTTTTCCGTTTTAATAGTTATTGTACTGGCGGAATAACTCTTGGCTTTTTGGACATTGGGAACAAGAGTTCCGTTTTTAGGATTGGGCATCATTCCTTTAGGTCCTAAAATTTTGGCAAAGGGTACCAGTTTCGGCATCATATCGGCTGTTGCCAATAAAATATCAAAATTTATCTTTCCTTCTTTCAGTTTTTTTATTGTCTCATCCGATGCAATTTCTATCTTTTTTTCTTTACCGGTTGAAAAGGGAAGAGTGACACTGGCGGAAATTCCTGTCTTTTTTACAACTAAATGCAATTCAACTGTAGCGTCGAATTTTGAGTAAGATGTATCTTTTACCAATTCAACGGCATTTTTTGTAGCATATGACTTTGAAGAATCTACTTTGGCTTTTGCCTCTTTATATTTTTTGCCTCGTGTTTTGGCAACAGAAACTTTTCTTTCTTTCTTTTTTTCTTCGCTTTCCTGCTTTTTTTCGGGTATTTCTTCGGCTTCAATGGCTTTGATGCGTTGACCCCCCTTTAATCCTGAAATATGGACTTTTTGCTTTTTTTCCTCCTGTTTTTTATGTTGTTTTGATTTTTCTTTTTGCTCCGGAAAATCAGAAACGAATGCTGTTTTAGTTTTTCCCATGTTAATTATCCTGGCTTGTTTTTACTCCCATAGATCTGGCAGTACCTGCTACTATTTTTTTGGCTGCCTCGATATCTTCGGTATTTAAATCCTTTAGTTTTTCTTGGGCGATTTTTGTAATTTGCGCATCGGAAAGTTTACCGACTATTTCTTTAGGAGTTTTTCCACTTCCTTTGTCTAAACTTAATTCTTTTTTGATCATGTCGGCAACCGGTGCCATTTTTATCTCAAAGTTAAAAGAGCGATCCTCATAGATAGTGATTACAGCCGGAACAACGTTTCCTTTCATACTTTTAGTTTTATCGTTATAAGCCTTAACGAAGTCCATAATAGCCACACCATGTTGTCCCAAAGCAGTTCCGACAGGCGGTGCAGGTGTTGCTTCACCCGCTGGAAGATTGATCTTAATAACTGTTTTTACTTTTTTTGCCATGATATTTCTGTCAAAAGAAGCCGTGCTTGAAATAACTTTGAAGCTTCGGCGCTTTTAACGTCTCCCACACATTTAGTGTGGTAGAGGTATTATAGCAAGTACTTTCAAAACAGGCAAACAACCATAGACCCGTTGTTGATTATTATAGCTGTTGCTATACTTGGTTTAACTATGTCGGAATCGGGCAAGGAGAAATCAAAAATTGATTACCCTGCAACATTGGATGCAGTACATCATTTGGGGAGGGTACAACAAGTTGTTTCTAGTGTACAAACAGGTGACAAAGATAAAGACAGATTTCTCCTGAGGAATCCTAATAATGAGGAATTTACAGAGGTTAATGGAGGGGTATTTAAACGTTATATGATAGCGATTGATCCAAAAGATGTGGGAGTTAAAGGCTTAATTCATCAAGATCAAGGGGTTATGATAACTGGAAATATACAAGGCGGTAAATTTGAAAAAATAAAACCTCGTAAGTAATTAAACTTTTTGGATTTGCAGAAGGTCCAACTCAACCGGGGTTTCACGACCGAATATAGAAACTAAAACTTTTACCTTGCCTTTTTCCTCATCCAATTCGTGAATTGTTCCCAAAAAGTCAGCGAAAGGCCCGTCAACGATTTTAACAGCTTCACCCACAGAGAATTTGGTTTTATAACGAGGTGCCGGGGCGCTAATGAACTTTTGGATATTGGCAACTTCACTTTCCATTAGGGGAGTTGGTTTATTACCGGTACCCACAAAACCTGTAATCCCGGGGGTAGTTCGTACTGTCAGCCAGGTTGGATCGTCCAGGATCATTTTGACTAAAAGATATCCTGGGAAAATTTTTTCCTTAATAGTAGCCTTTTTACCGGATCGGATAATCACCTTATCCTGAGTGGGGACTAAAAGCTCAAAAACTTTATTTTCGAGGCCCATGGTTTCGACTCTCTGGCGCAGTGTTTCCATAACTCGAACCTCGTGTCCGGAGGCTGTATGGACTACATACCAAGAAGCTTTCGGGTCATCTGTTTTACTTATAACTATATGACCTTTAATTTTTCTTTTACCTGTACCTCGCTCGGAAACTGTTTCCTCGCTTGGGTTTTTTACAATATCTGCCATGTTATTTTGAAATTATAAATCCGATAAGTTTAGTAAAGATATAGTCTAACCCTCCAATGTAGCCTGCTACTATAGCTGAAATTGCGAAAACTATCAATGTGAGCCTAATTACTTGATCGCGTTTTGGCCAGGTTACTTTGGATAGTTCAATTTGTACTTCCTTTAAGTAGTTTACTATCTTCTTCACAGGTACAAATTTTATCACATGTTTTAGGCGTAAACAAGAAATAGTGAAGCTATTGTTAAAGAATGGTATAATTGGCCCATAATTATGAATTGCGAGAACCTAAATGGAGTTTGTTTGGATAAGTATTCAGATTTATTTCGAGGATTAAGAGTTCAGAAAGAGAAAGAGCGTTTGTTTAAACAAGATTTCGATGAGGTGGTGGAGCTTTATATTCAAAATCCCGAGGAAAATCCGGATAGGGAAAAAAATTTAAGGGATGCTATGACAAAATTCCTACAAGATGGTTTTGGAAGTAGGACTGAGCTTATTGCCGAGAGGATATTGATAGAAAGGTATGGAAACGGGAAAGAACTGGGAAATGCAGAACAGCTCAGAAAAATAACCAAAAAGACAGTTGAGGATTTGCTTCATTATACTCACGATAACGATAAAACGACCCCTTAAATGGCTGATTATGCTCCTTTAATCTTCGAGAAAAAGTTTTGGAATAAGAACTTCAGATTTGTGGCCGGAGTTGATGAAGTTGGTAGAGGTGCATTTGCGGGACCTGTTGTTGCCGGTTGTGTTGTTTTTGCTCCCAGGGTTGATAATAAATTAATTAAAATCGTAAAACAAAATAAAGTTGTAGTTAATGATTCAAAGAAACTTACAGCTCTTCAAAGAAATAAAGCCGATGATTGGATAAAGAATAACTGTTTGGCTTGGGGAATAGGAATAGTTGATGTTTCTCAGATCAATAAAGTTGGTATGAGTAAAGCCACCAAGAGCGCTTTCAGGTTAGCGATTATTGATGCTAACAAAAGGCTTTGGGGAACGATAGATTATCTATTGATCGATGCATTTTATCTTCCTTATGTCAAAGGAATTAGGCGTAAAAATCAAACAGCGATAATTAAAGGAGATCAAAAATCTTTTTCTATTGCCGCCTCATCTATAATTGCTAAAGTTTATCGAGATTCCTTAATGACCAGAATGTCAAAAACCCCCAAGTATAAAAAGTATAAGTGGGATGTAAATAAAGGGTATGGAACCGAAAAGCACCTGTTGGCAATAGAAAAATATGGTCCGACCCGACAGCATCGAAAACTATATATAGAAAATCACGCAAAGAAGAAGGCCAAATAAAGCTTAAGCCTGATTTCTTTTTTTCTCCAATTCAATCTGGTGAGCTATTCTGTATTTTTTCTCTTTTCTTCGTTCAGATGGTTTTTTGTAGCGTTCTCGATCGCGTAGCTCAAGAAGAATTCCTTCGTTTAAAACTTTCTTTTTAAACCGAGCAATAAGTCGATCTTCCGACTCGCCTTTTTTCTTTTTGACCACAAACATTAAGAATCGCCTCCTTTCGAGAGATAATAATCAAGTAATTCATACAAATCACCTGGCTATATTTTATCAGATATGTACAATACTTTAAATCCGTAAATATTGAATTTTTTATGCTTTGGAAAAAGAGAGAAAGTAGTGTATTATATTAATATTAAATTATGGCGGGCAAGAAAAAAGCTTTAATTACCGGAATTACCGGCCAGGACGGCTCATACTTGGCGGAACTTCTTTTGGATAAGAGTTATGAAGTTTCCGGAATTGTCAGGAAAACCAGCAACCTCCGCTATGAGAATATTGCCCACATTCAGGATGATTTAATTTTGATACAAGGTGATCTTTTGGATCCAGTATCCCTCAGGGAAGCAATACAAAAAGTTCAACCGGTTGAAGTATATAATTTGGCTTCGCAAAGCCACCCTAGCGAATCTTTTAAACAGCCGATACATACGGCTGAAATAACAGCGCTTGGAGCTCATAGGGTTTTGGATGCGACACTTGATGTAGTGCCTAAAGCAAAGTTTTATCAAGCATCCTCAAGCGAGATGTTCGGATGGGTAAGAGAAATTCCACAAAATGAAGATACACCTTTTAATCCGGCAAACCCTTATGCGGTTGCCAAGCTATATGCGCACGCGATGACCAAGATTTACAGAAAAAGCTATAACATGTTTGCGGCAAACGGGATTCTTTTTAATCATGAATCTCCCAGGAGACATTTGGGATTTGTTACCCAAAAGGTTACATACGCAGCTGCATGTGCAAAGTTGGGAGTAAAAAACTCAGATCATCTAAATGAAGAAGGAGAACCTATTGTTAAAAACGGCAAGGTTGCTTTAGGAAATTTACAGGCGAAGCGGGACTGGGGTTATGCAAAGGATTATGTCGAGGCGATGTGGCTTATGCTTCAGCAGGAAAAACCCGACGATTATATTATAGCTACAGGAGAGTGCCACACAATTGAGGATCTTTGTAAAGAAGCTTATTCATATGTAAAACTGAATTGGAAAGATTATGTATATATTGATAAAAGATTCGTCAGACCCACAGAAACAGGACCTTTAATTGGCGACTACAAAAAGGCAAAAAAGCAGTTGGGTTGGGAGCCAAAAGTTACCTTCAAAAAATTGGTTGCCAAGATGGTTGATGCGCATTTAGCCAGGCTGAAATAAAAATATGCCACGGGGCAAAGAAGAGAATAATATCCTGCCCCAGGAGACTTCAAACAAACAGGAAGACCCGAAGGAGGTGTCCGAAGAATCTGATAAGAAACGAAAAATAGTTTATCTTGATATGACTGAGTTGCCTAAATATACAAAGGCTAAAGAAACTTGGCAAAAGACAGTAAAAACAATACAAGGAGAGGACCTGGATGAAGATGCAAAGTTGAATTATAAAATCTATAAAATTGTTGATGTTAGTATGTTATTTAGTGCGCTAAAACATATTCAATATACAGTAGGTATGAATTTGATAGAGCAAGGTTACGGAATTGTCGTTGAGGACTTGGAAGGTAAACAGTACAAAATAAATCTAAATGGTGAGGTTTCCGAATCAGAAATAATATATTCGGGAAGTGCTTATCCGTCGGGTTGGGAGCCTCTCGAGGAGAGGGTGCGATTGGCTAAAGTAAAAAAGCAAGTTAAAGCCGATAAAGAACCGCAGCGAGCTTTTGTAAGAAAACATTTTGACGAATACCGGATGATTATTGCCAGAGATACCCCATGTTGGCAGTGTCCTACCAATACTCAAACATGGAGAAGTTATGAAGTGTTAACTCTACCGGAAATATTATCAAATACCAAAAAGGTTAGAATAAGAGAACAGGTTCAATGCGGCAGTTGTACACAAATATTAAGCAAAAAAAGAAGGAATGTTGCCAAAGAGGATTTGGGCTACTACGAAATAACAAGTCAGGATTATGAAGAGTACTACAAGCCTAAATTCTAAGAAATATTTTTAAAAACCTTCCCCATTGCTGAAGTGAAAAATAAGTATCACAATTTATATTGATGCTTATTAAAACCCCTGCTTCAATAATTAAGAATGCGATGTGGTCGAGAGTTATAACCCTTTGCGTGATTATATTTTTTATTTTGTTGGGAGATGCGATATTAAGCTTTTGGGTACCAAATTTGCTTCAGGACTCATTAAAAAGCTCATCCGCCATGGGTCTGATCATCAGTTTTTCGTCAATTGTTGGGTTAGGGGCAGATTTGGTATTACCGGAGATGCTAAAAACAATAACGGTTAAAAAACTACTAATAGCAGGAATTTTTGCCAGTATCTTGTTTTCTTTGGCGTTGATTACTTCCACATTTAGACCATTTATAGTACTTTTTCTTTTTGCAATGGCAGTGTGGGGTGTTTATTATGAATTTTTAGGATTTTCCCAGCAGCAGTTTATCTCCGACACCGTGAGTCTCAAATCCCGTTCCGGAGCTTGGGGTATTTTAAGAGTATTTCGTGATCTAGCTTATTTTTTGGGTCCACTTTTGGCAGGTTGGCTTTTGACTAAAGGAGATAGAGTTCCTGCTTATTTTGCAATTGGATTTACCTTGGTCGGATTTATAGTTTTGAGTTTTAGCAAAAAAATCCACGACAGGCCGGTTGAAGTAGATATCAAAAAGGTAAATGTTTATGAGGAACTTTTGCACTGGAAAGTACTTTTCAAAAGAGTCTGGCCGATAATAATTTTAAGTGTAATGATCGGGTTGGTCGATGCCGTTTTTTGGACAACCGGTACGGTATGGACAGAAAAGCTGGCGCAAAGAAGTTTTTGGGGAGGAATGTTTTTACCTTTTTATACCTTACCTGCTTTATTTGTAGGATTTTTAGTAGCCAAATGGGGAGTATATAAGGGAAAGAAAAAACTTTCGATCAAGTTTTTTATTCTTGCAGGAATTTTATTAGCACTATTAGGGTTTAACGACAATATCGCGTTTCAGTTAATTTTAGTATTTGCACTAAGTGTCATGCTGGCAGTAGTTTATCCTTTAAGCGATGGAGTATATACCGATATTATCGCCAGAATGGGGAGGGAAAGAAAACACATGATCGGACTTTCTTCATCAACCAGCAGTCTTGCCTACATAGTTGGACCAATTGCCGCAGGATTTATAGCGGACGTAGTTGGCGAGCGAATGACTTTCAGCTTCTTTGGAATATTTTGTTTGGCGGTGGGTTTGATACTTCTTGCTACTACACCAAAAAAACTTAAATTACCCCAAAATGAAATATCCAGCTGGGAAAAAGCAGCTAGATAATTTTATACGGTTGTATTAAGAAAAATCTTTTTGAACCAGCCGAAAATGCTGAATGAGCTGTTCAAAGAATCTATGTAATCCTGCAAAGCTGTATTTTGCTGTTCCAACTCCTGTATTGTTTCCTGAATTAATGTTAATTCACCTTCGTTGGTTACCTGTTGTGCCAATTGTTGTAGCTCGGTTATCCTGACCTGATTTTGTTCAATCAGGCCATTTAGGTTTCCCATAGCATTGGAATCTGGACCAAAGAAAAAAGACATGAATCTATTTCTGTTTTCCAGCTGCGTAACCTCACCTTCAATTTGTTCTTGAGCTTGATTTTGTTCTCTTGCAACCTCACGGATTTGCTCACCAATACCGCCTTGGGTAGTTCTAGCGGCTAAAAGTTCTTCAACTTTTAACGCAACTGTGCTCATATGCTCTCGGGCGGTTTGACTTCGGTTATTGGGTAGTTTGGCGTTTTTGCTTTTTGCGGTTTCGGTAGATGTTTCGCTTTCGTCATCGGAACCTTCTTCCTCTTGGTTTTCAGTTTGGATTTGGTCGTCTTCACCTTGATTTTCAACCTGAATTTTGTTTTTATTTTGGTTTTGAGTACCACTCGGTGTTGAATCGACAACTGATATCTTTTTACCCTCCACACTTTCTTGAGCAAAAACCCCTAAAGGCAAAAGCAAAGAAATAAATAATACCGCTACTATAGCTTTGATGTGTTTCAAAAGTTAATCACCCCCTTTTTGTGTGAAAATATTTTAACTGATTTTTCAAGTACATGTCTAGAGGTAGCCAAAATATAGCAATCCCGAAAGAGTCAGTATAGCAGTTAATGCAAAACCTCCCAGCAGTTGGGAAGTAGTGTGCCTTTTTAATTTATGCCTGCTCCAAAAAACAGAAGGCAATATTAAGTAGAGTATTGGCAATTTCCACCCGTACAAAAAGTTTAAAACAATGACGGAAATGGTGCAGAGTGCCATGTGTTGGCTTATTTTCCAAAAGAGGTTAATAAACGCTATTAATACAAGCAGTGCGAAGCCTATTAAATTTAGCTGGTACAAAAAAACATTTCCGAATTTGTGAACAATGATCAGATAAATTACTTCAAGAATAAAAATATAGATCATAAAGGGTGTTCTTTGTTTACGGTCTTTAATTTCCCAGGAGTCAATAATACCGAATTTGGGAGCTATAACCAGATATAAAATTGGCAGAATAACCTGAAGGAAAAGTGCTGCCGGCAAGATGATTTTTTCCTGGGTAGGAGTAAGGCCCGATTTAGCAGTCATAATAATAAAAAGGACGGGGAGCCAGATAAAAGGTCCGAAGATATAGGAAATTATTTTTGCCAGTATATTTTTAGCCACTTATAAAAGTATACATTAATTGTAATACAGTGCGTTTTTTATTCTCATCAAAAACTCAGAAATAAAACTTATAGTAAAAACACAAAGGAGGTGAAAAGAAAATATGTTTCATTATGGTATGGGAAGTCTCTTGGGAGGCTGGGGTTTTTTCGGTATCGGATGGTTTTTTAGCATACTGTTTTGGATACTCATTATTTGGGCAATTATCGCTCTGATAAGGGGTTGGCGAAGCAGGGATATGAGTCAGACTCCGCCTCATCCGCCTAAAGGAGAAGAACCTCCTCTGGAGATACTTAAAAGACGTTATGCAAAAGGAGAGATAAATAAAAAAGAATTTGAGGAGATGAAGAAAGATCTTAGGTAGAATTAAGGAATTGCGGTACGAATATTTAGTTGGTCCTCAATAACCTCGATTCTTTTTCTAAGTTCCAAATACTCTCTATCAAAGTAATTAACAAGAGTTTTTACATCTCGTCTTATCTGGAACATGTCGTTTTTGATTATTTTGATATCTTCACGAACGGAAGACTGTTCGTTTTTAATGACCTTTTGAATTTGGTTGAGGTCCGATTTTGTCAGCATTACTAATGAAATATAAATCAGTAAAAATTAAAATGCAACAAGTCAAAGTGGGTCAAAATAATCCAATTTTAAATATGTCAAAAATTAAAATTCCGACAGATTGGCAAAATACTAAGGAGAGTCTGCGTTTGGTATTAAGAGTAATAGAAAGCGTAAGACTGTATGATACAAAACCGCAACCCAATGCATTGGAGTATGCAACTTTTGTATATTCTAAAGGAGCAACAACCGGTCCTTTATCTTTTGGCGGTGAGGTAGTTTTTGATTACGCCAAAAGAAGGATTGTTTACAATAAATCCGGCAAAGATATTTTTAAAATATCCGTTAACAAAAAAACTCAAAGAGATATCTTTGAAAATTTAAGAAAAAGGCTAGTAAAAGTAAATAAAAATATCTACCTTGAAGGTGAAAAAATAAAGGATACTGGAGAGTTGGATATAAATTCGGGTGATGCAAAAAGGTATGCGGTGTTGCAATACAGAATGCACAAGGCACTTTCTTTATTCAGGGCGCGGTTAAACGGTTTAATGACACAGGTATCACTCTGGCCAGAGGAGTTTGATGTTGCTTTTATCTGGTTTAAAAAGGGCTTTAATGAGGATATTGATCCTCACATGATGTTTGGTTTTTCCCCGGGAGAAAAGAAAAACTCAAATCCTTATATTTATTTATATGCCAAGCCGATCGTTGAGGGAATGAAAGACTTAAAATTCCCAGCTAACGGGTCCTGGCAGAAAGATTGGCATACCCCTGGTGTAAAATTCGACCTTGAATATTTTGTCGGCAAAAGCGATCCTGAAGAGGAAGTTGCAAAAGTTTTACTTGATAGTTATCTGATGTTTCTGCCTTATCTTCCGGATACAAAAAACGCTTAATAAATAACTGGTACTTACCGGAGTCTTGCAGGGTAGTATTAGAATATATTGTTATGATTGAAAACGGCTGGCCGGGTTTTGATGATGAGGAGGAAATGAATCAGTTTTTGAATGATCACGGGGTTAACACCAGTCAGTGGGGAGAGGGAGATTCAAAGACAGTAGGACATCTATTAAGCGAGATACGGGATGGCAGCTCAAAATACATTTTCAAAGAAGGAAAGCTATTAAGGCAGTTGCAGGCAGTCTCCGTAGACATATATTTTAGAGGTTGCGAGAATTTTTTAATTATTCAATAGATTAATAGTAAGCTTTTTTTGCTCAATTCGATAACTTATATTAGAATGTGGCAATGTATAAGGAGGCGTTGGGAAGTATCGAACAATTGCCAAAAAGAAACAGATATGATGGTAACCCTAAATACTTTACGACTGAATGTTTAGGTTGTTGTGCATATCAAACATTTTCTGATGGTGAGCTGTGTTTAGGGGGTGTTGCATGGAAGAGGCTTACCAGAGCAAAAACAAGAAGAGGTTGTCTTTTAAAAAGGCAGAGGGAAGAAGAGAAGGGGACAGATTCTAAACCCGAACAGGTTTTTATAATATATACACCAGGCTTCATCGATTTCTACGCCGGAACTATTGAAAAATTAAAGAAATTAAGATTCAGAGCAGAATTGGTAAGAGATGAAGGTTTAAAACCAGGATTTTCTGTAAATATTGAATAGTTAGCAAAAACTGGATATAAAATTATAGAGACCGGTAAATTTTGTGATTAGAAGTTTATTTTGAACCGTCTTTAAAGTAGAAGAATATTAGAAAGTTTTTGAGGTAATTCTATTTTTACTAATTGATATTTTTGTAACAATACAATATAAGAAGTGGGGATAGAAAATGAGAGAAAGATTAGATTGGAAGGGAACAAATTTTGTTACAGATCCTCTTTGGGGTGACAACGGTAAGGGAAAAATTGTTGATTTAATGGCCCAAGAGGCTGACATAGTTGTCCGAGTTAATGGTGGGCCGAATGCGGGCCATACCGTTAGAAATAAACAAGGTGAATTTGCACTTCATTTAGTTCCATCAGGTATTTTTAATCCTTCAGCCCTGTGTGTTCTTGCGGATACAGTGGTTGTGAATCCAACTGCTCTTGTCGATGAAATAAATTCTTTGAAAAAAGCCGGGGTAACTATTGATGCCGGTAATTTATTGATTTCAAAAAGAGCGCACTTAATAATGCCTTGGCATATTGAGAGAGATAAGCTAAAGGAAATTGCAAGAGGAGGAAATAAAATTGGAACTACAGGTAAGGGAATTGGACCGGTTTACTCCGATAGGGCAAATAGAGAGGGCTTGCTGGTTGGGAATCTGTTAAGCCCTGATTTTGAGCAGAAATTTGATCGTGAACTTCTTTGGCAGGAAAAACTGACAAGTCTGATGGTCGGCAATAAGATTGTCTATGATAAAGAAAGTATACTGGACGATCTGAATAAAGCTAAAGATACGATAGGACCGATGATTACAAATGTACTTCCAACTATTAGACACTATCACGATTCCGGAATGAAAGTGTTGGGAGAGGCAGGACAAGGATTTTTGTTGGATTTGGATAGGGGCGGATACCCGTACGTTACTTCGAGTCATCCCGGAGTACAAGGGTTTAGTTTGGCTACAGGAATAGCACCAAAGGATGTAGAAAGGGTTATAGGTGTTACAAAAGTATATACAACCCGTGTGGGGGAAGGCCCGCTTCCTACAGAACTATTAGATGAAGTTGGACAGGAAATTAGAGATAAAGGGAAGGAATACGGTGCGACAACCGGCCGTCCACGAAGATGCGGTTGGTTGGATATTCCGGCTTTAAGATATGGTACACAATCAGGCGGAATAGATGCATTGGTTTTAACAAAATTAGATGTTTTTGATAGTTTTGATAAAGTTGCTATTTGTGTCGGATATAATGTTGGCGGTAGGGAGTATAAATTACTTCCGGATGCAGATAATGAATTTATGATGTCTGCCAAACCAATACTAAAAATATTGCCGGGATGGAATCAAGATACTAGCTCATGCCGATCATTTGGAAAGTTGCCGGAGAATGCAAAGAAGTTTGTAAAAGAGGTAGAAAGGTTAGTTAATATCCCAATTCAAATGGTTTCAGTTGGCCCCTCTAGAGAAGAAACAATAGTAAGAAATTTTTGATACAGGATATATAAGGTATAAAATTATTCCCTAAGTTTCCCTTTTTGGTTTAGGGTTATATTTTGAAATGTTTTTTTGGTTGGGTTGTGTGTCTAAGGGAAGAGAAAATATTCAATAGTCCGATTCGCAATTGGCTCTATGCCTTACCGCTTCTTCAATATTTGGGTCATCTACTCCTCCGTAGTGAATGGAGTCCTGCAGCTCACAGGTCTTG
>Ga0055483_10000216_pt1 | contig 12987 bp, 15 predicted proteins | sample RushMan_CattailN_5_FD_57938 | JGI IMG/M metagenome (GOLD analysis project Ga0055483, IMG submission 57938) | Wetland microbial communities from San Francisco Bay, California, USA, that impact long-term carbon sequestration - RushMan_CattailNLB_D2 | ecosystem: Environmental > Aquatic > Marine >... | reverse complement strand
ACATAGATGCTCTTTGGCCCATTTACCATCACTTCAGTAATGGTCTCATCCTCAAGAAAGGCCTGGATAGGTCCAAGACCAAGAATTTCTGCGACGATTTGTTCAAATAATCTGGCGCGTTCCGGTCGTGATAAAACGATATTTTCTTCGCTCAAGATCTGGTCAAATTCCTGCTGGATCACCATGCGCACATCAGATATCTGAGTAACATCCATGGTCGGATCGAGATTCGCCAGGAGTTTGTTTTGTATCCGTATTTTCAGGTCAATGTAGGCATTTTGATTGGTCATCATATCCGGCGCGGTTACGCGACGGGTCCGGATCGGCATCTCTTTATGTGTCCGGTTGTTATCCTGACCAGAATTCTCTTCATTTTTATCGTTTTGTAATCTTCTAAGAATAGACATATCCAAGAGCCCTTTCCGAAATGCAACCACTAATTCTATGCAAAAGCATGCGTAGCAAGACGTTCTACGACGATATCAGCGATACTGCTTACTCCCTTTGATAGTGGATGTCCTTTATTGTCTACCATTAATGGTATCCCCCGGTTAATCGAACTGGTTACCAATAATTTATCGTCAACCGGTATGGTAACAAGAATTTCTTGCTTTAGATTCTCCGCTATTCGATCAGTTGAAATGGCAATACGGCGATCAAAACAATTCATTACGAATACTATTCGTTTTCGATCAATCCCCGTCTCATCAGCCAGATGCAGGAACAAACTTGTATTCTTAATGGAAGGTATTTCCTGTGTTGTGACAAGAACAATTATATCAGCAATTGCCAGTGAGGACTGCACAACCTCAGACAGGTAAGAGTCGGTATCAACAACGACATAACTATACATACCGCGAAGGAAATCAAGAAGCTTTATAAATTGCTCTCCATTTACTTTCTCTGCATATTCAGGGCCGGGCGGAGCAGCCAGTATGTTTAGACCTGTGGATGGATGAACATCAACAACGCTTTTGACGATCTCCTGGTCTAATTCATCTGCGCGTAGTGTCAGATCAAAGACGTAATTCTGTACCTGTTCATTCAATAGAACGGCCACATCACCATACTGCATGTTTCCATCCACCAGGATGACATCTTTTTCCACATTCATGAGTGCTAGGGCAAGATTCGTTGCAATGGTCGTACAGCCAACTCCACCTTTGGGGCTATAAACTACGATCACTTTTCCTGAGACGGTGGAAAAAATTGGAGAAGAGGATTCAGAAGCGCGCTGCAAAGAAAATTGAGCTTCTTTTTGGCGCGCTTCCATGGCGTATTTTCCTGCACGTTTGATAGCAGATATCAGTTCATCAATAGAGGGTGGCTTGGCGAGAAAATCACGCGCTCCAACCAGCATGGCTTTACGCATGTAATTTGGATCGCTCTGCACGGAAAGCATGATGATCTGTGTATATGGGAGAGATTTCAGGATAGTCTCAGTGGCAGTGATACCATCCATATCAGGCATATTGATGTCCATTATGATGACATCAGGCTGTAATTCCTTGGATAATGGAATGGCTTCATGACCATTCACAGCCATTCCAACGACTTCAATGCCTGAATCAAACTGTAATGATCTACGAATATTTTCTCGGGTCTCTGCAATATCATCGACGATCAGTACCCGGATTTTGCTCTGATCGGGCATATCTGCTCCAGTAATAAATACTTTTCAGTTTTTTTAAATCGCTGCCAGTTTATTGCGCAACAGGCTGTTCAATACTTTGCGGCGCTGTTTTACTCGTTCCCAGGCCATAAGGCAGCTTTGAAGGGTATGGGATATTGTACTGGTCCATAATAAATTGGAGCGTAACCGCTTCCGGTTGAGAAACCTGGTCATCACCGGCGCTGCGCAAAACAAAATTGAGGTCTGCTTCCGTCAAGATCAAGAAGTTGACGGCTATGGCGTCCTGTGGAGAAACCGCTACGGTCACATATTGCGGTGCCTTTATGGGTTCCGGTGTAGCTTCTGCCTGTGTTTGATCTTGCGCAAGAGGAGTCTCTTGTGGAACTGGGGTAGCTATGGTGCCTTCTAATGGAAATTCACCCACCCACAGCACTACCGCATTCTGGACAATGGATTGGCTGACGTAACGTGGTCTCTGGTCTTCACTAGGGACAATGTAGAAAAATTCATCCGGAACAGACGGGTCCTGGTAGATACGTCCCAATACCTCAGACCCATCGACCCTCAGTGTGTAATCTACTGATAGAGAATTTTTCGAGCCATCAGGAGAATCGAAAATCGTATTCTTGAAGATCGCGGCTATTTTGTTCGGAAGAACAGTCTGAAAATCCTGGTCAAGATCAACAATTCTCAATGAGGAAATTATGTCAACGTGATCACCAGGCTGCAGTGCGTAGGAAACAGCATAGCGCGCATCAGGAGTATTTGTGCTGGAAACCTCATTCATCTTAATGGGAATGGGCACAGAAATAGCTACCATTCCCTGAGGGATGTCAAATGAGATAAATGATCCTTGAGTGCCTGTGGATAGTAAGCTCGGCGTTACCGGTGTACCTGGTTGCAGATCAAACTGCGCCCTTTTGCCTACGACATCCTTCAGATCTGTGTAGAAAAGACCTTCAACCATATCCTCCTGTGGATATGCAACGGTACCCAACATGGCTTCTGATAGAGCGGTTCCACGCTTTACAGGTTGGATGACGACGACAATGTCCTGCATCATTGGTGTCGGGACTAATGGTTGGGAGATCTGCTCTTCTTGCGGCGGGTTGATAAGCGCCATTATTTGGTCTCGCATCAGTATGGCTGCTGCTGCTATGACAACAATAATGACTAATGCAAGTAAGAAAAAAACCCTCCCACTTCTTCGTTTTCTTGTGGCCATATTTCCTCCTAACTATAGGGAATTGGATTGATTACTATTATACGGTATTTTAGATTTTCAATGCCTTACATGAATGCAATTTTTATGCCATCAATCAGAAAGACCCTGTAAATCAGGGTCTTTCTGATTTGATTGTAAAAAACCGATTCCGATCAGACTGCGTTGACGATATTGCTGAAGATTCTGCCAATTGCCGGGCCGAGCAGGGCAAGAATAACGATAACTACTACAGCCACTAAGACAAGAATTAAGGCATATTCGACAAGGCCTTGGCCCTTTTCCTTCGGAGCGAACAACACGCAAATCACCTCCTCTCAACTATTGAACTCCATGAATTTGATACCATTATATGTAAATGGGCAAAATAATACAATAGCTTTCCGGGCACCTTGCAGTTTTATTAATTCTCAACTCTATTTCACGATCTCGCATCACTTACAACAATAATCCCATAATACCGCACTTAAAACTACTTGCGTTCCCCAATTTCTCGGTGAGAAGTATGAATTTATTATATAATTGATATTAATCAAGGATTTTTGAGTTTACCACATTGTGTTAAAATTCATGAGGAGGAATAGATGAACGATTATTATGATAAAGTGACTTCTGATCAAGATTTTATTAAAAAGATCCTGACCAAAATTCCCGGTTTTAGTGGATATATTGAAAGACTGAACAGAAGATCATCTGATAAGCTTCTGCGCGAATATATAGCAGAGAAATACCATGATTTGGAACAACGTGTAAGTGCCGTCCAAAGAGAATTGATCGACCAGGGAGCGATTGAATCTGTCGACGATCTAGAAGCAGCAGCCATAAAGCTGAGGCAATTTAGCGATCGTGTACGCCGTGCAACCTATGGTTACTCCAGTCTTTTTGAAGCAGCCAAAATCAATGAAAAAGAATTGGCCCATGTTTATCAATATGACCTTACCTTAGTTGATAATGTGGATGGGATCTCTTCGGCAATCGATAATGTAGAGGCATCCATCGGTACGGATGGTTTCCCCGCGTCTGTCCGCCATCTAACCACATTAGCACAAGACTCAATCGATGCATTCAACCAACGTACCCAGGTCTTCATGGAAAATGTTGATGATACTTCGCAGTAACAACTGTCATATCCAAGTTACAAAATAAAAAAAGATGGAGTATGAAAATGGCTAGAATATTTGATGTTGTTGAATATCCAAATGCGATGGCTGAAGAAATCGTACATCGCTTTCCCGAAAGCGGAGTAGCGGACCTCAGAATTGGTTCGCAAGTAATTGTCAGAGAATCTCAATATGCTGTGTTTTTCCGTGATGGAAAAGCTCTGGACACTTTTCCACCCGGACGACATACGATCGTTACAGCAAACATTCCCTTGCTCGTTAACCTGATTGGCAAAGCCTTTAACGAACGCACACCCTTCCTCGCTGAAACTTACTTTGTTTCCATGAAAGAATTTGCTGATCGAAAATGGGGAACACCACAGCCCATCATCGTGCGCAACCCTGGTGTTGGGTTGGGCATCGCCCTGCTGCAGGGCTTTGGTTCTTATTCCTTCCAGGTTAGCGACCCACAGCAGTTTGTTACACAAATCGTTGGAGCCCAGGGTGTCTACACCACAACCGAAATCGAAAATCGACTGCGCAACATGCTGCTCTCCAAACTTCAGGATTTGCTGGGTGAATCCACTGTAAAACGAAACGTCCTTGATTTAATTGGCCTTACTGAAGAGCTCGGCGCTGGTGTACGTGCCAAGGCTCAGGATGATTTTTCTGCTCTTGGCTTGATGCTAAAATCCTTTTATATTGGAAATCTCAAGCCATCCGAGAAGTCAGCTGAAGAACTGCGTGCGATGGGCATGCTGGATATGAGTGTATATACGCAACTACAGGCTGCTGACGCCCTTCGAGATGCAGCCCAAAACCCCAGTGGGGGCGCAGGGCTTACAGCTGGTATTGGATCAGGTGTCGCATTGGGACAGGTAATTTCACAGGCTATACAGGGCCAGACGGCTGGCGCCCAGGCGACGCAGCCAGCAGCGGCCGTTCCAGCGATTATGACACCCGCTGAAGCAGCTGCCATAATGCGAGTATCAGAAGAAGACGTGGTAGCTGCCATACAATCTGGCGATTTGAAAGCCAGAAAGATTGGTACGGCTTATCGTATCAGTAAAGAAGCTCTTGACGAGTTCCTTAAAGGATAAACAAGAATATCTCATGAAGAAAGCCCGGCCTCGTGCCGGGTTTTTTTATCATGATAAAATTCATTCAATAAATCCAATAAAGGTATAATTCAATCGTAGAAAAAATATATTAAACTACCCGGGGAAAGAAATGAAACTGCATGAATACCAGTCTAAAATCATTTTTGCGAAACATGACATCGCTGTTCCGCGCGGGAGAGTCACAACCAATGCCAATGATGCTGAACATATCGCTGAAGAAATAAGCGGCCGGGTCGTTATCAAAGCCCAGGTTCTTGTTGGGGGAAGGGGAAAAGCCGGCGGCATCCGCCTGGCGAAAAACCTGGGTGAAGTCGAAGAATGTGCGACAACGATTCTAGGTACAGAAATAAAAGGGCTGCCCGTCCGAAAAATCCTCATTGAAGAAGCCGTAAATATTGAAAAGGAAATATATCTTGGTATCACCAATGACAGGACCGAGCGCAGGCCTGTCCTGATGGCATCATCAGAAGGCGGCGTTGACATCGAAGACATCGCTCAAAGACATCCTGAAAAAATAATAAAGGTAGCCATTGATCCATTATTAGGCCTTCGAGATTATCAGGCCAAAAATGTTGCCGTTGGCATCGATCTACCCTATGACCTTTGGAAGTCTTTTACCAGGATCGCTCAGGGGTTATGGGATATTTATTGCGAGCAGGATGCCACACTTGTTGAAATCAATCCGCTGGTGATTACACGTGAACACCAATTGATCGCGCTGGATGGCAAGATGACCATCGACGATAATGCCCTGTACCGGCATGCGGACCTGGCTGATAAACGTGATGAAGATATCGAAGACCCCATAGAAATTGAGGCACGCAAATACGGACTATCATACATCAAATTGGATGGCAATATTGGCTGCATGGTGAATGGGGCCGGGTTGGCAATGGCAACCATGGATATCATCAAATTACATGGTGGTGAGCCTTCCAATTTTCTGGATATCGGTGGAGGGGCAAGTGCCGAGAAGGTGGCTGTCGCTTTCCATACCATCATGTCAGACCCCAACGTAAAAGCAATCCTGGTCAATATTTTTGGGGGTATCACACGCTGCGATGAAGTTGCGCGGGGTATTAAACATGCGCTTGGTGAAGTCAAACTTCAAATTCCCATTATTGTCCGCCTGGTTGGTACGAATGCCGAAGAAGGGTTAAAAATACTCGAAGATGCTCAAATGACGACGGCCAGAACACTTTCCGAAGCAGCACAAAAATCAATAGCCATGACGGAGGCGAAATTTGAGCATCCTAATTGACAAAAATACACATCTATTGGTGCAGGGCATCACCGGCCACGAAGGATCCTTTCATACACAACAGATGTTGGCATATAAAACCAATATTGTTGCTGGGGTCACACCGTCCAAAGGTGGAGAATGGGTGATGGATGGTAAAGTACCGGTGTTCAATTCGGTCAACCTCGCTGTTGAGGCTACCGGCGCAAACGCCAGTGTCATTTTCGTACCGGCGCGCTTTGCACCTGACGCTATTTATGAAGCAGCCGATGGTGGTATCCCATTGATCATCTGCATTACTGAAGGCATCCCAATCCGTGATATGCTAGAAGTTTGCACTTATCTCGAACAAAAAGAAACTCGCCTGATTGGTCCCAACTGTCCAGGTGTCCTCACACCGGGTGAATCCAAAGCAGGGATCATTCCCGGTGACATCACATTCCCTGGTAATGTTGGCATTGTCTCACGCTCGGGGACTTTGACCTATGAAGTTTTATACGCGTTAATGCAAGCGGGAATTGGGGTAAGCACCTGTGTGGGTATCGGTGGAGACCCCATAAAAGGATCCAATTTCATCGACATTCTCGAGTTATTTGAATCGGATCCATTTACCGAGCAGGTAGTTTTGATTGGCGAAATCGGCGGTAATGATGAAGAAAGAGCTGCGGAATTTATCTCAGAAAATATGACCAAGAGAGTGGTTGCCTTTATTGCCGGGCAAACAGCTCCACCCGGGAAGCGCATGGGGCATGCAGGGGCAATTATCGAAAGAGGAACAGGAACAGCTATTGAAAAGATCCAGGCGCTCAGAACAGTGGGAGTGCGCGTGGCAAGCCATCCTGAAGAAATACCGGAACTTCTTTCTCAATAATCACGTAAAACAAAATCGATATAACCGTTTGAAAATTCAAAGGCCGCTTCTTTCAGCGGCCCTATTTTTTAATCTGCAGGAAAAGCTTATCTTTTTATTCCTGCTGCTTATGCTTTTCGAAATACCTTACAGCATCTCCAACAGTTTTTATGTTACGCGCATCCTCATCTGATATTGCAGTGTTGTATCTCTCGCTGAAACCATCGATCAAGAAAAACTGATCCATAGAATCTGCCTTCAGGTCTTCGATAAAACGCGTTTCAGGAGTAATGTTGGATCCATCGATGCGCATAACTTCCATGATTACGGATTTAATTTCTTCGAATGTCTCATTGAAAGTCTCACTCTGGTCGCTCATAATTCCATCCTCCGATGATATTTTTTTAGAAAATTCGGTGTTTTTAATTCTATCAAAGAAATCCCGAATCGGGTCCATTATTATGAAATTCAAATTTATTTAACACGCCATCCCATATTTCGTTGCGAAGGAAAGACGAATTCCACAGATGCACGGATATCATTAGCCAAATCGACTGAACTTCTCCTTATTATTTGTTATACTTTCACAAAATGGGATTTGGAGACATCACTTGAATAAACGTAATGAACCCCATGATTCTTATTCTGAAGATGATGATATTTCGGGAAGGAAATCTGATCACATCCGTATCAATCTGGAGGAAGATGTATTCACAGGTCTGAAATCCGGGCTGGAGCGTTATGCCTTCGATCACAATGCACTGCCAGATCTTAACCTGAGTGATATTGATTTGAGCCAGGATTTATTCGGCAAAAGAATAGACTTTCCCTTACTTATCTCCTCTATGACCGGGGGGACTGATAAAGCCCGCCAGATCAACCAGATCCTGGCGGAGGCCGCTCAATCGAACCGAATTACGATGGGTGTAGGATCGCAACGAGCTGCGCTGGAAGATCCCTCCCTCGAATATTCTTTCAAAATTCGCAGCATTGCCAGGGATGCCCTCCTTTTCGCCAACCTGGGTGCAGTTCAACTCAATTATGGGTACTCAGTGGGCCACTGTCAGCGTGCGGTTGAAATGATCGAAGCAGATGCACTAATACTGCATCTTAACGCACTGCAGGAAGCGCTCCAGCCAGAAGGACAAACGCAATTCAAGGGTTTGCTCAATAGAATAGAAACGATCTGCAGGCAGATCAGCGTACCGGTGATCGCCAAAGAAGTGGGCTGGGGTATTTCCGAGAGGACTGCAAGACAACTATCCGAAGCCGGTGTGGCAGCCATAGATGTGGCTGGGGCTGGAGGGACATCATGGGCAAAAGTCGAAAAATACCGCGCCAGGGACAAAAATCAGTCTGCGATTGCAGATGCTTTCGGAAATTGGGGCATCCCAACCGCAGAGTCAATTCAGCAGGTAAGAAGAGGTGCACCGGACACAATCATCTTTGCCTCAGGGGGTCTCAATGACGGAATTGACATTGCCAAAAGCATCGCTCTCGGTGCTTCACTGGGTGGGATCGCCGGAAAATTCTTGAGGGCTGCTGAAATATCAGGCGAAGAAGTGATGAATCTATGCACGCAAATGAAGAAAGAAATCCAGATAGTTATGTTTGCTGTTGGCGTCCAAAACCTGCCGGAATTGAAGAAATCACCATTAGTAAAGGTGGGCAACAGGTGAAAAATGAGTAGATTTGATAAATTTTCCAAAGAGTTACTGCCTACTATCGAAAGCGGGCTTCAAAGTGTATTCGATCACTACTTGGAGAATAATCAAAATTCAGTAAGACACATGCTTGCCTATCACATGGGATGGGAAGGAGAAGGCGCAGGGATTAAAGCCCAGGGAAAGCGCATTCGTCCTCTCCTACTGATGATAACAGCAGATGCTGTTAGTACAGACTGGAGAAAAACATTACCTTTTGCCTGTGCAATTGAGATGGTGCATAATTACTCCCTGATTCATGATGACATCGAAGATCACAGCACGATGCGCAGGGGGCGGGAAACTGTCTGGGTCAGATGGGGTATCCCACAGGCAATCAATGCTGGTGATTCTCTCTACACACTGGCCTACCTGGCATTACTGGGCGCGAGAGATAATTTTCCACCAGACATTATCATCAAGTCTTCCTATTTACTCAATCTGACATGCTTGAAGCTTACCCAGGGCCAATATTTGGATATGCGCTTTGAAAATGAAGATAGTGTCACTCTCAATGATTATTGGAACATGATCTCAGGAAAAACTGCTGCATTGATATCCTGCTGCTGCCAGATGGGCGCAATAAGTGGAAACTCTTCCGATGAGGTCTGTGAGGCTTTTGCCCAATTTGGCCACTTCCTCGGTCTTGCGTTTCAGGTCAAAGATGATTACCTGGGGTTGTGGGGAGATCTTAATCAAACTGGAAAATCCATTGAGAGTGACCTTGTTTCGCATAAAAAAACCCTGCCCATCCTTTATGCCCTCCAAAACAATGTAAATTTTCGTGAGAGATGGGATGCGGGTTCAATAAATAAGGATGAGGTGAAAGAAATTTCCCAGCTTCTAACAGATGATGGTACCAGGAAATATACACACTCACTCGTTCAGGAATTAACCCAGCAAGCCCAGGATGTGTTAAAGAAAACAGGCATTCGCAATGATGCGATGGATGCACTCAATGATATGACCTGGTCCTTAGTGGAACGAGAAAGTTGAATTTTAATCTCAATATTCAGCATGGGGGTGTTAGAATTGCTTCATCAAGCAATATAATATTTCGCAACGCAAGTTGTTATTAGGAGACACCATGGATGGTGAGTTGAAGAAAACATTGTACGAAGCAGCAGATTTGATTGAAGACGGAGAAATCGATCTAAAATCAATCGAAGAGAATATATATAATATCCTCCAGGCAGTGGGGGAAAAACCTGACCGGGATGGTTTGAAAAGAACGCCGGAGAGGGTGGCACGTTCATACACCGAATTGCTGGAAGGTTACCGGATCGATCCGGTTGCATTAATCAATGATGCACTTTTCGAAGTAGAGTACGACGAACCCGTTTTAGTCCGCGATATCGAGTTCTACAGTCTTTGCGAGCACCATATGCTGCCCTTTATCGGTCGAGCTCATGTGGGATATATCCCCAATGGTTATGTGATCGGCCTTTCCAAAATCCCAAGAGTTGTGGATATGTTTGCCCGTAGACTGCAGGTCCAGGAAAGGATGACACGTCAAATCGCGGACTTTATCAACTATCTATGCAAGCCAAAGGGCGTAGCTGTCGTTTTAGAAGGCTTGCACCTTTGCTCCATGATCAGAGGCGTCGAGAAACATAATGCACGCATGACAACATCGACCATGTACGGTCAATATCAGGCCGATGAAAACCTGCGTAGAGAATTCCTGGATAATATTTCGCGGGCCGCAGAAAAACTGCATGTCTGATGTTTCCATTGCACGAGTATATCTGTGAAACATTTTGACATCGTTGCGCCAATTTATAACCACCTGTTTGGAAATTACCTGCCCGTCGATAGGTGGGTTGAACTTCTCAAACTACCTACCTCGGGTAAGCTACTGGATGCGGCAGGCGGCACCGGGCGGGTATCCATACATTTGACCGATTTCGTGGAGAGAGTTTTTGTCGTTGATCTTTCTTCAGGAATGCTGTCCCAGACACAAAAGAAGAAAAAAATGGTCGCAATCCGTTCTAATGTTGCGCTGTTACCTTTCATGCCTGGCAGCTTTGAACGGATCATCATGGTTGACGCCTTTCATCACGTCAGAGACCAGCAGAGGACAATAGGAGACCTGTGGCGTGTTCTGAAAAAAGGCGGCATTCTTCTCATCGAAGAACCTGACATCAAGGTGATGGGGGTGAAATTCGTGGCTCTACTTGAAAAGATCCTCATGATGCGCAGTCATTTTGTCACCAGAGAGGAATTCATCAGATTATTCCAGCCGTTCAGCCCTCATATTGAAATCCAGAGGGAAAACGGCATCATGTGGATACAGGTAACCAAAACAGTCTAAATAGAATGCAGATATAATAATTGATCTCCAGGAATGTATATTCTTATGACCAGTCAAGATGTAGAAGAAGTATTGCAGCAATTACCAGAGCATTTTATCCCCGATAAAGCCGGGAAAATGGACCTGGTCGCTCAATTGGATATTACCGGAGATGAATCTGGTCAATGGATCATCACGATCAAAAATAAGCACTGCGCAGTAAATAAAGGGGTCGCAAAGGATGCTTCTCTAAAATTGACGATGGATGGAAAAGACTTTGTGGACCTTATCGAGGGCAGATTGGACCCTACACAGGCTTATATGCAGGGACGCATAAAATTTGAAGGCAACATGCTTAAAGCTATGAGGATCGTGAACCTGTTCAGGAGATAAAAAAAGACCTGAAGTATATCCAGGTCTACAGCATTGCATACGAAAAATATTGCAAAAATTCAGTACAAACCCCAATCGTCTATCAAACCTTCTTCCATCATGGAAAAATCCCATACCTCAGTGCCAAGTGAAATAGAAACATCCCGTTTAAGCGCTTCATCGGCTTTCTGGCGCACCATTTCAATCATCGAGCCGGCATACGGGCAGAAAGGGGTGGTGAGGATCATTTCAATAAGCACATGATCAGGTTCTGAGATTACCTGTCTTATCAATCCCAGTTGTATAACATCCAACCCCAATTCTGGGTCGACAACAGCCTTCAACGCCTCTTTTAATTCCTGGCTGGCTTTCTCATCTGTCTTATCGGCTTTCCAAACAGGTCGATTGGTTCCAGGCTGCTGCTTCATATAATTGTTTATGCACTCACGTCGATAAGCGTGAATGTACAGCGTGCATCACCGTTAAGGACACAGTCGGTGCGCTTCGTATGTGTTGAAAGCAACGTTGAAACCAGGGTCTCCCCAAGAGTGCATACCTCAGGATGGTTCTGTGTAACGTGGATAAAAGGGCAGCTAAGCTGATGGACCAGGTATTGCCCATCACGATTTTCCCACTGAAATGAAAATCCTTCATCCAGCATGAAATCCTTGAGGGTATCCAGTTTCTGCTCGAATGATAAACCAGCGATGTCTCGCAGATGTTCATCGGCCAGGTCTCTGGCAATCTGGTTGAATAAATTCACGACCATTTCTGCCGGAAACGTCGATTTCAACTGCTCAATAAGTCGATTGGTTAGCTGCAAATAGCGGGTCGGGAACCTTTCCAACCCCTCCTCTGTCAGGAAATACACCAACCTTGGACGTCCAACCCCGTGTCTTTCTTCCTGTGCTGCCACCAGGCTATCTGCCTGAAGACTGGTTAAATGGTGACGTACAGATATGGCATTTATCCCCACAGCATCTGCCAGATCATTAATCGATGAATTTGGATTGCTTAGAAGTTCTTGTAAGATTCTTTCTCGCGTACTTTTCATTAATTTCTCATTCTCATTTATGAAAGATAGTGGGAGTATAACACGTATGGAATAATTTTGTCAATATTTCTGAATATTATGTTATTTATTGACTTGTTATATTTAATATGCTAGAATCTCTCAGGTTAATAAGCGATAAAAATAATACAAAAATCAATTGGAGTCAATCTTACATGTCGGAATTGGTAATCGATAACCTGCACGTGAATGTCAACGAGAAGGAAATATTAAAAGGCATCAATTTAACCATTGAAAAAGGGCAAATTCATGCCATCATGGGTCCAAACGGCACGGGTAAATCGACATTATCTTATACCATTATGGGACACCCCAATTACTTTGTAACGCAGGGTGAAATCCTATACAAAGGTCAGAACATTATTGAATTGAAGCCGAACG
>Ga0055483_10000215_pt1 | contig 13002 bp, 12 predicted proteins | sample RushMan_CattailN_5_FD_57938 | JGI IMG/M metagenome (GOLD analysis project Ga0055483, IMG submission 57938) | Wetland microbial communities from San Francisco Bay, California, USA, that impact long-term carbon sequestration - RushMan_CattailNLB_D2 | ecosystem: Environmental > Aquatic > Marine >... | reverse complement strand
TTAATGTTTCTAATACAGATTCAAGCGGAACAATCCGCGATTTTGTTTTTTACCGGTACGCATTTGAAAACCATTTACCAATACATAAAATCAAAATTATTAATTTATTTTGTTTTGCACTTGCTATAATGAATTTGTTATGACTAACGGGATAGAAAGAGAAAGGGAAACGGGCGGACAAAATTTGGTTAAAGAACGGCCGACCGATATGGAGATACCCCCCGAACTGGAGCGCGGTGCAAAAATGCAGCAAGTTCAGAGCCAGTTTAAGGCTAAAGTGTCGGATGATTCGGGGAAACCTTTGATTCAAACACCACCGACCGTCACAATTCAAATACCGGCATCACAGACACAATTAGATACTTGGTCAAAAGGTAACCCCGAAAATGCAATTACGTGGTTTGCTGTTTTTTGGATAAGACTTATAAAGAAAGCCATCCACTTCGGTTGGCGGATGATTAAAAAGATTACAGGACAGGGAGGAGAAAATGTTTAATCAAATAGATGCAATTATAGTTTTTTTAATAGTTTTTTCGATAATAATTTTTGCTGCTGCAATTGCAGTTTTTATTGTTTATACACATATAAAACACAGAAACAGAGAAGAGGAATCTATTGACTCTGTTCTTCTGCAAATCGCGGTACATAAAAATAACGAAATCAAGATTGATGCAATGGAACAGTTATTTTCCGCTCTCTATTCGATAAAAGAAGGAGGTTGGAAACAGAGGTACAAAACTCAACCAGTGCTGTCGTTTGAGATAGTTGCTAAGAAGGAGGATATCCGCTACTACATTTGGACTCCAAAGAAATACAAAGACATGCTGGAAAAACAAATACATGGCGCATATCCGGATGCTGAGGTTGCCGAAGTGCAGGAATATAATATTTTTAATGAAGATGGAAAGGTTGCTTATAAAGCTTTTCAGCTCGCGAAAGATAATTTTTACCCTCTAAAAACATTTAAAGAGCTTCCCACCGATCCTATGTCGGTACTTACATCTGCATTGGCAAAGATGGGAGACAATGAAGCTGCTGCAATTCAAATTTTAATTTCTCCTACTGACAATGCGTGGAGCAAGGCCGGCTCCTCGTTTATTTCTTCTACAAAAAAACAGGAATCAGATCCTGAAAAAGCTAAATACTCCGTTCCCGCGAAAACTTTGGAAGCTATAGAAAATAAGATTTCCAAGTCCGGTTTTGATACATCAATAAGGGTTGTTGTAGTATCAGACAATAAAGAATCCGCTAAATCACATCTTTCCAACATAACAAGTGCTTTTGCACAATTCAATGGCGACCTGAATAATTTAAAGAGCCGGAAAATAAGACAGACGGGAACATTTGTTGAGGATTTTATTTACAGATACCAACCGATGTTCCATTTTTTCGGAAACAAAAAATCAATCTTAAACGCAGAGGAGTTGGCAACAATTTACCATTTTCCCAACAAGACTGTTACTACCCCGCACATATATTGGGTGTATTCTAAAACTGCACCGGCGCCTTCTCAAATTCAAGAAACGGGGACCTACCTTGGTTTGAGTTCCTATCAGGGAGTAAAAAGACCTGTATATATTTCAGATGAGGACAGAATGCGTCACATGTATATTGTGGGAAAAACCGGTACGGGAAAATCTGAACTTTTGAAGGATCTTGTTATACAGGATATACGAAACGGAGAGGGAGTATGCTTTATCGACCCCCATGGCGATGCTGTAGAGGATCTTTTAAATCTAATTCCTCCGGAGAGGGCGGAAGACGTTATCTATTTTAACCCCTCGGATACAGAACGCCCCATGGGCTTAAATCTTCTGGAAGCGAAAACAGAGGATCAAAAGCATTTTGTAGCAACATCTGTTATTAATCTTATGTATAAACTTTTTGATCCGTATAAAACGGGAATAGTGGGTCCGAGATTTGAACACGCAGTAAGAAATGCAATGCTAACCGCAATGAGTGATGAGGGGTCGACCTTTGTTGAGGTTATGAGAATTTTAACGGATTCAAGATATGTGCAGGAACTTTTACCGAAAGTGACAGACCCGATCGTTAGACGCTATTGGACAGACCAAATAGCGCAAACATCCGACTTTCATAAATCCGAGGTTTTGGATTATATAACTTCAAAATTCGGACGCTTTGTAACAAACAAAATGATAAGAAATATCATAGGCCAGTCCCAGTCATCCTTCTCTCTAAGGGATGTGATGGATAACGGAAAGATACTTTTTATAAATCTTTCAAAAGGTACAATAGGTGAAGAGAACTCAAGCTTTTTAGGTCTGATATTAGTTCCAAGGATCTTAATGGCGGCAATGAGCAGAACCGATGTTTTAAAAGAGAACAGGAGACCTTTTTATTTGTATGTCGATGAGTTCCAAAACTTTGCCACACCGGATTTTGCCGTTATTCTTTCCGAAGCAAGAAAATATGCCTTGGCTCTTTGTGTTGCCAATCAGTTTATAGGTCAGGTCGAGGAAGAGGTTAAAAATGCTGTGTTTGGAAATGTGGGTACGATTATCTCGTTTAGGATTGGCACTACAGATGCCAATTATCTGCAGCATGAATTTACTCCTGTATTTGCTGAGGATGATCTTTTAAATATAGAGAAATATCATGTCTATATTAAAACTACCGTGAATAATGAGCCTGTACAGCCTTTTTCTATGGATCTATTTAGAGATGTATCAAAGATTAAAGAGATGGAAAATCCGAAAGTTGCCTCAATTATAAAAGAGCTGAGCAGGCTTAATTACGGACGGGATGTAAAATTGGTTGAAGCAGAGATTACAAGACGGGCAAAATTGTAATTTAGGCACTAATCGATATAGATCTGGCAATATTAAAACGAACAGATTAACGCCTTGTAACCAATTTCCAGTGCCTGTCAAATTCCTCTCTTGATTTTTATATACAATGTAGTAAATTCCTATTTATGGCAACGATCGGGATTATAGGTTGGGGAGTGGTAGGTCAAGCGACGGGAAACGGCTTCAGGAAAAAACATAAAATTATCTGGAATAATAAAACTCAAAAAGGATCTACCCCAATTTCCGAACTATGCGAAAAATCGGAATTTGTTTTTTTATGCCTTCCTACGCCAATGAAAAAAGACGGTTCCGGAATTGATTTGAAAATCATGGACGGGGTGGTTGGTAAAGTATCACCTCTTATATCAAATACAAATAAAATTCTGGTAATAAAATCAACGGTAATTCCCGGCACAACTGCAAAGTATCGAAAAAAATATCCCAATGTTGAATTTGCGATGAATCCCGAATTTTTGACTGAAATTAATGCACCTTGGGATTTTCTTCACCCGGATAGGATAGTAATAGGGGCATTTAACGAGGACACCGCGAACAGAATTGCCAGACTTCACAGAGATGTTGTGGGTTATAGTGCGAAAATTTTCATAACCGATACGACCACCGCAGAAATGGTGAAATATATGAGTAATACGTATATGGCTACAAAAGTAATATTTGCAAATGAAATGGCAGAACTCGCTGGTAAGTTGGGAATAAATTACAACGATGTTGCGGATATGGTGGGAGCAGATACAAGAATCGGAAAATCGTTTTTGAAAGTATCTCCTTTTAAGGGTTTTGGACTTAAATGTTTTCCCAAAGATACCGTTGCAATTTTGGGATTAGCTAAAAAACTAAAAGTTGACCTTTCCGTACTTGAAGCTGTTTGGAAGAAGAATTTAAAAATTCGGAAAATCAGAGATTGGGAAGGAATAAGGGGAGCGGTGAATAATACCCTCTAACTTCAAATTACAAATTACAAATGACAAATCAAACTCAAAAATCAAATGTTAAAAAGGAAAATGTTGCACTGTAAATATTATCCTTTGATAAGGCAATTGATTTGGAAAAGAATGCCGAACGCAATTTTGCCCTAAAGGATGTAATTAAGTTTCTTTAATCTTCTTGGTATAATATCTTCATTCGGTCAGGTAACTCCCCGCATAAATCGTCGGTCCCGAGGGTTACAACCGCGCGTCACGATGTTGTTTATACGGGGTAAGAGTTAGAGTACCATTCTTATGGAAAACGCAGTTTGACATGCCGGTGAATTCGGAGGGCCGATAGTTCACCGACAAAACGCGACTCTTGTGATGGAAATTGGGGTGCGTAGCTCAGCGCGGTAGAGAAGCACACTTATGGAAGAAGTTTGGCCTGGTAACTCAGCGGTTAGAGTGCCATTCTTATAAAATGGAAGTCGATGGTTCGAATCCATCCCAGGCCACCAAACCCCTTACATGTAAAAGTTAAACTTTTCCATAAGGATGTTCATGGTTCGAATCCATGCGCACCCACAATCCTAATTTCTTACACACAAGAAGTAATTCTTTCATGAAATAAAAGTTGATGGTATAACACAATTTATAAATAAATTGCCAAATCCATATCAGAGCACTAAAATGCGAGAACTAAAATATTCTGCATCAAGACTTCACAGACTGGGGGGAGAATTGAGAGAAAAGGACAAACTTGAGGAGAGTTTGGTTTATGAAACACTGGCCTTGGAAAAGTATATCTCGGTTAAAGATAGCGAAGCCGTTTGTGATACACTTCAGGCACGGTTTTTGACATGGAAGCACCTTTTTTTAACAAATAAAGATAGGATTTGTTTAACCCTTGCCAAGAAAGACGCACAAGCTTCATTGGTAGTAGCCAAAAATTTCAATTTGAAGAATTTATATTCAAAATGTTATTTCCGTCTTGGGGAAGTATATATGCTTGAAAATAATTATAAAAAAGCCGTTGGTTATTATTCAAAAGCACTGAAATTTTATAAAGGAACATTATCGGAAAAAGGTGATATTAGATATCATTTAGGCGAAGCTTTATATAGAGCAAATAAGAAAAAGAAAGGGAATGAAACAATGCTTGAAGGACTTGTGGAGATTGAGGGGGGGAGGAAAAAGGTTAGTAGTTTTTTGTTTAATGTATGGAGATCCGGCTGTTACGGAAGACTGGCCGAACTATTATGGAAGGATAATCCCGTTGATGCAAAAAGGTATTTGAAGTTAGCAGAAGAAATAATAAAATCCGATCCTAGGTTAATAATCAGAAAAAGACAGCTGAAAGAATTAAAAAAGAACTTTAAAGTTCAATAAGCTCTTGTTTCTTACCCGGTTCCTGGATTTGGGCAAGCTCTAAGTATCTTTCGGTTGTCGACAGCCTTTTATGTCCGGAAATGTGGGAAAGAAAAACAAGATCAACACCCGCTTTCAAGTTTTGAACTATAAACGTAGTTCTTAGGTCATTAACGGTGTAACCTCCGATTTCGGCTTTTTGAAAATATCTGTCAACCGCTGCTCTGATATTTCTTATGGCCAAAGGTTTTCCGTTTTTGCTTACAAAAATATAGGGAGAATCAGTTTTCGGTCTTTCCTTTATATACTTATCAAGAGTGTTTCTGGCGGGGGAGTTTAGGGGAATATCCCGGGCTTCGAGTGTGGCATAAGCATCGATATGAAGTATCCCGTTTTTATAATTAGTCTGTTTTAAATTTGCAACTTCAGAGATCCTCAATCCTGTTTGGAGGATCAATTCAACTATAGTTGCGATCCTGACGTCATTCCTGACAACATCTCTTAAAGCTCTGTATTCAATAGCCGACAAGAATTTTGGAAGGGTTGATTCTATTTTGGGGTGAGAAACGGTGGTCGATGGGTCACGATTTATGACTTTTTCATCCACAAGATATCTAAAAAATGTTTTGACAGCGTTTAGCTTCCTTGATACCGATTTGGGCGTGTACTTTTTATTTAGAAGTCCGTCTCGAAAGCCTTCAATATCCGCCGAATTTACTCCGCTTGGCAGAGCCTTGTTTTTCTGATTTAGATAAAAAATCATCTGTTCCAAATCAGCTCTATAGGCTAAGATGGTTGAAGGCGATCTCTTTTTATCTTTAAGGTATTCAATAAACCTTACGAGCAGGCTCTTAAGCGAATCCTCTGTCATAATATATAATGTGATAGGCTTTTTTTGGGGATATTAGCCCTAAAATATATCCTATTGCGCGTAATAATAGCACAACTTATAGTGTACGGTCAATATGCCAGAAAAGACAAAGAAACGCAGTTTTTGGTTAATACCTTAATGGGAATTTAGTTAAATACTTTCAAAACAAAGATGAAAGCGTGCGAAAAATAATGATAGAAAGTGTTCTATAGTAATAATATATAGTATATATTAACTTTTTTTATAAAGCATAGATATTATCTGGATTTTATGCATAGAATTAGACATATTAATAAATTTAAAAGTAAAAACCCCGGTACATTTAAGGAAAAATTCTTTAATGTTATTTTAGCCCTTTCGATTATAGTGTTTGCCGCTTCTGTGATTCAAACAAGCGGGAAAATTAAAAAGATTAATAAAGAGGTTGATGACAGGGTGAATAAGCTTGCGGAGCTTCAGAAAGAGAAAGAGAAGATGCAGAAGAAATATGAAGAAGTCACAAGTCAAGAATATATGGAAACACAATTGAGGAATCAGCTAAATATGTCTAAAAGTAATGAGATAATCCTAGTTTTACCGGAAGATGAACTTTTGAGGAAATTATCACCCACCGATGGAGATGAGAACGAAATCGATACGATGCCAAATTATTTGAGGTGGGCTGAGGTCTTTGGAATAATATAGTTAGTTTTAATACTTCATTAATTTTAGGTATAAATGGTATAATTTGTTCTTACAAATTGATGTGCGGGGTAGTGTACGGCTGCACGGAAGGCTCATAATCTTCCTGACTGGGTTCAACTCCCAGCCCCGCAACAAACTTCCGATAATAAACGAGCCGGGACATACCGCCAGCTTGCCATAACACGGGGAACATCATTTACGATAAAAATTGCCAGCGTAGCTCAGCGGTAGAGCAAGGATTTCATAAGTCCGAGGTCACAGGTTCGAATCCTGTCGTTGGCACAATATAATTTGATATCTTTTCTTAAATTTGTTACTATATCTCATAATTTAATAAATCTTATGATCCGGAGGGTTGGAACCGGGGAGGAGCGCAAGAGTATGCGACGGAGGCAAAACCGTTATAAGTCTGCAACGTATGTCGGAGAAATTCGGAGTACGTCATAAATAAGATTTACTTATATGACGATCCCGATAAAATCGGGATTTTTCATTTAAGTCGATGAAGCAAGGTGGCACAGCTTTTTGAAAGCCCTTGTAAGTTTTTCCTAAATTATTAACGGGGAAAGATTTACAAGGGCTTTTTATTAAAAAATATGGGAAAAGATAATGAACGATTTATCGGGAAAGGAGACCCCCGCTCCGGGAGTGAGCAGGGGTTAGTTTGGTTATCGAAGACAAATTGTTCTTGCGCCTGAATTGTTACAAGATGAGCAAAAGATTGCGCTTGCTTTAGAGTTAACTCCCATAACTGCTAGTGGGTTTATGAGAGATATCTCTACCAAAAACGCGTATGACGTGATGTATAGGGATGTTTACGATCATGTGATTAATTGTGCAAGGTTAACAGTTATAAGGAATTCGAAAAACAGTCCAGTAGCTTTTGTTGCCGCTGATTTTAAAAAATTGGAAGAAGTGAAAATATATCATCTGGAAGGAATTATTTTACTTTCGGAAGTACGGGGCAATAGCTTTGGAAAAGATATTTTGACGGAAGATATTAACGAGAATGGAGCAGATGTTTTAGCATTCCATACCCAATCTGAATTAATGGAAAAATTGGGATTAAAAATCGCGGATTATGATATATCTCTTGCAAGAAAAGTTGCAAAATTAATTGGTACAGGAAACTTGTTGGATTTGCCTTTCGGACCTGCTGACAAGGGAAGATATGGTGGTAAATGCTTATACGGAGATATTGAAAAGTTTGATTCAATTGCAATTAAAAGAACAGGTTTTAATTATAAAGAGGGAGACGCAATTGTTTTTGCAGGAAGAATTAAAAGAAAATGAAAAAAATACAAGTTGTGACAGGGTTGCATGGTGATGAGAGGTTGCCTGTTTTAGCTTTAGCTTCGATTGGTCAAAAACAGATCGTTGCTAACACCAAAGCTCTAGCCAAAAATATAAGATTTGTTGAGAAAGATTTGAATTCATCCTTTGGGACTAATGGAATAACCTATGAAGAAAAGAGGGCAAGGCAGATACTCAACTTGATCGGAATAAGCGATTTAGTTATAGATCTACATACTTTTTCGGCAAAATCCGAACCCTTTGTAATAATCGTCAACTTGGAAATGTTGAGTTTTGCTGAAGGTCTGGGCTTTAATAATATTGTTTTTATGAAACACAATATTAAAGGTGGTCATTCTTTGATAAATCAGCGAAACGGTGTTTCTATTGAACTGGGAAATCATAACGACACGAAGTCTTTTGAGAGAGCAGTAGAGGTGGTGAATAGGTTGAAAGGTAAAAAAACCAGATCTTTAAAGATCAAACTTTATGAAGTCTTTGGAATAATTGAAAAACCGGGAAAGTATGTTAATTTCAGAAAATATAAAGATGGATTTATACCAATATTGGCAGGCGAGAATGCCTATGATTTTTACGGATTAAAAGCTAAAATAAAGAAGATCTTGTGAAGGAGGAAAAATAAAAAATGAAAAAACGTGTTTTATCAGGCATTCGTGCAACCGGCAGGTTGCATTTGGGAAATTATCTTGGCGCGGTCAAGGGTATGATTGCTTTACAAAACGATCCCGATTATGAGACTTTTTATATGGTTGCAGATCTTCATTCGATAAATACACCATACAACCCGAATATTTTCCAAAATAATATTAAAGAAGTGGTTCTGGATTATCTTTCAGCGGGTATAGACCCTGAAAAATCAACCGTTTTTATTCAATCGTCCGTTCCGGAACACGTTGAACTCTCGTATCTTTTTTCAACAGTTTTAACCGTTGCAAGGATGCTGCACCTTCCTACATATAAAGACAAGATCAAAGAAGATGCGGAAAATGCGAATATGGCGATGCTTTATTACCCGGTTTTAATGGCATCAGATATTTTAATCTACAAGGCTAATGCAGTACCGGTAGGTGATGATCAGCTTCCTCATCTGGAAGTCGCCAGAGAAGTGGCGAGAAAGATGAATGAAAGGTACGGGATGGATTTTCCCGAACCGCAGCAGTTTAAATCTGAAGGGCATAATGTGCCATCACTTCGTGGGGAAGGGAAAATGAGTAAATCTGTGGAAGGAAGCTATATAAATTTAACTGATGATCCGGAAACAATAAAAGATAAACTTGCCTCTGTTGCAACAGATTCGGGAAAAGGCCCAACTCTTCCTGCGGGAGGGGGAATACCGGTTCTTTTGACGCTTATTGAGCTGTTCGAAGGGAAAGAAAAGAGGAAAAATTATGAATCAAACTACTTAAATGGTGGAATTAAATACTCCGAGTTAAAAAGTGAACTAGCGAAAGCGATATTTAATGAGCTTGTTCCCATTCAGGAAAAGAGAAAGGAACTGGAAGGAAAACCAGAATATATTAACAAAGTGATTTCAGACGGAGACGAAAAAGCAAGGAAAATTGCACAAGAAACCCTGAAAGAGGTAAAAGAAAAGATGGGAATTCTATAATTTATTTTTTTCTTTACAAATACTTAAGTAAATCACTGAAGAAAAATCCATCTGTTGCAAAATTCAGGTACAGAAAGATTTTCAATTTGGTAATCTGAAACGAAATAAGATCTTTTCCATCTTTCATTACTATAATTACCACATAAAGGATTATCGTTCATAAGAAATAATGCCCCACCGTAATGATCTTCGTTTATACTGAATTTAGGTTTTTGTGACAGGCAATTCTTTAATGAAATTTGGGCGATTGTAAACTCGTTTGCATCTTCCGAATCTTGCGGACAATTATTTACAAAGGTAATATTTTTAAGCTTATAATTTCCGTTAAAAAGGTTTGATAAAACATCTTTGCTTAATAGATCATATCCGGGATAAGAATATGAATAAAAGACGGTTTGTAAAAAGAGTTGTCTGGGTTCGTTTGCAACTACAGTTGAGGGATTATTGAGGCCGTTTTTTAATAAATAATTTGAAATTATTCGTTCGCTCATGAAATAGTTTTCGTGGGCAATAACCGGGAATTTGAAAAAATAAAAGACTAAGAATTTTAAAAACGAAAACAAAACGGCACAAAATAAAATTCCAAAAGCGAAAACACGATTTGTTCTTTCGGACAACATTTTAAAAACATATAAAATTCCGAAGGAAATCAGAATAATAAATGCCGGTAGAAGCATAAAAGACCGGTTTATTACTGAAGTTTCAACAGAACTAATAGACGTTGATATGGGTGCGATTAAAATAATTGAGATTAATAGAAAAAATATTTTTTTCTGTTTTTGAAATAGACCAAATAATCCGACCCCAAGGAATATTATATCCACCAAAAAGAAAAGTCCATGCTCCGCAAATCTATAGGTAGCTCTCAAATCTCCCTGTAGAAACAATATGTCGGGTGAAAAAGCGCTTAAATATTTTTCAACGAAGATGTTTGCGATGGCTGTAGCTTTATTGTTGAAGACATATATGAAAGGATTTTCCACAGACAATCTTCTGGAATCGTTAACCAGGCTTGAAAGATTATTTCTATCCGAGAAGATCAAACCGGACGACCTTACTGATATAATTGACCCTTTTGTGTTTGAACTTATTAATAAATAAGAAACAAAAAATATGATCATAGAAATTAAAAATATATAATTATTTCTTATAATTGATTTAGATTTCGAAATCGACGATTTATAAATAAGGCAAATAGTAACCAAAAAGGGAAGCAGGGGTTGTGCGCCTTGATAGGATAAAAAACCAAAGATAAATAAAATAAAAGGTACGATCAGTTTCTTTCCCGAATATTTAAGTAAGGATAAAATACCCAAGCAGTAAAAAAATAGAGCAAAAGAAACCTCAAAAGCGGTTCTTGAAAAGTAAAAACTCCAAGGGTTAACTAAAAATACCAATAAAGAAACTATTGCCACGTCTTTTTTTTTGGAAAACTCGAAAGTTAGGAAAAAAATAACCATGCCGGTAAGCAAATTTAAAATTGCATACGGAAATCTTGCCGTAAATAGATTAAGTTGGATTAACCCGAAATACGGTGAAAGAATAATGTAAGGAGCGGGGCTTATAATACCAAGCGTGCCGGTTCTAAAAATTGAGAGCGGAAACCTCACTCCCGACAGATCATATCCGTATCTGAAAAAGGTTTTGGAGCTTAAGACATACTCGGCTTCATCATGAGATAAACCGACAGGAAAGCGGTCTAACCAAAGAAAATGGATTCCTATAAGGGCGGCAAACAGTATTCCGGCAGATAAAATATAAAGTTTTTTCATCGGACTTTCTTTAAGCTCAGATACATTTTATCACTTTGAATTGATATTTCATTTTGATACGGGGGGAGATTTATCTTTTCAAGAAGTTCTAAGCTAGATTTAAGGTGTTATTATTATATAATCAAAGCTGTGGATAATATAAAAATTGAGGATTTTAAAAAGCTGGATTTGAGAATAGGTACAGTAGAAAAGGCCGAAGTACCTAAGTGGAGCCATTGGGTGATGAAACTGGAAGTCGATTTCGGAAAGGAGATTGGAAAAAGAATAATATTTGCAGGGATAATGCATTTTTACAAACCCGAAGACTTAGAAGGTAGGCAATTTCCTTTTGTTGTGAATATGGAGAAGAAAAAAATCGGACCGGAAGGAGATTTCAGTGAAGGAATGATACTTGCCGCAGACTCACTTTTGGAACAACCATTAAAAATCGGAGAAGAGGAAATTTCTGATAAACCGGTTCTTTTTGAATTACTGGAAAAAGTACCAAACGGAACGAGGGTGATGTGATAAAACGGCAATTGAAAATAGTAATCAGACATTAGAATATAAATAGCTTCGTGCTATAATGCGCCTTGGTAGAAGTGCGAGCGAGAATTCTATTTACGCTTACACCGATTTTTTAGATGCAATTGAATTTTATATAGTTACTAGAAATAATAACAATTAATATGTTTCCGATTAAATTTAAATTGGTAAAAATCAAAGACCCCAAAGATCTTAAGAAATTTATGAAAATAGATAATAAAAAAGAAAGTAAGAATAGTAAAAATAAAAACGGTAAGGATCTAAAGAAAAAAATGGAATTGAAGGTAAGGATTAATATCTGGAGGGTGGTTATGGCTATTATTTTAATTATCTTTTTTGCCCCATTTCTGGTATCTGTTTTTGAAGTTGCGAATAGTTCACAAAAAGAGGATATTTCTCAAGCCCTTCTCGATATAAAAGACGGAAAGGTAAAAAATGTTGTTATTGAAGGAAATAAGCTTGTTTTAACCTATAACGACGGATCGATAAAAATTACAAATAAGGAGCCATCGGATACACTTGCCAGTCTTCTTAATGACGAAGGAGTAAGTCCTTCCGCAGTTTCGTATAGCGTTGTGGACCAGTCTCTTTCACAAAGTTTGGGAAATATTTTAGGGATTCTTATTCCGACAATACTTATAGGTGCATTTTTTATCTGGATACTTCGTGCGCAGAATAGGAGTGCACAGGATATATTTTCATTCGGCAGAAGTAAAGCAAGACTATTTGCAAAAGGTAAACAGGATGTGACTTTTGCCGATGTTGCAGGCGTTGATGATGCAAAAAAGGAATTGATAGAGATTGTTGACTTTTTAAAGAACCCTGCAAAATACCGAAAGATTGGCGCAAGAACACCAAAAGGAGTACTTTTATTTGGACCCGCGGGTGTTGGAAAAACACTTCTTGCGCGGGCTGTAGCGGGGGAAGCGGGAGTTCCGTTTTTTTCTATGGCTGGAAGTGAATTTATGGAGATGCTTGTTGGTGTTGGAGCATCGAGAGTTAGAGACCTTTTCGGAACAGCAAAAGCTCAATCGCCATCGATAATCTTTATTGATGAAATAGATGCTATCGGAAGACAAAGGGGCAGGGGCTTTGTCGGAGGACACGATGAGAGAGA
>Ga0055483_10000213_pt1 | contig 13028 bp, 12 predicted proteins | sample RushMan_CattailN_5_FD_57938 | JGI IMG/M metagenome (GOLD analysis project Ga0055483, IMG submission 57938) | Wetland microbial communities from San Francisco Bay, California, USA, that impact long-term carbon sequestration - RushMan_CattailNLB_D2 | ecosystem: Environmental > Aquatic > Marine >... | reverse complement strand
CAGCGACGCGGTCACAAAAACGGCCGCAACGTTCCGTGTGATTACCGCCTTGGCGGGAGCCTGCACTCCCATTTTTTGCAGGATGTCCATCAGGGTCTGCACGGGGAAAAGGTCCTGCTGGCCGTCGCCGCTTCCATTCAGCCCAACCACCAGCCCATAACCCATGATGTAGTTGTCGCGGACACCTTCGATACTGGAGATGTCTCCGATGCGCACTTGCGCTCGCTTGGTGTACGACGCAGGCTGCGCCGGCTCGGGTTGGGCGGCAAAGGTCGCCGCGGAGCATCCCAGAATCACCAATAATTGAAGAATTCGCCTCAATGTTTTCGCCATGTTTAGAATCCCACAATCTTCAAGAATTCCCTGACCAGCCAGTTGGGCGGGCGGGTGTAGTCGTTGATGACTCCCTTCCCAATCACCTGAACGCTCAGGTCTGCGAGTGAGGTTGAAGGCACGGAATTGTCGGGAGCGATGTCGGACGGCCGGACAATCCCACGCAGAATCACCTGCTGCAACTGGTTATCCATCTTCACCATGCGCATGGCCTGAACCACCATGTAGTTGTTGGGCATCACAGCGACCACCGTCGCGGCCAGACTGGTGGCCAGCGAGGAAGTGCTCGCCGTTTGCGCCTGCCCGTTGAGCGCCTTCGAGGAGTTGGGCGAAAAGATATTCTGCAGACCGGAAGTCGGCCCGATCTCGCCAAGCAGGGCGCTGATGCTGGAACTGGCCGAGAAGTCGCGCGACGACTTCACGGTTCCCGTCGACTGGGCTGTGGTCTGCTCAATGATGTTGATAGTCAGGATGTCGCCCAGGCGGTACGCCTTGTCGTCCCGCGGAAGCTGTGCCAGAGGGCCGTTGGGATTCCAGATGCTTCCCGTCGTGGGCGTGGGGTTGGCTACTCCCTGCTGCGCCTGCCGGACATATTCAGCCAGGCTTTGTTGAAAGGTAACCTGCTTGGGTTTCTTCCTTGCAAACGTCCAGCTCGGAGCTAAAAAGAACAGAACAATCCCAGTAAGAATCAGCCACCGCTCAGGTTTTTTCTGCCATGTTCGATTCACTTTTTCCCCTCTCGTTACAAAGTCTTCACCAAACGGTCTCGCCCTACCACCCTGGCTTCCACCACCTGCCGGGTTTCCGTATTGCGCACGCGAATTTCCTGGCCCATCACTCCCTGTTCCAGCGGATCGACGACGGTCTTGATGCTGAAGGCCGCACCCTGCACAATCAGCGTAGCCAACGCTCCCGGTTTGACCAGCACCGGGCGCTTGAACAAGTCGCGGTCGACCGGCTCTCCGGCACGTAGAGTCGCGCGTGCTTCGAGGCCCGCCATTTCGGCAGCACCCACCGCCGGAGCAGCGGGATCGCGCCGCGTGGCTCTCATCTCCACGGCAAAGTCGGCGGGGGAAACGATCTCGCCCGGCGGAATCGCCCGGCGCGCCACCAGCGTGGGCAGCTTCAGGGCGCGCTGAACGGTGACGGTGAAGGGCAGGTTGTGAGGCTCCTTTGACGTCCAAAGGGTAAACTCCGTCTCGCGGCGCAGCGGGTCAGGGGCTATCCGCAAAACTTCAAGGCCGGGATTCTCCCCGGTCACATAAACGGGAGTGGAAAACTGCAGGTCCTGCGCGTCAATCGAATCTTTAGCGTTGACTCCCTGGCTCCCCAGTGCGCGCTCAATGGCCCGCGCAATCTCGCCTTTGGTGACAGCGCGGTGAAAGCGCCGAATCGTAATTTCTTTCGGAAGGCTCAATTCTGCGAGCAAATCAGCATGGTCCCGCAGCAGGAATTCGAGTTGCTGCGGATAAAGGATGCGCGAAGCCGCGGGTTGTGGCGATTGTCCCAGAACGATTCTGATCGCTTCGCGATGCATTGCGGCGGGCGCAGAGCGCGGCAGAAGATCGTCGAGCGTGAAGGTGTCCGAGCGAAGAACTACACGCGCCAGCAGCGCCACCCTGTGCAAGGTCCGGACCCGGGCGGTCTCGCCGGCCCAGGCCGAAACGGCCAGGAGCAGTGCGAGCAGAGTTGTGGCGAATCGTGTGCGCATAGTGAATGCCGCCTCAGGCGACGTTGTTGAGCTGCTGGAGCATCTGGTTCGCGGCCTGCACCACTTTCGAGTTCGCCTCGTAAGAGCGCTGCGCCAGGATCATCTGGATGAATTGCTCGACGACGCTCACGTTCGACTCTTCCACCATTCCCTGTTGCAGGCTGCCAAGCCCTTCGGCGCTGCCGGGAGCGCCGACCAGCGGGTCTCCGGAAGCGGTGGTGGGAACGAAAAGGTTGCCGCCGATGCCCATCAGGCCGCCGGGATTGGGAAACAGCGCAAGCTGAATGCTGCCCACCTGCGCCGCCTGGCTCTGGTTGGGTTCCGTCACGCTGACGGTTCCGTCTTCGCCGATGCTCACGCTGGTGGCGTTGGCGGGAATGGTGATGGCCGGCTGGATGGGGTTGCCGTCGCCCGTGACCAGCTGGCGCTGCTGGTTCAGGTGGAAGGAGCCGTCGCGGGTATAAGCCAGTTGTCCGGTAGGAGTGAGCACCTGGAAGTAGCCGTTGCCCTGAATCGCCACGTCGAGCTGGTTCCCCGTCGAGGTCAGGTTTCCGGGAGTGTCAATCACTTCCGAACTGGCCGGCCGGGTACCCAACCCGATCTGAAGGCCCGCCGGGATAGTCGTCTGCTGGGTCATCGCCGACCCGGGCACCACGATGTTCTGGTACATCAGGTCTTCAAACTGCAGCCGGCGGCTGCGGAATCCCACCGTGTTCGCGTTGGCCAGGTTATTGGCAATGTTTTCCAGGCTCAGTTGCTGAGCGTTCATGCCGCTTGCGGCCGTGTAAAGAGCTCGAAACATTTTGGAATCACCCTCCTACTGGACGATTGGTACGCTCGAAATCACCGTCTGGTCAAAGGTCTTGTCAAAGGTGGTAACAGCGTTCTGAAGCATCTGGGTTTCGCGCTGCAAAAGGATCAGGCTCACCATCTGCATCATGGGGTTCACGTTGGAAGCTTCCAGCGCGCCCTGGCGAACCTGGGGGTCCGTGGCCGCTTTGGCTTTGGCGGCCGGCGCCGCGTAATAGCTGTTTCCCTCGAGCGAGAGGTGCGCGCCCTGGGGGAAATCGACAAGCTTCAACTGCCCAACCAGCGCTCCGTTCACGGAAATCGTTCCGCCGGGGCCAATGGTGATCTTGCCGGGAGGAATCTTAATGGGCCCTTCGCCGGGTTTCCCGCCCGGCTTGGGAACGATGCCCATGACGGGATCGCCCTTTTCGGTCGAGAGAATACCTTTGGCGTTCACGTGCAGGCTGCCGTTGCGCGTGTAGCGGTCGCCTGCCTTGGTTTTGGCAATCAGGAATCCTTTGCCTTCCAGGGCAATGTCGAGCGGGTTGCCGGTGGACTGGATCGATCCGGCCTGCAGGTTGGTGGTCGCTCCGCCCAGCACGCCGTAATCGTTGACGGCGCGGCTGAGCGGTCCGGAATTCGCGTTGCCCATCGTCGCGGTGAGCGTGCGGTAGAATTCGGTCTGCGATTTGTAGCCGGTGGTGTCAACGTTGGCAAAATTGTTGGCGACGAGGTCGAGCGCATCAAACTTGGTGACCAGACCCGTGAGTGCCGCGTAGAAACCGCTGTACATGTCTTTGCTCTCCGCGATGAACCTTGCAGGTGGGTGACCAAAATGGGAGTGGGACGTAATGCGCTGAAAGGACTTAACTTATTCCTGTTTGGAATCGCGTCGGTTGCAGCAGGAGGGAGGTTTTTGCCGAGCCCGGGTAGGCAAAATCGGTGCCCGGCATAATGTGCCGGGTGAGGTGGCGGGACAGAAGGCTTAGTGGGGGGAGGTCTTTCTATTTCGGCAGGTATGGTCTGATTATTGCTGTTGCTGCCGCGCTGGCTGCTGGGTCAATTCCGAGGAGGGCACCTTCCTTGGTTTGGACGCAGTTTCCTGCAGCTGCTCGTGCCCGTCGCCGTCCAGAGCCGGTCGAACGCGGACGTCCACAGACAACCTCTGCCCAGCCTGACCCTTGTAAACCCCGCGGACCGGTGCTACATCACCATAGTCCCGCCCGTAGGCGATCCGAACGTGGCGCAATCCCACTGGCGCCCCGAGTGTCGGATCGAGCCCGAACCAGCCGCTGACCGGCAGCCAGGCTTCCACCCAGGCATGGGACGCCTGCCCTCCAATCACCTCTTCCAGGCTGGTGCCGCCTTCAGTCGCGCGTCTGGGCACGATGTACCCGGAAACATAGCGCGCCGGGAGTCCGCGCCTGCGCAGGACGCTCAGCAGCAAATGAGCGAAATCCTGGCAGACGCCGGCGCGCACTTTAAGAACATCTTCGATCGAGGAGTGAACGTGCGTTGCGCCCTTCACATATTTGAATTGATCATGAATCAAGTCCGAAGCCGACTGCGCAAAGGCCATCACGCTTGCGTCGCCCCCCTGCTCAGCGATCTGCACCAGTTCGTCCACCTCCGGAAGGTGATGGGGGACATAGGCAGTGGTTGCAACAAAATCAAAGTGCTCTTCGCGCAAATCATCCCGCCGCTCATCCAGATCCGCCAGGCTGATCGGCGCATTCTCCATTGGCAGATCTTCGTGGGCCAGCACGACGGATTCTGCTTCCACGGTCAAGTGGCGGTGTTCGGAATGGATATTGAACTGGTGAATCCAGTTTCCGAAAGCATCGCGGTAGGCAGTGCTGCGTGAACCGGGCGAAGTGGTGAGCCGGAATGACAGGCAACTCTGCCTCTCGTCGTGCATGGGCCGCATGCAGACCTCGTTGTAGCTTTCTGAGACGGGCGCGTCATAGTGGAATTCCGTAACGTGCGTGAAGTGATATCGATTCATGCCACCACCGCATAATAGAAGTAGGTTCGTGCAATGTCTTCGTCGATCGCGAGGCACATTTTCAGCAGGCTGCTCAAATGGGAACGCAGCCCGTGATTAAAGATATCTTCGATCTTGTCATAGCACAGACTCTCCAGCACCTTTCCTGTGAGACGTTCGGCTTCGTTGGCGTAGGACCCCGCGACCGAACCGCTGATCTCGCGTAAGGCGGATTGGACCTCGGTGATACTGAATCGGATTGACCGGGGAAACTGGGGATGCAGGATCAGCATCTCGGCCACCTTCTCGGGCTCAATGGGCGAGTGATACTGCCGTCGATAGATTTCATAAGCACCCACGGATTTCAGCACGGCCATCCAAAGATGGCTGTCAGTCCCGTCCGTCTCCCGCGATGCTTCAAGAAGGTTCTGGTACTGCACGTCGACCAGGCGCGCCGTCATCTCCGCGCGCTCCAGGAACCAGCCGATTTTCAGAAATTGCCAGCCCTCGTCATGAGGAAGCGTGGCTTCCGCCACCCCGTGAAACCGATGGCTGCCAAACCGGACCGTCTCGCAGAAGCGGTGGGGGCCAGCCGTGATTTCCTGTTGCGGATTGAAGCGGAACACGGAATGGAAAAGGCCGTTGATGTCTTCCCACATTTCGCGCGAGATGCGGTCCCGAATCGTGCGCGCATTTTCGCGGGCCTTGCTGATGCACTGGAGAACGGAACTAGGGTTGTCAGAGCGAAATGCCAGAAACTCAAAAACCGCTCTGGATGTCGCCTCGCTGTAAAACTGCCGGAACCTTTGCTCCTCGCCCGCCATTGCCACCAGAGGGTCCCATCGCAGCCGGCTCGATTGGTAGGATTGCTCGAGCATCATGTGGTAATTGACGTCGAGAATCCGAGCCGTCTCCTCAGCGCGTTCGATGTAACGAGCCAGCCAGTAGAGCGAATCGGCAATGCGAGAAAGCATTTCAGTCCTCTCCCCGCAAGACCCAGGTGTCCTTGCTCCCGCCGCCCTGTGACGAATTGACCACCATGGAATCGGGCTGGAGCGCGACGCGAGTCAGGCCGCCGGGCACGATCATCACTTTGTCGCCGTTGTAAAGGCAGTAGGGACGCAAATCAACGTGGCGGCCCGCCATGCGCCCCGCAGAAGCGTGATAGGAAGGAACGCGCGAAAGGCCGATCACCGGCTGGGCAATGTAATTGCGCGGGTCGGCCTTGATGCGCTGGCGCATCTCGCTGATCCGGTCCTTTTTTGCCGTGGGGCCGATCAGCATCCCGTAGCCTCCGGACTCGCCGACGCTCTTGACCACCAGTTCCGGCAGCCGGTCGAGCACCTGCGCCAGATCCTGCGGCCTTGAACAGACGTAAGTCTCCACGTTGCGCAGGATAGGTTCTTCCCCCAGGTAATAACGAATGAACGTGGGTACGTAACTGTAAACGGCCTTGTCATCCACGACGCCGTTTCCAATCGCATTGGCGAGGGCGACGTTCCCTGCCCGGTAGGCACCCATCAGCCCCGGCACGCCCAGCAGCGACGAGGGGTCAAAAGCCAGCGGGTCCAGATACTCGTCATCGACGCGCCGATAGATCACATCCACGCGTTGCAGCCCGTGGATGGTTTTCATATAGACGATGCCGCCGTCCACAATCAGATCGCGTCCTTCCACCAGTTCCACGCCCATTTGCTGGGCCAGGAAACAGTGCTCGAAATAGGCGCTGTTGTAGATGCCCGGCGTCAGCAGCACAACTTGCGCATTGCCTTCACCCCGCGGCGAGAGGCTGCGCAGAATCTCCGCAAGTTCGGCAGGATAGTGGTTGACAGGAAGGACTTCGTAGGCTTGAAAAGCGTCCGGAAACGTGCGGGTCATCACCAGGCGATTTTCGAGCACGTAAGAAATGCCACTCGGCGTGCGCACGTTGTCTTCAAGGACGAGCAACTCTCCGGTCTTTGAATCGCGCACTAGGTCGATGCCGGAAATGTGCGTGTAAATCCCCCGCGGAACCTTCACTCCGATCATTTCGCGCCGAAAATGCTTGCAGGAGTAAACCAGCGAGCGCGAAATCTGGCGGTCCTTGAGAATAAGTTGCGGACAGTAAACGTCTTTCAGGAAATGGTTAAGCGCCACTACGCGCTGAGTCAGGCCGCGTTCAATGCGGTCCCACTCCGAGTGGGGAATGATGCGGGGGATCAGGTCAAACGGAAACAGGCGCTCGGTACCTCGCCCATCGTTGTAAACTGTAAACGTGATCCCCTGGAGAAGAAACGAAAGGTCGGCGAGTTGGCGCCGCTCCTCGAATTCAGCCGTCGCGGTCGTCGCAAGCTTCCGGAAAATTTTGGCATAGTGCGGCCTTGGAACGCCTGGGGCCGAAAACATCTCATCATAAAATTTCCCCAGATCGTAGCTCGCAAAAAGTCCGGGCTCCCTCACACCCGCAGGCATCACCGACATGCAAGTACTATAACAACGAATTCGCGTGCCCAAAATTCAGTTAAATTTATCGCCATTATTACAACAATTAGCGCAAAGCATTGATGGAAAGGCCAGAACGCAAGGCTACACGGCTTGTTAACGGACGGGTCACTCCAGAGAGGCTCGGCGAAGTGAGGGACGCAGGGGTGCCGTTTCAGGACACCGGGCAGGGGAAAAGTGTAGTGAGCAAAAAGGTTTCAGGAGATTGAAGAGGAAGGACTTGCAGAGAAAGTCCAGACCGGGGAGGATGGAAAATGCGGGGAAATTGATTGCCTAAGTGGCTATCGCCGGGGGGCTGTGGGGCTCTGGAAACCCGGCGCAATCCGGCCAGGGTCAGTGAAAAGGGCTTGACATCCGGCAGGTACTATGTAGTACTGTACCTCAGTTACTATAATCGGATAGTAACGACAAGACGCGTACTACGTGTCATCATTTCTACCGGCAACTTCAGCGTGGACGGGGGTGCACGTGATGAAGGTGGGTGTAGATTTCGCCTGCTGTTTCCCGTTTGGCAGGCAAAGCTCGACCTGGCAGCGGCGCGAGCAGGAAGAAGTCAAAGGTGCACCTGTCTCCGTTACACTCTCGTTCTGCGAGCAGAACCGTCGCTCGACCCTTCATCCGTTTCCTGATGAGTACCCGGTTCTCGTGGCTTCTCTTGACCTGCTTCCTTCCCCTCTCATGTGGAGGAGGCGGGGGTGTGAGCAATCAGGCTAAGCAGCCAGTGGTCAAAACCCTTTCAGCTACCCCCTCTAATCTTGATTTCGGCCAGGTAGCCGTAAGTAACACGAGTGTTCTGCCAACCGTCGTCGCGAACACGGGAAAGAGCAGTATCACCGTCTCAAAAGTTCAAGTAACAGGAACCGGCTTTACGGTCAGCGCACCGGCGGTCCCTTTCACACTGGCGGCAGGTCAAACCGCCAGTGTCAATGTGAAATTCTCTCCCTCTACAACCGGTGCAGTCAGCGGAAGCATATCGGTCACGAGTGACGCATCGAATTCGCCCACCGTTGTGCAGTTGCAGGGAAATGGCGCTTCCAACACACATAGCGTCTCTCTGGAATGGGATGCACCGGTGACCGCAAGCGGAGCAACAATCGACAGCTATAACATCTATCGCGGAGAAGCGCTGTCTTCGTCGGGCTGTTCCGGCATCAATTTCATGCCCGAAGGCTCCACGTCAGGAGCAGCCTCAACCACTTTTACTGATACGAGTGTTCTGGGCGGTCACACTTATTGTTATCAGGTAACGGCAATTATAAACTCTACGGAGACCCTGCCTTCAAACGCCGTGGAAGCCACAGTTCCATCGCCCTGAGTAGGACCTCCATTCGCATTCTTGAGCCGAAAGCCAATCTCTGCAAATGGAATCAAGCATCGACCCGCTCCCCGGGTCACTGTGCCTGGAATTCCCGCCATCAGGCTTGAGCAGAGAAATCCCACAGTGCCTGGATGACGTATTCGATTTGCTCGTCTGCCAGTTCGGCGTACATGGGCAGGGAAAGAATCTCTTTGGCGAGCGCTTCTGCGACAGGCAATGCTCCTTCGCCCGGATACCCAAGCTTCTGGTAAGCTCCGGTCAGGTGCAGCGGCACCGGATAATGGATACCCGTGGCGATACCTCGCTCCCACAGAAACGACTTCAGTTCGTTACGCCGCTTGGTGCGCACCACAAACAGGTGAAAATTGTGCTCGCCGTCGGGCGGAATTGCCGGGGGAAGAATGGGTGAGTCGGTGAGGGCCTCGGCAAATTTCTTGGCGTGACGCACTCGCGACCAATTCCATTCCAAAAGATGAGGCAATTTGACACTGAGAATCGCCGCCTGGAGGGCGTCCAGGCGATCGTTGGAGCCAATCACCGCGTGTTCGTACTTTGCCGGACTGCCGTGTTCACGCAGGATGCGGATTCTTTCGGCCTGCTGCGGATCGCCCGTGGTCACCGCACCTGCATCGCCGTAAGCCCCGAGATTTTTACCGGGATAAAAACTGAAACAGCATAATCTTCCAGAGCCGCCAACCGGATGGCCATCCAGGCCGACGCCATGGGCCTGTGCCGCATCCTCAATGATCTCGAGTTGATGTTCGGCGGCGAACCTATCCACCGGACCCAGATCCATCGCCCGGCCGTAAAGATGTACGGGGATAATAGCCCGAGTCTTTGGCGTTACCAACTGCTCAGCCGCAGCAATGTTCATATGGAAAGTGGAAGGGTCCACATCAACAAAGACAGGCCGGGCGCCCACAAGGCTCACGGCCTCGGCGGTGGCAAAGAAGCTGTTGCCCGGAACAATAACTTCGTCTCCCGGACCGATTTCCAAAGCGCGAAGACCGAGTTCCAATGCCGCCGTTCCTGAACTGACACCCACGGCATATTTCGCGCCCACAAACCGCGCAAACTCTTCTTCGAAGCGCTCTACCCAGGATCCCCCCACAAAGTGGGCCGATGCGAGGACCTGATCAATCGCCTCGCGCATTTCTTCTTTTAAGACTGCGTATTGTGCTTTGAGATCAACAAAAGGGATCTGCCGTTGTGTTTCTGTACCCATGGATACTCTCCCAGGAAACGGTATTTGGAATGAAACAATTGCGATGAAATCTACAAGTGGGGTGGCAGGGATGAATTGCCTAATTCTCACCGGTGGGGCGCAATCCCTCGGGACCCAATTCGTATTGCCTGCCGCAATGCTGGCATGTCCCGACCGTGCCGGGCGATATGTAAGGAAGCCTGTTGGCGCACTGGCACATCCAGCCGATCTGCCGGGCCGGATTTCCGACCGCCAATGCAAAATCCGGCAGAGAACGCAGTACGACGGTACCGGCACCGACGAAGGCGTATCGGCCGATGCTTAATCCACAAAGGATGGTGGCGTTCGCACCGATGGTGGCATTTGAACGGATCACCGTAGGCAGAAGCTCTGAAACCGATTTCTTGATGTAGGCGCGCGGGTTCCGGTCGTTGGTAAAGACACAATGGGGACCAAGAAAAACGTTGTCCTCAACCGTCAGGCCGCTCCACAGAGATACTCCATTCTTGACCGTAACGTTGTTGCCCAGCACCACGCCCGACTCGATGAAAGAATGGTCCCCAAGATTACAGTCGGCCCCAATCTTCGCACCCTCCATGACGTGAGCGAATGCCCAGATTCGAGTCCTCGGCCCGATGGCGTCCGATTCCACCAGAGCCCGGGGATGCACGAAATAACTCTTCTCAGATGCCTTGTCAGTCTGAACGTAACTCACGAAGAACTCCTTGCTGGGAAATGTCCTGTAGTCATTTGCCAACAGGCAGGAGAGAAGATGAGGCGACTTCCGCCCGTCTTGGCCTCGAAGGGCTCATGCGGAAGCCCATCAGATACAGCTCTCCCGCCATCATGAACAGCGCAAGCCCAAAGAAGATGAAGCCACCTTCATGGTGAAGCCTGCCGTAGAGGAAAGCCCTATTAACATAGACCGAGAGCAATGAGAGCGCCGTGATCCGTATACCGTTGGTGAGGCAGACGATGGGGACAGCGCTCAGCACCAACACGGTCTTTTTCAATTTCGACCGCAGGAAAAGGTGTCCAGCAAGCAGGGTGACAATCAGCAGGGCCATAATAGAATGAATTCCACTGCATTCCCTGGCGACTTCAATGGTCACAGTCGAAAGCATGAAACGGAACCCATCCCGGAATACGGGCACGCCAAAAAGGGTGAATGCAAGAGAGGCAATTTGAGTGGAACCGTATCGAACTGCATAGATGACCTTTCCCAGCAGAAAGTCAGGGATGGGTACCGTCAACAAAAGAAAAATCAGAGCAAACTTCCCTGCCCGGAACGCCTGCCAGCCGAAACATAGAATAAAAGCACCGATCCATACGAAGACCAGAGACGTGATCCGCAGGGCAAAAGCTCCGTTCTGGGCCACCCCCGGAGCATTGGCGCCCCAAAACACGCCAAGCAGCAACGCGACCGCTATAACACCCATACCCATGAGAAAAGAGTAGCGAACCTTCTCGAAGATCCTGGCTCTCTCACTCAATATCAGGGCAGCGGCCAGGAAAGGAATCACAATAGTATGCGAATACTCATCGACCCGCGTGGAGAGAACGAAGAGATTCTCCACCGCAACCCAGTTGAGAATCAGGGCCAGTTCGCAGAGAAGTATAAAGAGGATATTCCTTGGATCAACGAGTTTCTTCATTTCAGTGACCTTTTCAAGTCAGATTCTGAATGATGCTTTAACAGTGCGAAAATCAAAGAAACAACGACTTCGCAGACGCGCTTCCCAAAGCTTATGGCCGAACGAATCGAGAGCTCTCGGCACGCAATTCCCAGTGTCTCGGGATCGGCAAGTCAGCCCATATGCCTGTAAAGCAATCTTCCAGTCATTGCCAGCACTCCATCCGGGACGTGGCTAAAGACCCGTTTTGCGAGATGCATGCGCTCTCTTTCGCGTTCGGAGCCACTCCGCTGGGCAGGATACCGCAAGTAGGTCAGCATCGACCGGGTCGTTCCCCAGTGATCCTTGAAGGCGACGAGCCCCGGGTTGTCGCAATCCGAACGCCCCAAGTCGAATTCATCGAGTCCAGCCCGCTTCGCCTCCTGGATTGCCTTCCAGAACAGCATCGCCATGCCGCCCATCTTATGAAACCTGGCATCGGAGCAGCCATACTTGTAAACAAGCGTCCCCTTATGCTGAAGCGTCAGGATGCCTGCAATCGGCTGGCCGTCTTTTGACGCTACCCGGATCTTGAGCCGGTCCCCCAGGCAGGTGATAAGATTGCGGAACCAGATCAGAGGTTGCGGAGGCAATTGGTGCCGCCGGCGTGTCAGCAGCATCAGGTGGTAAAACTTTTCAAGAGTCAGCTCAGACCGGCCCGCTTCATAAGTCAATGCTTCACGTTCCGCGCGATGGATCTTCCTTTGCACGCAATCCTTGTGGAAGTTGCGAAAGAGGCTCTCAAGCGAGCCCCGCAGGTCGAGCGAATGGAAATAGAAGGTCCGCTCTGGCTTGAACCCGCTCTGCTCCCGATCGAAGCTGCTCCGAGGCCGAAGCTCAACGTATCGCCAGCCGCAATTTCCCTGCTGTTGAGTAAGCAAGCTGAGCAACGAGTTGAGTTCTTCCGGCCCGTTCACCAACGGCTCGCAGTGGTCTGAGAATGGCAGCGACACCAGACGGTGCCCCGTGAGCCAGCTTCTAACCACGCAGCAAACCGTGCCGTTGCTCATGGGCGCACCGGGCAGGTCGGAAGTGAACACAACAGCCCGATATCCATACGTTTTCACCAGCAATTCCAGCCAGCCGGGTGTATGGAAGATCGATGCCCGCGGGTGGCGATCGGTCAACAACGACCAGCGCGGATCACGAAGGGGATCAATCGGATAGATGGTCGAGTTCATTCCCGTCATGGAAGTCTGCGCAACATGTGGCCAGGGCCGGCAAGGCCGGAAAAACCCTCGCTCTTTCGGATTAAGTGATGGAATCTCCTACTTCCACCGCCTCGAAGCCGCCGTGCTTTCGGGGCTCACAAGCAGGTTGACCAATCTTCCCCCGTGAGGGGTTGGAATATGGTCCGTCATGCGTCGCTGCCCTTGTTAGTCGAAATGAGGTCGAATGCGGGCATTTTGGATGAAGGTGGCAAATTTTACACACTGTTCGCCATTTCAACAATTATTGCCGAAGATCGAAATGAATCGAGCAGTATTGAATTGTAAGTATCGCATTATCAATAGGTTATATTTTGCGAGAAAAAC
>Ga0055483_10000212_pt1 | contig 13052 bp, 10 predicted proteins | sample RushMan_CattailN_5_FD_57938 | JGI IMG/M metagenome (GOLD analysis project Ga0055483, IMG submission 57938) | Wetland microbial communities from San Francisco Bay, California, USA, that impact long-term carbon sequestration - RushMan_CattailNLB_D2 | ecosystem: Environmental > Aquatic > Marine >... | reverse complement strand
TTGTTGTTCTTAATGCTTTTCTCAGGATAATACTTCAAACCAAACGTATTTCTGATGCAGGCAGTAGTGGTAAGCCACCCAAGCTTTTCTTGAAAGCGAATGGATATTCATCCAGAAATGATAGGACATACTTCCTGATAATTATCGTTTAGTATTTACAAAACATTGGAAACGTTGTATACTTCTCCGCTAATTACCAAAAGTTGCGCTATGAAAACCACTATACATAGATTTCTTATTTGCTCCGATTGTCAGGTTGAATTATTACATCGGGTTCTCTCAGGCAAGGCATCAAGTTAGCATGGCACATACTCTTTTCATTCTTGCCTGGAATTCTTTACCATTCAATGGTGCTTTTGGGGCTGGTCAATGAGGTAAATTAACTGGAATAAATTTTTGGTGTATATAGAGACATAATGCATTCGAGAATTACCTGAATTGAGTAGAGCTAATGAATAATCACCAACCTATTGAAGATCTACACTTTATCGAAGATATCGGCCTTTATTTCGAGCAGATGGGGTTGCCCCGCATGGCTGGACGCATCCTCGGTGCTTTGCTCATTTCTGATCCACCTGCTCAATCGATCACTGACCTGTGTGAAAAGCTGCATGCCAGTAAAAGTTCCATCAGCATCATGGCGCGCTTATTGATGGAACGTGGGCTCATCGAGCGCGTTGCCTCACCCATCCCTCGCCGTGATTATTATCGCTTTAAACCCGGAGGCTGGGCAATTTATATGCGCCAGTGGTTGGGATTAATGTCGGGGCTTCACCAAATCACCGAGCGGGGTTTATCGCTCATGGTGGGTAAACCAGATTCTCTCAAAAAGCGCTTACAAGAAGCTCACGATCTATTTTCGAATATCGAACAGGAATTTCCTCCTATTCTCGAGAAAATCTCCAAGAAACAATCTCCTTAGAGGTGTGAATGACCATTGTAAATAGCATGATCGAAACTACAGTAAAAAATGGGTCTCATGTCCCAGAAAGTGGCCTGACCCAGTCAGAAGTCATCAAATTGCGTCAGCAGTATGGCGAAAATCGACTACCTGCTGAAAAAGGCACAACTATCTGGACGATTTTGTTGAATCAGATCAAAAGTCCCCTGGTCTATATTATCCTGGTGGCTGCTGGGGTTTCATTCGTAGTACGTGAGTATAACGACTTTGCCATCATCATGGCGGTGGTGATCATCGACGTCATCCTGGGATTCATTCAAGAATATCAGGCGCAGCAAACTTATTCTGCCCTGAAAGGTTTGCTCAAACCTACCACTACAGTAATCCGCGATGGTGAGCGCCAGGAAGTTGAAGTTTGGGAGCTTGTGCCAGGCGATATTGTCCTGCTGAACTCGGGTGAACATGTCCCTGCCGATGGCATCATCACAGATAGCACCAAGCTGTCCATCGATGAAGCCATCCTCACCGGTGAAAGTGAACCTGTGAATAAGAGTGAATTCGAAGGGCAAAACCTGGCTTATATGGGCACTACCGCGATTACAGGGCGCGCAACCATGGTAGTGACCAAGATTGGCTCGAGCACTGAGTTGGGTCAGATCGCAACCAGTCTGCAAGAGCATGTCGAGGAAGATACCCCACTCCAGGTTCGCTTAAAATCTTTCAGTAAAACCCTCACCTATATCGTCATTGGTTTTACCCTGGCCATACTTGTTACTGGCTTATTGATGGGCCGGCATTTTCTGGAAATGCTGCGCGTATCTATCATCTTAGCTATCGCTGCCGTACCCGAGGGTTTGCTTATCGCCGTCACCGTGATCCTGGTTTTAGGCATGCGGAAAATCCTCAAGCGGCAGGGTCTGGTTAAGAAGCTGCTGGCGGTTGAAACGCTTGGGTCTGTTACGGTCATCTGTACTGATAAAACTGGTACACTCACCGAAGGCCGTATGCGGGTGGCTCGTCTTGAGCTCGTTAACCAGCCGCGCGCCCTGCAAACCATGATCTTGTGTAACGACCTGGAAGGTCCTGTAGATATCGCTTTATGGGAATACGCTCAAGCTAACCTTGATATCGCCCCACAAGAGATGGTTGACAATTATGAACGCCTGGCTGAAGAACTTTTCACCAGCGAAACGAAATACATGGTCACTGCGGTTTCGAATAATTCGCAAGAAAATGATCAAATCAATTATCTGAAAGGCGCTCCTGAAATCGTTCTCAACATGTGTGATCTCGAAGAATTTGAAAAACTTAAAATTCTCGCCATGGTGGATGATTGGGCAGGTGACGGTTTGCGCTTGTTAGGCCTAGCTTATCGCTCGCTGGGAGAGTTGAACGATCATTCCGGCTATACCTGGGCGGGGTTGGTTGGAATGCAAGATCCCATCCGAGATGGTGTGCTTGAAGCGGTTCATGTTGCTCAAAAGGCTGGCATTAAGGTCAAGATGATCACAGGTGATTACCGCAGAACAGCAGAAAAAATTGCCCGGACCATCGGTTTGATGAAACCAGATGACCATAGCCTTGAAGGCGAAGAGCTGTCACAGATGAGCGATGAGCAACTTCAAAATGAAGTGGAACACGTGGCCATTTTTTCTCGTATCCGGCCTCAAGACAAGTTGCGTATCGTGCGTGCTTTACAAACCAACGGTGAAATAACTGCTATGGTGGGTGACGGGGTGAACGATGCTCCCGCCCTCCAGCGTGCTAATATCGGTGTGGTTGTTGGTACCGCTTCCGATGTCGCCAAGGAAACCGCCGACCTGATCCTGCTGGATAGTAACTTCCGCACAATCGTCGCCGCGATTGAAGAAGGACGGGTGATCTTTGAGAATATACGTAAAGTGGTGGCTTATACCCTTTCAAACTCTTTCGCTGAAGTTCTCACCATTTTCGTCGCCATGATGTTCCATTGGCCCGCCCCACTCGCGGTCGCACAAATACTGTGGATCCACCTGATCTGTGATGGGCCCTCTGATATTGTGCTCGGTTTTGAACCAGAAGAAGAAGGTATTATGGATGAAAAGCCGAAATCCGTCAAAGAACCGGTTCTGGCTCCGCTTGGCCTCACATTGATCGGTGTCATCAGCATCGGCAGTGCCATCGCTGCATTATCTCTGTTTGGGCACTTCTTCCTCAGTCATGCCAATGAAGTAGAAGGTCGCAGCCTGGTATTTGCCAGCTTTGCAGTCAACTCCATGATTTATATCTTTGCGTATCGTTCTATGCGCCTGCCGCTGTTCCGTGCCAGTCCCCTTTCTAAAAATAAACCACTGATAGCTGCCGTCATCTCGGGGCTATTGATGGTAGCCATTGCCTTTGGCATCCCATCCATCCGTAATCTATTAGGAATAGTGCCCCTTTCCTTGCAGCAGTGGAGTTGGATCGCAGCCATTGCCATGGGCATGTTAATTGCAGTCGAATTAGGGAAATGGTTCCGGAATCTCTTCTTGCATAAATACCGGCCATCGAAAATTGAAGCATAAAAACAAGGCTTGTTTTGCCCTTTATTGGATCAATAGCCATATATAATATAGGCTGGTTTGCTTCACAATCCCAAGATCGGAGATGACTCATGAACGAGTATCAAATCTTATACCTTTCACAGTCTGATGTCGCAGCCGTCAATCTCGATATGGCTACTGTAATCCGGCTTCTCGAATCTGCTTTCGGCGAAAAAGGTGCCGGTAAAGTTGAAATGCCTCCTAAGCCCGGCATACACACGATGCCTGATGCATTTATCCATGCCATGCCAGCTTATATTCCATCTTTGCATTCTGCTGGTATAAAATGGGTTAGTGGTTATCCCGATAACCAGAAACGTGGTTTACCTTATATCACTGGTTTATTGATTTTAAACGATGATGAGACAGGTATTCCCTACGCAGTCATGGATTGCTCGTGGATCACTGCTTATCGTACAGGTGCTGCCAGTGCCTTAGCTGCAAAATACCTCGCCCGGCCTAACAGCAAGGTGGCCGGCATCCTCGCCTGTGGTGTTCAAGGTCGCACGAACCTGGAAGCCTTAAAAGTTCTGTTTCCTCTAGAGCGAGTCTACGCTTATGATATACATCCTGACAGGCAAAAGCTTTACGCAGAGGAAATGTCTGCCAAACTGAGTGTCGAAGTGATTGGTGTTGAGGAACCCAGACAAGCTGTAGAAAATAGTGACCTGGTCGTAACCTCAGGTCCTATCCTCAAACACCCCACACCTATCATCCAGGAAAATTGGCTTCAGCCAGGTGCATTTGGCAGTGCGGTTGATTTCGATAGCTATTGGACTGGAGCTGCCATAGCTCAGATGGACCGCATCAGCACTGATGATCACGCCCAATTCCAATACTATAAATCTATCGGCTACTTCCAGACCACTCCAGACCCTTATGCAGACCTGGGTGAGATTGTTGCCGGTAAAAAACCTGGTCGCCAGGGCTCACAAGAACGGACTTTAGCCATGAATCTTGGTTTAGCCATGGATGACATGGCAGTCGCACCTGAGATCTATCGAAGAGCGAAAGCCATGGGGATTGGCACCTGGCTGCCCCTGTAGTTCTCAGAAATATCTCTATTTTCATCATTAAAACGAATTGCGGAGAGGCTTCAAGTGAGGTCTCTCCGCAATTACCTGGAGGAGCAAAGTGTCAGGTCTGACTTTCAATGTAGAAGGCTCTAACCTGGAAGGCAATTTGCCTCAGGTTAGTGGATTTCCACAATATGGGCAGGTCTTCCAATCTTCCTGAGCGGGCTTGCCGCAATTTGAACAAGTGCGAGCAGGAGCAGTCACCTGTGCAGGCTCATTGGACTGGATTTTTCGATTGCTGTGCACAATGGCATTCACCAAAGCGATAATGCCAATGATCACCAGCACAACCACACCCAAACCAAGTAGCCCTCCAAAGATCGCGCGGACCGGGCTAAAGTAATGATAGCGCATTGGCTCCATCATACGGATGCCAGGTCTCACCATTCCATAGCCGACGCTTCCAAAAATCATAAACACTAATCCCGCTAGGACCGCTAAAACAACCAGCCCTAGGAAAACGTATAAAACCCATTTTAAAGCTTTGTTCATATGTAAGCCTCCATTATTAATTTATATTTCTAAGCATACCACTCGCCTGTGAAGAATTTATGAAGATGTTATTGAGATTAGTTTAAGCAAAGCTTATGAATTTAGCCAGATTGGTCATGAATCGGTTTTGAGAATAAAGTTTGTCGATCTTATTGCACTATAATAGGTTTGAACCGCAATTATTCCACCCTTAGTTTACGGAGAAATAAATGTATGATCTGTTGAGTACAGATTATGACCGTTTTGTAAACTGGCAAGCCAGGTTGTCCATTGAGCTTCCCTTCATCATCGAAAAATTGCAAGAATTTCATGCCCGAACCATCCTTGATGCTGCTGCAGGAACAGGGATGCATGCCATTGCCCTGGCTCAGTGCGGTTTCATAGCTTCTGGTGCCGATATCAGCCGGGGTATGATCGCCCGTGCCCAATCAAATGCAACGTCTGCAGGCGTTGAAATAAAATTTATTTTGGCTGGTTTTGGAAATCTTGCCCTCGCCTTTGGTGGGCAATCTTTTGATGCACTTTTATGCCTGGGGAATTCTCTTCCCCATCTATTATCCCAATCAGCATTGTTAGGAGCATTGGCCGATTTTTCTACCTGCTTACGACCCGGGGGGATGCTTCTGCTTCAAAACCGGAATTTTGATGCCGTGCTGAGTAAAAGGGACCGCTGGATGGAACCTCAATCTCATACAGAGAAGGATGTTGAGTGGGTCTTCCACCGGTTTTACGATTTCGACCCTGATGGATTGCTGACTTTTAATCTCATCACGCTGAAGAGAGAAAGAAACGGAAATTGGACCGAACAGCATCTCTCTTCACGCTTGCGGCCACTGTTGAAAGATGATCTTGTCTCAGCCCTGAAAGAATCAGGTTTTACCGTAACAAGTGTCTATGGAGATATGACTGGCTCTCCATTTATCTCAGAAACAAGCTCAAACCAGGTAATTTTAGCCAGTCGAGAGTAACTATACGGTCAACTATCCCCTACTGATCAATCCCAAACCAACGACCTTCAGAAACAAATTCGGACGTGTCGTTTCATTGCGAGCCCAAAGAGCCTGCCTGTACGTTCTAGGTGTAAATTTTCTTTGGGCGTGGCAATCCTCAACCAGGCCATTCAAGACCTTTTATTGAAAAAACAATCGATGCTTCAAGGTCATAGTCCGATCTTTGACCCGACCTTGCGAAACCAGCATATTGATCCACAAAACAATCGGCTATAATGACAGCTGGAGAAAAATTATGCCTAAAAATGAATTCCAGGTTGCTATTATTGAAGATGATCCATTTTCACGGAATTGGATGGCTTTATTGGCCGCTCGTGATTGGCGTATGCGATTGGCCGGTGAATTCGAGCATCCTCAACAAATCATCCCGCGATTGCATCAAAAAGTTTCCATAATCGACCTGATTTTAATGGATACCGATATACCTGGCGGTGAAGATTGGATACCCCCCATCTTGGGAGCGATTTCAGGCATGCAAAACCCTCCAGCTATTCTTTGTACTGGCATCCGGGCCAATCAAGCCGTGCTCTCACGCTTATCTCACCCCTTTTTTGTGGGTTATATCCTCAAGAATGAGATTAATTTCTCCCTCGCCTGGGCTATTGATCTGGCCATGTCGGGCAAATGGGTGATCACCGAGAGCATCAGGTCACTTGCCTCTGCCATAAACTTTCCGCTTCCACACCCCTGTGTTGTGCTGGATGGGCGAAAAACCCTTCAGAGCATGCTCTCCAAACACCAGGCAAATGTCTCCAGGTTGGCATTCTTGTTTAGCATGGAACGTCGCGAATTAGCTGATGAGCTTGGTATTGTGGAAGATTGGAGCTATGGTCTGGTCAGCCAGATATATGAGCAGCTTGGGATTAAGGATGTCCTCAACGAGGATGATGCCATGAATTCTTACTTCGAGCATCAACCATTGCTCCTTGCCCACATTCAAAAAATCCGTGCTGCGGGTAAAAACTCAATGAAAGCCCAAGACCTTGAAACCCTGGCTTTCCACATTATCACCATGCCCGAGATGGTCGAGGTTCCCTAATTCTGGGATTCGAACACTTCTTTCTCGATAAACCTTCCCCCATTAATTTCCTGCGAAATCAATTGGTGATTCTGATCAAATTTTAGTTTTAATTCAATCGGCTGGTAGCACAGTTTTTGGCCAATTAACACTTTTCGGCAAAAATACCCGGATGCTTTATCGCTAGCCTGCCCATACTCTGGAGTAAGTTCGTTCCAAATATCCACTCTGGCGCACAATTTTTCACCGCATCGATCGCACTGAACATAAAGATACATCGCTCGTTCGGTTTTTGGTACCGGCGATGACAGGATTTTTCTAAGACTTTTTAAGAAGTTCATGGCATTTATTTTAACATATCACACTCAAAATCATCCTGGTCAATTACTTCGCTGTAAGCCTGGTCACAACCCACCGTAACCTGCATGCAATGAAAAAAGGCGGAAAGCTCCAGTGTGTCCATGGCAAACCAATTGCATTTTTTACTACCCAGCGCATTTTTATACTAATCCTCTCGTGATATGATTAAATGCTCATATTGATCGTTTAGTTATTCTTTCAAGGCTGGACCGTCCAGCGCTTTACCTTGACAGGCATGAAGTGATAATCCCTTTTTGCCCAAATACTTTAGACATTAGGAGCTTCTATGACAAAAATCACCTTCATCGGCGCCGGTAGCCTTGGTTTTACAGAAAATCTAGTGCGCGATATCCTCACCTTTCCCCTGCTCCGGGATGCTACTCTGGCATTGATGGATATCAATATCGAGCGTCTGCAATTTGCCCACACTGCTGTTAACAAGATCATCGATGCAGGCAGGTATCCTGCTAAGGTTGAGGCTACGCTGGATAGGGCCGAAGCACTTAAAGACGCCGATGTAGTTCTCACCACCATTCTCGCCGGCAGCACGGAAATATGGCGGCATGATATTGAAATTCCCATGAAGTACGGTGTAGATACCAATGTCGGTGATACGCGCGGGCCAAGCGGCATATTCCGCTTCTTGCGCACCCTGACACCCATGTTGGATATCGTCAAGGATATGGAAAAATATTGCCCCCATGCCGTTTTGCTTAATTACACCAACCCCATGGCGATGTTATGTGGTGCCTTACAGCGCCAGACATTCATTCCGGTTACTGGCCTCTGCCATTCGGTACAAGGAACTGCGATGATGCTGGCGCGTTGGATTGGCGCTCCTTTTGATGAGATCACCTACACCTGTGCAGGCATCAATCATCAGGCCTGGTATCTTAACTTTCGTTGGAATGGCCAGGATGCTTACCCCCTTATTCACAAGGTAATCGCTGAACGACCCGAAGTGTATAACGAAGAAATCGTCCGAAACGAGATGTTTCTTGCCCTCGGTTATTATGTCACCGAGTCAAGCGGCCATAATTCTGAGTATAACTGGTGGTTTCGTAAGCGCCCTGACCTTATTGAGAGATATTGCCTGCATGGCACGGGTTGGAACCCCGGTGAATATGCCTATATCTTGAAAGAATATCAAAATAATGAAGCTACCTGGAAGGATCAGGTTAAGTCTCGCCTTGCAAGTCCATTAACCCCTGATGATCTCCAGCGCGGTCACGAATATGCTGCCTATATCATCAATGCTTTAAATGGTGGCGAGATGCATATATTCAATGGAAATGTTCCCAATACCGGTTTGATCTCAAACCTGCCCAAGGGTGCTTGTGTTGAGCTTCCGGTTGCAGTTGATCGAGCTGGTTTTCATCCTATCCATGTTGGTGCTCTGCCCCCCGAATGTGCTTTACTCACCCAGTTGAATTCTGGTATAGAAGAACTCGCCATCCAGGGTGCCCTGGCGGGCGACCCTGTCGCCATTTATCGCGCCATAGCTCATGATCCGCTGACTGCCTCCGTGCTGTCCCTGGCTGAGATCCGGCAAATGGTTAATGAGCTCTTTTCTATACATAAGGATTACCTTCCCATGTTCAAACATACCAGGGTTTAAGTTGTTTAGCTTGTGCTCATCATTATCCTTTAGCGCATGCCGCTGCTCAACAGCCGTTCAATTCGTTCTGCAGAATCCCATTGGTCAGCACTGCAGGAAATCACTTTCCAGCTGCGATCTGCCAACCCGGGTAGGACAGATAAAACACCTTCAAAACCTTATTCGCAAACTTTCATAATCAACCTATACCGCTCTCGCTGATCAGCCAGTATTTCCCTTATCTCTATCCGGCCTTGCGTCAGGGTAGCCTGGCGAATTCAGCTCAGGCTTTGATCATCAAAACTATCAAGGTCATCCTGAGCAGTTACCGTCATGCTTGTTCACCTGCCCCGTTAGCCAATTAATTGGAACACGCCGAGGCATGAATAAAGATTTTGTCAGTTAATCTTTTGATAGATTTAGAGATAGATGGTGGTTGCGCGGTCCGGTAAAAATAACCATAGCCCTGGTTATCTATGCACCATCCCAATGATTCTTCTCCACCCTTGTTTCATCTGTAAAGATTTTAGCATCCAGGTCCCCACGATACCATAAGGCAGGAAAAGTACGATCGCTACATATATCGCTCCGCTGATAAAACTGGCACTTTCACCCATATAGCGGCGCAAGCCAAAATCGAGTAGGCGATACACCACTGCCCCAATCAAAGCACCGCTCAAAGTGCCCACCCCACCTATCAGAATGATCAGCAAAGCAGTTACGGTGAATCCCAGGCTGGCCACATTAGGGCTGACGATGGGCTGGTACAGCGCGTGCAAGGCGCCCGCTATGGCTGCTGTAGCTGAGGATAACATCAAGGCTGCTAATTTAAAATAAAATGTGTTGTATCCCAGCATGCGTGCTCGTCCTTCATTTTCACGCGTGGCGATGCACACCCTCCCGGTTGGAGATGTGACGAAACGCTTGTAAAGCAGGTAGAATAAGATCAAGATGACCAGGGCAACAAAATAAAAACGCAACCGTTCTGTAGCAGGGCTGATGAATTCAGGCGTGATCACGCCTTGTAAGCCTACGTCTGCGCCCGTATAATCTCCCAATTCGCGCGACATCACCACGATGTGGAATACCGAAGCCAACCCCAGTGTAACCAGGGCAAAGGTAATTCCCTTCACCCGCGGTAATACCATCCCAAACAAAATTGCATTCACAAAAGAGGCTGCTATTACCAGCAATATGGTGATCCCCAGGGGCATGTTAAAGCTCTTGAGCAAAATCCCCGTCAGGTAGGCTCCTGTGGCAAAAAACATGGAGTGGCCGAAAGAAAGCAACCCGGTTATTCCAAAAATTAGGTCATAAGATAGTGCATATAGCGCCAGGATGAAGATTTCGATCGCCAAACCCTGGACAAATTTAGAAATCCCCGTGTCATTTGTCCACACCTGCCCCAGTGTTGCTCCTTCAACCAGACCTACAATAAATGGAAGCAGGATCATCACCAGCAGGACAATCCACAGGTTCAGGTTTTTTCGAAAGACCCCTCCAGGCTTCGTGAACGTGGTTGGTTGCTCCGCCATGCTCACTCCTTCCTGCCCAGTAAGCCGTTAGGTAATATCAGCAGGATGACCACCATTAAAAGTACCGTTGATGCAGGCACCAGTGGTGGAGTCGGTTTAAATAAGATATCCGTAAACGGGATGGGTATACCAATTGCGCCATACTTGATAATGATTTGTTGGATCAGGCCAACCAGCAAAGATCCAAAAGCAGCACCGGGATAGCTGGTGAGGCCGCCTATTGCCAGGGCAATCAAGGCGTTTAAAAATAGGCTTTCTCCCATTGCATTGGATAGCCCAATGGATGGGGCAGCTAAGACCCCTCCTAAAGCTGCCAGCCCCACTCCCAGGGCAAATACCAGGGTGAATACCCTGCGTACATTAATTCCCAAAGCTTCCACCATCTGGTGGTCTTGAACACCTGCTCTGATGATCATTCCCAGGCGCGAGCGTTTCAGCAGCAGCCATACCCCTACCAGCACCAGGATGCCCACCAGCGGGATGAATACTTCGTTATAGACTCTCACCCGACTACCCATGAGCAAGAATGTTGAGCATTGGTGTGAGAGCCATGCCCCCAATGATGTGGCGGGGCAGCCTTCCCCGGTACCACTGAACAGGGCTGGTTTGGGCATGGTGAACTCTGGCCTGCCCCATATAGCTCGCACAATTTCAATCCCGATAGCACTCAGCCCCAATGTCAGCATCAGCTGGTAGATTGGGCGTGAATAGAGTGGCCGGATGAGGGTTGATTCCATCAACGCACCAATCCCCGCCCCACTCAAGATAGTCACCACCACGGTAATCAGGAACAACCAGGAAGAGTTTATCCCGGTGAGAAATGCTGTCAGGGCATCATTATAGAAATACACCAGTATCCCAGCTGCCAGCATGAGAACGAAGCCTGTAAATTGTCGCCAGTTTAACCACTGCCTTCCCAATTGCCTCCTGCTCCGATTAAAAAGGGAGATTCCGAATGCTGTTACCATTCCAGTCACTAATATCCCCCCTAAAACCAGGGCTGGCGAAGTATCAAAGGGTTTGCCCGCAGGGAGTACCAGCAAACCCTGGTCTGCCATAAAAGCATACGTCCCTGGGCTCTCCGAAAATACTTTCAAATTCCAACCGCTCACTGGGTAATGCGGTAAGACTAAAATCAACAGGGCGGCAGCGATCAGCAGAGCAGCCCATGGAAATATCCGCCTCCATCCACCCCCTGATATCCGGACGCCCAAATGAAGCCAAAGCTCTGAAAGTAAGAAGCCGCTGAGAAACAGCGCCACCACAGGGATCAGGTCAACGAATGTATCTGGCCTCACGAAGACTGTCCAGCCAATATATGCCCCGATCATAAAAAGCGTGCCGTGCGCCAGGTTGAGCACATCCAGCAGACCAAATATCAGTGAAAAACCAGACGCAACCAGGAAAGTGACCGCACCTACGGATAACCCGCGCAGCAGGGTGATTACCCACTCATTGAAATGCATCCCTCTTGCCGAGAGTATAAAGAAGATAGTCAGCACGGCCAGTGTTGCCCAGAACAGCAAGTTTTTTCTAAAGCTCTCCATCATGGCTGTCCCTTCACGCCGCACCCAGGTAGCGCTGGATCGATTCCTGGTCATTCACCAGTTCTTCCATTTTCCCATGCTTTACCGAGCGACCCTCCTCGATGATGATATAAAATTCTGCCAGCTGGCTGGCAACCAGGAAATTCTGTTCGACCAGCACAATGGTCGTTTCTGCCGAAAGCTTGCGGATCGCATCCATTAAACTTTCAATCAGCACGGGTGCCAGGCCTTCGCTTGGTTCATCAATCAAAAGTAGCCGGTTATCGGCCACCAAGGCGCGGGCAATTGCCAGCATCTGCTGCTGCCCACCCGATAGATTATTCCCAGATAGGCTGATCAATCGTTTAAGATCAGGGAATAAAGAAAATATCATCTCCTGTTTGCGCGTATAGTCGCCTTTTTTTCTTTCAGCGATCTTTAGGTTCTCTTCAACGCTTAAATCACGAAATATCGCCCGGTTTTCCGGTACAAAACCGATCCCCAGGCTAGCGATGTCAAATGAATGCATCCCCTGGATTTCTCGTCCATCGAAGATTACCTTCCCTTCACGTGGCGGGGTAAGTCCTAAGATAGTTTTTATCGTGGTGGTCTTGCCAGCCCCGTTCCGCCCTAAAATCGTGGTGATCGACTCCCTCGGCACCAGTACATCTACACCTTGCAGAATATGGTACTGGCCAATGAAGGTTTGAACACTTTGAACTTCGAGCAAGTGGTCCATGGCTTATCCCTTCAGCTTGTATAAGCCGCCTAGGTAAGCGGTCTGGACTTCAGAATTAGCGCTGATTTCACCAGGAGTGCCCTCTGCCAGGATACGCCCCTGGTGCATTACTGTGATCCTATCGGAGACACTCATCACCACATTCATGTTATGTTCAACCAGCATCACGGTTTTATTTCCACTTCGCTGGATATCTTGAATTAAAGTGATTAAAACAGGGACTTGTTCGGCTGCCAT
>Ga0055483_10000211_pt1 | contig 13052 bp, 7 predicted proteins | sample RushMan_CattailN_5_FD_57938 | JGI IMG/M metagenome (GOLD analysis project Ga0055483, IMG submission 57938) | Wetland microbial communities from San Francisco Bay, California, USA, that impact long-term carbon sequestration - RushMan_CattailNLB_D2 | ecosystem: Environmental > Aquatic > Marine >... | reverse complement strand
CATGTCCGATATAGGCGATGCCTTGGCCTGGATAAATATAAAGATAAAATCCGATCGTGGCTTCCGAACCATAAAGGACATAGTTTGTAGGTCCATATTTTTCTCTAAGATCCGTAGTCGTGATTTTGTCTTGTAATGTCACAATTTGTTTTACAAACTCCAATTGGTCGTTTTGTATCGTAAGTTGATTATCAAAATTAGGGTTGTTTGATTTGTAATTGAGGGTTTCGCTATCATTACTTGATGTGGTTGAAGACGGCTCTCCTAACATATCGATGACCTCTTGCTGTGAACTTGTTCCAGGAGTTAGTTTTTCGTACTGAGCTTGAGCTTTGTTCGTAGTAGGCGTAGTTTGTGGTAGTTCTTCAGGGACGCTACTACGGGTAACCAGAAAAACAATTATTGCCATAATCGAAAGACTAATTATTACAAATATCCACTTTTTTGTGTTGGTATTTAGTATTCTATTTAACATGCATTTTTATTTTACATTATTGATAAACAACATCGCGCATGAATTCATAAATGTGTGGCGTTTGGGTTTGGAAATTGCCACAAGGATCGTTTGCATAGAAAGATACGCCTTCAGCGAATCTCTCGTCATAAGAGTTGGGATCGTAGTTATAGAAACAACGAGGTACTTCATTAGCAATACCACCCCAACTTAAAAAGTTCATATACAAGGACGGAATCCTGTCTGCTAGAGCATGTCCTGATTCGTGGAAAAGAATATATCTTGCATGAGGTTCGGTATCCAGACCCAAGCTGTAAAATTCAATCCAAGAGCCGTGGTACCACCCCCAGTAGGTTGCATTTGATGAGGAATTATACCTAAGAAGTATTGTTCCTCCTGAACAGACTTTTGTTGCCAAGATACTATAGTTTGATGTCATATACTCGATTGCGGCTGTTAAGTTTACTAGAAAATCGCTAGGCCAATCACCATCAGGAACAAAACATTGTGTAGGCGGATTTCCAATAATAACCGATGCTGAAGCGCTTGTTTGTGTTGCACTGACACCTGGAGCGTCCGCAGTAATGCTAAACGTGTCCAAAACCAAAGAATCTTGATAGGAATTTCCGCTGTAAGTTTCCGAATAAGTGTAGACAAAAGGTGTGGTTGTGCTAATACTCTCGGGAGCTTCAGGTACTTCTGCAGGACAGTTTCCTTCCGACCCCTCACGCATTACCTGACATACATTTTCAAAAGAGATGTTTGTTAAGTCTCCGCGTTTTGCACTGATGGTTACGGTATAGGTTACCTGCACAGGTGGATTTTTGAACTGTCTGGCATCAACTTCTTTTTTGATATCGATGTAGGGATTTGTCGCAGTTCCTGATCCTGTAATAGTTGCCTCATCAGGAGGTACAACAAATGCACCGGAGTTAATAAAAAATAAAATTACAATAACAAATAATGCAAAAGAGAAAAAGGTAATAAGCATTGCAAGTGTGATTTTGACAGCTGTATCAGGAGCTTTTAGAATTGTTCTTCTTGCAAGTCTTCTCAAGGAGAATTTATTTATTCCTAACATCCTGGCAACAAAAAAGCTGGAAAATGCCGCTCCGGTTATAACAATAGCTGTAGAGCCGATAGCTCCTCCTGCTATAACAGCAGGAGCGCCAAGCGTTGCCAAAAAGAAATCTTTATTCTTTTTGATAAAGTCTGAAATTTTGATTAATAGTTTGCTGCTAATAAAACCTACGACCGCACCAATAGCAGCGGTTACTATTGCCAGAGGACCGCCCGCTGCACCAACAGCGGCACCTGCTTCAGCTCCTACTTCCGCCCCAGTAACTCCTGCTGTTGTTGCAGCGACTTCGGTTGCGGCTGTGGTAGCAGCCGTTGTTGCCACTTCGCCGGCAGTGGCTATTCCAGTTGTAAGGGCGGCTGTTTCACCTGCTGCTTCGGCAGTGACTGCAATAGTTGGGACGATCGTCGGAGTAAGAAAATCTACACCAATTACTCTACCAAAGGCACTCAATACCGGAGCGGATTCAGGGGAAAACCTAAGTACAAGACCTCCGACCCAATTGGTTGCCTCCCAACTCACAGACTCTCCTACCCCAAATGTAGTAAACAACAGACTTTTTGCCTCAGGTGAGGCAATTACTCCTCCCAGGAAAGACTCTGCGGGCACTTCTGCTATTGCTTTTTCAACAACTGTTCCTGCTCTTGCAAAAAAGAAAGATTTGGCACCGTCTTGTCCTAGAGAAGAGATTTGATCAAGTGCATAATCCTGATTATTTAAAAGCTGAATACCCCCTTGATTTAGCTGTCCCAAATCAACTTTTTGGTCAAAACTATCCTGGGGGGTAGGGGAAATAGTTACCTCTATTTCAGCCGGGTTAGGCCCAAAAACGGTATCGGCAAAATCTTTACCTAAAACATTCTCGGTTATCTTTCTTGAAACTTCATCTGAAATACCTTCGACATTTGCAATATTTGACGAGGCTTTCTTAACAACCTCCTGGGCTATTTTGTTTTTTGCTACATCACCTATGACAGTGGTATTTTTGTTTACTGCCGACAGGACAGCTATCTTAGTTGAATCAGCGATTTTTGCAGGTGAGTCCAAATCATTAAGATTTTTGACAATTTTGAGGGCGGTTTGTTTAGAAAGAATTTCTACTTCTTGTACGGATAGCCCTTGGGCTACCAAGGGCGTTTGAATCTTTGAATTAATTTCACTAGCTATTTGTTCTGTTAACTGCTGAGGTTGAGCTTTGGAAGTTAGTTTGAGTGAATCAATAACTTTTTTTTGATTCTCGGTTAGTTGAGGCTTTTTGGGAATTCTTGTTCTAACATAGACTACTTTATTTTCTAAAAATTGCTGGGCCGTATCCGATTTATCCAAAGATTCCTTGATCAGTATTTTATTATTTTTGACTTCCTCAGCAACGGAATACTGTCTTGCTTGAACAGGAGAAGTGTTAGTTTTTTTTGCTTGTTCTTCCGGAAACTTTTCCTTTGCTGTAGCTTCTTTTTGTACTTCTGCCTGTTGCTTTTGTGCCTGGGCTTCTTTTCTTTTTTCAATAATTTTTTCCTGTTGCTCGTCTAGGGGTTTTTTCACCAAAGGTTTTCTTTGCTCGGTTTTTGCTGGTTGGGCTTTTTGCTTTTCTAACAAATGTTTTTCGTTATCTTCAAGCAATGCTTCTATTTCGGGGGGGATAGTATTTACCAACACTTGTGGGTCAGCTTCTTTGATATCACGTAAGACCCCGATTGCTTCGCCAATATCGTTTACCTCTCTTTTTTTAACAAGTTCGGCAATATGGAAAGCCTCTTTGTTGAAGTTATCTCGTGAGATTTCCCACCTGCTGTCTTTAAATATCCCTCGTAGAGAGGCTGCAACTCCTTCGTTGCCTGTTGCAAAATATATTGGATAGAAGTTTCGGGCAGCATCATATAAAAAGGAGGCGTAATCTTTTAAAGCATTAATTAGTCCAATATCAATTCCTGAATTCATTTAGTATTCTGTGTAACCACGGTTTTAGTATTCGAAATAATCTCCTGAGGCTTGGTAGTAATTAATGTGTGCTCCTGTTGAGAAGCAACGACCTTAATAGGTGCATGATGGGGCCCGGCAAAAAATATACCCTCGCCAATATTAGCAGCCAGAAGCAACTGTCTTTCTCCTTGGGAAAGATAAAAAACTTCGGAGATTTTATCAATTGCAGCTGCAGACTGTTTTAACAAAAGAGTCATGGCAGAGTTGGTGACTATTGCTTTACCTATATCTTGGCCCAGGAAATCTTCAACATCCTGAGTAATGGTAGTAAGTCCCAAAAAGTACTTTCTTGCTCGTTTGACCACTGACCAAAGGAATTGAGCCGAGTCCGGATATTTCATCATGTGCCAAGCCTCATCAACAATTAGAAGCCTTTTTTTGAGGTCTTTTTTAACTCTTGTCCAGATGTAGTCAAGGATGATAAACATGGCAACCGGTCGGAGTATATCCTGCATGTCTTTAACTGAAAAAACTGTGAAGGGGTTTTTAATATCAATATTTGTCTGCTGATCAAAAATTCCCACAAAGCTTCCTTTAACGTATTTTTCCAACCTTGCCGATAGGTCGATGGCATCAGCCACTTCCATGCCGATTAAGGATTTATAAAGATCTTCCATCAAGGGGGGTTCGCGCTTTTGAGTTGCCGGATCCTGGGTAATTCCTTTTGCTTTGTAGGTGGCGACCAAGGCCCTGTCCAAAAGGGCTTCTTGGGTAGGTGTCATTTCACCTAAAATTACTTTAAATAAGGAATGAAGTGATAATATTTTTAATCCAAGCTGGTTTTCTCCCTCCTCGTAAATTTGTGCAAGATCAAAGGGATTAATTTTTGATGGTGAAGTAAAGGAAAAAGAAATATATTCGCCGCCAACCGCTTCAGCCAGAGCTTTATATTCGGATTCGGGATCAATAACTATTATTTCCGTCCCGGTCATCAGCGAGCGTAAAGCTTCAAGTTTAACGAAATAGGATTTGCCTGCACCTGATGTGGCAAAGATGGACATGTTGCCGTTCTCAAGAGTAAATCTGTCAAAAATTATGAAAGATTCGTTTTGTGAGTTCATTCCGTATAAAACCCCCTTATCGGATGAAAGTTCGGCGGAAGTAAGGGGAAAGGTGGTAGAAAGTGAAGTTGAGTCCATATTCCGGGTAACCGAAAGCTTGTCAAAACCAAAAGGAACAGTCGAAAGAAAACCACCCTCAGCATCAATAAGCATAGCTCTTTTGGCAATTACCATTAAAGAGCCTAGCGTTGATTCTACTTGTCGGGTAAGGTGGTTAAGCTCCTCAATAGAAGCAGCAGGAATTGTTATATAGAAAGAAAACTCAAAAAATCTTTCCTCTCCTTTGACCAGCTGCTCTTGAATTGATCTTGCGTCCTCGAGTTTTGCTGCAGTTGAGGGATCAACGATTTTCCCCCGTTCTATATCGGTTGCGATTTCTGCTTCCATCTCAGCGATTTTTCTTCTTAAGTCGTCCAAAACGGATTTGCTTTCAACCGGATATATAAAGAAAGAAATGTCCAAAGAGCTGTCGAAATTAACAACAGGTTCAAGCCATCCCGGAGCAACAAAGCGCGGATAACCACCGACATAAAGCGTTCTGTAAAAGGTGTCATTAATTTTGATGTAATCAATTTCAACCTCCATTTTTTCCGGTGCGATGATATCTTGAGGTTTGAAACTTTTTTCGCGATATGCCAAGGTTGGATTGTTTATGGGCGGCTTTTTTGCTTCTTGATACTCCTTAGGAGTAAAATGGGTTACTTGAGGCTGCTTTTGAGTAGCATCCCGAGACTGTACGGTGTCGGCTTTTTGTTTTTTATCCTTTTTACTAAACATCTTTTTGTTGAATTAAGCTTTTTATTTTGGCGTTTTCCTGCTGATTGGTGTCATAGATTGAATAATATAAATCTACCAGCTCCTCGGAAGAGAGCTGTCGAAGTCTTAGTCCAAGTCTTCCGGCCTGTCTTATTAAATGGTCTCTTTTGGGGTATAGAACAATTTTTGCTTTTTTAATAACAAAACTTTTGGTAAAGGGAAGCGCACCCTTTTTGAGAGTGGATCTTATAGATTTTCCGATCCCCAGTTCTAAAGGACTGAAAGGAACAACAATATAAAACTTTTTTCCAAGTACGTTTTTCTTTTTTATAGATTCGTTAATAAAACTCTTGTAATTTTCCATCAAAGAAGCAAGGAGAGGATTTTTAATCTTTTGGGCGCATTCATTTAAATATTTCATATAGTAAGTAATATCTTTTATTTGTGAGCGGACAACGATTTGTATCGAAAAAGACAAAGAGTTCATCAGGGCGGCATAAGCCGCAACAACCGCCTGTTGTTCGCGTTCGGATAAAAGACCGAAGTTCAGCGATGAAGATTCCATCACCAACGAAGCTCCACCATCCTTAAAAAGAACGATATCTGAAGTAATGTCTGCAATAGGAAGGTGTTCCTGGGAAGGAGCAGTTAAGGGTTTGTCGGGTAGGCTGAGATAGGGAATTTTGGGCATATTAATTTACAAATTTTTGATCACTTGACTTTTGTTCGTCTACAACCATTTTTATATCGTGGCTACCGGTAATAATTATCGGAGAAATTATTTTACCTTCTGTTTCAAAAGAAAGATTTTTGAATTTATACCCTTCCTTCTCGGTGATTATTTCGTAACGGCCGTTTAAAAGCGGGGTTACAATAATAAAGTGACCCAGCTTATTGGTTTTGAGCGCTCTGACCGGGCGGCCTGCAATATCCCTGATTTCCAGGATTGCTCCCTCGACAATTTTTCCCTTGTCATCTAACACTTGACCGATAATAGTATTGGGGACGGTGGTGGGACTAGGAGGCGCCGCTTCCGGAGAAAACTGTGCCTGTTGAGCTTGATTTTGGGCAGGTGTTGCGGTCATTGGAGTGACAGAACTGAGCTTAATGTTATCGGTAGCTTGTGGTACGGCCGTCGGTTTCTCCTCAACCATCATTTTTACGTTTTTGCCTATCTCTGTTTTTGGTTGAGGAGCGGATGTTTCAGGAATGGATTTTTCAAATGGTTTAGGCTTGCCTGTATCTTTAATTTCAATTTCGCCTGAGGGTGCACTACCCGGGCCGAAAAGTTGGCCGATTGAAGATAGCAGTCCCATTTCTGCATCCTCAAGTTTGGAGAATATTCCCTGCTTGCTCTCATTTGTTTTGGAAAGATATTTTTTTAATGACTCGTCACCTTTGGTCGCTATATAATTTTGAGCTGTTTGTGTTTGCAGGTTTGTTGCCTCATTCTGAAAGTATTTTTTGTTGCCGGGAGTTTTGGACCAATAAAACAAAGTTGGGGAATAAATCGAACGGAAAAAAGCAACGATCCATTTTTCCAGTGGTCTTTCCTGGAAAGGGACGAAAGCCAATGCTATACCGATTAGAACACATACAATCATAATTGGCCATTTAATAATTGCGTAGAGATTGGTTGAATAGACCAATAATGCTACCAGCGCACCCCCCGCTATTTCAAAGAACTGTTTCAGCGTCATATCCCCGACCAGCCTGAATTGATATGAAGATATTTGTTGCGGTATTGGATGCTGCTCCATTTTTTATTAAACGATATATTTACTATATCTATTATTTAGATTAAGCCGTGAAGAGCTTAATGCAAGTACGTGGCTTTTTCACGCCTAAAGTGCTTATTGAGTCAGAAGCTTAATTGGTTTATTCTTTTTAGGTTATGAATTCGGTTTGTAAAAATGTTCTTCAAACAATTGAAGAATCTTATTCACTGGTCGAAAAGGAATTTGAAGATGTTAGTGCCTTGAAAAAGGCTTTTAATAAACTTTTAACTCCGGAAAAAATAATAAAGGGTGAGATAACAATAAAACTTGATAATGGGGAAAATAAGACATTTAAGGCTATGCGTGTTCAGCATAACGACGCACTTGGTCCTTATAAAGGAGGGATAAGATTTCATCCTTCAGTGAATAAAGATGAGGTTTGTGCCTTATCAGCCTTAATGACTCTTAAGACCGCGGCTCTAGGGCTTCCCTATGGAGGCGCAAAAGGTGGAGTTGCGGTAGATGTAGCTAAATTATCTAAAGGCGAACTGGAGAGGCTTTCGCGGGCCTACACAAGGTTTATTTTTAACTATATAGGATCATGGATTGATGTGCCTGCGCCGGATGTTAATACTGATGCACAGATTATGGCTTGGATGCTGGATGAGTATGAGGTGCTTGCCAAAAAACATGAGCCCGCATCTTTTACAGGTAAGCCGGTTATTTTGGGAGGGTCAAAAGGCCGGCTTGAGGCAACAGGTCGAGGTGGTGTGGCGATATTTAAAGCTCATACAAAAACCAAAAAATGGCAGCCCAAAAAGACAACCTTAGCTATAGAGGGTTTTGGGAATGTCGGATATTGGTTTTGTTTTTTTGCACAAAAAGTCGGATTTAAAATTATTTCGATTTCTGACTCTTCCGGTGCAATTTACAATCCTAAGGGCCTGGATATTGAAAAATTAAACGAGTTGAAAAGCAGACTGGGCAGTTTTGCTAAAGTAGCAAAAGAGCACAATTTTAAGCTAATAAGCAACAAGGAACTATTTTCGCTGGATGTTGATGTCTTAGTTCCTGCTGCTTTTGAAGATGCAATCACTAAAGATAATGCCAAAAATATAAAAGCAAAGCTAGTTTTGGAAATGGCAAATGGTCCAACAACACCGGAAGCTGAGGAAATTTTATCTGCCAGGGGGGTTGAAATTCTTCCGGATATTTTATGTAACGCAGGAGGTGTGACGGTGAGTTATTTTGAATGGGTACAAAGTTTGCAAGGCAATTATTGGGAGGAAGACAAAGTTAATAAAATGCTTACAGATAAAATGCAGCAAGCGTATTTTGAAATATCCACGTTGCAAAAGAGGCTGAAGGTCTCCTTTAGAAAGGCCGCTTATGTTTTTGCGCTGCGCTCCATCCTCACGGCAGAAATTTTAAGGGGCTAATCCTATTACTGGATTTAACAGATAAATTTGTGATATTTCCCAACATAATGCTAAAATATCTCATATGCCAGGAGAAATTGGTGAATTTGGTAAAGATCCTTTAATGGGGGGTGCTGGTGGATCTACTTTTCCCGAAAATAAACCCTCTTTTGACCAATTATCTGGGGGAGGAGGAGAAAGTCCGGATAGAGATGAGGAAGCACAGGAATATGCAAGAAGACAGGCTTTCGGAAGATTCATGGAAGATCAACCCCACATGGAGATTCTACGAACAGAAAGCAATCCGCAAATCATTCTATATGCAGCAAGAGAAATCGGAAGATTGGTAGAAAATGGTCAAAATAATTTAAGAACAACTGTTTCGCCTTATGTTATGGAGTCTGTTCTAACACAGATGTCTGACAGAGCTGGTGCCCTTGAGTTGGGTAAAAATGACCTTATTAAATTAGGCCTGGTAGAGCCAAACAGTATTAATGAAGATACATCGGAGGCAATATTTACCCATAGAGGTTTTGCTTATAAAAACGAAATAAAGCAGATTAAGGTAAAACGCGGTGAAACTCTTGATCCTCAAGGCAAAGTAATATCAATCCAAGTTGAAAATGTAGATATCCCCATTGATTATATTGGATCAGATGATCAGAGAAAATTCCTATCAGATAAATTAAAAATCTTTAGAAACGAACTTGAAACTAGAAAAGAACTATCGGATGAACATGTTTGGCTTATTGGGAACACCGAAAACTTAAGCGGATTAACTGAGTTTTATTATAGAGTTTCTTGTCCGACAGAAACAGCAATGAATAATCTATGCAATGCTGAAGGGCAACCCAATGGCGCAAAGAAAACAGAGGGGGGAGTCGAGTACCGGGAAGGTAAGGAATTCGGGGATACGATAAGTGTTGCTTTACAACTTCACGAGATAGTTGGAACTTCAGAGGATTATCAAGCCTTAAAAGATCTTGTTAGGCGGCCGGGAATGCAGTTTTTATTTAACGTTACAGAACAAGAGATAGATGATTTATTTTTACGTCCAGACGGAAGAAAAAATAGAGAAATTAAAACCATTCTAAAAGAATGGATAGGAGAACCATGGAAGTGGGTTGATTCCGACCAAACACCCTTAGGGGGTGGCAAGCGGAACAGAAAGAATAAGGATGACCTTGAATTAGAGACTAATGACCTTGATTCTAGAGGATTATTGACCAGGTGTGGGAACATAAATGTTGGAACTGAGTGGCCCCAGATTATGGAGATTAGGGAAAATATAAGAAGATTTATCGCAGGCGGAGAGAACGTAGGTACTATTGCAAAAAGGGATGGCGAAGCAGCAGAGAATATATCCTGGGAGTTTTTTAGGATTTCTGCAAAATCAACAGAGCTTGGTGGAGCTGTCTATAAAGATAAGGGGAGAGATGGGGTTGAAAGGGTCGCTATGCATCACGATATGGGTGGTATGACCTCAGACGATAGGGTAAAAGTCTTAATGCCCGAAGTTTTTAGGTCTGTTTATAAATATTTGAAACCCGGCGAAACACGAGACTGGGGACCTGAGGGTTCTTTTGGCAAATACCCACGCTTTGCTGTTAATTATTTTAAAACTTGGAAGACCGAAGTTGACGGGGTCGATAGATCATTTGATGAATTGCGTTGGGGTTACAGGGAAGACGATAAAGCTCAATTCCTCGGACGATTAGTCACTAAACCACGGGAAGAGGCGCTTAGGCTGGGCGAACTTCCATGGAATGGCCAAACACCAAAGTTATTTAATAGAGCAGCTTTGGGAATATACATTGCAGGAAGGGATATTGGTATTTTTCCACAAATCATGAATACCAGTTGGAAAGGATTCGAAGATTTCAAAGACAAGGATTTCTGGACGAAACTTGCAAAAGCTCTGGGAATTTCTGTCAATGCACAAACTGCTATTGATGGAAAATATAGGGATTATTTATGGAATGGAATGACTGAGGAGCAGAAAAGGTCGGGAAAAGAGGCAATAAAAAATAAAATACTTGATGCAAAAAAACAAACATTCAAAGCTTTTTGGGATGGTCTTATCTCGCTTCCACAATGGGGTGAATGGATTGCTTCTGAGATGGACAGAACACCTAGAGTTGGTGTAGGTAAGATTCAAGTTGCATCTCCAGAATTAATAAAAAATAACATGTTATTTGCCGGCATCTTATCAAAAGAAGAAATAGAAAAACTGCCTCGTGCTATGGAAAATAGTTATTATGAAAAATACCAGCTTCGAACGAAGAAATAATTCTCTTTTTTGGATTAAAAATTTATCTTCTACCAAGGAGCTGCAAATAGGATAATATGTTTGCAATTTTTTCCTGGGTTGGAGAAGGTGTTGTGCCACGATGTAATCTTTTGTATAAATCCGGGTAACCTTCTGCCGCTTTTCCTATAGTATAGGAGGTTTGTGTAATTTCACCAAACGCCGATCCAAATTCGTATTCTCTTTTTTGCATAGCTGATTTGATAAGTTTATCTACCTTAGGTATTTCGCTGATTATAACAAGGCTAACGAAAAGAAGCAAAACACCTGAGATGTGAGGATTGGAGGCGTTAAGGCTGACCATAGTAGTAAAGGGTGGATCCCATGCAGTTGCTCCCTGCAATATCTTCGTGTCAACTCCCATCATTGTTGCGTCTAAAAACCAAGCGTGTTCTGGTAAAGAGGAAGGAACCGTAGATCCGACAAACACGATGGCCAAAAACCACATAAATGCAACGACGGGGTACACAGCAAGGTTGCTGGCCATGTTTTTTACCCACGGCCCAAAACCTGCGCCCGGCATAAAGGCTCCGAGAAGCATTTGGAAGGGTGCCGCAACTATCAACATAATAATACTAAAATAAACCTTAATGAGCATAATAAGCGACTTTATTGCCCACCAGATAACAAGAATCAAAGATAAAATTACTACTATTATGAAAAGTAAGGCTAAAATTGTGCCGAGTGCTCCCGATGTAAAAATTGAATTTAACCATCCGAAAAACAAGATAATCCAATATTTAAGCATCATCTGAAGGATATTGTCGTTTGTAAATGAGCGGAAGGTTTTGGCCCAATCCCAAGTAACAAGGCCTGAACTTTGTATAAAAGATACTAACAACCCCAAAACAACATACATAAGGTCAATTAAAAATCCCGCAATGGCATAAGAAAAAGTAATTAAGATTAATGCTGCCGCAATTTTAGGGAGTGCAGATTGAACAGTAATTACGGTTTGCGGGGAAGTTTTGACCTTAAACATAATCATAAAGGCCATAACAACTACCACTATTGTCATTAAAAGGTAGCAGATATTTCTTGAAACTTTCCAAAGTTGCAAAACAACATTTCCTCCAACGGTATAGCCGAAACCTTGGGCGTGGACAGTTTTGACAGGATTAAGACGTGAGCCCAAATCTTTTAGATAGGTTATAAAGGATATTGGTCTTGGTGCAAACACGACAGAGGCAATATCGGAAACACTCCCTGTTGAACTTTGCTTTTCATCAAATGGATTGATCTCGTCTCCAATAAAATTAATTATCGATTTAACAGGCTCGAGACATTCAGAGGAAAGTTCTTTTGAAAAAATACACGAAACCAGCTCCGGCCCGCCAGGAATAAGGGTAAGCGGAAAGCTAAAAAGACTATAAATTACCCACTGAACTTGTGCGGCCGTATATCGTTCGCCGTAGATTTCGGTCGGGTTGTTTGTGTCATAAACTTTGACAAACCATTCTACGGGGCTTTGGTTATACCACTGCCCAGCCGCATTAGTTTTTTTAGGAAAATAGGCCAAGTATCCTGTTAGCAGGGTAGTTGCCAATAGAAGCGAAACTAAAATCTTTTTTAACATCTCAAATTTAATATTACTATATGTGTTCTTTGCCTACAATAAGCCTGCCTTAAGGATAAGGCGGACACAAGCCCGTCTTATAGCAAACAATATCGCAGTAATTCATAGGACCGTTTGTTCTTCTTGAGTCTGCGGGGATACTTTGTGAATAATTAACTGTGAGGGTATCGGGAGAGAAAGAACCATAATAATTACACGACGCATTATAAATGTCCATTTTTGTTGAAATCCCTCCTGTAGCACTACAGTTGTAGCCCCCATAAACCCATTTTCCGGCTTTCCACAAAAGTACCCTTGCCGCAAGTTCGACCGCGTCATCAATATCGCACCTTGAAAGCTGTTTTGACCCTTCCGGAGTACATACTCCGATATCGTTTGCCATTCGCTCATCCGGACAAGTTACAACGTTGTAGGTACCTCTTGTAATTTGCATAATTCCGGCAGCCTGCTTTGGATTTTCGCTGCAAATATACCCCGTAGGATTGGCTATGTGTTCTGTTCCTTCAATTTCATATATTACCCAAAGGAGGGACTCCGGTATGGAATATTTTGCGGCAACTTTACTTATCGCTGCTCCAACCCGTTCCGAAGAATAATCACAACCAACGGTTGAGGTTGCAGGCATTGCTCCGCTGTCTATCAAAGTGTATCCGTAACCTTTTGGCCGTAGGAGAGTTTGAATTCCATGAAGAGTGTATTCCAA
>Ga0055483_10000209_pt1 | contig 13130 bp, 12 predicted proteins | sample RushMan_CattailN_5_FD_57938 | JGI IMG/M metagenome (GOLD analysis project Ga0055483, IMG submission 57938) | Wetland microbial communities from San Francisco Bay, California, USA, that impact long-term carbon sequestration - RushMan_CattailNLB_D2 | ecosystem: Environmental > Aquatic > Marine >... | reverse complement strand
TGCAGATGTCATGGCAAACCAGCCACCGGACCTCGGCCTGGAGTTCCACCGTTCGTCCAGGCTTCAGGTTCGCAGGAGGACGCACCGCGGCCATCAGCAGCACTTCGTCCTCGTAACCGTAGTCAGCCAGCGGAGGATTCTTAATCCAGCGCGGCGCAGGCCACTGGAGCGGTCCGACGTGAAATTGCGAGGGCAGCTTCCATTCCACCCGAGGCGGCTCGCCGGAATCCCCCGGGTTGACCCAGTAGATGTGCCAATCTTTTTCTAACCGGAAATGCAGACCCACCCGGAACTCCTTTCCGGGCTGGATGGAAGTTTTTTCGGAGACCAGAGCGACCTTTATGTGTGAACCGTTGGCGGGCGCAAAAGTAAAACAAACCGGCTGCAACAAGACAATCCAGCCGATTAAAGCTCGATAGCCATTCCGAGAAAGGCGGGATAGCATCGGGCAACCTCAAACCATCGCTCCAGAGGCAGTGGGTTACAGGTCTGGCTTATTCCTCTGCAAAATACCGCTTGTGAAGCTCTTCAAGAGTCATGGGACCGCGGCGGAGACTCGTGACGATGAGCCTTCCTTTAGCCTCCTGGACAACTGTCGCATAAACGGTGTCGCCGGCGCGCAAATCCTCGAACTTAAGCGGCTTTCCCTCTTCATCGCGATAGGTTGTCGCCGGTGTCACTTGAACAACCTCAGTGACCTCGGTCGGCAGTTTCAGGACAATCTGCTGTTTCTTGGCATCCACCGAAGAGACGATGAAAAAACTGTCGCCGCGGCCCCGCTCGCGCTGGGCCGTCTGTGCTCCTGCTGTTCCGGGCAGAGCCAGAAGTGCAGTCAACAACATGACCGTGCCGGCGAGAAGCATTCGGAACCTTGTCTTGGATGTTTTCATGGTTGATCCCATCCTGCGAGCCAGTCCTGAACAGGCTGACTCGCGAAATCATTCGTATCTCAACGCCTCAATCGGGTCCAGGCGCGCGGCCTTCCGCGCGGGATAGTAACCGAAGAAGATGCCCACGCCGACGGAAAACACGACGGCGATCAGGACCGATTCCAGCGGAATCTCGGTGGGCCACCGAAGCATATTGGATACGGCTCTCGAGCCCACGATCCCCGCCGCCACGCCCACGGCCCCGCCAATGGAACTCAGCACCAGCGCCTCCGCCAGGAACTGGTTCTGCACGTCGCCTTCCGTGGCACCGACCGCCATGCGCACGCCGATTTCGCGGGTCCGTTCCGTCACCGAAACCAGCATGATGTTCATGATCCCGATACCGCCCACGAGCAGCGAGACCGAAGCAATGCTGGCCAGCAGTAAGGTCATCACCCGCCCGGACTCCGCCTGGGCTTGCGCCAGGTCGTTCGGGCTGCGAATGATGAAGTCGTCCTCCTGCTCAGCGCGCAGGCGATGGCGTTCGCGCAAAAGCGCAGCAATCTGCCGCCTGGAAGCGTTGATGGCTGTCTGAGAACTTGCCGAACACATGATGAAATTCAACCAGTCGATTCCCGCCATCTTCTTCTGCACGGTCGTGTACGGCATCAGGATTCTGTCGTCTTCGTCGCGGCCAAAGGGCGATTGCCCTTTCGAAGAAAGGACGCCGACCACGCGAAACGGAATATTCTTGATGCGAACCATCTTGCCGACGGGATCTTCATTGCCGAAAAGATTCTGGACCACGGTCAAACCCAGCAGGCAAACGTCCGCTGCGGCGTCCACATCATGCTGGGTAAAGACACTGCCTTCCCTGACCGGCCAGCGTCGAATGTCGAGGTATTCGGGTGTCACGCCGTGGACAGAAGTAAACCAGTTCTGTCCGCCGTAAACCACCTGGCCACCCGACCGGACTCCCGGAGAGACCTTGCTGATGAAGGGAATCTGCTGGGCGATGGCCTTGGCGTCCCCGACCGTCAGCGTCTTGGTCGCTTCACTGCCCAGGTGCACCCCGCGCTGGTTGATGCTCCCGGCAGAGATGAACACAATGTTGTTGCCCAGGTTGCGAATGGCTTCCTGAACCTGGTTGCTGGCACCCACCCCGATTGCGACCGTGCAGATGACCGCGCCGACGCCAATGATGATGCCGAGCATGGTCAGGATGGAGCGCATCTTGTTGCGCGCCAGCGCGCGGATTGCCACGCGAAGAACCGCTGCGTAATCCATCAGTTCTCCTCCATTTCCTCATCTTCTTCTTCAGTGATGATGGGAAGGTGGAGCACCACCTGAGAGGCATCAGCCCGGTCTCCCACCGGCGTATCGCGCCGGATCTTGCCGTCGCGGAAAAGCACCGTTCGCTTGGCAAACCGCGCGATATCGGGCTCGTGGGTGACCAGCATAATGGTCAGACCCTGTTCCAGATTCAGGCGCTGAAAAATCTCCATGATTTCCACGCTGGTACGGCTGTCAAGATTTCCCGTCGGCTCGTCGGCCAGCAGGATCGACGGGTTATTGACCAGCGCCCGGGCAATCGCCACGCGCTGCTGCTGTCCGCCCGAGAGTTGCGCAGGATGATGATGTTCCCGGCCTTCCAGGCCCACAATTCGCAGGGATTCCCGGGCGCGTTCGAGCCGCTTTTCGTGCGGAATCGCGGAATAGATCAACGGCAGCTCAACATTTTCCAGCGCCGAAGTCCGCGCCAACAGGTTGAAACCCTGAAACACAAATCCAATCTTCCGATTCCGAATGTGCGCCAGCTCCATCTTCGAAAGCTTTGAGACATCCTGGCCGTCAAGCCAGTACGTGCCCCGCGTCGGCCGGTCGAGGCATCCGATGAGGTTCATGAAAGTCGATTTTCCGGAACCCGACGCCCCCATAATGGCCACAAACTCGCCCGCGCCGATTTCCAGGGTGATGCCTCGCAAAGCATGAACCTGAACCTCGCCCAGATCGTAAGTTTTGTGCAGGTTCTCGACCTGAATGACAGATCGCGCCTCTTCACGTGCTACATGAGCTTCATGGTTTAACTGAATGATATCGTGTTGCATATCTATTCAACCTAACGCCTTCCGCCAACCCGTTGGTTGCCGGGGAACGTTCCCTGGGACCGGCTTCCCTGTGCCAATTCCTCGCCCGTCACCAGAGCGTCTCCGTGCTTGAGATCTCCCTTTTGCATCTCCGTATAGCTGTAGTCCGTAATGCCAACCTTGACGGCCATGGGTTTAAGCTTCTTGTCTTTGCCAACCACCCACACCACCTGAGTTCCACCAATATGCGGCCGGGTGGCCTCAGAGGGGATCCGATATTTCTCGTACAGTTGCTGAAGCTGGGTGCGGGGCATCTCCGGCGTAAAGCGCAAGGCCGCATTGGGAATCTTGACGCAGTCCGCGCAATGGCCGATCGGGATGGTGACGTAAGCGGTCTGGCCGGGCAGGAGTTTTTCCTCAGGATTCTCAAAATCGATCACCGTGTCGTAGGTCACCACGTTTTGCACCATCGTCGCGTTCAGGCGAATGGCGCTGACTCTGCCCTGGAATCTTTCGTTGGGGAAGGCATCCACCTGGAATGTGGCCAGAGTTCCGATCTTGATGCTGCCGGTATCCGACTCATCGACTTTCGCGTAGACCTGCATTCGCTTCAAGTCCTGGGCAATGCTGAAAACCACCGGAGCCTGTAGTGATGCGGCCACGGATTGTCCCACATCAACGTTTCTGGCAACGATCGTTCCATTGATCGGTGAAATAATCGTGGCATAGCGAAGGTTGGTTTCCGATTGCCTCAGCGCGCCGGTCATGGTTTGCACTTGCGCCTTGGACTGCGCCAGTTGGGCCTTCGTCTGATTCAGTTGAGCGACGGATTGATTCAGCTGTGCCTGGGACGCGCGGACCTGCGCATTCGCCTGATCGAGCGATGACTTCGTCTGGTCCGCCTGATCGCGCGACAGAATCCCCTGCCCGGCAAGGTTGGCAATGCGCTGCGTGTTGATGCGAGTATACTCAACAGCCGCTTTGGACTTCTCCAGATTGGCCTGATTGGTCTGGATCACGGCCTGCGCGACAGCAATACTGGCCTCCAGGTTGCCGACGTTCGCCTGCGCGTTGGCCAGGTTTCCCCGCGCCTGAATCACCTGGGCCTGGTAGATGGCCGGATCGAGCTGCGCCAGGACCTGGCCCGCCTGAACGCGGGTGTTGAAGTCCGCGAAAATGTATTTGACTGTGCCGGAAACGTAGGAACCGACGGGAACGGTGGTTAAGGGGTTAATGGTTCCGGTGGCCTGGACTGTAGCGGTGATGTCGCCCTGGCGGACTTCAGCGGTCAGGTAACGGGCTTCGCCCGACCGGGTTCGGATCACCATGCCGACAGTCAGCAAGACTGCCAGGCCGAGGACACCAAGCCATACAAATTTCTTTCTTTGCCGGAGGAAATTCCCAATTGCCATGGAAGCCATTGAACGACCTCCTCTTCTTCTTACATTTTACTTTACCCGCTGAAGAGAGTCGCCTGGCCCGTCCGCGATTATTTCGGTGGTGGAGGAGGAGGTGGACGCCTGTGCCCATGTTCTTTCCTCGCTTCATCCCACTTCTTCACCATGGCGTCGAACTTCTGGATCTGTTGCTGATTCAAAATTTTTCGCGTCTCACTGCGAGCCTCTTCGCGGATGGCCTGAAATTGCGGCGCAACCTGCTCACGCAACTCGCTCTCCTTCCTGTTCATCTCCTGCAAAATCTGCTGCAACTGCTGCGTCTGATTCTGCGAAAGGTCGAGTTGCTGCTGCAAATACTCAATCACGCGATGCCGGCTGAACGGGCGATGCCAATGGCCCGTATACCAGCCATAGGTGTACATTCCAGCGCCGCCAACGACAATCCCCAGGATAAAAATCAAGATGAAATAGATATAGGCGCGTCGCCTCATTTGGAACCTCGTGCCCCCGGGTTTTGGTTCACGGTCGGGGCTGGGGAAGAATCCGTGGCATTGGAGGAATCGATCCCATCCACACCAAGAATCTGTTCGCTCGACAGCGTTGCAACCTGAGCCTGGGCCAGAATGGATTCAGAAATCCCGGAACTGCGGAACGGCCCCGACGACGGAATCACCAGGGCCAGCAGGAGCATCAAAGCCACCATTAAGGTCCCGTATACAAACCGCCTTCCAATCTGATCGACGAATTGCTGCCCGGTCTGGATCTCCGTCGAGGCATCCTCCAGGCGGCGAATCACCCGCGTCGCAAAACCAATCGACGGTTCGGGCACTTCACTCTCCCGGAGCGCAAAAAAGCCCGCACGGATGATCTCCCACTGGCGCAGGTATTCCTTGCAGTCCGAGCAAGACTCTAAATGGGCCTGGATTGCAGTTGGTCTTTCGACGCCCTCTTCAACAACCATTTGCCGGACAATGTCGCAACGCATGGTTCACCGTCCCTCCTGCCATTTTTGCAGGTCTTTCACCATTCTTTTCCTGGCGCGATGTAAACGCACCTTCACCGTGCTCAACTTCAGACCCAGTATTTCTGAAATCTCTTCCACGGACTTATCTTCAATTTCCTTCATCGTCAGGATCACGCGATCTTCCGCCGGAGCCCGTGTCAGCAGCTTGGTTACAAGATCGCCGAGCGCCAGCTTTTCCTCGCTGTTGAGCCCGCCTTCTTCCGGGCTGCGGCTGTGCGACTCAATTTCCCGCTGGCCCTCCTCAGACATCTCCCAGTAGTAAGTGACCCGGGAGGAGCGCTGCCGGCGCAGGTAGTCATAGCAGTGGTTGACGGCAATGCGATTCAGCCAGGTTCCGAACGACGACTGGAAATTGTAACTCTCAATCGCTGCGAAAGCTTTCATGAAGATTTCCTGAACGATGTCTTCCACATCGTTCCTGCGCCGCACCAGATGAAAAACGATCGAGAAAACCCGCCGTTGGTAAGCGCCAACCAGTGGAGCGAATGCTTCCTTCTCCCCGGATTGGCAGTGTCTGATCCATTCCGCTTCCTGGCTGACATCTGGACGAGAGTTTGGCATTCAGCATCCATGGTGGCGCTTTCCTGTCTCTTATGACGAGGATAACGCCTTTCGGGTTACAGGGGGGGGCAGCTTGGCGGCGAATCGTCCCCCCAACATTTTTATTGACTAGTTTATCAAGTTATGAAAGAATCTCTCCATGATTATCGGTGTACGTCTCAGAAAACTTCGCGAAGAGCGCAAGCTTTCGCAGGGCGACATTGAGAAACGCACGGGACTCCTCCGCTGCTACATTTCCAGAGTCGAGAACGGGCATACGGTGCCTTCGCTCGAGACTCTCGAAAGAATGGCCGCGGCCCTGGAGATCCCCCTCTATCAGCTTTTCTACGAGGGGGAGCGACCACCGGACCTCCCAAATCTGACCGAGCGCAAGAGTACCGAAGAGCTTGCCATGGAGATTCCGGCAGACCGTGATTCGCGGTTCTTCCAAAAAGTCAAAAGACTGATTGGCAACATTAATGACCGTGATCGACGGCTCCTGCTCTACATGGCTCAAAAGCTTGCAAACCGTTAGCCAGTACGGTTCGCATTTCGGGACTCCGCGGGACGCGCGAGGGTTGATAGGAGGGGGAAGCTGTTATCATTCCCACTCGATGGTTCCCGGGGGCTTCGAAGTAATGTCGTAAACAACGCGATTGACTTCCGTGACCTCGTTCACGATGCGTGTGGCAATTCGTTCGAGGACGGTCGCGGGGATCTTCGCCCAATCGGCTGTCATTCCATCCTCGGATGTGACAGCCCTCACGGCGATTGTGGACGCATACGTCCGCGCATCCCCCATGACCCCGACACTCGATACGGGTAGCAGGATGGCAAACGACTGCCACAGGTCGTTGTAGAGCCCTGCTGCGCGTATCTCCTGCTCGACGATTTTGTCGGCCTCGCGAACGATCCGGAGCCGTTCCTCGGTGACGTCTCCCAGGATTCTCACCGCCAGGCCAGGCCCCGGAAAGGGTTGACGGGAAACGACTTCGTCGCTCAGGCCTAGTTCTCTGCCTACTTCCCTCACTTCATCCTTAAACAGTTCCCGAAGCGGCTCAATCAGGTCAAACGTCAGGTCCGTGGGCAGCCCGCCCACGTTGTGGTGGCTCTTGATGGTGGCCGCCGGTCCTTTCACGGACACGGACTCAATAACGTCCGGGTAGAGCGTTCCCTGCACCAGGAACCGCGGTTCGCCCAGGGCACGCGCCTCTTCCTCGAACACACGGATGAACCCTTCGCCAATGATCTTCCGCTTTCGCTCCGGGTCCGTGACGCCGGCAAGCCGCTCCAGGAATCTTGCGGAATGGTCCACAGCGCGGACGTTCAGGTGCGCCTGGTTCTTCAGGGCCGCCGTCACTTCCTCAAATTCCTCTTTCCGCAGCAGGCCGTTGTTCACAAAAACACACACCAGTTGATCGCCGATGGCGCGGCTGACCAGCGTAGCAGCTACGGCGGAATCCACGCCGCCCGACAGCGCACACAGGGCCCGTTCCTTGCCCACCTCGGAACGGATGCGGGCAACGGTCTCTTCGATAAACGATTGCGGATACCAGTTCGCCCGGGCCCCGCAAACATTCTCGACAAACCGGCGCAGAATTTCGGCCCCCGAAGCCGTGTGCCGGACCTCGGGATGAAATTCCAGGGCGTACATCCGGGTTTTGACGTTCTCAATGGCCGAGATCGCGTTCTCTGTGCGTCCCGTTACACGGAAATCGGGCGGCAATTCGGCGATGTGGTCGCCGTGGCTGTTCCAGACACGCAAGGGTGACTCAAACCCCGCAAACAGCTCGCTGGGAGGCGTAATCTCAAGCTGGGCGAATCCGTATTCGCGGCGCGCAGCCCGCTCGACTTTGCCTCCAAGCTTGTAGGTCATCAAGTGCAGCCCATAGCAGATGCCCAGAACCGGCACCCCCAGTTTGAAGACCCGGTCATCGCAGGTAGGCGAATCCGGATCGTAAACCGAAGACGGCCCGCCCGAAAGTATGATCGCCTGCGGCTTCATCTTCACGAGATCTTCAAACGGCAGATGGCACGGAACAATCACCGAGTAGACGTGCATCTCGCGAATGCGCCGCGCAATGAGCTGCGTGTACTGCGACCCAAAATCGAGAACAACAATAGGACGAGGGTTTTCCATTTTTCCTGGTTTCTCCATTGGCCCGCACAGTGACCGGCCCTCCAGCCGACGAACGGATAGACTAGTTATTGTACAACACCAGGAGCTGATACCCGCTGGCAAAGCTCCCGGTCGTAGGAATCTGAAAAGTCTGCGGGAGAGAAAAGATTTAAAGTATTGATTGCGGTTTATTCCGCATTCAATTGAATGTATTAGAGATCGCTAACCTACTTTACGACTATATTGATCAGCTTTTGCGGCACGACGATAATCTTGACAATCTGACGGCCATTGAGGTGCTGAGCGACCTTTTCATCGGCCTGGGCAAGGCGGCGGATCTCTTCTTCGCTCACATCGACGGCCACGCGAATCCGGCTGCGCAGTTTGCCGTTTACCTGGACCGGCAATTCCAGTTCTTCTTCCGCGGCAAGCTCGGGATCAAAGGGCGGCCATGGAACGCGCAGCGTGGCCTCGGAGTGGCCAAGGCCTTCCCACAGTTCATCGGCAGCGTGAGGGGCAAACAGCGCCAGGACGAGAACCATTATCTCAAGTGTTTCTTTAAGTGCTTCCGGGCGGATTTTTCCGTCTGAAACTCCGGAATCAACCTCGGTCAATTCGTTGACCAGCTCCATGGTCATGGCGATGTCGGTGTTGAAGTGCCAGCGCTCTTCCATGTCTTCTGTCACGTGCTGAAGCACCTGGTGGGCCTTGCGTAGCAGTTTCCGCTCTTCCGCCGTATACTCCGCAGTACCCTCCGGTCGGCTCCCTTTTCCCAGCAGGGATTCGACCGACCGAAGGTCCTCAGCGTGTCTGGCAATCACCCGGTAGACGCGGTTCAGGAAACGTGACGCGCCCTCAATGCCCGAATCACTCCAGTCGAGATCCTTCTCCGGGGGCGCCGCGAACAGCATGTAGAGGCGTACGGTGTCGGCTCCGTATTTCTCAAACATGGCCGTGGGATCGACCACATTGCCCTTCGACTTCGACATCTTCGAGCCGTCCTTGATCACCATTCCCTGCGTAAACAGCCGCGCCACAGGCTCGGAAAAGCTCACCAGCCCGATATCCTTCATCACCTTGGTAAAGAATCGCATGTAAATCAGGTGAAGGATGGCGTGCTCGATGCCTCCGATGTACTGGTCTACCGGAAACCAGTATTTCACCGCATCCTTGCTGACGGGCGCCGTGTCAATCTGGGGATCGGTGTAGCGGTAGAAATACCACGAGGAATCGACGAACGTATCCATGGTGTCGGTCTCGCGGCGCGCCGGCCCTCCGCATTTAGGGCACTGGGTCGAAACAAATTCCGGAGCGTTCGCCAAAGGAGACTGGCCCGTGCCCGTCAGCTTGATGTCGGCCGGCAGGAGCACGGGCAAATCCGATTCCGGCACCGGAACCACCCCACAGGCATCGCAATAGACCATCGGGATGGGCGTGCCCCAGTAACGCTGGCGCGAGATGCCCCAGTCCTTGATGCGGTATTGAATGGTTCCCTTCCCGAAACCGTCCGATTCCGCATCTTTCGTCATGCGCTCGATCGCTCGTTCGGAAGTCAAGCCGGAGTAAGGCCCGGAATTCACCAGCTTGCCGTAGTCCACGAAAGCGGCTTCAAGTTCTACTTGAGGTTCTTTGTCTTTCGGCACGATAACCGTGCGGATAGGAAGGTTGAAAGTAGTACAAAATTCGAAGTCACGCTGGTCGTGAGCAGGCACGGCCATCACGGCTCCGGTGCCGTATTCCATCAAGACAAAATTGGCCACCCAGATCGGGACCGATTCTCCGTTATAAGGATTGCGCGCGGCAAATCCGGTTGCCACGCCTTCTTTCTCAAGATTCACTTCAACCCGGGCGCGCACGGCGGAACTCTTGATCCGCTCGACCTCATTCCGGAGCTTTTCCGGATCTTTCGACGCGGCGATCAGTTTCTCGACCAGCGGATGTTCAGCAGCCAGGAAGACGGCCGTGCAGCCGAAGATGGTGTCCACACGCGTGGTGAAGACGCGCAGAGGAAGATCGAGCTCCTCAACCCTGAAATCGACCTCGGTTCCTTTCGACTTCCCGATCCAGTTCTGCTGCATCGTTAGGACGCGATCCGGCCAGCGAACAAGCTCCCTCATGTCGTCCAGCAGGCGCTCAGCGTAATCGGTAATCTTCAGGAACCACTGCTCGAGTTCCTTTTCGACTACCGGCATATCTTCGTGCCGCCAGCAGCAACCCTCCACCACCTGCTCATTCGCAAGAACGGTTTCGCATTCCGGGCACCAGTTCACGCGGCTCTTCTTTCGGTAGGCCAGGCCCCGCTCGTACATCTTGAGGAAGAACCACTGGTTCCAGCGGTAGTAATCCGGTTTGCAGGTCGTCACTTCGCGGCGCCAGTCGTAGCTGACACCCAGACGCTTCAGTTGCCTACGCATCCGGTCGATATAGGCGAAAGTGAATTCCGCCGGCGGCCGCTGATTCTTGATCGCTGCATTTTCAGCGGGCAATCCGAATGAATCCCACCCGATGGGATGAAGGACATTAAAGCCCTTCATTGACATGTAGCGCGCCAAGGCATCGCCAATCGAGTAATTGCGCACGTGACCCATGTGGATGTCGCCGGAAGGATAGGGCAGCATTTCCAGCACATAATATTTCTTGCGGCCCGGCGCGAGGTCGGCATCGAAAAGCTTCTGCTCTTCCCAGCGCTTCTGCCACTTGGCTTCAATCTTCTGCGGATCGTAGTTGGTGTCCATAGGTCAACCCATTAAGCCTTCTCGGTGTCCCGTTCACTTAGCCGCCTGACGGCGCGAATGCCCTTTGGAGTGGCATACATCCAGAGTTCGCGGACTTTGTCTTCTCGAAAGTCAACCGCCTGAAACTGGCTTGCTTTCGCGTCATAAATGTAAGCTTGCGCGTAGCCTTCCTGGGTCAGTTCCCGCAGAGCTTTGACAACCTCGAATCGGGAAACGGGGACTTCCTTTAATGCCTTCCAATCTTTGAGCTCAGGTTCTGCCGGATACCACTCGTTGATGGTCGTGAGAATCATTTCGAGGTCTTCATAATCATCGGCGATGGCATCGATCACAAGCTCCAGAATTGCTTCGAAACGATCCCGGGTGAGATCATTCCACCAGCGATCAATGCTTACCACGTGATTTGACCCCTGCCAATTTGCGCATCATTTCCAGGTTACGCTTGTCGTCATCCGGCTCGTCAACGGGCGTTTCGCAAATAAAAGGGATGTTACGCAGCTTGGGGTGGCGCACGATCCGGCCGAAAGCTTCGGCACCAATCTGTCCCTGGCCGATATGCTGATGGCGGTCGACATGGGAATTGAAAGCCGCCTTGGAGTCGTTCGCGTGAATGATTCGCACCTTCCCCATGCCGACGGTCTGTTCGATTTCCTTGATGGTCTTGGGTAGCCCGGCAGCCGTGTGGACTGAATAACCAGCGGCAAACAAGTGTGCTGTATCCATACAGGCTCCCACCGGCAACTCCCTTTTTGCACCCACGATCATCTCTGCCACTTCCTCAAGGCTTCTGCCAATTGCCGATCCCTGCCCGGCGGTATTCTCGATCAGGACCGTCAACCCATCGAGCGAAAGGCCGTCCGCCGCCTCTTTCAGCGATTCAATACAAGTCCTGATAGCCTCAGAAACGCTTGAGCCTTTGGAACTGCCCGGATGCGCCACCAGGTAATCCGCTCCGAGCGCCAACCCCCTTTGAATTTCCCGCCTGAAAGCCGCAACCGATTTCCTGCGAATCTCCGGATCAGCCGAGGCCAAGTTGATCAGGTAATTATCGTGGATGACCAACGGCGAAAGCTTGCGCACTTCGCGTTCCGCCCGAAACCGCTCGCAATCTTCAGGAGACGGGTCCAGCGTTCGCCAACCCCGGGGATTGGCGGAAAACATCTGAAACGTGTCGCAGCCGATTTCGCTGGCACGACGCGCAGCATTTTCCAGCGCTCCGGCAATCGACGTGTGAACGCCCACTCTCACCCGGTTGTTCTCCGCTTTCAGCAAAAGGAATCTTAACAGAGGGCCTTCTAAAGCGTCAATTTGCTTTGGGTTGGGGGCCTGTCCGCTGTCCACCGAGCCACGCCGAAGGCACCAATGTCGGCGCGTCGACAAGTTAAAGCACTACATTAAGTGTCGGCGGCGTAGAGATTATATTTTCTGATACCCTGCTCGCCATTTCTGCCGCGGCCTCAAAGCACCAATATGACATATTCAGTCCTTATCACCGCAGCCGGCCTTCGGAGCAGTTGTTTTGGGACGGCGCTTAAGTTAAACTTCGTCGCTACCGCAGCAGGAACGCGTGGAAGTTTTTCAGCGAGGGCGAGCGTCGGGCAACTTGGCTCCGGAGCCTGCTATTCCAGCTTCCCTGCGGCGGAAACATCGGCAATAGAACTGAAGATAAAACTTCTCAAAGCAAACTTCGCAATGCTTTCAACACCGCAGAAACTCGAGGAACGCATTTCCGAATGAGACTTCCCTGCCCATCTGTTTTTGCGTTCTTCACTAAACGCCTTCAAACATCGAGTCGGACCAAAATGTTTCCCCGAATGTCGCGACTCAGCCTCATTCTTGCGACCGGCTTGATTGTGCTCGCAGGCATTGGCTGCCACAAGCAGGTAGCCCCACCCCAGCCCTATCTTGCGTTCGTGGTCAACAGCCGGAGCCAGTCGGTTGCCGTGGTTAACCTGGCCAGCACGCAAATCGTCGCCACAATTCCCGTGGCGCCGTTTCCTGAAAAAGCCGTCCGAAGGCCTGGGAGCGACGAGATCTACGTCGTTTCAAGAACCGGCAAGATCAGCGTTATTCGCTTCCCGGCGCTGGCGGTTGTGCACACCATCGACATCGGGCAGTCGGCACGCGATCTGGTCTTTTCGCCTGACGGAGGCCATGCCTATACACTTGACCCACAAAAAGGCCAGATCGTCTTCCTGGACTGCACGACTTTGAAGGAAACAGGCCGCGTTGCCGTGGTTCCGGGATTGGCGGCGCTGGCTATCACCCCTGACGGAAAGACCCTGATTGCGAGCGACCCCATCGGGAGCCGCCTGTTCTTTGTCGATACGGTATCGCAGAAAGTGCTTGGGTCCGTCAA
>Ga0055483_10000208_pt1 | contig 13147 bp, 10 predicted proteins | sample RushMan_CattailN_5_FD_57938 | JGI IMG/M metagenome (GOLD analysis project Ga0055483, IMG submission 57938) | Wetland microbial communities from San Francisco Bay, California, USA, that impact long-term carbon sequestration - RushMan_CattailNLB_D2 | ecosystem: Environmental > Aquatic > Marine >... | reverse complement strand
CGGGGCCAAGATTCGAACCACCGGCACCTATTTCGGACTGATCAGCATGCAGCTGATGGGCGTCAATCCGGTGGCAATCTCCTATGAAGAAGTTGTGGATGCCGTACGGCAGGGAGCCATTGACGGTGCCGAAGCCTGGGAAATCCCTTTCAGCATGATCCATTTCACCGAATATACCGGTCAATATCTTTACCTGAAATACTGCTCCGGCAACTGGGTTACCGGTATGAATATCCAAAGTCTTCGGAAAATGCCGGAACGCCTCCAGGAAACCATCATGGAAGCCGCCTATCTGACGCAGGTCGGCGTCCAAGGCAAAGAAGAAGCATCCATTGCGATTAGAGCCGGTTCCGGGGATATTGAAAATCCGCCGGTGGGCAGCGAACACTGGCGATGCTGTATTCGAAACGTCAATTGGAACGACGAAGAAATGGATAAGCTCGAGAAGCTCATTTCGCCCAAATATAATCCTAACCCGTGGAAAGAACAAATGGAAAAGCAAAACAAACTTTACGGTCGCGGCGACATTTTTGAAAAGATGTATGAAATTGCCCACGAAGTCCCCAGAGGTGCTTACGCCATTGATGTAGCGCCCCATCGCTGGTGGAAACCCAATCCGCCCTGGTGGAAAGACGGTGAATGGAAACGCGGCAAAGGCTATTGGGTAAAAAACACCAAAAGAAAGTGTTAAACGATGATGTAGTGTCTTCTTAATTACAAAAAGGCATTACATGCATTTAAAAGCATTACAAAACCAAGATGCCGGTTCACATAAGATATTCGGTTATTTTATTGAATCGGCATCAACCTAATATGAAATCTAAAAGTTCACATGACCCTAAATATAAAGGGGATACGGACAATGACATTAAAAAATAAAATATTGGTGGCGGTTGATGCGTCGGACCGCTGCATGGAAACCATAAAGCATATCACTCAACGAGATCCGTTTCAAAAAAAGCATCTGGTATTATATCATGTTTTTATCGCCCTTCCGGATTTTTACTGGGACATCGAAATGGAGCCGAAAAGCAGGGGGGCCGTAGCATATGCCAGAGACTGGGAGGCCGCTCAAAAAAATAAAATCAAGCAATTTATGGAAAAAGCTCAGCAAATGCTTATGGATGCCGGTTTCCCAAAAGAACTTGTAACCATTAAAATCAAGCAAAGTGATAAAGGCATAGCCGGAGATATTGTCGAAGAAGCAAAAGACGGATATTTGGCTGTGATCATCAGCCGAAGTGGTGAGGGAGAATTGCCGGAACCATTTTTGGGCAGCAACGCATCAAAAGTCATTCATAAACTGCACTTTGTACCTGTTTTTATCGCGGGAAAGAAGCTGTCCGGAAAAAACATCCTGGTTGCTTTAGACCGCTCGGGAGGCGCTATGCGGGCTGTTGATTTTGTGGGAGAGCTAATGGGCGGCTACGATTTTAAAGTGACGCTGTTACATGTTATCCGTAATGGAGAGCACATAAAATCAGTACCTTCCCATAAACCTTTACCCGATGAAGAAGTTAAAACCGAAGAACAAAAAATGCAGGCTGTATTTGACGAAGCCAAACGACGTTTAATTGATTATGGATTTAAATCAGATCACGTGACAAGCAAAATCGTCAGCGGCGCTTTAACTCCGCCAAGAGCTATTGTTCAGGAAGCCGAAGAGGGTGGATATTCTCCCATCGTAATAGGCAGAAGAGGGTTATCTAAATTCCAAGAATTATTTATTGGAAGTGTCAGCAATCAGGTCATTCAGCTTGGGATCGAACAGGCGGTTTGGGTGGTGACTTAAATACCGCAAAAGTCCACCGCCCCTGTATTTAAAAGAATTTTTTTCTCTTTAAGGTTTATTTGAAGGATTCAAAAGTATAATTTTATCAATGGTGGAATAAATGGCCAAAAAAATTTTACGCTGGCTTGATCAGAATGTAGAAAACGCCCTGATTTTTCCCATGTATTTTATTATGATGGCGATTATGGCCATCGGTGTAATTCAGCGCTTTTTTTTCAAAACTTCCTTTCACTGGGCGGTTTATGTCTGTATCGGCCTTTTTGTCTGGTTTTCATGGTTGGGCTGTTCCTGGAATGTTAAGGAACGCGCCCATCTCAGGCTGGGGGCCTTTCGCAATAAAATGCCGCGCAACGTACAGCTGGGCTTGCTGATGCTCGATTATGTCCTATGGATCAGCTTCGGTATTATTGCGTCTTATTATTCCGTTATCCAGATCATGCGGCTCCAGGATGTCGGCGCCTTGATGTACGGCACTGAATCCATCCCGAAATGGGTGGTCCCGGCCTGCATTCCCGTTTCGTTTACGATTTTGTTTGTCCGGGTCATCCAGTGCGCAATCCAGGATATCAAAGATTTCGTTCGCAAGGAACCACTGAAACTGGATCCCACGGCAACAATTGATTAACACTTGAATTACACTTGGGCGTTGTTGGCTCAATTTCGATCAAATTTGATCAAAGCGTAACATTGGGGGCAGAATGTTCGGAATACCGCAAAATGTAGCCATTTGGATCATTACTGGAATCACCGGGACGTTCTTTATCATCGGTGTGCCGATTTTTTTATGCGTGGCCTTCTGGGCCACCTTGGCCTCGATTGCCATCGACTTCACCATTCAGAACATCGGCATCACGTCCTATCAGGGTATCAGCAGTTACGCGCTGTTGGCCATGCCGCTGTTCATCCTGACCGGCGACCTTATCGGCGCAGGTGGGATCGCCAAAAAATTATCCATTATGGCCCGCAGGGCTCTGGCGCCGCTGAGGGGTGGGCTGGCCATGGCTTCGATCGCCACCTGCAGCTTGTTTGCCGCGATTTCCGGCTCCAATTCCGCCACGGTGGCCACCATCGGCCGTATTATAATTCCCGAATTAAAAGACCAGGGATACAGCGAGGAATTCTCGGCAGCGACAGTGGCGGCCGGCGGGATCGTGGGAATCCTGATACCGCCCAGCATCCTGATGATCGTTTACGCTTTTACGGTCAATCTAAGCGTTCTCGATCTTTTTAAAGCCGGTATTTTGCCCGGACTTTTAGTCAGTTTGGCTTTAATAGCAGGGGCCCGATACTGGTGCCGCAAGTACGATTGGGGGCGACCGGAACCGTTTGTCTTCAAAAAAGTTGTCCAAGCGACCTGGGACGCCAAATTAGGCATCGGAGCCGTTATCCTCATTCTCGTGATTATTTACGGCGGCATTTCTTCACCCACGGAAGCCTCCGGCATTGCCGCAGCCTACTGCCTGATTGCCGGCTTGCTGCTGTCCCGCGAGATCAAGTTCAAGGACATTCCTGCCATATTTCTTTCCAGCGGGCGCGTCAACGGCCTGCTGGCTCCGGTGATTTCGGTTTCGATCGTGCTCCAGCAGGTCTTTTCGATTCTGGGCGTCCAGGATGCCGTTGCCCAATATATCCATTCTTTTGGCAGTAAATTTGTGATTATGGCCCTCATGATGGTCAGCATTATCATAGCCGGCGCAATCATGGAATCCATTTCAGTGACCATCATCCTGGCCCCGATCCTGGCCCCTATCGCAGTGTCCATCGGTATGAATCCGATTCATTGGGGCGCTGCTTTTATCGTGGGTCTGTCTATCGGCTTTATCACTCCACCGTTCGGCCTGGATCTGTTTGTTGCCTCAGGAATCACCGGAATCCCCTATGATAAACTGATCAAATGGGTCCCGCCGTACATTATTTTTGTGTTGATCGCCTGGATAATCATCATGCTGGTCCCTTGGTTCAGCCTGGTCTTTGTGTAGAGCGGGAAATGAATCCGGAAACATCCACCGTACTGGTCGTCGTATCCATTGTTGCCTTTGCTACCCTGCTGCGATCCACTTTTGGATTTGCGGATGCAATGTTTGCAATGCCCATCCTTACGGTTATTATCGGCTTAAAAACAGCTACGCCGCTCATGGCCATCGTTGCCATGACGATTTCTACAATGATTCTGGTAAAAAACTGGCGTGACGTCCGGATTAAAAGCGCCTGGCGGTTATTCATTTCCTCTCTGGCTGGAATTCCCGTGGGTTTATGGTTTTTAAAAGGCAGCCATGATACTCTCATGAAACTGTTTTTAGCGTTTGTTATCATTGGTTTTTCTGCTTACAGCCTGATCAAACCCAGGTTGACGGCAATAAAAAGTGAAAACTCCGCATATATCTTCGGATTTTTTGCGGGAGTTTTAGGCGGAGCATACAACACCAACGGGCCGCCTGTTGTAATATACGGATCGCTGAAAAAATGGACGCCCGCCAGCTTTAGGGCAACATTACAGGGATATTTTTTTATGGCCGGCATCTTTATTTGTCTTGGTCATGCGTTTGCAGGGCTCTGGACACATAAGATGCTTAGCTTTTATTTGTTTTCTTTGCCACTGGTTCTTGTGTTCACGTTTATTGGAGGTCGTTTGAATCAAATAATTCCAAGGGGAAAATTTGATAGGATCATTCACTCTCTGTTAATTGTTATCGGATCGTTCTTATTGATACAAACAATTCAAGGAATAACCTGAATTAATATCCTTAAGCAAACCGTGACATTAACCATACGGATATCCGAACGAGTTTGATAACAACCTTGTGCATCTTTTTACATCAACTTAAAGCAGGGCTTGACATTAAAACACAATGTTTATACATGGAACAGATGTAAAGAATGCAGTCCATCGGCGTTCAGTTTAACTTTGCATCTGACTTTGCGTCGTTTCAATATAAACTGTGTCACGGGTAACAATGAAAAAGTACAAGATACTGCTGGTTGATGACGATCCATTAATTTTGCGGTCGATTTCTATGGCACTTAAGCAAGAAGGGTATCATATCGCTACTGCTGCTAATGGAGAAATAGCTTTTGAATTAATAGAAGAAAACGATTTTGACCTGGTCCTCACCGATTTGGTAATGGATCCTGTAGACGGTATCGGTGTTTTAAAAAAAGCAAAAGAAAAAAATCCCGACGGCGTCGTCATTATTTTAACCGGTTACGGTGACTTGATATCCGCAATTGATGCTTTGAGGCTTGATGCCGATGATTACCTGCTGAAGCCTTGTGAACCTGAAGAATTAATTTTTAGAATTTCCAGCTGCTTGGAAAAATTGGAACTCAAACGCAAGGTCAAAGCTTATGAAACAATAGTGCCGGTTTGTTGTGTGTGCAAAAGTATAAGAGATGACACCGGCAAGGAAATCGGTGCCGGTAAATGGATGCCGGTGGAACAATATATATTGACTAAATCCAAGATGGCGGTTTCACCCACATATTGCCCTGAGTGTATAATAAAAGAACTGGAACGCGTTAAGATTTTAAAGGATCTCAATAATAACACTTAAATTAAGGCTCAAAGTTATAAAGGGGACGGTTATGTCGTTGATTACGATTTCATACAGCATGGGAACAGACGGCCGGAGCATTGCCCGCCGTGTTGCGGATAATCTCAACCTTGAGCTTTTCGATGACCCAAAAATTCAGGAAATACTTGTTTCACTGGGTATTCGAACGGAAGATATTAAAGAGCTGGATGAAAAAGAACCCGGATTTTTTGACCGCCTTTTAAGTCGTAAACCCGACATTTATTCGAGATGTTTGGATTCAGCAGTTTATTCGGTCGCGCAGAAAGGCGATGGCGTGATTGTCGGACATGGCAGCCAGACCCTTCTTCAGGACTTTGGGTGTGCATTACACGTTCTCATTAATAATAATGTGGAACACCGTATTCGATGCCTTATGGAACAAGAGGGCATGAAGCGAGAAGTTGCCGAAAAAGTGATCCGAAAGAGTGACAGCACCTTAAAAGGATTCTTCCGTTTCGCGTATCAACGTGAATGGGATGATCCGACAATTTATGATATGGTAATAAACACCGAAAAAATGGGAAATGAAACTGCTGCCTCTCTAATTATCGAAGCGGCCCGATCTCAAGAGATGCAGGCTTGCAGCCTGACAGCCCTCGATTCCATGAAGCGGCTCTCTCTTGGAAAGAAAATCGAGGCTGAACTGATTAAAAACGACATATATCTGCATAACCTTAATATTGATGTTCTTGAAAACGGCGTGGTGGATATTACCGGTACAGCCCTGACCTCCGAGAGAAAGAGTCGCGTTTTTCGAATTGTAAAAAATATGCCGGAAGTTTCTGACGTCAGATTATCCGTTTATCTTCGATCGACCAGCTGGTGATAGTTCAATTTTCATGCAAGGCTCAGGCATTATTTGCCGTCAATATCACTGTCATGACAACACCACCCTGAGGTGAATTTTCTGCCGTTATAATTCCATCATGATCTTCTATTATTCCATGGCAAATTGAAAGTCCTACGCCCATCCCCATTCTCTTTTTCCGGGTAAAAAACGGATCAAAAATATGTTGCAGATCCCCTTCGGGAATGCCGGGTCCAGTATCTGTTATTTGAACGATAACTTTCCCCTTCTCAAGACTCGTCTTTATTGTGATTACTCTATCTCCCGGTATTTCAACCATTGCGTTGTTTTTAAGGGAGTTAGAGCCTATAATGGCCTCTACCGCATTGTTGATCAGATTTAAAAAACATTGGTTCAACTGCATCGGCGACGCATTAATGTCGGGTATGTTTGATGATAAATCCAGATTGACTTTGATTCTGTTTTTCTTAAAATGGGATCGAACCAAATCGACGATATTTTCTATGATATCATTTACATTGGTGGGCTGTTTCGGTTCATTTCCCGGACGATTCAAATCAAGCAGATTTTTCACCGTGTCTCGGATGCTGCCAAAAGCGCCCTTCAATAACGCTAACTGCCCGGAAAGCACCTTATCACCGTTGTATTTTTTTTTCAGTGTTCCCAGCATTACGGTAACCGCCTGCAATGGAGAGTTGATCTCGTGCGCGATGGATGCGGCCAGTTGACCTGTGGCGGCAAGGCGTTCGGTTCGTATGAGTTGGTCCTGCATCAGTTTTTTTTGAGTGATATCCGTGACGGTAAAAATACGTCCCTCGGAAACATCGCCTGGGTTAATGAGTGAAGATCTCAGTAAAACGTCAATAATGCGGTCATCCTTTCGCCTGAATTTCGACTCCACCGTTCCGGTCCCAAGTTTTTGTATTTGCGAGCGCAATTCAAATCCAACCCTTTCATATTCCTCGTCACTTTCATACAGAATCCTTGCGTTTTGCCCTTTCAGTTCATCTTTGGTGTATCCCATCATGTGTTGGAATTGGTCATTTGTCCAGCCGATAATTCGATGGGTAACAATCCCGATTCCGATCGGCGCAGACTGGAAAATGCTCTTCAAAGTGTTTTCACTTCTCTTCAGCAATGCTTCCGTCTGTTTGCGTTCTTCGATTTCTTTTTTAAGCTGCACGTTGGCCTTACTTAATTCTTTCGTACGCTCTTCAACTTTTTCTCCCAATAACGTGTAAAAATCGTTTAATCTATAGGCCAATTTATTAAAATTATTTGTCAGCATCGTAATTTCGTCTTGTCCGCCGATCTCAATAGGTTGGATCTCCATAAATTCATCTTTCTCTTCGGCATTCACGAAATGTTCCGTGATCTTACTTAAACGGTCCGTAATTACAAACTTGAAAATAAATACTAGTGATATGCAAAGTAAAGAGAGTCCGATTCCCAATAGAACAAAACTGTTGACGGTCTTATTGAGAAATAATGCTTTGACTTTTGCTTTAGGTATGGCAATTGTGTCAAGACCGACCACCTTTCCTATCGGAAGGTTAAATGATGCCTTAGAACCATATATTTTCAACAGTTCGGCCGGAGCATCCGCCGGATTACCATGACAACGCAGACAGGATTCCTCCATACGCATAGCGCTGAATTTTGCATAGTATGATTTGTTACCGATATTAATTTCTCCGGTCCACACTTTTTTTTGAGGTTTTTCATTGAAATACTTGATCATGTTAAGCTCTTCCGCTCCAGCCAGATTGACAGGATTTCTTGGGTTGTCGGCAGAAAATTTGATAATGTATTCCGGAAATTTATCTCGGACTTTATTAAATATATTGCGGGCAACATAGCTGGTTGACATGGTTTGCGGTACAAACCGTCCCTTCGGCAGTAAATTAAACATCATTGGGCGGATATCTTCTGCAACATAATTACGGATGGCCAAGTCAAAATTCAATGCCAGGCTCAGTTGCTGATTTATCAGATTCTCATAATTCTCAGTCATCAATGTATAGGTTCTGTAAAAGAGAATGGTTGAAAATATTAATACAATTATTCCCACATAAATTAGTAACTTTGACTTTATACTTTTCATTCTTTTCACCTTTGAGAATTAAGTGGAGCTCTCTGCCTAAAAAGTCCACAAGTTCCGGCTTTCAGAAGTGCTTAGCCTCAGAAAAGACTTTTTATTCATACAGCCAAACCTTATAGCAGATGACTTCGCTTTTTCAACTTAATAATACTCAGTGCCTAAAAAAGCTTCTTAATTGGTGAATATTATGACAAATATACATCTATCTTCAAATCCGTCGTCTTTAACAAAATAGTATACGTTTTGAATCATAAATTTTGGGTACGAAAGAAATTCTTTTTGTGCTAAAAGTTTAAGCTGTCCGATCCATTAGTTATTACAATAAAAAGCGGGCTTTAGAAAATTTTATAGTAAAACCGCGAAAAATTTGATGATGAAATTTAAGATTTTTCTGACAAATTAAAAAAATAGTATTGATTTCCGGCGCAACAGGGTTTTTAATGAGTCGTTATGACCATATGGTAATTTTTTTCAGTGCAACGTTGATAGGGATTTTTGGCGCCGTATTGCTGGTGGTATTCTTTGCCGGACTGATGGCTATAGGGACCATCGAGAAACTTTTACCGTTTATCATAGGGTTTGATGCAGCCTTAACCGGATATAACCTGGTCCGCCGCGCAAATGGCCGTTTAAAATATAAACGAATGTGGAGCGTTGCGGCCGGAATTATGATGGTTATCGGCGTGGCTTTGATTTTAAACATCGTCTCCCATTATTATACCGGCGGCTATATTTTTTACATCGCCGATCTTTTAATTTTAGTTCTTATTGCCGGTGTTTTCAGTTTTCTGGGCGCGATACTTGCTATAAGATATTTTAAGCTTTGATGGCACGATTAACGGAAAGCTAAAAAGAGCATTTCAAATTTAAACGTTGATTTTAAGCTAATTCGAAGCGGCAAATGTTCAAAAAGATAACCTTTTGCTAAATTCCAATTAATCTTTTAACCACTTAAAAGGCATAGGGAGGTAGGTTATGAAAAAATGCCTGATTCCGGTAGTACTAGTATCTTTTGGATTGGTCTTTCTGTTCGCAGGTGCGGGTGTTTGCGGTACGACGGCAACCATTTCCGCACCCCAATACAAGGCCGGCGACACGGTGACCATAGAGGGCAGCATCGATCCCGGCAAGGACCTTTACATTGCGGTTTCGTCTCAAAAAGCCTTTGCGCCGGCTGACACCAAAGGCGTTCATGAGATTGTACATTTAAATAGTGATGCCAAGAAAAATGGCTTCACCATGGAGACATCCATACCCGACCTCTATTACATGCTGACGTCAAATCCGGAAGAATTCGGAAAGATTACCAAAAAGAAATACGGTGGACCGTCTTTTTTTACCGAGAAAGGCAAAAGAGGGCTTTATGAAACGACTTGGTTCAAATTATTGAACTTTGATGCATTGAGTCCGGAAGCAAAAGCTTCCCTGGCAACCATCAAGACTAAGCAGCAATGGGATTTTTTCAAATACGCTCATGAAAGCAGTTACGGGATCAATACGATCGTCAAAGAAGGCACCAATGTGGGGCAAGTCACGATTTTTGCCAGGAGCGTCCTCGGAGATTACAGCACCCAAAAAAATTACTGGAATAAAGGAACAGTCATTTCCCTCGACAAAACCACCGGAAAATTCAAGGCTTCTTTCAAATCATTTCGACATACACCGCCGAATACAAAGTTTGATGTTTATGTCAACGGTGAAAAAACCGGGAGCTATAACGTAACCGCCAACGGTTTCTGGCTGAATTTGGGCGGCCGGTATATGAATCCCCTCTGGATCATCATCGGCGCCATTTTTGTGGGAACCTATTTTTCCATGATCGGTGCGGCCGGGGGCATGCTCATGGCGGCCTTCCAGGTCATGGTGGTGCAAACTGCCGGTCCTGTCGGAATTAATGCCGCCAATGTCCTTCGACCTTCCAATATGGCGTTGACACTATTTTCTCCTTTAGGATCTTTCTACCGGTATGCGGTGAAAGAACGGCGCGTGGCCTGGCCGGTGGGGATTTCGTTCGGCGTGGGGATCTTTATCGGCTCCATCTGGCTTGGGAAATATGCCACCAAGTACCTGCCCATGCAAACCTATAAAGAGTGGTTGGCCATTCTGGTGGTACTCATGGGCATTAGAACTCTCTACGAACTCACGCCCAAGGTTATGGAAAAGCGAAAGAACATCAAGGCCATGGTGAAAAAATTCAATGAGGCCGTGGCTAAGGCCAAGGCTGATGGGACTTCCGTGGAAATGGGAAGGATCGAACCGGTCAAAACCGGACTGACCAATTATCACTTCAAATTCTGGGGCGAAGAGTTTACCATTAATCCCTTGCTGTTCGGCCTTTTGGGTCTGGGCATCGGCGTGGTTTCCAGAAGTTTCGGCATCGGCGGCGGATTTTTGCTGGTGCCGGCCATGACCACTCTGGGCGCCCTTCCCATGTATATTGCGGTCCCGATTTCCCTGATCGGGACCTGTTTCAGCAGTATCGGATCTTTTATCGGGTATCTGTTGAACGACTATTATCCGGATTTATGGCTGATGATTTCCATTATCATCGGCGGATTCGTGGGCGGCATGCTGGGCAGCCGTGCACAGAAACTTTTCAGCGAAAAAACGCTGAAGATCATTCTGGCAGTCACTTTGTTCTTTCTGTTCTTCAGATTTTTTAAGATCGAGATTTGGATATAATAACATAGGTTAAGCGGTTCAGGGTTCAAGGTTCAAAGGTTAGGCCTCTCTTGGTCGGCGAAATACAGTCTATATGTGACTCTCTGTTTTTATAACCTTGAACGGTGAACCCTGAACCGCTTTTTATTTTTTTATGGATGACGTTTTTGATATTCTATGGCTGAAGATACTGATTCTTGTCCATGCCGCCGTCAAAGGTCTTGATTTTTTGTTCGCCCCGCTGAACCGCTTGGGACCGGCGCTGGCGATTTCAATCATCGTCGTGTTGACGATTGCCTTGACCAAGTTTTTTAGCAGGATCTACAAAACAAAACGATATCTTAAGCTGCAAGAAGAGTTTCAAACCCTTTACGAACTACGAAAAGAAGCACTTACCTGTAAAGAACCTGAAAAAGGGAAAGCACTGGCCAAAAATATCGACCAGGGCCGGCTCAATCAGGTGTACTATGACTACTTTTTCGAAGGTCTTTTAAACAGCATCCCCACCAAATATCTGCCCATTCTCATCATGCTCGCCTATGTCAACGAGACCTTTAAGCCAAAGAACCTGCTTGAAAATTTCGGGCGGGATTATATACTGAAATTTGTTAGCTTTAATGGGAACGTTGTTAAAATCGGCGCGGTTTTTTGGTTTGTGCTGTCCATGCCGATGGTTTATCTGGTATGGTTCGTTGTCGGTAAATGGGTCGATAGGTATAAAAAGAAAAAATAACCATTAAAAGATACTTGTCCGAAATACTTCATGATCCGAAATCCGGTCCATTGATGCCCCGATCATTTATCATATTTATTTTAATCGGTATTTCATGCGCTCTCATCGCATGCAACACCGATCTAAGGAACAAATCTACCTGTGTATCCTGTCACCGGGGGCTGGAACCGGCTTCCGCCACCCACCCCGTCTGCATTGACTGTCACGGCGGCAATTCAAAATCCGAAGATAAAAGCGTCTCCCATCAAACCATGCTCGGCCCTATAAATCCGTCGGACCCAAAATTCTGGGGACAAACCTGCGGCAGATGTCATCCCTATCAGTTGAATCGAGTCCGCGCCAATATTATGTTCACCAATACCGGGATGATCACAAACATCCAGAAAACCTGGGAAGGAGAGGACGGCAAGCTTTACGCTGCGCAGCCGGAAAATGTCTTTTCGGCAAAAGGTGTGCCACTTGAACTGCATGGTGTCTCCGGATTGAACAACCTCAGCGGCGAGCTGTATCGAAAATTCTGCTCACTGTGTCATGTGGGGATCGCAGCCAACGATAAATACGCCACGAGCCACGCCTCCGGGTGCGCGGCCTGCCATTTCCCGTACGACAAAACCGCCGTTTACCGCGGAGATGACCCGAACATCAAAGGCAAGTGGCCTTATTCAGAAACCCACCGACTGGCCGCCCTGCCCGGAAATGATGTCTGCTTGCGCTGTCACAACCGGAGCAGCCGTATGGCATTTACGTATCAGGGGCTTTCCGAGGATAATACGAGTTTGGTGCCGACCCGAAACGGCCTTCCGGGTCCAAAAGTATTCAGCGGTGCTCGCAATATCACCTACATTACCGAAGACGTCCATTTTACCAAGGGAATGGACTGTATTGACTGCCATACGTCCAGAGACACCATGGGTGATGGTTATGCTTATGAAAACGCGTATCGTCAGACGGAAACCACTTGCGAAGATTGCCACGGCAGCGGTTCAAAACGCCCCGTGTTTCAGACGATCGTTCGCGAAAACGATGAAGCCGTTCGGGAGTCCAAAAGCTATGCCATAAACATGCGGCCGGGAATGAAAATGATTGTCACCCGAAAGGGCCGAAAATATTCCAACGTGTTTTTTCAATCCGGTAACGTTTATGTGCTCGGCAAACGCAGCGGGAAGTTGCATCAAAGCCCGGTGATTACGGGGACACCGGAACATACCATCGCCGGGCATGAGCGCCTGGAATGTTATACGTGTCATTCCCGCGCCGTTCCCCAATGCTTTGGCTGCCACACCCGGTATGATCAAACCCGGTTGGGAATGGATTATATCAAAAACCGAAAAACAAAAGGAAAGTTCAGCGAAACCGAAGACTGGCGCAAGCTTTATCCGCTTTCACTGGCCCTTGACCAAAACGGCAAAATTTCTCCGGTAGTGCCGGGGAGCCAGACCTTTGTAACGGTGATCGATGAATCCGGCAGGACCACCGAATC
>Ga0055483_10000207_pt1 | contig 13147 bp, 14 predicted proteins | sample RushMan_CattailN_5_FD_57938 | JGI IMG/M metagenome (GOLD analysis project Ga0055483, IMG submission 57938) | Wetland microbial communities from San Francisco Bay, California, USA, that impact long-term carbon sequestration - RushMan_CattailNLB_D2 | ecosystem: Environmental > Aquatic > Marine >... | reverse complement strand
AGGTGAGCAACGTGAGCGTTTGGGGCAATCACTCCGCGACCCAGTACCCGGACATCTTCCACGCGAAGGTGGCAGGCAGCCCCGCGGCCGAGGTCGTGAGCGATCGCGCCTGGCTGACAGACGATTTCATACCGACCGTCCAGAAGCGTGGCGCGGCGATCATCGAGGCGCGCGGCGCCTCCTCAGCCGCATCCGCGGCGAACGCCGCGATCGAGCATGTCCACGACTGGGTGCTTGGCACCCCGGAGGGCGACTGGGTATCGATGGGCGTTCCCTCAGACGGCTCCTACGGCGTCCCCGAGGGGCTGATCTGCGGGTTCCCCTGCACCTGCTCAGGCGGCAGGTACGAGATCGTCCAGGGGCTCCACCTGGACGAGTTCTCCCGCGGGCGCGTCGACGCGAGCGTGGCAGAGCTCGAGGAGGAGCGCAAGGCGGTCGCCGACCTCGGCTTGATCTGACACGAACGACGAAGGGCGCGAGCACTCCGTGCCGCGCCCTTCGTCAGCAAGGACGCGCCCGATCAGCGAATGAAATAAATCAGCGGCCGGTGGACGCGCTCGATGAAGAACATCTCGGTCCCGCAGGCGTTGCAATGACGTGTAGGGTTCGTAGGCCTCACCGCCAGGACCTCAGTGAACCTAACGAGCGATGCCCCGCACGAGTGCTTTACCATCGCGCTGAGCGCCCGGTCACTCGCGAGTGGTCGATCGGAAACTACTGCAAAGCGCCCGAGCGGCGAGTGCCCATTTGCCCACAGTTCCTTTACGCGAGGCCACCACGCTCGGTCCGACATCGCGAGATCATCGGCGCGTCCTATGTCTCCATAGAGTGCCGCGATCTTCGCCGCCGCCTGCACGCCACTGGTGGTGAAATGTTCAAGGCCAGTTTCGCTAGGGCACAGCCCTAGTGCGCCGCTAGCGCGCGGCTTCGTCGCCGGTGGATGCACCGCGGACGCGAGATCAGGCGTAGAAGTTTCGGTCTTTACGCCTCCTCCGCATCCAGCTAGCCCGAAGAGCGCCGCGACGGCAAAAGCCACGCAATAAGCGGCGGTCGCCGCTAGAGGTGACGGAAGCGGCGGTATACGACGCCTGGTATCGCCCTCCTCCCGCGCATCGAATCTGTTTGTCACGGCATGACCACTCGAAGGAATGGCGCCCGCTGTCTTCTCAGATGTCTGCGCACTAGTACGTAGTACACGGCTGGCAGCGAGGCGACCATGACAACAAGCAGGGCGACGAATGAGGGCATAGCCTGCGCTCCGTGCTCTACGGCAACGAATACCGACGCAGCGGTTATCGCGGCAGCGCGCGCCACACTGATCCATCCGCTACGACTGCGACCGGCCCGACCGATGCACCCGCATGAGATATCGATACGCCGCACCACTACCTGCACCGTAGCAAGCATGAATATTGCTCCCAGCGCCGCGGAAACAATTGCGCCGACGAGGCGCGTCGCTGATGTGAGTAGCAGTGCGACTGTCGCTGCCTCGACAATGGGGAGAGCATACCCTGTGGGTCGTGCAACACTGGGCGGCAGTAGTCGATATCGTGCAACAGCATTGGGCGTGTCACTATAGTCGGCCAACTTGAACAGCGCCGAATAGCAGAGCAGCGAGCTTAGCCACACGAGGCACATCCACCAAGCGATGTCTAGCATCTATATCCTCCCCGATTAGATCCACACTCGAGTGGCACGAAAGCCACTATTGGGCAAGCGGAGTCCGACAGCGCCAACCGCAGCACCGACCGGAAAGCTATGAACGCCTCCAGCATATGCGCTACCGTCCTCCTTATGCACCGCTTCCAGGGTTGGTGAGAGTTCTACCGTTCGCGTCGTGCCATACGCGTCGATGGTCATCGTATCTGCCGTCGTCGCGCGTAGCGTGCCGTCGAGACGTCCAATATTCACAAATACCATGCCGCTGGTCGCCTGCAATGAGCCGTCGCTCTGGGGCACCCCCTTGACATCGAGCCAGTCGCCGAGTGACACTAGCTCGATACCGCCGGTTATCTCCTTCCATACCTCGACGCTCGGGCCGATTACGACGGCTCTCGTTTCAGCTACGGTCGCTAGTGTTACACGATCGCCGGTTATGGAGCTGACTTGGCCCTCCGCGTAGGTCGGATCTATGCCTTGCGCAACAAGCACCGTCGTGCCGTCCGCCTGCAATCCAGGAGTCACCCTCGTAACCTGGTTGCCTCCCCGAGCGCGTGCTACATCGGCCAAACCGGGATAGAAGAAACCAATCAGGCCCAACATACCAGCACCTGCGCCCTGGATGAATCGCCTTCTGTCGGTGGATGCAGTCACTGCGCTCCTCCTATCCCACTGCGATGACGTGGCGTACCCAGTACGATATCAGCAGCATTCATTGCCGGTGCCAACAATCGAATTTTTGAGAAGACCTTCCGAAAGTGGGGCGAATGACATAAAGAGAGACTTGGTTAGGTCGGCGGCGCGTCCAAGCCCACATGCCGGACCGTGATCGACCTCCGGCGCGAGGATGTACAGTTTGCACCGTTCTTTGCCGGCAGAGATGAAGAGTGTTTGGCCACATTTGACCGATGAGTGGCTGCATACGCAGCCTAGGTTGCCGCTGCCACCGCAGCAATCCTCGCCACCCGGTCCGGCGTATGCGAACCCCCATTCTTTGTTGTCGCATGTGCAGCACGCTCCTTGGCCGCAGTGGGTGTGTGTGTTGCACCCTTCGCTGCAATGGACGCCGTTGCAGCAGCAGCCGTCAGAGCCACATTCCGACGGGTAGCAGCTAAACCAGCTAAGGGTCGCCGTTCCGCAGCACCAAGACATAGCACTCTCCCCAGTCACAGATCACTGACTTAGTTGACGAGCGCACGGCTAGCGTCCTTATCATTCTGGGGACACCGTCATGCGCCTAGCAATGGCCCCTTCAGTGGGGGGCTTACAACGCAAGCATCGTCTCCGCTGTGTGCCGCCTTGGGAAGTCGTGCGGAGAAATTGGGACCCAATTCGACGTCGGTCGTGGGATGGCGTCTATCGGCGCTGGATGCAGGCGGCTGAACGGCGAGAAGACCGCTGGAGGCGGTGTATCAGAGGTATGATCACGCGTTCAAGCGCAGGGCCTGTGAACAGTGGCTAGCCGCCGTCGGAGCTGTGGGGCGGTGCTGATAGCCTGCATGGTCGTTTCGATCCCAATCGCTGGCGCGAGTGTCACGAAGGCGAGGGTAGGCGTTAGGCTGGGCAATTGCCGCTGATTTCGCCGCGCAGCATGGCGTCGGACAACGTTCCAGGCTGCGGCGATGCTCGCTTCGGCTGTGATCGTACTGGGGCGTGAGCATGTAGGCGTTGCGGCGCGAAGTATGCCGGCGGTACGCGCGACGATCGTCGGCGGAGCACCCACGCAGTGCTCACGACTGCCTCCCGGCGTCTCGGTGAGGGCGAAGCGCGCGAATATATCGTCAGTGGCTAGGCATCTCATCAACGCTTCTATCGTACTCATGACGCGATGTGGCCACCAGCTTGTGGCCGTGCCAAACGTCATCGCGTACCGCAGCGCCTCGCTATACATGAAGTCAAGTGCCGCCATCAAAGCAGCCTGGGGACATTCGAAATGCGCGTGAAAGTCCGCGCGAGTCACTTGTGCGACGTGGCGAATCGCCTTCTCCGTCAGTCTCATCGGCCGGTGCTCTGCTGCGACCAGGACGGCGGCGGCCATGATGCGCAGGCGCTCGGGCTGACGACAGCTCCTGGCCTTGGCCAGCAGTGGCTTGCTAGGCTCGTAGGTGGGCAACGTCAATGGCCGGTCGCAACCCATCGGTAGTACAGGAGCATTTGCACAGGTCCATGCCCAGCGCGTGAGGTCGTCGGTCTGGCTGGCAAGTTCTGCTGCTTGGCCAGCCAGAAGACGGCTGCAGGCAACGGCGCCTAGTCCAGCGAACATGGCACGCACTGATGTAGGCGCCAGTTGAATACCATGTAGCTGGAAGTTGGCGATTAGCATGGCACGGAGCGTTCTATCTGCGGTCCTCTTGGCGGCGGTTGCCGCTGGACCCGCCGCATAGGGCTCGACCAGCGCGACCCTAGCTGCAACCGGATCGTGTGCTAGCACGTGGACGAACGCCGCGATGGCGAGCGTAAGTCTCTGCGACGGCGTGTTGCCGCTCGCCCACGCGGACTCGAGTCGCTCGACTAGCGCGTCTTGCACCTGGGCAAAGGCCGCCATGTAGCAGTCATGAACTCCGCCTTTGTAGTGCCGGTAGAGATCCCGTTTGGAGAGGCGAGCACGCTCGCAGAGCTCCCGCGTTCGAAGACATTGATAGTCGTGCTCGGCCAGCGCGGAAAGCAGTGCGGAGACCAGACGACCGCGTTGATTCCTAGCCACCTCATCCCGACTTGGGCCATCGTGCCCGTGTCGACCCGTCGGCAGTTGTGGCCACGACGACGAGATCGGAGCGAGCGGCGACATTCGGCCAGAACGGCTATTCCGACGGACCCATACATCCATACTATTGGGCGACGATATCAAGCCTGTGATTCGGCTGCGCCTATCGCTCGAAGTGCTCGTAGTCGTCTTGGTCATCCGTACGTGCGATGCGGACGGCTTCGCTGTCCCGGCGACGTGTGGGATGCAGTACCGCAGCCGCTAGGGTTCGTAGACGGCTTGCTCGCCGTCGAGGACGAGTCGCTGCATCCAGAGCGATCCGTTGGTCATCATGGTCGGTGATAAAGCACTGGGAATGGTGGCTACTGAGGCCGCTGAAGCGGAGCTGCGCGGGAACGAGGACGCTCTCTGCGGCACGTCGGCCGCGTGCCGAACGGCCAAGCCGACGGGTTGACAGCGGCGGTCAGCTCTGTCACCCACGCGCCGTCCCACGGCCGCCCGTCTCCATCGATCACGGGCTTTCAGGCTCTCTCCGGGGGCCGCGATGATCACCGCGGTGGCGTCCCGGTGTCCGGGTGAAATGGTTCGGGCGTAGCTCCGCTTGGGCGGGGATGTTAGGCGGCGATCACCTCCTTGGCGTTGGCCGTCGTCGACGGTTGCTGCGCTGAGCGCAGTTCGCGGCGCAGTCGTTGGATCTCGGCGAGGATGCTGGGGGTCATTCGGACGCCGCGCCAGCCGCGGGAGGAGAGCTCCAGCACCGCCCAGATGAGCGACAGAGCGGAGGTCTCGCCGGGGAACCGGCCGATCACCTTCGTGCGTCGGCGGACCTCCACGAATGTCCGCTCCTGGAGATTTGTGGTCCTGATCCGCTTGCGGTGTTCAGAGGGGAACCGCAGATGTGTGACGAGCGTGTCGATGTCACGGTCGATCACTGCCATCGCCGAGGGGTAGGCGCCGCGGCAGTCGCTCGCGAGTGCTCGCAGCTGTTGACTTGCTTCGCCGGCGGAACGGGCCTCATCGAAGGCCTTCCACCAGCGTGCATTGACCTCTGTGTGATGGCGTTCGGGGAGCTTGCTCGTGACGTTGCGCAGCGCGTGGGCCGTGCAGCGCTGCTGCAGCGCGTCCGACCCATAGCTCGCGGACTGCCTTCCAGATGCCGGGTGCACCGTCAGCGATCACGAGTGCCGGGGTCCTGAGGCCGCAGTCGATCATGTCGCGGCCGAAGGAGAGCCAGTTCTCGTAGCTCTCCCGTGATCCCAGCTGCAAGCCGAGTAGCACCTTTGGGCCCTGCAACGTGATGTCCCAGCAGACCAGGACGCCCTCCGCCGGGGTGTCGTCGGGTCACAGCTTCAGGTAGATCGCGTCGAGGAACAGATAGAGCAGATCGTGCTCATCGAGGCGTCGCTGAGACCACCGGCGGTAGCGCCGCCGGGTGTCTTCACAGACACGGGAGACTGTGCTCTTGGACGCGACGGGCTCCTCGAAGACCTCCTCCGGGGCCGCTTCGATATCCCGGGTGGACAGGCCCCGCAGACACCCGGTGATCACCAGCGACTCCAGCGGATGCTCGGGCGCTGCAGCTTGACCGGCCCGCTCGTGCTCTTGATCGTTCGTGGCTCATAGCCGTTGCGGTGGCTGACCGGCTCTCCAGCACGCTCGTAGCGTGCCCTTCCAAGGAACTCGCTGACCTCGTCCTTCAGCGCTTGCTGCAAGATCAACCTGGCTCCCAGCCGGCCGATCGTCTCGATCGGATTCTCATCGCCAGCGACACGAGCCAGCACCTCATCCGGCTCCACGTGAAATCTCGCGCTCGCGGCTACCTTCCTCATTGCGGGCGTACCTCCACGCTTGGTCTTGTCAGGACAAAGCTGAGGCTACGCCCGCAACTTCAATTCCCCCGGACCATGAGACGCGACCATCACTTGCCGCACGGGTGCGGTAGTCGCATGGCCCAGCGAGAAGCGGATGTCTATCGCCACGGGGGCGTAGGCGAAGTTGTGGCTTGTTCTGGCCGAGCCAGAGCGCGCGAGGCCCCGTTTGCCGGCCGCGCCGCGATATCGTCGAACAGAGCCGGCTAGCCCGCCAGCGCGGCGGGCTCCCGACGTACCTCCCGCCGTCAGCCAGACATGACCGCCAGCGCGCACAGGACGGCTTCGCTCTCAGCGTACACCTGCTCAGGAGGCTTCCGACGAATCGATAGTCCGGAAGGCTCCGGCTTGCCCGGATTACGGAGCGTGCTCAACGCACGCGAGCGACCGAGGACACGGTGTCCTCGGTCGCTATGCGAGCAGTTCCTGATCATCGCCCTTGGCATGGGCGCAGGGAGCGAGGTGTGCTCAACGCACACGAGCGACCGAGTACGCCGCCAGAGACAACGAGACTAGCCCTTCGGGTACCAGCCGCGGCCCCGCTTCTCCACCTTGCTTTCCTGCTCGAGTGAAGGCAGCACGCGGTAGAGGTAGTTCTGCTTTATGCCCATCCGGGCGGCGAGCTCAGGGATGGTGATTCCCGGCTGCTCCTGGACGAAGGAGAGCGCCTGCAGGGAGCGGGTGCCGCTGCCCTTGCGCCGGCCGGCGCGGCGCCGCGGGGCACCGCTCGCGGTGCGAGCGGGAGCGCTTGCGGCAGCGGAGCGACGGGGGCGGCCCGGGCCGCGGCGCGCAGGAGCGGGAGCTGCCGCAGGAGCTGGAGCGGCAGCTGCGCCGTCGCCCACGCCCTCGAGCGCCGCGGCGGCGGCCTGCAGGCGGCTGTACTCCTCGACCAGTGGCTTCAACTCAGCCAGCCGGTCGTTGATCTCCTGGCGCTTCTCATCAAGAAAGTCGGTCACGATCTACCTCGGATTGGGGGGACGTTTGACTCTGGAGTCGTTGCTCAACTCACATTACATCAAATGGTGCACCCACAGTAGCGTGCAATACGTCATTCGACTGTTGTCGTAGGCCAGGCGCTGGGCGGCCTGCGATGTGCGATACACGCCTTCAGGTCAGGCGACACACTCGTCTGAGGGCCGCGCCCCGGAGTCACAGACGCCGCCTGGACGGCACGTCAAGGGTTGGCATCGGCTGCGATCAGCCTGGTCTCTCTATCAGTGCCTTGAGGAGCTGGAGGGTGGTATGAGCCTCACGCTCGGGCATCCCGCCGACGAGTGCCCTGCTGGCCAATGCGCCGATCGGCCCGAGGGGTGCACGGAACTCGTTGCGGTAATCGAAGCGGGTGCTCGAGCCTCCATCCTCAGCGCGCAACGTGTACTCCGTGCGCGCATGTGAGCGGGCGGGCCCGCGTCCCTCCCAGACCACGTGCTCCAGCGGCGTGAGCTGTACGAGCCGCCAGTGAACATCGAGGCTCACGCCACGCAGGTGGATCTGCTGGTCCATCTGATACCCGACTCGTGGAGCGCCCTCGTCCGCGTGGCGCAGCCTGCGGTGAATCGTGACCCATTCGGCGAGGCGGCCGGGGTCCATCACCACGTCCCACACCTCACGAGGAGGCGCGGCGATGTGAATCGAGGCGCTGACTGTGCTCATCGCCCCCGGAACCGTAGCCGGTGGGCGGGGTGGCACGAGTCCGAGGCCGTCAGCGCGCCGCGAGCGGCTCCACGCGCTCCCACTCCGCGAGCGCATGCTCAACGGCGGCGTCGAAGGAGTGCAGCGGAACTTCGAGCAGCCTCACAGCTCGGTCATCGGCCGGCAGCAGATCGCCGGCAAGGCTCTCCATGAGCGGCTGGACGAGCTCCGGGTCCTCCTGGGCGATCGCCGCTGCGACGCGCGCGGCGATCGGCGTGACGCTCACATTCAGGCCGAGCGTGGGACGGTGCACGAGCATCGTCTGCGCGATCCTGCGCAGCACCTCCTCGTAGGTGAGGACGTCCGGGCCGCCGATGTCCAGTGACAGGCCGGCAAGCGCTGAGGCGTCCGCGGCGAGGGCGAGCATCTCTGTCACATCGCGCTCGTCGATCGGCTGGGTCCGGTAGTGACGCCAGGCGGGCAGGGCGAGCACGGGCATGCGCTCCACGAGTCGCACGAGCAGCCTGAACGATCGCGAGCGCGCGCCGATCACTATCGAAGCGCGCAGCGCGACAGAGCCGGGCACGGCGTCAAGCAGCACCTTCTCGACAGCGGCTCTGCTGGCGAGGTGCCTGGACATCGGCTCGCCGCGGGGCAGCAGCCCGCCGAGATAGACGATGCGGCTCACCCCCGCCTTGGCGGCGGCGCTCGCGAACCGCTGCGCTCCGATGCGCTCCCGTGCGGAGAACTCCTCGAGCCTCGCCGCCTGACGGCCGCCGTCGTGACCGCGTGCGCCCTGGCGATGAGCGGGGGGCCTCGCCCCTGCGCTTCGCTCCATCGAGTGGATGAGGTAATAGGCGACCTCGACGCCGTCCAGCGCCTCTGCGAGCCCTTCGCCCGTGAGCACGTCCCCTCGCAGGACGTGCGCTCCGGCGACGGTGACGCGCGACGGCTCGCGGGCGATCGCGCGCAGGTCGTGGCCGTCCTGGAGGAGCCTTGGGATGAGCGCGGAGCCGACGAAGCCGCTCGCGCCTGTGACGAGGATGCGCATCTCCGAGGATGATGACGTGATCCTCCGGCGGTCCGCGGGATCCTCCGGCGGTCCGCCGCTTGGAGCGGGGATGTGAAGAGTTTTCTCTGCGATTTGCGGGATCGGGTCTTGAGCGACTCGCGAGAGGATGCTTTGATGCTTCGCGCTCGCCCCGAAGCTTCTCGGTCGCGGAAGCGGATGGGGCGCCGGATCGACCGTCTCCCAGGCGCGAAGGCACGCATTCGTCGTACCCGCCCTCGGTGGCGATCGCCCCTGCGCGAGCGGTCGGGCCATCGCATGGCGATGGCGCAGAAGCGAGAACGAGAAGGGGATCACGAGGTGCAGAGGGCGAAGCAGGGCAGGAGATCGGCGCGGAAGGTGAGTTGCGAGGACTGCTACTTCAAGCGCAACATGCTCTGTGCCCTGGAGTTGGATGAGCCCTGCGCGACGTTCCGGCCGAACGAGGCGCAGCTGATGCCTCCTCGCCAGATGCGCCTCGTCTTCCGCCAGGAGCGCCGCTCGCAGGCCGCTTGGGCCTTCCCCTCCGCCCAGGAGCAGGCCGCGCTGCACGCCTGAGCTCGGTCGCGAGGCCCCGCCACGCTCGAGCTCAGGGGCGGGGCCCCGCCACGCTCAGTTGGGCGCCCGTGCCCGCGAGGTCTCCTCCTCTGCCTCATGGCCGCGGTCCAGGCGTTCCTGCCGCCTGCCTATCCAGTTTGACCCCAGGGTGTCCGTCGCGCCATGGATGACGATCGAGCACATGACGACGAACGCGGCGAGGTCGAAGATCCGCTTGCCCGACGCGATCGGCTGGTCGAGGATGAGCAGCGAGAAGGTCATCGTCGCGACTCCCTTCGGCCCGAACCAGCCCATGAACAGGCGCGTGACCCGGTCCGTCTTCGTGCCGATCAGGGCGACCCAGACCGCGAGCGGGCGGGCGATGAGGAACGCGAACGCGACGAACGCGACGATCGACCACCCCTCCCGCGTGAGCGCGTCGAAGGTGAGCAGCGAGCCGAAGACGAGGAAGATGCCAAGCTTGACGATCTCGACGATCTCCGCCGCGCGGCGCTCGAAGAGCGGAGCGAGGTCAGGGCGCCTGACGCCGAGCACGATCGCGGCGACGAACACCGCGATGAAGCCGTTGCCCCGCGGGGAGAGGACGGTGACGCCATAGGTCGCGAACGCGACGCCAATCGCGTACAGCAACTTTTGGTGGGGCGGGATCGCATGCCTGAACGGAGGCAGCACGCGCCGCAGGCGCGAGCGCGGAGGCTCCTGTCCCTGCGCCATCCCGGCGATCGTCGGCAGCGGCTCCTGCGGCATGAGGATCGATGCGATCCAGCCGCAGGCGATGCCAAACAGAAACCCGAGCCCGACGTCCTGGAGCACGAAGCGCCACCAGACGAAGTGGTCAGAGCTCGAGCTGAGCGCGGCGGCGAACGCGAGCACCGCGGGCAGCGCGAGACCGTCGTTGAGGCCGGACTCGAGGTTGAGCGAGTGGCGCATTATCCGGGGGACCTTGGGATTGGTGACGATGCTCGAGGTGAGAACGGGGTCAGTCGGCGAGAGCAGGGCCCCAACGAGAAACGACTCCGTCCAGGTGAGGCCGAACAGCAGGTGCGCCGCGAGCGCGATGAGGATCGCGGTGATCGGCATCGCGAGCACGAGCTTGCGCAGGGGCAATCGCCACGCCTTCTGGAGCATCTCCCCCTCCACCTCGAGTCCGTCCCTGAACAGGATCACGATCAGCGCGGCGAACGCGAGATCCGTGACGAAGCCCGAGCGGGCTCTGAAGTCGATCCACTGCAGGCCGCCGTTGCCGACGATGAAGCCGGCGATGACGAACATCGCGGTGAGCGACAGGAACGATCGCTCCGCGAGCCCGGAGACGAGCGCGCCAAGGATGAGCAGCGCGCCAAGCACGGCGGCGGTCGCCTCGAAGCTGGGCATCGCCTCAGGCTTTCATGCTTCGGTTGGCTGCAAGCGGGGCACCTGGCTAGATTCTCATGTCTACTATGGGACTGACCTGCAAAGCGAGCGCAGCAGAGGTGGTGGCGATATGGCAGCAAAGGACGGTATAGGCAAGGCCGGCGCAGCGGCGATGGCTGCGCGGCGCAATCGATACGTGCAGCAGCTGATCGAGGACGAGGACGTCCATCGCAACCTGCTCGCCGCCTACGGGGCGGCGAAGAGCGCCTACGGGCGCATCCACAACGGCAAGCCCGCGAGCAGGGCGATCTTCGAGGACCGCAAGCTCCAGCGCGAGCTCGCCGAAGCGGTGAGCGCGCTGCGCGACGCATCAGGCGCGTTTACGGAGAAGCCCCAGAGGAAGCGTCGCAAAGTCGGCGCGGGGCGCGCCTTGCTGCTCGTGATCGTGGCGGGGGTGCTCGCCCTCGTGCTGAGCGAGGACCTGCGCTCGAAGCTGCTCGACCTCCTGTTCGGCGCCGAGGAGGAGTTCGACTACAGCTCCACGACAACGCCTTCCGAGCCGGCTCCCGCACCCGCGGAGGGCGCCGCGGCGCAGAGCTCCTGACGCTCGTCCTCGAGCGCGGAGCGAGAAGGGATCGCGTCGTGAGCGCAACAGCGTCAAGCGGCCCTTTGCAGCGCCCTGCGAGCTCGCAGGGCGCTCTGTCCGGGCGCGGCTCGGCCGGGGGCAAGTCCCTTTCAGGCGAGAAGGCGCTGCGGATCGTGGAGGCGATGCGCCAGAGCGTCGCCCGCCGCGGCACGACGGGATCGACCTTCGACCGCGTCGCCCGCGAGGCTGGAGTGTCCAGAGGGCTGCTGCACTACTACTTCGGGACGAAGGAGCAGCTGCTCGTCGAGACCGTGAGGCGCGACTGCGAGCTGCGCTTGCAGCGCTTGGAGCATCAGCTGGCGGACGCGAAGACGGCGGACGACTTCATAGACCTGATGGCGCTGAGCCTGCAGCAGACGCTCGCGGAGGAACCCGATTTCGTCACGCTCGTCTTCGAGCTGTTCACGCTCTCCCGGCGCAACGAGGAGATCGCGACGGAGTACGCGGCGCTGCTGCGGCGGATGCGGGAGCACCTCGCGGGGATGCTCGCGACCGCCCAGGCGGAGGGCGTGTTGCGGCTGCATGCCGAGCCAGAGGCAGTCGCGGAGATCCTGTTCTCGATCGGAGACGGGTTCGCGCTGCGGATGCTCGCCGAGCCTGAGCGGGACTTCGGGGCGACGATCGTCGCGGGGATCGCCTGCGCACGGGCGCTCTTGGCCGACTGACTTGTTGCTTGCACAACTGGATTGGCACTCCTATAATCTGAGTGCCATGCCGATCTACGAGTACAGACGTCCTGACGGAAGCACCTTCGAGGTGCTTCAGTCATTCAGCGACGACCCGTTCACCCACGACCCTGAGACCGGCGTGGAGGTGCAGCGAGTGCTGCACGCCCCCGCGGTGCACTTCAAGGGCTCCGGCTTCTACAACACCGACTACGGCACCCGTCGCCGCCAGCGCGAAAACGCGGCTGGCGGCGAGTCAGGCGACTCGAAGCCCTCCTCCAGCGACTCGAAGTCCTCCCCCGACGGAGGCACGAGCGCGAGCGAGAAGACCAAGTCCTCAGAGTCAGCCGGCTCGAAGCCCGAGTCGAAGCAGGGCAAGAGCGAGGCCGTCGCCGCCTAGCCGCCCGCCGTCTCAGCCGGCCATGAATTCCCTGACGTCCTTCGCCTTCGCGGCGGGCGTGATGGTGAGCCCTTCTTCGCCGTCCGGGAGCGTGATCGTGCCGGTGGGGCGGAGGATCTTCGTCGGCGCGTTGCCGTCGATCGTAAGCGCGGCGAACAGGCCAAGCAGCGTGGGGCCGCTCATGTCCGAGATGATCGCGGGCGGCGCGTTCCAGGAGATGAGCGGCAGGCGCAGGAAGGCGGTGGGGCTGAGCAGCTGAGACTTCATCGCTTGGAAGAGGGCCTGCTGGTGTTCCTCGCGGTTGAGGTCGTCCTGGCTCGGCGCGCAGAGGTTGTGCCTCGTCCTGGCGATGATGAGCGCTTCGCGGCCGTCTATGTGATGGGTGCCCTTCGGCAGCCTGAGCGTCCAGCCGCCGTTGCGCGCCCCGCCCGCGATCTTCGAGAAGATGCAGCCGCCCGTGTAGGTGACGCCGCCCATCGAGTCGATGAGCGAGGGGAAGTCTTCGAAGTTCACTTCGACGACGTGGTTGATCGGCACGCCAAGCCAGCGTTTGATCACTTCGATCGACATCTTCGGCCCGCCAAAGGCGTAGGCGGCGTTGATCTTCTGCAGCC
>Ga0055483_10000206_pt1 | contig 13150 bp, 10 predicted proteins | sample RushMan_CattailN_5_FD_57938 | JGI IMG/M metagenome (GOLD analysis project Ga0055483, IMG submission 57938) | Wetland microbial communities from San Francisco Bay, California, USA, that impact long-term carbon sequestration - RushMan_CattailNLB_D2 | ecosystem: Environmental > Aquatic > Marine >... | reverse complement strand
GCTCGTTCGCGAGGAAGCCGGGCGTGGTGCGCTCGATCTTCAGCTCCTCGTAACGCTGGCGCTGCTCGCGCTCGAACTCTTCTTGCGGAAACGTGGCGTTGCGCGCCAGATCGGCGATCAGTTCCAGTAGTTCCCCGGAAAACTCCGCGAGGCCAGAGGCGGAAATCGCGCTGGAATCGGCGCCCGCGTGAGTCCCGAGGCCCGCGCCGATGCGCCGCAGGTCCTCTTCGATCTGCCGGCTGGTGCGAGATGCCGTTCCCGTGCGCACCACTGCGGAGGTCATCTCCGCGAGGCCGGGATTGCTGAGCGCGACCGCTGCATTGCCGCCGCGAAAATAAAGCTGCGCCGTAATTTTCGGAAACGCGCGCGATTCCGCCAGCACTACCTGCAATCCGTTCGCGAGCGTGCGAACGGTGCGCTTCGGCCAAACGACCGGGCGTTCGGTAGCCAGCTCGGGAACGGAAGTCGCGCGCGCGGATTGCGCCTGCTGCGTGGGCGAGCTCATCGGGCGCCTCCTGCTGGCGCGGCCTGCGCCACCGGGCGGCGGAAAAGCACCGCGCGATTTTTCGGCACCAGATATTTTTGCGCGAACGCCTGCGCCTGCTCGGGCGTCACTTCCAGAAAACCGTCGAGGACCGTGTTCACGCGGTCGGGATCGCCGTCAAACAGCGTGAAGCATGCCAAATAGTGCATCAGCCCAAATCGCGGCATGTACGAGCCCATGCCGCCTTCGAGCATCGAGTAAAAATCCGAGCGAAATTTCACTTTGACCGGCTCCAACTCGTCCTCCGGAATTCCCTTTTGCTGCATTTCCTCCATGATTTCGTCGTAGACGGCCACGGTTCCCTCGGACGTAAATTCCGGCTTGTGGAAGATGCGCGACACCATCTGCGTGGGACCGTTCGTTTCCAGCAAATCCGCGCTGCCGTCCGCATCCACGGCGATCTGCTCTTCGAGCACCAACTTGCGGAAGACGCGCCCGGCGCGGCCTCCATGCAGCACGCGCTCCACGATTCCCGCCGCGTACCAATCGGGGCTTTCGCGGTGCGGCATGGTGTAACCGATGGCGATCGCGGGAAGCGGTCCGAGCTTTTCCTCCACTTCGCCGCGGCGTTCCGACTCCTGCGACGGCTCGGTCACGTCCGCGCGGGGCGGCGCGGGAGCGGCCGGAATGTTTTCGAAATACCGCTTCGCCATTTTGAACGCTTCGCCCGGATCGAAGTCGCCGAGCATCACCAGCACGGCGTTGTTCGGCGAGTAGTAGGTGCGGAAAAACGTCTGCACGTCCGCGAGCGTGGCGGCGTCGAGATCGGCGAAATCGCCGTAGAAATTGTGCGCGTTGGGCCAATTGCGGAATGCGACCGGGGGCAGATCGAGCCACGGGAAGCCGCCGTACGGCTGGTTCATCACGTTGACGCGAACTTCCTCTTTCACCACGTCGCGCTGGTTGCGCAAATTTTCGTCGTCCACTTTCAGCGCGCGCATGCGATCGGCTTCCAGCCACAGCACGCGTTCGAGCGCGTTCGAAGGCACGGCTTCGAAGTAATTTGTCAAATCGTAGTTCGTGGTGCCGTTGAGCAGCCCGCCCGAAGAATTGATCAGCCGAATGTGCTCCATCTTGGGAGCGTTTTCCGAGCCTTGAAACATCATGTGCTCGAAAAGATGCGCGAAACCGCTGCGTCCGCGCGGCTCCAGGCGAAATCCGATCTGATAGTAAACGCCGACCGTGACGACCGGCGCGGAGCGGTCGGGCGACGCCACCACGCGGAGGCCGTTGGCGAGCTTCGTGTGCTCGACGGGAATGTGCAGCTTTTTCGGAGTTGAGTTCAACGATTGCCCCCCTTGGATTTTTCCAGCACGCGCCGGAGATTCCGCAGCACGGCGTCCGGATTTTTCGCCAGGACGCGCCCAGCCAGCAGAGCGAGCGCGGCGTACGATTGCTGAATTTCGCGCGGGTAGCGGCGAAGCGCTCTCACATGCTTCGCGATCACGGCATAGTCGCCGCGTGAAAGCGGCCCGGTCCACGCGGCGCGCGGGCCAAGGCGCTCTACATTATCGAGCATTTGGCGGGTTAAGGGTAGCAGCGTTTCGAATGCGCGCCTCCGCGTGAAGCCGATTTTTACCAGCATCTGCACCGCGGCTTCGATCAGCGCGAAGCCGCTGCCCGCGGCCAGAACGGCCGTCGCGTGATAAACGGGCTTATCGGCACTCGCAATTGCAACCGGCACGCCACCAAGGCTGCGCGCCATCTGCTTCGCCACACGCAGCGCTTTCGCGTCGCCTTCCACCGCAAACGTGACGCCTTCGAGCTTCGGCACGTTGCGCCCGCTGAACGTCTGCATCGGATGCAGCGAACCGGTGGACGCGCCCAGCCGCGCGAGCGGAGCGAGCACGCTGCGGTCGAGTGCGCCGCTGGTGTGCAAAATCACCTTGCCGCGGCAAGCACTGCCGCCAGTCTTGGCCAGAGCGCGAGCCACTTCCGCGAGCGCGTCGTCGGGCGTGGTCAGCAAAACTACATCGGCGTCCAGCACATCGGCGGTCAGCACCGAGCGCGCCTTGCCTCCGCCAATTGCCCGGACGGCGACGCGCGACGTGCGTTCGGAGCGCGTGACAACTGCGCCCACTCGCCAGCCCAGCTGGCGCAGGCGTTTTCCCAGCGTTGCCCCTACGCGTCCTGCCCCGACGATGGAAACCGTGCGCGCCATGCGGCGTGTTAGCATAACGTGTATCTAGAGCGAGCGTGGAGGAAATTGCATTTGCATCATCTGGCGCTTTGGCTGCTTGGTGTGATCGCGCTCTTGTGGATTGCCGAGGCGATCGATCTGGCCCGGGGCGTGCCGTCGCTCGCCTCCCTTGACGACGTGCCGCCGATCGCGAAGGATCGCTGCCCTTCCGTCTCCATTCTGTTCGCCGCGCGCGACGAAGCCAAAAAGCTGCCGCATGCGCTCGAAACGCTGCTCTCGCTCGATTATCCGCACTATGAAGTGGTCGCAGTCGATGACCGCTCCGTGGACGCGACCGGAGCGATTCTGACGGAAGCCGCGCGCCGCGATGCGCGTCTCAAGCCGGTGCGCGTCGATTCCCTTCCGCAAGGATGGCTCGGCAAGCCGCACGCGCTGCAACAGGCGTACGAACATTCCACCGGCGAGTGGCTGATCTTCACCGATGCGGACGTGCATTTCGCGCCGGATCTGTTGCAGCGCACCATCGCGCTCGCGGAAGCGAAGGGCTGGAACCACGTGACGCTACTCGGCCGCGCCAAGATGTACACGGCCGGCGAAAAGATCGCCATGACGTTTTTCGGCCTCGCACTGCTGGCCGGCACGCGCCCGTGGTCGGCGCACGACAGCCGCTCGCAGGGATATTCCGGCGTGGGCGCGTTTCAGATGGTGCGGCGCAGCGCATACGAAAAGATGGGCACCCACCGGCGGCTGGCCATGGAAGTGATCGACGACATGAAGCTCGGAAAATTGGCGAAAGAGGCGGGCGTAGGCTCCGGCGCGGCGAAGGCCGGCGACGCCGTCAGCGTGCACTGGCATGCGGGCGTGGGCAACATGATCCGCGGCACCACGAAGAATTTTTTCGCCGCTTCCGGATACAAGCTGCCGGTCACGCTGCTGCAGATTTTCGGCCTCGTGCTGATGTTCGACCTGCCCTTGGCTGCGCTGCCGTTCGTCCACGGTTGGGCGCGGATTTTTGCGGCGATCGCTGTGGCGTTGCCGCTCATCGCTACGGCCGGAGTGGCCATCGAGTTTCGCGCGCCGATCGCCTATGCGGTGACGTTTCCCATCGGTGCGCTGATTTTCGCGTGGATGCTGGCGCGGTCGATGATCGTCACCCTGTGGCAGGGCGGGATCGTCTGGCGCGGCACGTTCTACCCGCTGGACGAGCTGCGCCGCGGCGTCGTCTAAAACAGGCGTTCGAGAACGGGAAAGCGCCGCGCGGGAAACAGCCGCCTAGCATGCACGGGCGGCCCGCAGGACGCTTTCGCGCGCTTCCGTGCGATCGCGTGGCCCCGGGGCGCTATTTCGCATGGCGCTTTCGGCGCGGGCGAGCGGGCGCGTCATCGGATGCGCGCGCGGCCGCCGAAACGGCTTCGGAATCGTGCGGAGCGGTTGGAGCAACCGGCGGCGCAGATGGAGCGGGTGAATCCGCTTCGGCCATCACCCCCAGATCGCGCTGCTTCAACGAACGGATGCGGTCGCGCAAAGCGGCGGCGCGTTCGAAATCGAACTTTTTCGCGGCTTCGCGCATCTGCGTTTCCATCTGCGCAATCACCTGCAGCAACTGCTCTTCGCTGGCAATATCGCCCTCGGCAAGATCGTCCACAGGCACCGTCACGTAATCCGCCTCGACGATCTTCGCCAGCTGCATGTCCACGGACTTCACCACCGATTGCGGCGTGATGTTGTTTTCGCGATTGTACGCCTGCTGCTTGGCGCGGCGCCGATCGGTCTCGCCGATGGCCTGGCGCATCGAGTCGGTCATGTGGTCCGCGTACAGAATGGCGCGGCCCTCCACGTGCCGCGCGCAGCGGCCGATCGTCTGGATCAGCGACGTGGCGCTGCGCAGATAGCCTTCTTTGTCGGCGTCGAGAATCGCGACGAGCGACACCTCCGGCAAGTCGAGCCCCTCTCGCAGCAGGTTGATGCCGATCAGCACGTCGAATTCGCCGCGGCGCAGGTCGCGCAAAATGCGCACACGATCGAGCGTTTCCACTTCCGAGTGCAGATAGCGGCAGCGCACGCCCACTTCCCCAAAATATTCGGCCAGGTCCTCGGCCATGCGTTTGGTGAGCGTGGTGACCAGCACGCGCTCGCGGCGCTCGGCCCGCACGCGAATCTCTTCCAGCAAATCGTCCACCTGCCCCTTCACCGGCCGCACTTCCACTTCCGGATCCACGAGCCCAGTCGGACGAATCACCTGCTCGACTACGACGCCGCCCGTTTTCGTCAGCTCGTAAGGCCCGGGCGTGGCCGAGACGTACACCGCCTGATTGACGCGATGCTCGAACTCCTCGAAATTGAGCGGCCGGTTATCCAGCGCCGACGGCATGCGGAAGCCGTAATCCACCAGCGTCTGCTTGCGCGAGCGGTCGCCGTGATACATGCCGCGAACCTGCGGGATCGTCTGGTGCGATTCATCCACGAACAGCAGAAAATCCGACGGCACGTAATCGAGCAGCGTCGGCGGCGCCTCGCCAGGCAGCCGTCCGGAAAGATGCCGCGAGTAATTTTCGATTCCGTGGCAGTAGCCGATGGTGCGCATCATTTCGATGTCGAACAGCGTGCGCTGCACGATGCGCTGCGACTCCACGATTTTCCCCTGCCGGGCCAGCTCCTTCTTCCACCAAGCGAGCTCTTCGTAAATGCTCTGGATGGCCCGCTCGCGCTGTTCGGCGGGAAGGACGTAGTGCGTTTTCGGATAGATCGGCATGCGCGCGATTTCTCCCTCGCGCGAGCGAATTTCTCCCGTGAGCGGATCGATCTTGCGAATTGCTTCGATCTGACTGCCCCACATTTCAATGCGGACGGCCAGATCGTCGTAGGGCGGATAAATTTCGATCATGTCGCCGCGCACGCGAAAGGTGCCACGGCGCAGATCCTCGGCGCGGTCGTATTGAATTTCCACCAGCTTGCGCAGAATCGCTTCGCGCGCGATGGACTGCCCCTTTTCCAGCATCAGCAGCATGCCGTAATACGCTTCCGGCGATCCCAGGCCGTAGATGCAGGAAACCGACGCGACCACGATCACGTCGCGCCGCTCGAAAAGCGAACGCGTGGCGCTCATGCGCAGCTTGTCCAGCTCGTCGTTGATCGTCGATTCTTTCTCGATAAACGTGTCGCTCGCCGGCACGTACGCCTCCGGCTGGTAGTAATCGTAGTAGCTGACGAAATATTCGACGGCATTCTGCGGAAAAAACGATCTAAACTCGTGAAAGAGCTGCGCCGCCAGCGTCTTGTTGTGCGCCAGGACGATCGCCGGCCGGTTCTCCGCCTCGATCACCTTGGCCATGGTGAAGGTCTTGCCCGAACCGGTCACGCCGAGCAGTACCTGGTGCCGCTCGCCGTCGTTCACTCCGCGAACGAGCCGGGAAATCGCCTCCGGCTGATCGCCTCGTGGATCGTAGTCGCTGGCGAGTTTGAAATCCATGGTCGGGCGTCCTCAGTCCGTTCGGAGGGTGCTGCCTAAAATTTTTATTATACGCCAACGCACGGGGCGAATGCTCAGGACGTGATCTGGACCAAGGGAATCGAGATTCGCGGATCGCGCAGGCCGTTGGTGTTGGCGGGGACTTGCCCCATGACCATGGCGATTTCGTCGCAATTTGAAAGCTTCGGGCAGCAGACGCAATCTTTGTAAATCTTGTCCGGTAACTCCTCGCGCCGCGCAACCTGGAATCCGAGGTGGGCAAAAAATTCCGGAGTGCGCGTAAACAGGCACACGCACGTGACGCTCTGCCGCTTCGCTTCGGCCGCCAGCGCATCCACCAGAGCCCGGCCCGCCCCGCGGCCCTTGGCCTCTGGCGCGACCGCGATCGACCGAATTTCGGCCAAGTGCGTTCCGTAAAGATGCAGCGCGCCGCAGCCGATCACGCGGCGATCGTCGCCTTCCGCGACGACGAAGTCCCGGATATTTTCGCAAAGCTCCGCCACCGGACGGGGCAACAGCGTGCCGGCCTCCGCATAGGGCTGGATGATGGCGTAGATGCGCTCCACATCCGGCAAAACCGCGTTGCGCGTGCGAATCATCGGGCGATCAGCTAAGCATAATTATGCACTGAAATGCATAAACATGCGATTAATTTTTAGCGCTCCGAACGAAACGAAAACAGCCGGCCTCTCACGGCTGGGAGTTCGTTTCCGGCGGCGCGGCAACTCGCCGGATGATCGTTTGCGTCCGCACCTCGCCCACGCGATGGATCTTTTCCCCGTTGGCGGCGCTGATGATGTCGAAATCCACGTGCTGCGTGCTGGATTGCGTCGAACTTGCAAGCAGCCCCGTGGCGAGCGAGATGGAATCCAGGCTTTCGCCCGAGCCGTTCACGCTTCCCGAGGTGCGCAGGCCGTGCCGCAGATAATCCGGCGGAGTCTCGTCCGCATGCTTCGAGCCATGACGCAAAATCTGAAATTGCGTCAGGATCACCGCGCATTCGCCGGCAGGCTTGGCCCTTCGCCGCCCAGCCCCAGGCACCGCAAGCACCGCGCCACATGCCTCGTTCCGCAAATACGTGGACTCCGCTTTCCATACCAGTCCAGTCAGCGGCGCGTTGCTGAGCGGCTTTTCGCTCGTCCACTTTTGGCCGATGGCAATTCCTCGCCGAGGCAAGCCACTGCCGGAGGCGAGCGTTTTCATCCACGAAAATGCCTGCTCCGGGTTCGCGGAAGGCGGCAAGATATTGTCGACGTCCTGAAAATCCGCGATCGTTCCTCCCGGTTCCAGAGTGAACTCGAACGAATGCCCCTCTAGCCGGTCGTAGTCGCGGCCGACGCGCGGCGTATCGAACGCGGGCGCGTCGCTTTCGGAATTCGCATGCGCCCGCACGTACGTCACGCGCATGCGCACCGGCCCTTCACTGCCGCCCGGCGGCGTCTTCTCCTCTCTCGCTCGCGCCCCGGCAATCGGCAGCACGTCCAACCGCACCAGCAAGTCTACGTTTTCGCTGAATTTCGTTCCGCCTTCGGGATTGATGATGGGAGTCGTCGTCTGGCCGGTCGCAACCGTGCGCATCTCGATTCGATAGTAGAGCGTATCGCCCGGCCGGAATTTCGGGGTGATATGAACGCGCTCGCGCGCCGCAGCAATGCGAGCCGGCGTCAACGCCAACAAAAACGCAGCGAGTGCGACTCCCGCAACGCCGCGGCGCGCCGATCGAGATCCCTTTCCCCTCATGCTTCGAACGCTAGCACACGCCCCGGCCCGCCGCAAATTCGTCCAATGAGAGCCGAAAACCCGGCGTCCTATCGTCCCCGCGCTGAAACGCCCAATCGCGTGATTTGAGGCGATGCCAGTTGCCCCGTCACCCGGATTGACGAGCCGTCTCCGCGCTTGTCCCCGGCCGGCACAGGATGCAATCTCAAATCAAGGCTGCGATCGAATCCCACCGTTCCCGAGCCGGTGACCTCGCGGCCATCGCCCAGCACCAGCGAAAGCCGCTGAAATCGTATTGCGCCCTTCGAGCATGTGAATGCGGCGGATGCCCCCGGTATCTGCGCGCTTCCGGCGGCCCGCGATGCCGCGCCAGAAGCCTGTTCCAGATTCATGCCGCGCAGTTCGAGTCCGCCGGCCCGCGCGGTGCCGCGGCACGTAAGCGAGGCCATCAGATCCGCGCGCGTCGAACCCTTGGCGTCGATGGAGATCTGCCCGCCGGCGGAATTCGCCGCCAGCCCCGCAAGTTTCGGCGTCGCGCCGGCGAGCGCCGCGCCATCGACGCCCGACGCAACTATTTCGGCGTGATAACTCGGCGTCGCGGACAATTTCGCGCGCAAAAGCCCGCTGATCTTGCCTCCGTAGAATTGCCCCTGCGCGTCCGAAAACTGAATGTCCCGGCCGTTGATCTTCAAATTGCCCTGGAGCCGGCGCACCAAAAGCGGATTCAGCGCGAACTCTCCGAGACGCAACGTTCCGGACGCGAGCAGGTCTTCCGGCGATGCGGTCACCGGAGATCCCAGAAACGGCAGCATCCGATCGAGGAAACTCTCCCGCCAGCGCGGATCGAGCCATCGATTCAGGTCCGCAGCGGAAAGTTCGTCTCCGGAAAGCGCGAAGCGCCACTCCGCATCGGCAACGCGCCGGTCGAAAGTCCCTGTCCAGTTCGTGCCAAATGCCGAAGCCGAAGTCAGCGAAATCCGCTGCTCGTCCGGCTTCAGCTCCACGCGTGCCCGAATGTGCTCGATCGGCAGATTCAGAAAGGCAGCGCGCAACGAAGCTCCGCCGGATTTTGCGTCTGCCGTCCCCACTGAAATCGTTCCCACCGGCCGCTCGTCCCACAGATATGGCGCTCCCTGCCAGCGCAAGTCGCACGCGATCGGCCCTCGGAAGTCCCAGCCGCGTGAAATATCCACTCCGAACGCCGCAGCCGCCGCCACGATGCTGCGCATGTCCGCCGCTCTTCCAACCACGTGCCACGCCGGAAAGATCGCCAGCCGTGGATTCGAAGACGTCTCGATTCGAAACGACGCCGTTGCGCGATCCGCGGAGCCGCCCCAGGAAATGTCCGCCGGCCTCAGCGAAATCGCTCCGTGGTTGTAACTCAAGTCGATCGGACCGATGCGCGCCGGACCTCGCAGCCTCGCCGCGATCAGCTCGGCGCCTTGTCCCGTGACCGAGCCGCTCATCAGATTCGGCGGCCAGCCGGAAAAATGCGCGCGCGCGTCCACCGTCCCGTGAACCGACGTGGTATCGGTCACTCCCGGGTGAAACGCGCGCACCCAGTCCAGCAAGTCTCCCAGATCGATCTGCGATGAGTTCACATCGACAAAATCCGACGCCGCAATCGCCGGTTTGCCTTCGGGCAGCGCGCCGGTCCAGTTGAACGCCGCGGTCGCGCGCGCCGAAGAGTGCGGTCCTTCGATGCGCGCACTCACCACGCGCACCTCGGAAAGGCTCGGGTCCAGCAGCACCTGTTTCGCCACGATGTTCACCGACGGATTGTCCGGCCGCGCCGCCAGGTCCCAGCGATGCAGTTCGCTGAACTCGGCTTTCCCGTTCAGCACCCATCCGTTCACCGGCTCGCGAGGTTCCGTATGCGCGCTGATCGAAACGGCCAGGTTTCCGCGAACGCCGTAATCATCTCCACGCAGGAGCCGGAAGAAATCCGAAATCGAAGCATCGCGCCATGAAATTTGGAGCGCAGCGGGCCTGAGCCTCGAGGAGGTTCCTCCGATGTGGCCGGCTACGTGTATCACGCCGGGTTGCTGCGTCAGCACCGCAGTGCGCCACGGGGTTGCATTCAGGTCGATGCGCCATCGCCCGGGCGACTCCGTTTCCACCGTGCCGTTCACGTCTACGAACGCGAACGCCAGCTTCTCGTATCCGCGTTTGAAATCGATGCGCCCGTCGCTGATCTCGATCCGGCGAAACCGCAGCGGCGAAGAGCCTGCGTTTACCTTCGGCCCGCTCGCCGGCGCGTTCGAGGAACCGCCTGCAGCAGGCCTTGGAAGCCACTCCTCCACGTTCCACTCGCCATCGGCCGCGCGGACCAGATTCAAGCTTGGGTGAGCGAGCGACAGCGTTCCCATCTCGATGTGCCCGCGCAACAGGCTCAGCCAGCGCAGGCGCACCGAAATCGAATCCGCGCGCACGAAATATTCGTTGCCGAAGCGCGGATCTTCCCCGACTCGGATGGAATCGGCCTCCAGCACCGGCCCACCCCAAATGCTGAAAGCGTAGCTGCCCACCTCAACCGGCCGGCCAAACGCCGCCTCCAGCCGCTCGGTCAGTGTGGCGCGCAGCCGGCTGTGCTGCACGAGGAACGATATCGTGGCGTCGCCCGCCCAAATGACGCCGACGAGCAATAAAACCCAGATGGTTCCGCGTCGCAACCAGCGGCGCGGGGGCGGTAACTTCCCGGCAGTTTCTTCGCGGACGGCCGTTTCCAAATCGGATCCGATCAAGTGAAGCGCGCCACGCGCATTTCGATCAGAAAACGGCGCAGCGGCAAGATCTTCGGCATTGCATCCAGGAGCAGTGAAAATTTCTAATGCACTTCGCGCAGCATCCGGTGCCAGCGCGTGCTGCTGGAAAGATGTTCCAGCGTCAGGCCAATTCCCCGCATCGAACCGGCCAGGCTCCGGTCGGCATAGTCCTCCGCCGTCGCTCGCACCGACCAGTAAATCAGAATGGGCCGGCCCACGATCGCGCCGCGGTCCACAAAACCCCAATACCGGCTGTCCCAGCTATCGTCGCGGTTGTCGCCCATCACGAAGTAATGATCCGGCGGCACCACCAACTGCCCATCATGGACGTAATTCATCATCTCCGCCGCCCATTCGGGGCGCAGGCGGTCGCGTGGAACGGCATTCGCCGCCGGCGGAAATTGCTCCCCAAAGGGATCATCCATCAGCGGGTCGTGTATCACGTACGGTTCCGAAAGAGCCTTGCCGTCCACAAACACGCGCGCATTCACGATGTGAATGCGGTCGCCGGGCAAACCGATCACGCGCTTCACGTAGTACGGGTGATCGTCAAACGGATACTTGAAGACGACGATGTCGCCTCGCCGAATCGCCCGGTACGGCAGCAGTTTGTCGTACCACTCGCCGCGCCCCTCGAAAATGAATTTGTTGACCAGTAGGTGATCGCCTACCAGCAGCGTTGGCTCCATCGATTGCGAGGGAATCTTGAACGCCTGGACGACAAACGTGGTGGCGAAAAGCGCCAGCAGAATCGTCACCAGCAGCGATTCCACGAAATCAGCGAGCGCGCTTTTTTGCCCTGCCGCGGAGTCCGTCGCCGCGGCCGCCTCAGGCCGCAAATCTTCCGCTATGTCCAACGGTGCCGCGCCAGTTTCCATTCCGTCCATCTACACGCTCGCTTCGAGCTGATCCAGCGCCAGACGCGCCGCTGCCTGCTCCGCCTGCTTCTTGCTCGTTCCTTCGGAAACAGCCAGCCTGCGCTCGGCGTGCCACACTTCGACTTCGAACACCTTCTGATGCTCCGGGCCGGATTCCTTTCGCACGCGGTAGGACACCGTCCCCAGCCCGCGCTGCTGCAGCCATTCCTGGAGCGCCGATTTGTGATCGGGTTCGTGAAGCGGCGTGCCCCCGCCCGTCAAAGCCGGATCGATCAGCGTGCGGCGCAAGAAAGCAGCCGCCACGGGAACTCCCCCATCCAGATACAGCGCCCCGACGACTGCCTCGTACACATCCGCCAGCAGCCGCCTTTTTTCTCTCCCACCGGTCTTTTCCTCGCCCGGGCCGAGCCGAAGATATTTTCCCAGATCGAGCCGCCGCGCCACGCCGGAAATCGATGCAGCGCTCACCAGCCGCGCCAGCCCCTTCGAGAGCTTTCCCGCTTCCCACAGCGGAAATTCCTCGAAAAGGCGCTCGCTCGCCACCAACCCGAGCACCCGGTCGCCCAGAAACTCGAGCCGCTCGTTATCGATCCCATTCGATTCCTGGCGCAGCGAACGGTGCGTAAGCGCGCACTCCAGCAGGTCCGGAAAAGCAAAATGATGGCCGATCAGAGTTTCCAGCTCGCCGCGCTCTTGTTCGGTCATCAACCGTTTCGTCCCGCCTACGTTCCTTGGGCGGCTAATTTCTTGGCCTCATCCGCGTTTTTCTTGCATTGGGCTTGCACCGAGCTCGGGATTTGCGCGCAACGATCGAAGGCTTCGGCCGCCTTGCTGAATTCCCGCGTGTTTTGCAGCGCAGCTCCGAGCGCGAAGTAGTCGGTAGGGTCGGGGTGCGAAGTCCCCTGCGTCGCCAAATCCAATTCCTTCGCCGCTTTTTCGAAATCCTGCCGGCGGAAATAGACCAGTCCCAATCCGCTACGGGCTTCCGCCGTCTTCTCCGCTTTCGTGGCCGCAAACTGTTCGTCGGTCATGTTGGCCGGCTTCTGCAGCGTGGCAAGATTCTGAAGCGCGCGTTTTTCGAAGTCCTCGGCCTTGTCCAGTTTCTTGCTGGCGTCGGGATCGTTGGGGTCATAAACGTGCGGAATCACCCATCCCACGGTGATGAGCACGTCCACGTCATTCGGGTTGATCGCCAGAGCCTTGTCGGCGCTGGCGTAGAAATTGTTCCAGTCCTGCTTCATGTAATACGCCTGCACCAACCCGGCGTAGACGGCTTCGGTGTACTGCCCGGAGGGATACTTTTTGACGAACGCTTCGCCCACCTCAATCCGCTTGTCGGCGTCCTGCGGGTTCGTGTCGAAAAACGCCTTGTAGGCCTCGTTTTCCTTCGCATCGACCTTTGGCACGCGCGCTTGCTTGCCATCCTGGCCCGAAAGCGTCCGCTCTTGCATTTCCCGATTCGCTTCCTGCTGCTGCTCCTTGCCGACAACGAAATTCGGATCCGTCCCTTGCGCCCGGCAAAAGGCCGGGAAAGCCAGGCTCGCCGCCAGCGCCGCCCCCAGCGCGCAAACTCCCGCCAACTTCCCGCTGATCTTCATGATGTTCGCCCCTGCCCTTCCATGTTGGCTGGGCGCG
>Ga0055483_10000200_pt1 | contig 13315 bp, 5 predicted proteins | sample RushMan_CattailN_5_FD_57938 | JGI IMG/M metagenome (GOLD analysis project Ga0055483, IMG submission 57938) | Wetland microbial communities from San Francisco Bay, California, USA, that impact long-term carbon sequestration - RushMan_CattailNLB_D2 | ecosystem: Environmental > Aquatic > Marine >... | reverse complement strand
ACCTGCCCGCCCGAGATCGCCTACGGCGAGCGCGGCGCGGCCGGCGGCCTGATCCCGCCCAACGCGACGCTCACCTTCGAGGTCGAGCTGCTCGGGGTCAAGGGCAAGTAAGCGGCGCCGGGGCGGTCTGACGCAGGCTACGGTAGAAGGCGAGCGCGTCGGGCGACACTACCGCGCTCAGCGGCTGCCGGTGCGGGGGAAGGCGGGCATAGCTCTCGGTGACGCCCTGCCCCCCGTTTCGCGTCCATGCGTGACCCAGGTCGTGGCGCACGACGACCGCGAGCGACGCGTCGCACACCCTGCAGTGCGCAGCGGGGTGATCGCGCAGGAACCACCAGTCTTCGGCGCGCTCGACCGCCCGGAAGGGCCGCCGCTCCCACAATGCCCGGTGAAAGCATAGAGAGTTTCCGGCGAGCAGGCCGTGGCCGGAAAAGACGAGGTGTCCCGTGCGCGCGATCAGAACCAGGAAGCAATCGAGAGCGGCAAGGGCGCGGTGTGGATCCTTGCCCGCGAGGGCGCCGGCCATGCGCTGCAGGAAGGCAGGCGCGTAGTAGTCGTCGTCGTCCAGCTTCTGGATCACCTCTCCCTGCGCCTGCTCGACGGCCAGGTTGAGCTTGGTGCCAAGAGCGGTGCGGCGCGGCAGGCGCAGGTAGCGGATGCCGCAGTCGACGGGCAGCTCTCCGCGGTACGGTTCCGGCCCGTCGTCGACGATGATGAGCTCGCGGTACGCATAACTCTGCTGCTGATAGCAGCGGATCGCCTGGGCGAGGAATTGAGGCCGTCCGCCCGTCGGCAATACGCAGGTGATCATCGGTGCGTAACTCACGGCGCGGCTCAGCGTCGTCCGAGCTGCCGCGCGCCTTCGCTGTAAGCGGCGATCAATTCCGGCGGCATGCGCTCCGGCGCCGACGTCCTGGCCCAGCCGCGTGGATCGACATGCTGTCCGACCTGGAGATGCCACGCGTTGCATTCATGACGGTGGTAGGCGAACAGCCCATCGTTTGGAATGCGCACCAGCCGTCCGCCTTTTCGCTGCGCCAGACGAAGGAACGCGGCGTCCTCGGCCAGGCTGCTGTCGGGATATTGCGCGTCTGCACTCCATATCTTCTTGGCGAATGCCAGCGTCCCTCCGTGTACGTCCCCGACGAACATGCGCTGGTGCAGCGCCGGCGACAAGGCCCAGAAGGTGGCGGACGGCATGCTCATCACGAGGTTGCCTTCGATACCGGTCAGCTCCGCGCGGCCCGCGAGGATCGGTTCGACCTGGCGCGTGATTCGCTCGGGCGCATACCAGTCGTCGTCGTCCCATTGCAGGATGATGTCCCCGGCCGCCTGAGCGCACGCGAGGTTGCGCTTGTGGCCGATCGAATGCCGGCCGGCCAGCCGCAGGTAGCGCACGCCGGCGGCGCCGCCCACCAGGTCGCCCACCGGCTGCGTGCCGTCGTCGATTACGATCAGCTCTTTGCTCGGGTAGTCTTGCTCCGCGAAGACCCGCAGGCTGAGGGGCAGGAAGGGGCGGCGGTTGAAGGTCGGCATGATGCAGGTCACGAGCGGGTGCAGCGCGCCCGCCGGTGCATGGCCGCTCCGGAACGCCTCGAAATCGTCGCCGAGCATGTCGCGCACGAGCTTGCTCGGGCGCGCGTGCCAGCTCGCGCCCCCCGTATGCTTGGGACTGGTGTTGCCGTCGTGCACGCGGGCGAGATAGAAGTCGTCGCGCTCCAGCGCGACGATGCGCGCAGAAGCTGCCTCGCGTACGAAGCGCGTGTCCTCGCCGACGTTCACGTCGGCGAAGCGGTGCCGGTCCCACAGGGCGCGGCGATAGCACAAGGTGCCGCCGGCGACCCAGCGCGTGCGTCCGCCCCCGTAGCGATAGTGCCAGGCGCGGTCGGACTCGGGCTCGTAGAACCAGAGCCGGCTCAGGCCGCACAGGTCCGCCTGCTGCGCCGTGAGCTCGGCGACCTGGTAGGAGACGCGCCACGGCGCGTGCCAGTCGTCGTCGTCCCAGTGCAGCAGGATCTCGCCGCGCGCGCGTGAGCAGGCGAGATTGCGCTTGGCGCCCAGCGAGCGGCGCTGCGTCTCGCGCAGGTAGCGGATGCGCGGATCGCGCGGGACGAGATCGGCGACCGGCTCATCGCCGTCGTCTACGATCAGCAGCTCGCGCGGTTCGTAGTCCTGTCGCAGGAATGCCGCGATGGCGCCGGGGACGTAGCGCCTGCGGTTGCGCGTGGGCATGAGGCAGGAGACGAGCGGCGCCCGGGTTTCGGCGCCGCCCTCACGCGCCCGCGCCGGCTCGGGCGCGGGCGACATCCGCTCGATCGGCGCGAAATGCCTGCATGCGTCGCCCTTGCAGTGCGGCTCGTAATCATGCTTCTCGCCGCGCAGCCGCAGGCCGCAGAAGCGGTCCTGGTAGCGGCGCCGCGAGGTCTCGAACCAGGCTGCTTCCTCGGCGCGCCGCTGCGGCGTGCGCTCGGCACGCCAAACGTACGCGCCGCGCACCCACACGCCGCGAAACCCGGCCCGAGCGGCGCGGATGTTGTAGTCCATCTCCCAGCAGGGGCCTACGCCGTAGCCTTCGTCGGCGGCGCCGACCGTCTGGATCACTTCCCGCCTGACGGCATAGCAGAACTCCGCCAGACTGTGCAGCGGCTCGAGGTAGGCGATCGAGTCGCCGTAGCGCTGCGCCGCGAGGAGCGCCGTATGCTCGATTTCGTGCGCGGCACCGCCGGCGCGCGCAAACGCGCCCTGCTCGTTCCAGCAGTCGTTCGTCGAAGGACCGGCCAGGCCGTGGCGCGGATCGGCGGCGAGGGCGCCTAGCAGTCGATCGAGCCACCCGGGGCCGACCCGGGCGCCGTTTTCCAGCAGCACGTAGACGTCGGCGTCATCACTTTCCACGAGCCGGTTGAAGCACGCGGGCAGTCCGCGCGGGCGCTCCCAGCCCAGGACAAGGCACGCACGGTTCGCAGGTACCGCCGCGCGGACCGCTGAGTCCGCGCCGTCCATCAGCAGGACGACATCCGCGTCACGACATCGGCCTTCCAAAGAGTCCAGTGTGGATGCCAGCAGATCGCCGCGGTCTCGCACCGGAATGCCGATTCGGATTCTGGTCATCGTGTCTGCCTTTCCTTGCTCCTTTGGTCCCCGATCTACCGTCCGTTCTCGAGAGTGGGTTCCACCTCCGTTCTTCCGGCAATCGCGGCGCCTACTCGCTCGTAGTGCCAGTACTCCGGCGATCGCGCCGAGTCCTTTACCGGCCGATACAGTCCGAAGTAAAGGGCGATCGCGTCGATGATCGGGTCGTAGTAGTTGAAGACGAAGGGAAATGCCACGTCGATGGCCTCTCCGCCGCAGTGATTGGAGATGCCGGTGACGTCGTTCGTGTTGGGCCGGCGATCGCCTTCCTTTTCGCTCTTCGGGTAGCCCTCGGCGGCCTGCGCATTCTGGGCGCGGCCGTTGCCAACGTGCGTGGCGCGGCTCTGGCAAATGTCGACTAACTCTTCGATCAGCGCATGGACGCGTTTGCTCGCCTCGTCCTGCGCGGCGCTCTCGCGCCCGGTCTCGTTCGGCTCCGGTTCCCGCTTCGTTGCCGAGGGGGTCACGAGCAGAGAGAGGATCATTCCGAGCCATTCCAAGGGCCCCGCGTCGATGACGCGCTTGTTGCCGTCAACCGTGGCGCCGAACAGCCAGCTGGTCCTGTAGCCGGCGGGATTGTCGATCAGCCGGATCGCTTCGATCAGGGCGTCGATTCTCTCCACCGGAAGGTAGAAGATATTCGACTTGTCCGGCGCCCTGCCGAGAGACGCGAGGCGCCGCGCGAAGAGAACGCGTTTCTCGGCGGCCTTCAGGTGGCCACTCTGCGGGTTGAGCGTCCACTTCGTCGAAAGCTCGTGGGCCACGGTGCGCGCGCGGATTCCGCCGATGCTTGTAGGCGGGCCCGAAATGAGCTTCCTGTGCATGAGAAACTTGTAGAACATGCGCACGCGCCGGATCAGGTCCCGATTGAGCCGCGTGCCGTCGTCCACGCCGTGCGGGTCGTGGATGGCGCTCGGCGGGATCTCGAGCTCGGGGAGGTCCACCTTCTCCTGCTCGTTGTTCGCGACGAACGCCCTGGCTTCCTCCAGCAGACGCTGCTGGCTCTCCGTGTGGGTCTTCCCGCTCAGAACCCGGGCAGCGGACTCGAGATAGGTCGTTTCGAGGACCTTGGCCGTGAACGGCGCAATCCGATACCGGTCGTTCTCGCGGGCGGCCTGTTTCATGCGCATGACGAGCTCCAGTCGGCCGTCGGCCTGCTCCACCGCATAGCCCGCTTCCGAGCCGAGAAAGCGGATATTCGCGGGCGCCGTCCATCGCGCCTGGCCTTCACTGGTACTCGCCAATGGAAGAACCTTGACGAGCTGCCTGGTCGGCGAACCTTCCGCGAGCGTCTTGTTCTCGAGGGCGATCACGACCTCGCCGAGCGGGAGCCTCTCGTTCAGCTGGGCGCCTCTCTCATCCCGGGTGATCGCGTTGCCGCTTACGACGTGACCGACGATCCGGCCGGTCGATTTGAGCTCGCTCACGCTGATGGCCGTGTCGGCGGCGGACTCCTTCGGCTGGTTCGCTCCCACGTAGTCTCGAACTTTTTCGTTCTCGATGGCGGCCGGATCGACGCGCCCGGCGAAGGTTCTGATATTGCCGGTTCGCGTCCACCAGCCCGGGGGATCGGCGTCCGCGTCCCACTCGCCGGCATAGTCGAGAACGCGGTAACAGCTTTGCCTTTCTTCCAGGACGAGGCAGGGCGTGCCCTTGGGGAGGATATCGGACAGGTAGTTCGACAGATCGCCCGGATCGCGTTTGTTCGCATGGCTCGCGATTACGGTGCCCAGCAGGAGCGTTCCGTCCCTCTCGAACGGGAGTCGCTTCGTTTTCGGGGCCTCGGATTCCAGCCCGGCCTTGTCCTTCGAGGCAAAGCGGGTGGCGTAGGTCGGATCCCAAGTTTCGACGTGGATGTTGCGCGACGCCGTCCATCCGCGTTCGGCTCCCCACCCGACTTCGAGAAAGTCGCCCTTCTGGGCGTACTTCTCGACCTTCGTTCCGAGGGGGATCTTCACTCGAATCGGCGTCGTGTTTCCCGACTTGATCCAGCCCTCGTACGCGCCCCATTGCACCTTTTGATAGGTGGCGCCGCCATCCGTCTCCTGTTCGAGCACTTTCACGGCCGTGCTCCTCGGAACGGTGAGTCGCCCGCGTTTCATTCGGGCGCCACCGGCCGCGGCATCGGCAGCCGGCGCGCCGGCCTCGAGGTACTGGCTCAGCTTGTCCGGCCTGCGCAGATAGGCGGAGGAATTGTTGACGACGGGAGTCGACCGGATCGCGCCGGCGGACGAATCGGGCGCGTCGCGCAGGTAGGCGGTCTTGCCGGTCACGGTGTACTCGGATCGGCGGCCGGCATCGTCCTCGGGAAAGTCCGAACCGCCGGCGGATGATTCGGGGTCGGGGAGCGCGGTACCGGTCGCCTGCTTCGCTTCGGTCGCGGGCGACTGCGGCGTCGCGTCTTCCGCGTCCGCGGGCCCATGGTCCGGTCGATCCTTCCCGGCGGGCTCGCCGGCACTCAGTCGCCGTCCGTATCCCGTACCTTGCGCATAGCGTCCCGCGCCGATCGAGACGTCACCGCCGACCGGCTTGCGCCTGATCACGGCATCCTGCTGCAGGACGTGCGTCGTTTCGTGCGCCATCAGGCCGACGTCGTGTTGCGACTGGCCGGGGCCAAGGAAGACGTGATTGCGGTGCGTGAAGGCCTTCGCGCGCAGGGCTTTGGCCGCCGCTTGGGCGTTGCCGTCGGTGTGTACGCGCACGCCTCCCAGTTCCACGCCCAGGGTCGATTCGATGCGCTCGCGCACACTCGGCACCAGCGGCTCGCCCGTTCCACGGGAGCGCATGTGGCGCGCGGCGGTGGCGGTCTGGATCCTGCGCGGTTGTCCGGGATGCGAACGCGTCTGCGCCGGCTCCTCCTCGGGCCGGGGTTGCGCCGACGCGCCGTCTTCGGCCTTGGTCTGCGCGGTCTTGCATGCCTCGTGTCGTGCTCCCGCCTCGGGTTGCGCGCCGCCGCCCTCCTGCTCGGAGGACTCGTCCTTTTCCTTGGCCGGCTGGTCGAGCTTTTCTTCCGCGCAGGCCGGGGGTCCCGGGATGTTCGGCGCCGGCGGCCTGCCTTCGGCCTGCGGCGGCCCCGCGGCCGGGCCGGCGCCGGCTTCGCCGCCTTCGGCCTGCGGCGCCGCGGCGCCGCCGCAGCCGCCCGAGCCGCCGGCGCCGCCCGCCGCGCCCTCGGTCTCCGCTTCGCCGCCGCCCGCTTCGCCGCCGCCTTCGCCGCATTCCTTGCCGGCGCCGAATCTGCTGTCCCGGCCGCCGCTCCCGCGCTCTTCCGCGCCGCCTTCGCCCGTCTCGCCTCCGCCGGCCGGCCCGCATTCCGCGGCGGAAGACGCCGCCGGCGCCTCGGCGTCTTCTTCGGCGCTGGTGTCGCTCTCTTCCTCTCCGCCCTCGGCCTGCGCGCTCTCGTCTCCGCCCTCCGGCTGGCGCTGCACCGGTGCCTCTTCCTTCTCTTTGCTCTGAGCCGGCTCCTCGCCGGCAGCGCCCTCGGCCTGCTTCTGCGCGGGCTCCTCGGGCCCGCCTTCCTCCTCGCGCTGGGCGCGCTCTTCCTTCTCGCAAGCGGCGCACTTTGCCTGTGCGTCGCCTTCATCGGGAGGCTCGGAGCGCGCCTGCGCCTCGTGCTCGCGTTCCGGCGCCGCCTGCGCAGCCGGCTCGGCCTCCTTCTCTCCCCGGTCCTCGGGCTCGCGCTGCACGGCGAGCGTCTGCGCCGCCTCCTCCTCGCCGCCGCCTCCCTCAGCCTGGCGCTGCGCCTTCAGTCCGCCGGCGGGAATGCGCGAGATCTCCCCGGCCGAGCGCCCGCTCGACACCCGATCGGCGACGTGGTCGGCCTCCTGCTCGTAGCGGTCGCCGGGGGTCCCGACCGTTAGCTTGGTCTGCACAGTGGGGAGCCTGACTGCGGGGCCTAACGACTTTCGTACGCCCGAAGCGCCGCCCGCGATCATGTCGTGCGTTGCCGCGGGTCCGCCAAGCCCGTGCGGGCTACTGGCGCGCGTCCTGACGACCTTTCGGCGCGAACGTTCTAATGATGGTGTTGGCATTGCCGGTCCTTAGACGCTGCGGCCACCCGGCATCGGTGGTGGATACCGGGTCCCGACCACTTTGAACACCTTGCCGTGCAGCTGGCCAATCGGTTTGTTATCGGCTGTCTTGCGCCCGCCCTCCCGCTTCTTGTACTCGATGCGATAAGTCGAGTACCAATTTCCCATAGTCGAGGCCCGCCGATTTATGCTCGTCGCGAGTGGCCAGAGATTCGACTGGACGTCGCGCCCCCCGAAGGCGAGGTCTCGAACGTGATCGACGTCCCGGTTGCGCATGCTGAAGCCCAGGGTTGACATAAGCCGACCGAACTTGGCCGATTCCGCCCGGGCGCCCTCGTCGGCGGGTGTACCCGTGAGAGTAATTGTTCGCCCCACGCCGATTTGATTTGTGGGAATGATTCCGACGCGCCGGACTTCTCCCCCGCGGGCTTGCACGGGAGTGTTTCCGAACTTGGGCGCGGTAATTTTTTCCCGGGCTCCCGGATATGGCCGCAACCGGATAGAGGCGAGGTAGGATCCAGGGGGCTTATACCAGTTGATCGGTATCGGATCTCGGCGGGTGCCGTAATGCAAGATGCCGTCGTCCACCTCCGTAATCTCCCTGGCCGCACTCATCGCGCCCATGATGTTGAAATCGTGTTCGGCTGAATCGCGGCGCGCGTAGAGCTCGGTGAATCCCCAGCGGCGCTTGATTGGCTGGAGTATGGCGTCGAGCCGGGCCTCGTTTCTGTCTCGACGGCTGACCCACAGCATTCGACGCTTGACGGCTCGCGTGGCCAGGAGCCAGCGTCTCTCGTGATCCATCTTCACTTCTCCCACACGCCGCGGGAGAATGCTTTTCGTCCGACGCACCCACAGGCGCCAGTTCGGGCCGTGCTTGGTGATGAACGCCGGCCACTTGGCGACCGGCTTGAAGCGGGCCAGGATGCCCTTGTAGAGGCCGCGCAGCTCGCGCCTCGTGATTCCTGCGGGATGGCCGCCGAGCGCGGCGTGCAGCTCGGCCTCGAACAGCGCCCATTGCTCGCGCTCGAGCGGCGTGAGCATGAATTTCTTCTTCAGCCAGCCGAACAGCTTGCCGAAGATCTTGCGGAACCACGCGGCGACTTTCTTGAAGAAGCCGCCGGCCTTGCTCAGGACGCCGCGCGCGCCCCTGGCCACGGCGCCGGCGAGCTTGGAGGCGACCGTCTTGATGAGCTCGACCAGCTTGCCGAGCAGCTGCCTCAGCATCTGCACCGCCTCGGCGAGGGCCTCGCCGACTTTGCCGAGCAGGCTGGAGACTTTTCCGATCACGCCCGCCACGGCTCCGGTGCCGGCAGTGAAGTAGGTGATCAGCGCGTTGGCCAGCAGGCTGCCCGTGACTTTGCCGAGCATCTCGCCCATCGCCGATTCCGCCCCTTCGAAGATCGCCATCATGCGGTCCGCCAGCTGGGCACCCAGGCTGCGCGCGCCCGACAACGCGGCTTCGAGCGCGCATTTGATCATGTCGATGATCTGGGAAGGGTTCTGCAGGATCTCCGCGAGCTTGCCGAGGATCTGGTCGGCGGTGCCGAATACGTTTCCGGCGAGGCTCGCCAGGAAGCAGCGCACGTCCTCGACCAGGTCGCACAGCCGCACGCCCATGTTGTTGAGGAAGCCCATGATCTTCTCGGGCAGCTCGAAGATGCCGAGGATGCCCTTGATCGGGGCGATGACGGCGTCCCACACGCCGAGCGCAAGCCCCTTCAGGTAGCCGAGCGTGAACTCCAGGCTGCCCCCCGCGACGATGTTGGCCATCTTGTTGGCGACCTTGACCTTGCGCTCGATCTTGTAGCTCTGCACCTTCTCGAGGAAGCCGAGCAGCCCGGCCCTGACGAACGGCCACAGGATGCCGAGCAGGGGCGAGTCGGGCAGGGCGCGCACGACGCGCAGCAGGACGCCGATGATGAAGTCGATGATCGGTCCCTTCAGGCATTCCGGGATGAGCTTCCAGATGCTGCCGGCGAGGAAACCGACGATGCCGAATGGATTGAGCGCGATGCCGATCAGTTTCTTGAGCGCCTCCAGGATCGGCTGCAGGAAGCGGATCAGCCGCTGCATCAGCGAGCGGAAGTGGCGCGAGACGTAGCGCAGGCCGCCGCGCGCCCAGGTCACGATGCGATGGAACTGCGAGTAGGCGAATCGGATCAGCGCGCGCAGGGGCGTGAGGATGCCCGCGGCCGCCTCGGCGGCGCGCGCGAGGGCGCCCGCGACCCGGTCGAGCAGGCCGAGCAGCCAGTCGGCGCCGCGCAGCAGCGCCTGCGCCACCGCTTCGGCGGCGTGCATCACCGCGGGAATGACGGTGTTCGCGAGGAACGCCCGCGCGCGCGGGATCAGGTTGAGGTCGCTCCACTTGCGCGCGAGCCAGTCGTACGCCTGCTTGAGCTTCGGCCAAAGCAGCATCACGCCGACCAGCTGCCCGCCCGGAACGATCATCAGCAGCACGCCGCCCACCGTACGCAGCGGGCCGATCACCGGGCGGATCACGCCGGAGATGCTCTCGCCGATCGCCTTGGCCTTGTCGCGGATCCAGTTCCACAGGCCGCCGCCCTCGCTCGTGCCGTCCTCGGCGCCGATGCCGAGCCAGCCCTTCACCTTGGTCCAGGCGCGCCCGAGCGCGCTGCGCACGCGAGCGATGAGCCGGCCCGCGTCGCGCACGAAGCCCTTCAGGCTGTTCCAGATGGTGCCGCCGATCTTGCGCAGCATCTCCATGACCGGCGCGCCGATCGCGTCCCAGATGCCGTGGAAGAAGCCCTCGACCTTGTGGGCGATGGACTTGACGCGGTCGATCACCGGCTTGAGCGCGCTGGAGAAGAACGCGCCGACGCGGCGCGCGGCGGCCAGGATCCCGGAGCAATCGTTGTTGGCGAGCTGGGCGGCGATGGTGCTGATCCAGGACATCGCCTGGGTGACCCGCTTGCCGATGGCGCCGAAATCGATGACTTTCCGCAGCGGGGCGAGCAGGCCGTCGAACAGCGAGCGCAGCCCGCGCCGGATCAGCTTGCGGATGAAGCCGCCGATGCCGTCGCCCTGGAACAGCGGCAGGAAATCGGGCGCGACCCTGCGCACGATCGCGAGCAGCGCGTCGCGGCCGAGCTCGAGCAGATGCTCGCCGGCGCTGCGCACCGCGCCCCCGACCGCGCGGATGCCCGAAGCGACGGCGCCGCCGACGCGGCGTGCCGCACCCCAGATGTCGAAGCGCTGTACCGCGGCTGCGGGCCCGGGCGCGGCGCTTGCAGGCGCGGGCGAAGCGGTGCGCGGGACCGGCGACTGCGCCGCGCCGAGCGGCCGCGAGGCGGCGAAGCGCAGCGGCGGCGCCGCGCCCTGCTGCACGCTGTGCGCGAGCTCGTGCGAGAGCAGCCGCACATCGGCGGCGTCCTGCGGCGAGGCGAGGAAGATGTGCCGCCCGCGCGTGAACGCCGCGGCCTCGAGCGCGCCTGCGGCGCGGCCCGCGTCGGATCCCTTGTGCACGCGCACCTGCGACAGGTCGCGGCCGAATCGTTGCTCCAGGCGGGCGCGCAGCGCCGGCTCGAGCGGCTCGCCTCCGCTTGGCGCGCGCGTCATCTGCTCGGCGAAGTCCTCCGCGGCGGCGCTCTCGTCCGGCTGTGGCAGCTGCTCCTGCTCGTCGCGGGACGGCGCGCGCCCGTCGCAGGCCAGATCGTAGGCCGGACGCGCGGCGTAGCGCGGCCCGAGACGCCCGGCCTGCGCCGCGACCGCTTCTGCTGCGTCGCGCGCGGCGGCGGGGGCCGCGCGCTTGGCAGCGGTCTTGCGCTTTCGCTGGAAGGACGGCTCGGGCACCGGCCTACACCCGCGTGAAGGCGGCCAGGAACGATTCGACGCCGCCTTCCGGATCGGGCAGCGCGCCGCGCGCGTCGAGCGGGCACAGGCCGCCCGCCTTGCGGTACTCGCTGCGCACGCCTTCCTCGAGGTGGCCGTCTTCCACCGGGCGGTGCTCCTCGAGGGCGAGCAGCGTGCCGTGCAGAACGGCGTTGCGCAGCTGGCTGCCGGTGAGCGCGCAGCGCAGCGCCACGCGCTCCAGGAAGAGCTCGGCGACGCGATGGCCGGTCGGCAGGTGCAGCCGCAGGATCTGCAGCCGCTCTTCCGGCTGCGGCGCGAAGAAGGGCACGACCACGTCCATGCGCCGCTGGAACGCCTGGTCGATGTTGTCGCCCAGGTTGGTCGTCACGAGCACGATGCCCTGGTAGTGCTCGAGCCGCTGCAGCAGGTAGTTGGTTTCGAGGTTGGCGTAGCGGTCGTTGGCGGATTTGACGTCGGTGCGCTGGCCGAGCAGCGCGTCGCCTTCGTCGAGCAGCAGCACGACGTCGAGCGCCTCGGCGCGGCTGAGCACCTGGTGAAGGTTCTTCTCGGTCTCGCCGATGTACTTGTTCACCACCGCGGCCAGGTCGACCCGGTACAGGTCCATTCCGAGCACCGCGGCGAGGATGCGCGCGGCGAGCGTCTTGCCGGTGCCGCTCGCGCCGGTGAACAGGGCGCGCACGCCGCGCTGGGCGTTGACGCCGAATGCGGGGCCGAGATGCGCGAGCAGCCGCTCGCGGAAGCGGCAGCGGCGCTCGAGCTCGGACAGCTTGGCGCGCGTTCCCGGGACGGCGACCAGGTCGTCCCATTCGCCCCTGGCCGGCATCGGGCTCGCCAGCGTGTCGAGCATCTGGCGATTGAGCGTCCGGCTCGCCTCGCGCACGTCCGCGAGCGCGATGCGCTGCCGCCCCTCGAGCGCCGCCTGCGCGAGCGCGGCGCGCGCGAGCTTGCGGATGAAGCCGCCGCCGAGGTGGAAGCCGTCGACGACGGCGTCGAGCTGCTCGAGGCGGCCCTCGCCGGCGGCTTCGCGCCAGTGTCGCGCGCGCAGCTCGGCGTCCGGCGACGGCAGCGTCAGTCCGAGCGACGCTTCCGTCGCTTCGCTGCCGAGGCCGCCCTCCGCGCCGAGAATCACCGCGAGCGGTCCGGCATAACCGGTCAGCGGCGGCAGCTCGCCCGTTTCGCCCGGCCCCAGGTCGTAGCGCACGCACGGCAGGACGTGGCAGAGGGCGGCGAACGGCCCGAGCAGCTGCCTGCCGTCGCCTTCGGCCAGGCGCTCGGCCTCGACTTCCGCGAGCCCGCGTCCGAGGGCGCGCGCAACCGCGCCGGCAACGCGCAGCGCGTCGGCGCCCGGCGCGCCGCGCAGCACCAGCACTCGCGCGCGGCCGTCGGCGAGCAGCGCCGGAATCTTCGCCAGCTTGGCGAGGAGCTCGGCCGGCAGCAGCAGCTCGTCGACCGCGGGAAAGCTCTCGGCCTCGTGCAGCCGGCACCAGGGCGCCGGCCGCTCCTCCACCTGGCCGCGCACCGCGTCCCACAGCAGCGGCGGCACGCGCAGCAGCCATTCGGAGCGCGGTGCGGGCCTGTTCTGCACTTCGACCAGCCCCGCGGCGAGCAGCGGGCGGCAGACTGTCCATGGGTCGCTCTCGCCGACCAGCGCCGAGTCCATCATCATCTGGCCGGCCAGCTCCAGCGTCGGCCGCCGATGCGCGAGCGGCTCCTGCAGCTCGGCGAGCAGGGTGCCGAAGCGCGAGTCCTCCTCCACCAGGCCGATCGCCATGAACGCCAGGCGGCTGGCGAACGGCAGGGCCGCCTGGTCGGCCAGCGCGCGCAGCGGCAGATGCCCCGCGCAGCCGCGCTCCCAGGCTTCGATCTGCTCGCGCCACCAACCCGTGGCGCGCTCCCAGGTGATGTCCTCGGGCATGTGGCGGCGCATCTCGTCGAAGTATTCGCCGAGGAAGGGATAGCGCTCGAAGACCTGCTCGAGGGCGGCGCCGGACAGCTCCGCGAACCTGCGGGTCTGGTGCAGCAGCCGGTAGATTGCGGCGTAGAGGTTGATCACGAAGTGGCCGCCCGGGGTGCGCGGCACGTGATCGAAGGGGCCCGCTGCGGGGGATGTCATGGCGGCTTCGTCCTCACTCGAAATGGACCAGCACTACGCGTGACAGGCGCCTGACCCAGCCGGGGCTGCGGTCGAGCCCGGACAGGCGCAGCGGCGCCCGGGCCGCCTCGAGGCTCGCAACGATGTCGATGTGCGTGTCGGTGACGTAGAGCCGCGCCGGCAGGCGCGCCAGCTCGTTGAGTGCATCCAGGTCCTGCGGGCGCGCGAGGCC
>Ga0055483_10000198_pt1 | contig 13379 bp, 5 predicted proteins | sample RushMan_CattailN_5_FD_57938 | JGI IMG/M metagenome (GOLD analysis project Ga0055483, IMG submission 57938) | Wetland microbial communities from San Francisco Bay, California, USA, that impact long-term carbon sequestration - RushMan_CattailNLB_D2 | ecosystem: Environmental > Aquatic > Marine >... | reverse complement strand
GCCAGACCGGCGAGGTGCTGCTCGAAGCCAACAAGCCGCTGACTGCGGAAATCTGGACGGCGATCGCCGAAGCGGGCATCACCGAAGTGGACGTCTGCTTCCCGGACCGCGACGAAGTGGGCAGCATCATCACCCGCACGCTCGAAAAGGATTCCATCCATTCGTCCAAGGAAGCGCTGATCGAAATCTACCGCAAGCTGCGCCCCGGCGATCCGCCGACGCTGGAAACCGCCACGGCGCTCTTCAACGGCATGTTCTTCGACCCGCGCAAGTACGATTTCAGCAAGGTCGGCCGGCTGAAGTTCAACATCAAGCTGGGCATCGAGACGCCGCTCGACAAGCGCACGCTCGACCCGGGCGATTTCGTCTCCGCCATCAAGTACCTGCTGAAGCTGCGCCGCAATATCGGCACGGTGGACGATATCGACCATCTCGGCAATCGCCGCGTCCGCGCGGTGGGTGAGTTGCTCGAAAACCAGTTCCGCATCGGACTGGTCCGCATGGAGCGCGCCATCAAGGAAAAGATGTCCGTGTACCAGGAAATGTCCACGGCCATGCCGCACGACCTGGTGAACGCCAAGCCCGTGATGGCCGCGATCCGCGAGTTTTTCGGAAGCTCGCAACTTTCGCAGTTCATGGACCAGACCAATCCGCTGAGCGAAATCACGCACAAACGGCGGCTTTCGGCTCTCGGTCCGGGCGGACTTTCGCGCGAGCGCGCCGGATTCGAAGTGCGCGACGTGCACCCCACGCACTACGGCCGCATCTGCCCGATTGAGACGCCGGAAGGCCCGAACATCGGCTTGATCAGCTCGCTTTCCTGCTACGCGCGCATCAACGAGTTCGGCTTCATCGAGTCGCCCTACCGCAAGGTGAAGGGTGGGCGCGTGATCGACTACGTGCAGATCGTCAACGCCGGCGACAGCGAATTCAAGGCCGGCGAGATCGTGGAGCGCGAAAAGGTCGAGGAAACCAACGACGAGCTGAAGCGCCGCCGCGTGGTCGTCGAGCCGTACTGCTTCTACCTCTCCGCGTGGGAGGAAGACCGCTACGTGGTCGCGCAGGCCAACGCACCTCTCGACGAGAAGCTGCGCATCACCACCGACCTGGTGAACTGCCGCCAGGCCGGCAACTTCGTGCTGAAGAGCCGCGACGAAGTCGATTACATCGACGTGTCGCCGAAGCAGCTCGTCTCCGTGGCCGCCAGCCTGATTCCGTTCCTGGAAAACGACGACGCGAACCGCGCATTGATGGGCTCGAACATGCAACGCCAGGCCGTGCCGCTCATCAAGGGCGAAGCGCCGCTGGTCGGCACCGGCATGGAGCGCGTCACGGCGCGCGATTCCGGCGCGGTGATCGTCTGCAAGCGAGACGGCATCGTCGATCAGGTGGATTCGGAGCGCGTGATCGTGCGCGTCGAATCCGATCAGTCGGGCGTGCTGAGCCGCGAAGTCGGGTCGGACATTTACCTGCTGACCAAGTTCAAGCGCTCGAACCAGAATACCTGCGTCAGCCAAAAGCCGCTGGTCCGCGCGGGCGACCGCGTGAAGCAGGGCCAGGTGCTGGCCGACGGCCCTTGCACCGACCGCGGCGAATTGGCGCTCGGGCGCAACGTGCTGGTCGCGTTCCTCCCGTGGCGCGGTTACAACTTTGAAGACGCCATCCTCGTCAGCGAAAAGCTGGTGAAGGAGGACTACTACACCTCCATCCACATCGAGGAGTACGAAATCGAGGCGCGCGACACCAAGCTGGGTCCCGAGGAAATCACTCGTGACATTCCCAACATCAACGAGAGCTTCCTGCGCAACCTGGACGAAAGCGGCGTGATCCGCATTGGCGCCACCGTCAAGGCCGGCGATATCCTCGTCGGCAAAGTGACGCCGAAGGGCGAGACCACGCTGACGCCGGAAGAAAAGCTGCTGCGTGCGATCTTCGGCGAAAAGGCGGGAGACGTTCGCGACGCGTCCCTCTATTGCCCACCGGGCATCGAGGGCACCATCGTTGACGTGAAAATCTTCTGCCGCAAGGGTGCGGAAAAGGACGAGCGCCACAAGGCCATCGAAGGAGCGCACGTGGCCAAGCTCGAAAAGAACCTGGCCGACGAGATCCGCATTCTCACCGACGAGCGCCTGAAGCGCCTGAGCGATTTGCTGGGCGGGCAGAACCTGGTGGCCGACTTGCACGACGAGCGCACCAACAAGCGCCTGCTCAATAAAGGCACGGAGCTCACGCGCGAAATCCTGGAAAAAATCTCCACGCGCAACCTGAAGCGCCTGCGCCTGAGCGACAAGGATCCGCTGCTCATCGAAAAGATCGATGAAATCGAGGAGATGACCTCGCGGCAGATCGACGTGCTGCGCAAGATCACCGACGAGCGCATCGCCAAGCTCAAGAAGGGCGACGAGTTGCCGCCGGGCGTGATCAAGCTGGTCAAGGTCTATATCGCCATGAAGCGCAAGCTTTCCGTGGGCGACAAAATGGCCGGTCGCCACGGCAACAAGGGCGTGATCGCGCGGATCGTTCCGATCGAAGACATGCCCTACATGCCGGACGGCACGCCGATGGAGATCGTTCTGAATCCGCTCGGCGTTCCTTCGCGTATGAACGTCGGCCAAATTCTGGAAACGCACCTCGGCTGGGCGTCCAAGGCGCTCGGCGAGCGCGTATCCGCTCTGCTGGATTTGGAGGCTCGCGCCGACGCGGTGCGCAAGTGGTTCAAGGATGCGTTTGGCCCGACGTCGGTTTGGAAGATGCTCTCGCAGCTGGACGACGAAACCTTGCTCGACGTGGCGCACGGATTCCGCGAGGGCGTGCCGTTCGCAACGCCGGTTTTCGACGGCGCCCGCGAAGGCGACATCCGGCACTTGCTCGAATACACGGAATTGCCCGAGAACGGCAAGATCGCCCTGTACGACGGCATGACCGGCGACGAGTTCGCTCAGACCGTTACCGTCGGCTACATCTACATGCTCAAACTGTCGCACTTGGTTGACGACAAAATCCACGCCCGCTCGATCGGCCCGTATTCGCTGATCACGCAGCAGCCGCTCGGCGGCAAGGCCCAGTTCGGCGGCCAGCGCTTCGGAGAAATGGAAGTCTGGGCCCTCGAAGCGTATGGCGCCGCGCACATTTTGCAGGAGCTGCTCACCGCCAAGTCGGACGACGTCTATGGCCGCGCCAAGATCTACGAGGCCATCGTCAAGGGCGAGCCGGGGATCGAGCCCGGCGTGCCCGAGTCGTTCAACGTTCTGGTGCGCGAGCTGCAGTCGCTGTGCCTGGATGTCGAGCTCATGAAGCGTCAGAAGCCGCAGGTGGAAAAAGCCGAGGCGGCCGATTAGCGCGCGGCGCGGAAGTTTCGCGCCGCGGCGTCCCACAAGTTTTGCGTTTTATGCCCCGGCGTAGCCGGGGAGGAGGCAGCCCTTGTACCGTTCGAGCCCTTATGACCGTGCCAGCCAGATCGCGGATTTCGATTCCATTCGCATCAGCCTGGCCAGCCCTGAAAAGATTCGGTCGTGGTCGCATGGCGAAGTGACCAAGCCGGAAACGATCAACTACCGCACCTTCAAGCCGGAGCGCGACGGCCTGTTCTGCGCCAAGATTTTCGGCCCCGTTACCGACTGGGAATGCCTGTGCGGAAAATACAAGCGCATGAAGCACCGCGGCGTGATCTGCGATAAGTGCGGCGTGGAAGTCACGCTCAGCAAAGTGCGCCGCGAGCGCCTGGGCCATATCGAACTGGCCTCGCCCTGTTCCCACGTCTGGTTCTTCAAGGGCCTGCCCAGCCGCATCGGCTACCTGCTCGACATCACCATGCGCGATCTCGAGCACATCCTCTATTTCGAGACGTTCGTCTGCATCGATCCCGGCGAGGTTCCTTCGCTGCGCGAAAAGGAAATTCTGCACGAGGAAAAATTCCGCGAGCTGCAGCGCGATTATCCCGGCAAGTTCCAGGCCGGCATGGGCGCCGAAGCCATCAAGGAGCTTCTCCGCCGCGTTGACGTGGATAAGCTCTGCGAGGAGCTGCGCGAAAAGATGAAGGTCGACCCCAGCCTGCAGAAGCGAATCAAGTTCGCCAAGCGCCTGAAGGTGCTGGAAGCGTTCCGCAAGAGCGGCAACAAGCCCGAATGGATGATTTTGGACGTGGTCCCGGTGCTTCCGCCGGAATTGCGCCCGCTGGTGCCTCTCGATGGCGGCCGCTTCGCCACGTCCGACTTGAACGACCTGTACCGCCGCGTCATCAACCGCAACAACCGCTTGAAGAAGCTGATGGAGCTGCACGCTCCGGACGTGATCGTGCGCAACGAAAAGCGCATGCTGCAGGAAGCCGTTGACGCGCTCTTCGACAACGGCCGCCGCGGACGCGTCCTGCGCGGCACCAACAACCGCCCTCTCAAGTCGCTTTCCGATACGCTCAAGGGCAAGCAGGGCCGCTTCCGCCAGAACCTGCTCGGCAAGCGCGTGGACTATTCCGGCCGTTCGGTGATCGTCGTCGGCCCGGAGCTGAAGCTGCACCAGTGCGGCCTGCCGAAGAAGATGGCTCTCGAACTCTTCAAGCCCTTCATCTATCACCGCCTCGAAGCCGCCGGCCATTGCACCACCATCAAGCAGGCCAAGGAATTGGTGGAAGCGCAGGAATCGATCGTGTGGGACATTCTCGAGGACGTGATCCGCGAGCATCCGGTCCTGCTCAATCGCGCTCCCACGCTGCACCGCCTCGGCATTCAGGCCTTCGAGCCGACGCTCGTTGAAGGCAAGGCCATCCGCATTCACCCGCTCGTCTGCACCGCGTTCAACGCGGACTTCGACGGCGACCAGATGGCCGTGCACATTCCGCTTTCGCCCGAAGCGCAGGTGGAAGCGTCGGTGCTGATGCTCAGCTCGCACAACATTCTTTCGCCCGCGAACGGTGGCCCGCTGGCCGTCCCGTCGCAGGACATGGTCCTGGGCATCTATTACATGACCAAGTCCAAGCCGAAAGCCAAGGGCGAAGGCCGCGCCTTCGGTTCCACCGAGGAAGTGCTGATGTCGCTCGACGCGGGCGAGGTGGAGCTGCTCACGCCGATCCGCCTCCGCTACACGGGCGAGGTGATCGACCTGACCAACGCCTTTGACGATCAGGACGTTTCGCACACCGAGCCGGTGCATCTGAACAAACAGTTCCTGCACACCACCGTCGGCCGCGTGATCTTCAACGATCACCTCCTGTCCGAGATGCCCTTCATCAACGGCCTGCTCAAGAAGAAGGGCGCGCAGTCCGTGGTGCAGTATTGCTACCTGCGCTACGGCCTGGAAAAGACGGTGCAGGTGCTCGACCGGCTGAAGGAACTCGGCTTCCTCTACGCGACGAAAGCCGGCGTTTCGATCGGCATCATCGACATGGTTATCCCGAGCGTGAAGCCCAAGCTCGTGGACGCCGCCGAGCACGAAGTCGTGAAAGTTCAGCAGCAATATCTCGACGGCGCCATCACCAACGGCGAGCGCTACAACAAAGTCATCGCCATCTGGAGCGATGTCACCGAAAAAGTGGCCGATGAGATGTTCAAGGCCCTCGAGGAGCAGGATAAGCAGGGCATCATCAACCCGATCTACGTGATGGCCGATTCCGGCGCCCGAGGTTCGAAGCAGCAGATTCGGCAGCTTTCCGGAATGCGCGGTTTGATGGCCAAGCCGTCCGGCGAGGTTATCGAGACGCCGATCACTTCCAACTTCCGCGAAGGTCTCACCGTGCTCCAATACTTCATCTCCACGCACGGCGCACGCAAGGGCTTGGCCGATACGGCGCTCAAGACCGCCGATTCCGGCTACCTGACGCGCCGCCTGGTGGACGTGGCCCAGGACGTGATCATCAACGAGTTCGACTGCGGCACGGCCGATGGAATTTTCGTCGAGCCGATCTTGGAAGCAGGCGTCGAAGTCGAGCCGCTGCGCGACCGCGTCGTTGGCCGTGTGTCTCTCGAAAAGATCAAGGACTACGAGGGCAACGTCATCGTCGAGATCAACCAGGAGATCACGGAAGAGCTCGCCAACGCCATGCAGGCAGCCGGCATCGAGCGGGTCAAGATTCGCTCCGTGCTCACCTGCGAATCCCGGCGCGGCGTGTGCGCGCGCTGCTACGGCCGCAACCTGGCCAGCGGCCGCTTCGTGGAAATGGGCGAAGCCGTCGGCGTGATCGCCGCTCAATCGATCGGCGAACCCGGCACGCAGCTCACCATGCGCACGTTCCACATCGGCGGCACGGCCACCCGCGTCACCGAACAGTCCAAGGTCGAGGCCCGCAACAACGGCTTCGTGAAGTTCATCGACCTGAACGTGGTCGAAGGCCGCGGCAAGACGGTCGTGGCCATGAACCGCTCCGGCTTGATCGCCGTGGTGGACGAGAAGAGCCGCGAAAAAGAGCGGCACCACGTCGTCTATGGCGCGCGGTTCAAGGTCGAGGACGGGCAGCCGGTTACCGTCGGGCAGACCATGGTCGAGTGGGATCCGTACACCTTCTCGATCCTCACCGAATCGGCCGGCACCGTCGAGTTCAAGGATCTGCAGCCCGGCATCACCATCGAAGAGCAGGTGGACGAGGTCACCGGCCTTTCGCAGCTGGTGGTCACGCTGCCGCTCGGCGACGAAAAGCACCAGCCCACGATCCTGGTTCGCGATTCGCAGGGACGCGCCCGCAAGAAGTACCTCATGCCGTCGCGTGCTCACTTGATGGTCGTCGATGGCGACGAGGTCCAGCCGGGCGACGTGCTCGCGAAGATTCCTCGCGAGACCACCAAGACCAAGGACATCACCGGCGGTCTCCCGCGCGTCGTGGAACTGTTCGAAACGCGCAAGCCGCGTGATCCCGCGGTCATCAGCGAGATCGACGGCGTGGTCAAGTACGGCGAAATCGTCAAGGGCCAGCGCAAAATCTACGTTGAGAGCGAAGAGGGGCGCGCAGTCGGCCAGACGATCAAGGAGTACTCGATTCCGCGCGGCGTTCACATCAATGTGCAGGAAGGCGAACACGTCCGGGCTGGCGAGCCGCTGATCGATGGGCCGCTCAACCCGCACGACATCCTCGCCGTCCTCGGCGAAAAGTACACCCAGGCGTACCTCGTGAACTCGATTCAGGAGGTCTACCGCCTGCAGGGCGTCAACATCAACGACAAGCACATCGAGACCATCGTCCGCCAGATGATGCGCTGGGTGAAAGTCGAAGACGTTGGCGACACCACGTTCCTGCTGGATGAACAGGTCGATAAGTTCCGTTTCCGCGAGGAAAACGACCGCGTGATCCGCGAAGGCGGCCGCCCGGCCACGGGCCGTCCGCTGCTCCTCGGAATCACCAAAGCGTCGCTTTCCACCGACTCGTTCATCTCCGCGGCCAGCTTTCAGGAGACCACCCGCGTCCTCACCGAAGCGGCGATTTCCGGAAAGGTGGATTATCTGCGCGGCCTCAAGGAAAACGTCATCATGGGCCGCCTGATTCCCGCGGGCACTGGACTCGAGCGCTACCGCAATGTCCGGCTCCTCACCGAAATCCCCAAGGAGGAGCCGCAGCCGATCGAGCCGGAACTTACGCCGGAAGAAGCCGCGGCGCTGGACTTCCTGCGCAAGGATGCGGACGCGATCGCCGAAAGCTAACCATCCGCGCCGTTTGCGTCCCGGTGCCTTGTACCGGGGCGATCAGGATGGTGATCCCGAGGGAGCATCGCGACCGAGGGATCTCTGCTTAGCTTAGGTTGGATTCGGCGGGCCCTGAGGTTTCAGGGCCCGCCTTTTTTTTTGCGCGCTGATCTGGCTCGTCGCGGCGCACCGGGCCATGGAGCAAGCGTCCGGCTGACGAAAGTTTGAGCGAATCCTCGGCAAATCCGCCTCCGGCTCGTGTTGAACAGATTGGCAAGAGCCGCGGCTTTATTTTCCCCGCTCCCGAATTCAGCCTGTAAAATTGGAAATAGCGTATCTGGCGGCTCTTTTGCGGGGAGCGGCCAGAACAAGCGATGCCGAAGAACACCCAGCGCGATAGCACCGGCGCCTCGCCCGAAAGCTCGATCGAGCGTTTGACGGATCTGATTTCCCGTTCGCAGCGTGGCTATCGCGAACTGATCGACCATGTGGATCAGGCTCTCTTCACCCTGTCGCTGCAGGGTGAGATTCGCGTCGCCAATTTGCCTCTTTCCCAAATCCTCGGTGCGTCTTTCCAGGACCTGATCGGGCATAAGCTGAACGAATTTGTGGAGTCGCCCAGCGCCGCCGAGATGGAACGCGCGTTGCCCGAACTGATCCGCGCGGGGAATTGGTCCGGAACCATTCCAGTCCGGCTTAAGCGCGATAGGGAGCTGCGATACTTTCGGTGCTGGCTGCAGGCCGTCCAGGAAGAGGGCCAGTCGCCGGCCGTGATCGGCTGGGCGCGCGACGTGACCGCGCAGCACGAGTCCGAGACTCGCTTTTCCGAACTGTTTGAATCTCTGAGCGAGGGAATTGTCTTTACGACGCCGGGGGGCCTCATCCTCGACGCCAATCCCGCGCTTGTCCGCATGCTGGGCTACCAGACGAAACAGGAATTGCTTCAGCGCAATATCGCGGAAATTTACGATGACCCCATGGCCCGGCAGAGGATTATCGATACTCTGGAGCAAAAAGGCTCGACCCAGAACAACGAACTCGTCTTGCGCGGTAAGGACGGCAGGAAGGTCCACTGTCTGACCTCCGGCTTTGCGTTCCGCGACGCATCCGGACGCATGGTTCGCCTGCAAGGAACCTTGGTCGACGTGACGCAACGAATTGAGATTGAAAAGCAATTGCATCGGGAGCAGCAATTTGTCCGCCGCCTAATCGAATACTTTCCGGACATGATTGCGGTGGTGGATCGTGAAGGCCGATTCACCTATTTGAGTGAACGGACGCGGGACGTCCTGGGTGTGGCTCCTCAGGAGTACCTCGGTCGAATCATAGGCGGGGCAACACACCCGGAAGACCGGCAATATCTCACGAAGTTGGTGCAGGATGTTCTTGAGGGGAGAAGCGAATATTCGCAGATCGAGAGCCGCGTTCGGCATGCGGACGGTTCCTGGCGGACGCTTCGCACTGCGGCTCGCCCCATGTTGGACGAAGACGGGCGCATCATCGGCCTCGTTGCCTCCATACGGGATGTGACGGAATTGAGTCTTGCCGAGCAAAAGACCACACAAGGGGAGAGGCTCGCCGCCATGGGCCAAATGCTGGCGGGCGCGGCCCACGAGCTGAATAACCCGCTAACCGCTATTTTGGGCGTCAGCGATTTGCTGCGCGAACGCGCCACGGACGATGCCACTCGGCGCCAGGTTGACCTCGTCCTCCAGCAGGCCCGCCGCGCCGCAGCCATCATCCAAAATCTGCTCGCCTTCTCGCGCCCGGCCGTGCATGGCCGCGAAAAGCTCCGCTTGGACGAAGTCTTGCGCGACGTTCTTCGCGAGCAAAGTGCCGCTTTGAAAAAGAAAAACATCACCGTCAAATTTGATCCGCCTGCTGAAGTCCCGCTCGTCGAGGGAGACCGCAGGCTACTTTCGCAGGTTTTCTCGAATCTCGTTATCAACGCGGAGCAATCCATAGGATCGGTGCGCGACCACGGCGCCATCGAAATTTCGCTTCGTCATCTAAACGAGAGTGTGTGCGTCACCGTGTCCGACGACGGTCCCGGCATTGCCTCCGAGAACATCTCGAAGATTTTCGATCCCTTCTTCACCACGAAAAGGCCCGGCGGAGGAACCGGCTTGGGGCTGACCATTTGCCTCGCCGTGGCAAAGGACCATGGCGGCACGATTGAGGTGACTTCGACGCCCAGCGCGGGAGCCACTTTCCATGTGTTCTTGCCAGTAGCTGCCGGGGAGACCGGACGTTCGCCGCAACAGCCTCGGCCGGTTGCGAAATCCGCCCCATCCGCGCCGGAAGTGCTGGCCGGGCGCACCGTTTTGGTGGTGGACGACGAAGAAAGCATCCGCGAGATCATCCAGGAGGGGCTTTCCTTGCGCCGGATGAAAGTTCACGCGGTCGAAAGCTGCGAACGAGCCTTGGCGTATCTGGAAGCAAATACCTGCGACGTGGTCATCTGCGATTTCAATTTGCCCGGCATGAGCGGAGAAGAATTTCTGGAGCGCTTGAGCACGGGTCGGAGTACCGCACAGCTTCCGCAGTTCGTGTTCATTACCGGCGAACTGGTGGATGAGGAACTTTCCGGCCGGCTGCGGCAAAAAGGCGCCAAGGCGCTGCAGAAGCCTTTTCAGATGGCCGCGCTGGCGAATTTGCTGGCTGGTTTGTTCCAGCCCCAACCTTCCAACGCTTCGTAAATTTGGCGGGTGTAGCGCCCTTGGCGGAAGGTCAATTGACGCCGAAATCCCAGACGTACAGGCTCATGCCCTCATTGGGAAGCATTTCCGCGATCACGTACTCACCTCGCGGAAGCTTCTGTGCCAGGGTGAAGCGGTAAACGCCCTTAGCGATCACCCACCGCTGCATCGGTAGCGAGTCGCTGTTCGCATGCTGGTCGCCCATCAGCGTGTCCAGGTTCATGATGTGCCGGTCGCCGCGGTGAATCTGCGCGCGGATCAATCGCACGTCCGGCTCGCGGGCATCTCCCGTGCGCAGATAGAACTCGGGTTGGTGGGTGGTCAGGCGGAATTTCGCGTGCGCTCCCGGAATCTCGATGATGTCGCGCGAAGGAACGATGGGAACCGGCACGAGCACTTTTTCCAGGAACCGCGTTTTTGACACGTGCGAACTGGTTTTCGCTTGCGGCAGTTGCAGGACGGATTTGCCGTCGAAAACGAACAGACCCCCGCCGGGCGGCAGGAATATTCCCGGCGCAACTTCCAGGCTCGCGTCGACGTCGAGCGCCGGCACGGCGCGGCGTTCCGCCTCTTGCTTTTCCGCCTTCGCAAGCAGCGACGCCTGGCTCTTTTGTTCCTCCGCTTCGGCTTTTTGGGTCGCCTCCCAATCCACGATCGCCGTGGGGATCACCTCCCACTGCGACCGGTCGATGCTGTAATACCGGACGCGGTCGCCCTGAATGTCCCACTCGCGGACCAGTTCGTGGCTGCCGTCCTTCAGCATGAGTTTCGTTCCGCGGGGAAGCGGCGAGACGTATTTGCCCGAATGTGGAGGGTTGCCGGCAGACGCAGGCCGGGCGGGTTTGCCGGCAGTTTGCCCCTGAGCGAGTTTGGGCAGGGAAAGCGCCAGGACCAGCAGCACGGCCGCAGCGATCAGCGCCGGTATTTGCGTTGGGCGACGACTTCGGCTGGCCATGGCTGCTCCGCCTCAGCTTTTAGGATGCGCACTTGAGCGACTTGGTACGGATGGGAAAAGGTTAACGCTGTGAATCGAATGCGGCAAGTTTTTCGGCGGCGTGGAAGGGACTGCCGGGACTCCGGCCGAAGCCGCTGCGGAGCGCGGTGGGAGGGCCGTTCTAGTGCTGGCAGCGCGGCTGGAGGCGGTTCATGATCATCAGATCGGCGTGCGTGAAGAGCCACGCCTCCGGATCCACCGCTTCCGCCACACGCGCGAGCGTGCCGAGGTGCTTGTTGCGAGCCAGGCCGCGCACGTGCTCGCGGCAAATGCCCGTCAAGCTGGAAACCTCTTCCTCGGTGAAGAACTTCTGGCTGGTTTTGATTCGGACCATTTCTGGCCTCTCAGTGTAGCTTCAATTCCATGCAGGCTACGCGTTGCGGCGGTTGCCTGCAATAGCAGTTCCGTACCATGGCGGCCAAACGAAGCGCACGCGTTCGCTCGTAACCTGCTTAAAGTCAGCCACTTACTTGATTCACGAAACTCTGGCGGTTCGGGCCAGGCGTCAGGCGCTTGCGCCTAAATGGAACACTCTGTTTCTATCGGTGGAAGTTTTCTACAGTTTAACGGAGTGGTTGCCGGAGGTGATTTTCGCTTTCAATTCGCGGCGCCGCGCTCTCTCTCAAAAGCGCGCGCGATTTGCAGCACGCGCGATTCGCCGAAGTGCGGTCCGAAAATTTGCATGCCGACCGGCAGGCCGGCCTTCGTGGCGCCGCAGGGGACGGAAATTCCGGGCACGCCGGCGAGCGACCCGGTGACGGTGTAGATATCGGCGAGGTACATCTGCAGAGGATCGGCCGTTTTTTCGCCCAGGCGGAAAGCGGGCGTGGGCGCGGTGGGCGTGACGATCGCGTCGACTTTTTGAAACGCGTCTGAAAAATCGCGGGCGATCAGCGTGCGGACCTTCTGGGCGCGCAGATAATACGCGTCGTAGTAGCCGGCGGAAAGAGCGTAGGTGCCGAGCATGATGCGCCGCTTCACTTCGGGGCCAAAGCCGCGGTCGCGGGTCTGGCGGTACATTTCGGTGAGCGTGGCGCCGGGAACGCGCAGGCCGTAACGGACGCCGTCGTAGCGGGCCAAATTCGAGCTGGCTTCGGCCGTGGCGATGACGTAATAGGTGGCGATGGCGTAATCGGTGTGCGGCATTTTCAGCGGAATGCGGCGGCAGCCGAGTTTTTCGAGCAGCGCGATGCTGGATTCGACCTGCTGCTTCACTTCCGGGTCGAGCCCTGCGCCGAAATAGTCTTCCGGAACGCCGATGCGCAGCCCTTTCGCCGGTTGCTCGATTTCGGCCGCGTAATCCGGCACCGGCAAGGCCGCGGACGTGGAATCGCACGCATCGTGGCCGGCGATGACGGAAAGAATCGCGGCGGCATCGGCCACATTCTTTGCAAACGGACCGATTTTATCGAGCGAGGATGCGAACGCGACCAAGCCGTAGCGCGAGACGCGGCCATAGGTCGGCATCATGCCTGGAATTCCGCAGAAAGACCCGGGCTGGCGAATGGAGCCGCCCGTATCCGTGCCGAGCGACGCCAGCGCCAGATCCGCCGCGACGACGGCGGCCGATCCGCCGCTGGACCCTCCGGGAACGCGATCCGGAGCCGCGGGATTGCGCACCGGGCCGTAAGCGGAGTTTTCGTTGGAGCCGCCCATGGCGAATTCGTCGCAGTTGGTCTTGCCGAGGAAGACGGCGCCGGCGGCATCAAGGCGCTCGACGGCGGTAGCGTCGTACGGCGGAACGTAGTGTTCGAGAATTTTGGACGCGCAGGTGGTGCGAATGCCGCGCGTGCTGATGACGTCCTTGATGGCGATGGGAACGCCGGCCAGAGGCGGCAGAGTTTCGCCGCGAGCGACGGCGGCGTCGATGCGATCGGCCTGGGCGTAGGCGCGCTCGGTCGAGAGCGTCAGATAGGCGTTCAATTCAGGGTTGCGGCGGTCGATGCGCGCGTAAAACTCAGCGGCGAGTTCGCGCGCCGAAACTTTCTTGGCTTGGAGCGCGGCGCGCACGCTCGCGACCGTCCACGGAGTCGAGGCGCTCATCGGTCGATCACCTTGGGAACGCGGAAGAAGGGGTTTGCCGA
>Ga0055483_10000197_pt1 | contig 13427 bp, 8 predicted proteins | sample RushMan_CattailN_5_FD_57938 | JGI IMG/M metagenome (GOLD analysis project Ga0055483, IMG submission 57938) | Wetland microbial communities from San Francisco Bay, California, USA, that impact long-term carbon sequestration - RushMan_CattailNLB_D2 | ecosystem: Environmental > Aquatic > Marine >... | reverse complement strand
GATACAGTTGGCTTTCCAGTTGTTCCTGAGGAAGTATGTACCTCCACTATTTCTTTTTGAGGCACTGCAAACATTCCAAAAGGATATGCATCCCTTAAATCATCTTTTGTGGTAAATGGAAGTTTTTCGATGTCTTTAAGTGTTTTGATATCCTCGGGTTTAATACCTAATTCATCGAAACGTTTTCTGTAATAGGGAACATTTTCATACGCTCTCTTTACGGCCATCTGTAGTCTTTCAAGTTGCAATGCTTTTTTATCATCTTTTGCCATGCACTCTGCTTCTTCATTCCAAATCATTTTATCCCCTGATAATTACTTGACTAATATTAGCAGTTTAAACTGAATTTCATTACAATATCTAATCTAATGTAATTTGAAGAAAGTTATAAAACTTGCCATAATGATTGCCTAATTGACTATCATCATCTTAATTTAAAATTAAATTTTTGATAGCAATAACTGAATTATTCTGTTTATTGAACCAGTTTATCCCTTAAATTCTAAATTTTTGTTTAATTTTATTAGCCTTAAACTGAATATTTTTAGATTAATAAATGTTTCATAAGTTAAAACAAGATTTAAATAACTAAGATGGTTTTTATATATCAATAAGATTAATAGCAATTATTAAGGGAACAAATATCCCTGTTTTTCATGTTTAATTTTAATAATTTATTAAAATTAGGGCCAATCACAGTTAATGAATTAAATCAAATGAAAAAATGGAGGTTGTCAAGTGGATTTAGTAGCATTAAGCGTTATAGTACTAATTTATCTCATTATGATAGGATATGTAGGTTATATAGCCTGGAAAAGAACTAAAAGTGCTGATGATTATATGGTTGCAGGAAGAACGACTCACCCCTACATCATGGCTCTTAGTTACGGCGCAACGTTCATCAGTACAGCTGCAATTGTAGGATTTGGTGGCGTAGCTGCCAATTATGGTATGGGAATTTTATGGCTTGTATTTTTAAATATCATTATAGGGATTTTTATAGCATTTGTATTCTTTGGAAAACGTACACGGAAAATGGGACATAATCTAAATGCCCTTACATTTCCGGAGTTTCTTTCCCGCCGTTTTGACAGTAAATTTATTCAATACTTTTCAGGGGCTGTAATATTTATTGGAATGCCATTATACGCTTCAGCGGTTTTAATAGGAATGGCCAGATTCGTGGAAACCACGCTTCAAATTGATTATAACATTGCACTTGTAGTAATGGCCATTATAGTGGCAATTTACGTTGTATTTGGAGGCATAAGGGGTGTAATGTACACTGACGCCCTTCAAGGAACTATAATGTTCATTGTGATGATATTTTTACTTATATCGACCTACTGGATCCTTGGAGGAATTACAGATGCCAATCAGGTGCTTACAAACCTTGTAAATGTTGTTCCACAAAGTGCCACTGCAAATGCAGCTGCCACAGGATTTACTGGCTGGACATCCATGCCATCATTGGGAAGTCCATTCTGGTGGACATTGGTTTCAAGCCTAATTTTAGGTGTAGGTATCGGAGTTCTTTCACAACCGCAACTTGTAGTAAGATTCATGACCGTCAAATCAAACCGTGAGTTAAATAGAGCAGTATTAATTGGAGGAATATTTATATTTGTAACCACATTCACTGCTTATATTGTAGGATCTCTTTCAAATGTTTATTTCTTCCAGCACACCGGGCAAACAGCAGTTCAAGCAGTAGGAGGTAATCTAGACAAAGTTATACCTAATTTCATTGCGGTAGTGATGCCTTTATGGTTTGCATACCTTTTCATGATCACTTTGCTTTCAGCAGCGATGTCAACTCTTTCAGCCCAGTTCCACGTTCAGGGAACAGCCCTTGGGCATGATATATACGAGACATTTACTCAAAAAATGGGATTATCTTCAGTTATGGTGGCCAGAATAGGCATACTCATAGCCGTTGTAATAGCCGTGATTCTCGGATTTATTCTTCCCGGCAGCATAGTAGCAGTAGGAACATCCATCTGGTTCAGTATAACTGCAGCAGCGTTCCTTTCCATGTACACAGCTGCTTTATTCTGGAAAAAAGCTACAAAAGTAGGAGTAATTGCAGGACTCGTATCTGGATCACTTGCCAGCTTATTCTGGTTAGTTTTTGGTTTCAAAAAGTCAGCAGCAGCACTAGGCATCTGTCAGGCACTCACAGGTAAAGCCGTCTTGATCACTGCTGCTCCATGGCCAACTGTAGACCCTATCCTGATTGCCCTACCTTTAGCCGTTATCATGACAATTGTGGTAAGTTTAATAACTAAACCACCTGCTGAAGAACATTTATCCAATTGTTTTAAGGGAATCAACTAAATAGATTTTACTGTATTTGGAATAACTTCTATTCCAAATATTTTTTATAAAGAAAAATCGTGAAATTTTTTCAGATTTATGGCCACAAATTTTTTTAATTTTGCAGGGGTTTTTCAGCTTAAAATTAAATCTTTCAAAATCTTAATAAACAGGACATATTATATTTAGTTACAAAATAAGCTTACTAAATCATGGTTTTAATTATGAAAAAAGAATCCTTTAAAATCAAACAAAGTGAAAGAAGAAGCTGGAATTATATATTCAAAAATCCACGGCCTTTAACCCTCAAAAGTTTTATAACAGGACATGTCATAATACCAAAAATTGGTACTATAAACCCAGATCATCCCCAGGCAGGAATCATAGAGGATGAGCTTTTAGAAGTTCCAGTACTCGCCCACTGGATACATCACGAGAAATTAGGGGATTATCTGGTAGATACGGGCTTAGACCGTTCATACTATGATGATCCACATGGGAATATGAAAGGATTACTTGCAAAATTATTCATAAAAGCTAAAATATTTGTAGACGAATACAAACAAGCCCAAAATCAAAATATTGGTCACCATATCAATAAACATGGAATCAGATTAAATGGTGTCTTTTTCACCCATCTACATTCAGATCACATGGCAGGAACACGCGAATTACCTAAAAATATTCCTTACATGATTGGTAAAGGTGAAAAATACCATGAGCATTATCCATTTTTTTATGGTAGTTACTTAAAAGATGTTAAAAAACTTTATGAAATTGATTTTAAAGAGGTCAGTGCCATGCCTCCTTTAGGGAAGTGTGTTGATATTTTTGGGGATGGGTCATTGTGGGCAATATCTACACCAGGACACACTAAAGGACACATTTCTTTTTTAATTAATGCTAAAAAAGGCCCCATTTTGATTGCAGGGGATGTTTGTTTTATTAAATCAAATTTTGAAAAAGGAATAGGGCCAAGCAGCTATACTGAAGATGTTGAAGTCAATCAAAATTCTCTTGATGGAATAATTGAGTTTAAAAAGATATACCCTCAAATTAAAGTAATATGTGGACATGAAAAGCTCTATTAAATTTTTATATGCACATTTAACCATTATTATGCTAATTCCTATCGCCCTATTGTAAAAATTATCTCATAATTAAATAACAAAACATAATAATGAGAACTCTACAAATAGTAACTAGATCATCATTTAATTTTTCATTATGTGAATGTATTAATTGAAATAATGAACAGGATGAAGAAAATGGAATTGAGAAGTCTATTTTCACCAAATGGAACGGACTACTTGAATATATTTGAGAATATGTCGGAAGAAGTACACATCCATGAATTGATACGTGATGAACAGGACAGAGTTACAGATTTGATTTTTAAATACATAAATCCCGCATCTACACTTAATTCAATTATATCAAAGGAAAAAATAATAGGTAAACGTGCTAGTGAAGTATATAACTCCCAAGAGTGCATATCAACTTATTTAGAAGCTGTTGATGAAATTATTACTACAGGAAAGAGTAAAAAATTTGAAACATACAATGAATTATTAAATAAACATTTCTCAGTATCTGCATTTTTTTTAGATGGATTATTTGTAACTGTTGGTATCGATATTACAAAGCAAAAAGAAGCAGAAAATCAAATTAAGATTCAAGCAGACATTTTATCTCATGTAAGAGATGCTGTAATTGCAGTTGATGGTGAAAACCGTGTAACATACTGGAATAAAGGGGCAGAAGAATTATATGGCTTTGAATTTGAAGAAATTGAGGGCAAAATCTTTGCCGATGTTGTCAATTACCGCTGGTTGAATGTAGATGACAAAAAAAATGCTTATCAACGATTGAAAATTATTGGAAAGTGGCATGGAAAAAATATAAGTACCAAAAAGAATGGAGAGGAGATTTATGTTGAATCTTCAATTCATGCTTTTAAAGATGATAATGGAAATTATATCGGTACAATTTCGATAATACATGATCTTACAGAGCCAGTACACATAAAACAAGCACTGGAAAAAAATTATAATCGACTTCAAGAAGCTCAGAGAATAGGGCATATTGGTAACTGGGAATGGAATATTCAGAATAACGTAACAACACTTTCTGAAGGATTATATCGAATTTATGGACTTGATCCTGACAATCTAGCAAAATATGAAACTATACTGAACATGATCCTCCCCGAATATCAGCATATTGTGAATGACAACCTTGAAAAAGCACTTAGGGAGCGTAATTCTTTTAAATATGAAGTTGGAATACGCCGTAGAGATGGAGATATCCGTATAATTTCATGTTGCGGAGAAGTGGTCACAGACTTTGCTGGACATCCACTAAAAATCATTTGTGTGGAACAGGATATCACAGAACGTAAAGAAATTGAATACGCTCTTTGGGAAGCGAAAAATGAACTAAAGTCAACTGTAAAAAGACGGACAAGAGAATTAAATGAAACCAATGAACGCCTCCAAATAGAACTTGAAGAAAGAAAAATTACAGAAAGTAAACTTAAAAAAAGTGAAAAAGATCTTAAAGCACTTATAGAAGAATTAAAACGTTCTAATGAGGAATTACAGCAGTTTGCCTATGTATCCTCCCATGATCTTCAGGAGCCTCTTAGAACCATTACCAGTTTCACACAGTTGCTTGAACGCCGCTATAAAGATAATTTAGATTCTGATGCCGATGAATTCATAGAATACATTGTGGAAGCTGCAAAAAGAATGCAAACCCTAATTAACGATTTATTGAATTATTCACGTGTGGCTACAAGAGGGAAAGAGTTTGAATTAATCGACGCATCAAAGATTCTTGAAACTACCATCTCCAATCTTTATGCAGCTATAGATGAAAATAATGCAGAAATTAATCATGAAAATCTCCCCCAAATAATGGCTGATAAAAGACAGATGACCCAGTTGTTCCAAAATCTTATTGGAAATGCCATTAAATTCAGGAAACCAGAAATTCCACCTAAAATCCATATTTCAGCCATTGAAAATGAAAGCAAGAAAGAATACACCTTCAGCGTACAGGATAATGGAATTGGAATCGAAAAACAGTATATGGAACGCATTTTTATAATATTTCAGAGGTTACACACAAGAGATGAATATTCTGGAACAGGGATTGGACTGGCAGTTTCTAAAAAGATTGTTGAACGTCACGGTGGTAAAATTTGGGTTGAATCAGAGCCCAATGTAAGATCAACATTTTATTTCACTATTCCCATCAAAGAAACCTCTAAAAAACCCTAAACTGATGAATAATTATAATATCTTCAACAATTCTTTTATATCCAATTTATCTAAATCTCGAGGTTCTTTTATACCATATTTTTCATATAATTCCCTTAGATCATACCCTTCTATAATTTCATAAAATACTTTGTCTTCCAATTTCTCATTTTTCTTTATTTCTTCCAATTCTACAATACTTCTTCTAAGTATCTCTTCTGCATCTTCAAGTTCATTAAGTTCATTAATCAGATTACTTTCGCTTTTAGGCATGTTGAAATCCATATCTTCATAAAAAAATGTGTTGAAAGTGTTATTTTGATGTATTATTTTATAAATAATTATAATTTGCTCTTGAAGTTCTTCCACTTCTTTTTTGCTTAAATCCATAATATCACCGGAATATGAATTGATTTTATAATAATTCTATAGATTTTATAAATCTTATAAAAGTAAGTAATTCAATTTTGAAAAAAATTAAAAATAGCAGATGGACTCATTCGTTTTCATCAATAACCTTCTGTACTAAAGCTGAATCTACATAAGCACGCACTTCGACTATAACATTGTCTTCAAATTTTACTACCCAACAGTATGTGTTATTAAATGGAATGCCATTTAGGGCGGTAGATCTAGCTTCCATTTCTACAACTGCAGTGTCTCCTTGAACTAGGATATTCTTGACCTCTAAAATTACTCCTTCCTTCAATATTTTATTTAATCTTACAAAAGTATGTAACAGAAAGTCTTGCTTGCTTTTATATGTTCTTGCCAGAGGATGTGTGCCCATCACGGTCCATTGAACATCGTCATCTACATGTTCAAAAAATTTGTCATTTTCACCATTATTAAGATAGTTAAATAGAGTTTCAACCTGATTAATTGTAACTGGCATTTTTTCAACTCCCCTCTTTAAAAATCATATATGATCAATTTAAAGTTATAACTCTTCTTTTATAGGAATAGTAAAATAGAAAGTAGAACCCTTTCCTGGTTCTGATTCAACCCATATCATTCCACCATGGCGTTCTACTATTTTTTTTGCAACTGCAAGCCCTATTCCTGTTCCCTTGTATTCATCTCGTGTATGCAATCTTTGAAAGAGCTCAAAAATACGTTCTGCATATTCTGATTCCATCCCAATACCATTGTCTGAAACTCCAAAAATATATTCTCCTTTCTCTTCATCTTTTATAGCTGAAATATGGATTTTAGGAGGTTCATCTGGCTTTTTAAACTTAATAGCATTACTTATTAAATTTTGAAAAAGCTGTACAAGCTGTTTTTCATCTGCTATAACTGTTGGAAGCTTGTCATGAGTAATTTCTGCATTATTCTCTTCAATCAAAATTTTAAGGTTAAATATAGCCTGATCAAGAGCATTTTGGACTTTAGTTAATTTTAATTCCTCACCTTTTGTCTGGACTCGTGAATACTGCAGTAAATCTTTTATCATTGCCTGCATCCTATTTGTCCCGTCCACTATAAACTCAATAAATTCATCCGCATCCCCATCAAGCTGGCCTTTATAGCGGCGTGCTAAAAGCTGTGTAAAACTTGATATCGTTCTTAAAGGTTCTTGAAGATCATGAGACGCAATATAAGCGAACTGCTGCAGTTCTTCATTAGAGCGCTTTAGTTCATTAATAAGAGTTTCTCGCTCTTTTTCTGCATTTTTACGCTCGGTAATATCCTTAGTTATGGCTACAAATGCGAATGGCTTACCTTCAGAATCTCTAATGACATTTCCAGAAATTTCTGCTGGGAAAAATTTATTATCATTTCTAGTGAGTAAGTTAAGTTCTAAATAAACACTTTTTCCATGTAATAAAGTCATTTTCATGATCTCTGCTAATCTACCACGATCTTTTGGATCAACTAAATCAAAAGCATTTAATCCGATTATTTCATCTTTTGAAGATGCCCCATACATATTTACAGTTGCATGATTACATAATACTATATTCAAATTTAAATCTGTGACAGTAATAGAATCAGGAGATGATTCAATAATGGCATTTAGCTTTTCTTCACTTTCTATTAATGCTCTTTCTGCTTCTTTACGCTCAGACATGTCCCTTGTAATTATAGAGATTCCAGTAATTTCCCCATCGACATTTCTAGTAGGCGATAAAGTCACCAAAATATCTATTTTAATACCATCTTTCTTTATTCTTTGAGTTTCATAATGGGCGACTTTCTTACCTTTTTTAACCCTTTTTATAAGTTTGGATAGTTTCTCCCAGTCAGAAGAAGACATCAACGATGATACATGTTTTCCTACCATTTCACGAGCCGAATATCCATATATTTCTTCAGCCCGCTTATTCCAGCTAAATATTATTCCATTCAGGTCTTCACCAATAATAGCATCATTTGATGAATCAACAATATCTGCCAATCTTTTAATTTGCTCTTCTGCTTGCTTACGTTCAGTTATATCTTCTGCCACCCCATACATTTTAGTTGGTTTTCCATCTTTATCCCGCACCGCACCATACATCCGGGTTGGTTTTCCATCCTTATCTCGTATAATTTTTCCCCGAGCATGTATATATCTTATTTCACCACCATATTGGTTTATTACACGATATTCCACATCATATGGCTTTAAACCCTTCAATGCTTTATCCAATGCTTTTTGAACCTTAGGAACATCGTCTGGATGAGATAGTTTCATAAGATCTTTTGAAGATAGTTTATTTTCTTTAACACCGTGAATTCGTTGCCATTCTTTAGATAGTATAAATTCGTCTCTTTCCATATTCCATTCATAGGCCCCCATTTTAGAAAGACTTGAAGCCTCTTCTAAGATAGTTTCACTCCTTCTAAGTTCTTCTTCAGCTTTTTTACGTTCTGTAATATCACGGGAAACTGCAAGGATTACATCTTTATCTCTGAGTTTAAAAAAATGCGTGGCTACTTCAACAGGTATTTTAGAACCATTTTTAGTTACCAATATACTTTCGTGTCTAGTACACCCCTTTTCTAACATATCCAATTCTACTTCAGATACAGAAATTGGCGCATCAGGATGCACTATATCAAATGGAGTCATATTTAAAAATTCTTCCCTACTATAACCTACTTTTTTAGATGCAACTTCATTTACTTCAATAAACCGCCCAGGTCTCATATTTTCTTGTACTTCAGATACAGTTATCATATCATTTGCGTTATTGAAAATTTCACGGAATTTCTCCTCACTTTCTTTTAATGCCTCTTCAGCCTTTTTACGTTCTGTAATATCACGAGCAATAGCAAGAGCCACACTTTTCCCCCTAAGCTTGAAAACATGTACATTAACTTCAACAGGGAATTTTCTTCCATATTTAGTTATACTAACTGATTCAAATGTAGCATACCCTTTTTTTTGAAGTTCTGCTGCAATTTGGGGTAATTCAGCCTGCCTTTCTGGTGCAAATAAATCTAAAGGAGTCATATCCATCCATTTATTCCCATTATATCCCAATACATTATATGCAGTTTCATTTACTTCAATAAATTTTCCGGGCATTCCATTTTCTTTAACTTCAGATAATACTATAGTATCAGTTGCTTTATTGAAAAGTTCACGAAATTTTTCTTCACTTTCTTTTAAGGATTCATAAGCTTTTTTTAATTCGGCAGTACGTTTTTTAACCTGCTCTTCTAAATTATCGCGAGCTTCTTTTAACTTTTCTTCTGCCTGTTTTCGTTCAGTTATATCCTCCAGTATTTCCATAGCCCCTATTATATCTCCTTTAGCATCTTTAATAGTGCTTACAGTAGCACGCAGCCATCTTCCTTTTTTCCTCATTGTTGGAAAAAAGTCTTCAACCTCATATGCTCCATCCACCATCTTAGACTGTTTATACTTTCCACCATACCATTTAGAAAGTCCTTTAATGTCTCCCTCTACTAATAAATCTGCCCCGGTTGGCCTTTTTTCATTGTAAAGTGCTTTCCAATGATCTTTTGTTCCTATTATTTCTTCAGCCTTAATTCCGCTATATTCTTCAATTGCATTATTCCAGTGAATGACATTATGATCTCTATTTATAATGAATGTAAGAACTGGAGAACCCTGCATTATAGATTCCAATCTTCTTTTACTCTTTTTAAATTTTTCTTCTGCTCTTTTACGTTTCGTTATATCAAGGTCAATTACAATCCCCATAATGATATTTCCGCTATTATCATACACCGGCACCGAATTAACACTAATAAAACCTTTTGTACCATCACCGCGCAAAATTTCAATTTCCTCATCTTTAACCACTTCACCTGTCCTAATCGATCGTGATAATGGCCATTCATGGGGCTTATAAGGCTTACCATCCAGATGATAACCTTTATATCTCTTAAATTGATCTGCACTGGCTGCCCTTGGATAACGCCATATTTCTGCAATCTGTTTATTAGCTAAAAGAAACTTTCCAGAAGGAGCTTCTGCAATGATAACCCCAACAGGAATATTTTCTACTATTGCACTTAATTTTCTTTTTTCAATTTCTGAATTATCCTTCCGGATATTTTCAGAACTCCTATCGTTTTGTGGATTTTTATTTTCTTTTTCCATAAAAATCCCCTAACACTTAGTTAAAATAAGGTTTAAACGACCTAATTAAAAAATATTAACATCCTCCTATTTTAGATGCTTTTTGAGCTTAGTTCTTAACAACTCCATTGAAATTTTATAACCCTGTAACTACATGTGCTAACCATCTTTACTTTGCTGGAATGAATTTAATCACAGGTTTAATTACAGTATCCCTTTTATCAAATTGACTGTATGTTTGAGGCGCATCTTCAATCGGTATCCTATCTGAAACTATAAAACTTGGCTTGGCTTTACCATCAAAGATTAAATTTCTTAAAAACACGTGCATTTGTTTTACAGGAGTTTGTCCCATGCCTATTGAAACTGCCTTTTCCCATAGTTTTCCAAGTGGAAACATTATATTTCCCTGTTTTTCATCTTCATTATCTGCAGCAGGATTTGCCTTTGGATAGACACCTATAATTCCTAAACTACCGCCTGCATTTATAACATTTGCAATATCCATAAGGACCTGATTACGTTTCTCACGATTAGGGTTATTTCTATCAAAAGCCTGAAATCCAACCGCATCTATAGCACAGTCGACCCCTAACGTCTTTTCTTCTCCCGGCCTTAATGATTCTGTGAGATTTTTATTATTTTGTCTCATCTCCATGATTTGCTGTGATGGATCCCCATCATCAGTGTTTATTGGAATTGCATCAATTGACTCGGCACGTCTAAGCCTCTCCTGTGAATCATCAACTATATAAACTTCAGCTGCTCCTTTTAGGATTGAACTGTAAGCAGCAAGCAAACCTACTGGTCCTGCGCCAAAAACTGCCACTGCTTTACCAGCAGAAACATTTGCCAGTTCTGTGGAATAATAAGAAGTTGGAAAAATATCCGCCAGCAGTACAAAATCATCTTCAAATTCATCTCCAGGCTTTCCAGGTAATTTTAAGCATGCCCAGTCGGCAAATGGAACATGTACATATTCAGCTTGTCCTCCTTCATGTGGACCCATACCTACATATCCATATGCTGCTCCCGGTTGATCAGGATTCAAGGTAAGACACGCATTAGTCATACCTTGAATACAGTTCAGACAGAACCCACATGCTATGTTAAAAGGCATGACAACTCTATCTCCCGGTTTTATCAGTTGGACAGCATCACCAACTTCTTCAACTACACCCATCGGTTCATGCCCAAATATTCGTCCAGGATCCATTGTTGTTTCGCCATCATACATATGTAAATCGCTTCCACATATAGCACTACTTGTAACTTTTATGATAGCATCTGTTGGTTTTCCAATCTTAGGATTCTCCACTTCTTCAATCTCAACTTTTTTTGGACCTTTATAAACTACAGCTTTCATTTTTTAAACCTCCAAATAATATTAAAAATATTATTTAGGGTCCCAAAATTCATGCTGAATTTTTGAGAACCTCCAAAATTTTCTATTTTGGTGGTTCGGAAATCGTAAATTTCCTCAACCTCCACACTTTGAAGATACTTTTTATTGTTAATGGTATTAATTATTTGTTAAATAATATTAATAACTAATTAAAATACTCCATTAAATAATATGATAAAAAATTCGATGATATGCACATGTCAAACAATTCAATCTTCATTCCTAAGTAATAATTCAAGATGTTTTAATAGGATTTCAAATAGATAGATTTAAAAAGGTCTTTATTTTTAATTATTAATCATGAACTACTTTAAACTGTTCAAAATGTGCGGAGGTGACAATATTGGTCTTAGGAATAAATGATCCCTGGGTTTTTAGTGCCTATATCCTGGCAATATTAAGCATGCTTTTATGTGTAGTTTATGGAGCTTTAAACTGGAATAAAGGCGGAGAAGATGAGGAAAAACAAGTTAAAGAAGAAATGGAATGGCATAAAAAAGAAAAAGAGATGGAAGAAGAAGAATTAGGATTATGGGACGAAGAAGGATAGGTTGTGATTAAATGGATAATAATTATATCTTACTTATTGTTATAGTTTTAATATATCTTTTCTTAATTGGTTACGTAGGCTACGTGGCCTGGCGGCGAACAAAGAGTGCTGACGACTACATGGTCGCTGGAAGGGAAACCCACCCATTTATAATGGCCCTTAGTTATGGTGCAACGTTTATAAGTACCGCCGCAATTGTAGGGTTTGGAGGAGTTGCAGGAGTATATGGAATGGGCCTTTTATGGCTTACAGTCTTAAATATTCTTGTAGGTATCTTCATTGCATTCGTGCTATTTGGAAAACGTACTCGGAAAATGGGGCACAATTTAAAAGCTTTAACTTTCCCTGAGTTTTTATCCAGACGTTTTAACAGTAAATTCATTCAATACTTCAGTGGTGCAATTATATTCTTAGGAATGCCATTATACGCATCTGTTGTTTTAATTGGTATGGCCAGATTTGTAGAAACAACACTAGGTATTAATTACTCGATAGCCTTAATTGCGATGGCAATTATAGTGGCAGTTTACGTTATCTTTGGTGGAATTAGAGGAGTTATGTACACCGACGCCCTGCAGGGGACTATCATGTTTATAGGAATGATTATTGTATTAGGTTTCATTTATTGGATTACAGGAGGGATTATTGGAGGTAACCAAGCCCTCACTAACTTAATTAATGTAGTACCACCCAATGCTACGGCCGCAGCGGCAGCCACAGGTTTTACTGGCTGGACATCCATGCCCTCATTGGGAAGCCCATTCTGGTGGACTTTAGTAAGTACCCTTATTTTAGGAGTTGGAATCGGAGTTTTATCCCAACCACAACTGGTAGTAAGGTTTATGACTGTCAAATCCAATAAAGAACTAAACAGAGCAGTTTTAATTGGTGGAATATTCATATTCATGATGACAGGTACAGCATTCATTGTGGGGGCACTCTCCAACGTTTACTTCTTCAATACCGTTGGACAACTGGCTATTCAAGTTGTTGGAGGTAATGCAGATAATATCATTCCTAAATTTATCAGTGCCGCCATGCCTCTTTGGTTTGCTTACTTATTTATGATCACCCTGCTTTCAGCAGCCATGTCTACCCTAAGTGCCCAGTTCCACGTCCAGGGAACAGCTTTAGGACGCGATATATTCGAAACAATTACTGGAACTAAAGGTAAATCATCAGTATTGGTTGCACGGGCTGGAATTACAATAGCAGTTATAGTAGCAGTTATCCTAGGATTTACTCTGCCTACCAATATCATAGCTGTTGGGACAGCCATGTGGTTCAGTATAACTGCAGCTGCATTCCTTTCAATGTATGTGTTTGCACTATTCTGGAAACGTTCAACCAAGG
>Ga0055483_10000196_pt1 | contig 13433 bp, 11 predicted proteins | sample RushMan_CattailN_5_FD_57938 | JGI IMG/M metagenome (GOLD analysis project Ga0055483, IMG submission 57938) | Wetland microbial communities from San Francisco Bay, California, USA, that impact long-term carbon sequestration - RushMan_CattailNLB_D2 | ecosystem: Environmental > Aquatic > Marine >... | reverse complement strand
AGGCTACGCGCGGAACTAAATTGGTTTGAGCGCCTGCCTCTGTTCGGGAAGCGCATTGTTACCACGCGAACCCGGGAACAGTCCAGGGCTTTCAGAGAAGCGCTCAAGGCATTGGGTGCGGAGGCCGTCGAGGTTCCGGCCATTGAGATTCGCGATCCGCAGTCCTGGCAGCCTCTCGATGAGGCGATCGGCCGGTTGGAAGAATTCGATTACCTGGTATTCACTTCCGCCAACGGCGTAAAGAAATTCCTGCAACGGCTTCAGGACTGCGGCCGGGACGTGCGCGATCTTAAAGGATTGCAAATCGGGGCGATCGGGCCCGGAACGGCGGCCGAACTGGCGAAGACGGGCATTCGGGTTGATTTTGTGCCGCAAGAGTACAGGGCGGAAGGGTTGATTGAATTTTTCCAGGACGTTGATCTTCGCGGGAAGGCCTTCCTGATTCCCAGGGCGAGAGTCGCCCGAGACATTCTGCCCATCGCCCTTGAACAGAAGGGCGCGCGAGTGGAAGTTGTGGAGAGCTACGAAACGGTCCAGCCTCAGTATGCACCGGGCGAACTTGAACGGATTCTCACGCCGCCGCCAGACGCCGTTACCTTCACCAGTTCATCCACCGTCAACAACTTTTTGCGCCTGCTCGATGGCCAGCATCTTCGCACCGTTCTGGACGAGATGGCTATCGCCTCGATTGGACCCGTCACGTCCGATACGATTCACAAGCATGGCCTGCGCGTTGTAGTTGAAGCGAAGGAATCGACAATCCCCGGCCTGGTTCAAGCCCTGCTGGACCACTTCAGTGATTCCCAACAAGCAAGAGTTTCCCACGAATCCTGAAAAAGCACGACCGGGCTTTCCAATAAGACTGGCACGATGACTCGTTGGCGGAATACTCAGAGGTTCAGGAGTTCACGAAGCTTGCGGGTTTGCGCCCGGCTTACAGGGATCTCAGTTTCCCGGCGATCCTGCATCTTAAGTTGATAAGAGCTCTTGAACCAGGGCACAACTTCTTTAATGCAATTGATGTTCACAAGGTAGGAACGATGGACCCGCCAGAAAATGTTGGGATCAAGATTGCTTTGTAACTCCTCCACCGTCCGGAAATTCGACTGACCCTCAAGGTCCTTGGTTACGATACTGATCACGCCATCTTCGATAGTCGCGTAAATAATATCGGAGGAATCTACCAGCACGAGTCGGCTTCCGCTCTTGACAACCAGCTTGCTGGACTGTGCTGCCGGGCGCTCTTCGATCATGTGCACCAAGCGGTCGAGCTTCTGAAAAGCCGCCTCAGACGCCTCCACCATCCCGCGCACGCGCTGTAAAGCTTTTTCAAGGCGATTCCGCTCAATGGGTTTCAGCAGGTAATCGACAGCATCGACCTCAAAGGCCCGCACGGCATAGTGGTCGTAAGCCGTGACAAAAACAAAAAAAGGCAGAGGTCTTCGCCGGTCGAGCAGCTTCTTGATTACGCCAAAGCCATCGAGGCCGGGCATTTGAACATCCAGGAACACAAGATCAGGATTCAGTTCGCGGATCAAGCTTACGGCTTCGACACCGTTTTTGCCTTGCCCAACGATATCGACATCCGGAAAGCTCTTGAGCAAATACGCCAACTCGTCTCTCGCGGGTTGCTCATCATCCACAATGAGAGCGGAGATCTTCATCCTGTACCTTCCAATTCCAAGCTTAATCCAGATCCAAACACTGCCGTTATGAAAACCAGTATACCAGTCTGCCGGGGCATGCGACATGCGGTTGCGATCATCGGAAGGTAGCTGCGACCGGCCGCAATGGCAGTTGGTATTCCCTTCACCGCCGTTGCGGTTGCGCCGCCATGCGGCGCAGAAGAGCCCTCGCTGCTCCGAAACGAAGTCCCCAGCCATCAATTTCAAGTAGCCGCCGCTTAGAAAGGCGCGTCACGTGACTCCGAGGTTGCTGGTTAATTTTACAAGTCCTTTAAGAAGCGCACATCAAAACCGTGTTAAGCTCAGATTTACGTCTGAACGAAACCATGACATCTTGAAAAAGTCGTCAGCGACGTCTGTGACCACCACGGGAGAATACGGGTTTCTATATGAAGCAAGACGTACGCGTGCTAAGCAGCAAGAAGTTGTACGATGGACGGGTACTTCGCCTCAAAGTTGATCGGGTTATAGAGCCTGGAGACGTTAAAGCGACCCGCGAAGTGGTGGAGCACGAAGGTTCGGTTGTCATTATTCCCTATCTTCCCGGCGGCCGCATCCTTCTTGTTCGCCAATTCCGCTATGCTGCCCGGAAGCACCTGTGGGAACTGGTGGCGGGATCGATGGAAGCCGGCGAAAGCGTCCTTCGGGCGGCTCGGCGAGAGTTGCTGGAGGAAACCGGGTACCGGGCAGGTTCTGTGAAGCGGCTCTTGTCTTTCTATTCCAGCCCAGGGTTCCTGACCGAACAGATGCATCTTGTCGAAGCACGTGATTTGACTCCGTCGACGGCTGAACCCGAAGCCGATGAGCGCATTCAGGTAGGCGAATTTTCAAAAAGCCAAGTGGAGAAACTTCTGCGCGAAAAGAAAATCGTTGACGGGAAAACTCTGGCCGGTTTGCTTTGGGCTCGTTGGTACACAAACGCCAGGAAGGTTCGGAAGAGACACTAGCACAAGTTGCCACTCTAAACTTATGAGTCAATATTCTCTTGACAAGCCGATTTCGAATTATATACTTAGTCGCCAGGGAGTTTGCACGGTGTTTGCATCGGGAAAGTGTTCTTAAATGGAGGGCCAGGAATCGGGGAGGATTCCTGGCCTTTTCTTTTAAGGTGTGTCCGGTGGGCCACCGATCCTCAAAGCTCAGTGACTAAGGAGGAAGGAAGTGGCAAGACTTCAGGGTAAGGTTAAGTGGTTTAATAACAGCAAGGGCTACGGCTTCATTGGTCAAGATGGTGGAGCCGACGTTTTTGTGCATTATTCAGCAATTCAGGGTGATGGATTCAAGTCACTCCAAGAGGGCGATACGGTCGAGTTCGAAATCGTTGAGGGGCAGAAAGGGCCGCAAGCCGACAAGGTTACCAAGCTGGTATGAAGGGATGGTGTCCTCCCCGGCAGTTCTGATCGACGCTTAGGGAATAATCTTGTAGGTCTTGTTGATCCGTTAACCTTAAGCGACATCTTTTCGATAAGAGGCGTGTGGGGTTCCTTAGTAAAGGTGAGGGCTCGTAAGAATTCCAAGTTTCCCAGGGCGGGGAACGAACCTTGGTGGAGGAGAAATAACCAATCGGCAACGCACAAGGAGCGGACAAGTGTTAACGTCCACCAAAGGCGCTGCTCATTGATTTCTATGGTCAGTGTGAGGAAACCAATGCGACGTTTTATCACCGTTTTAGGGATACTCTTCCTCGCCGCACCCTTATGGGCGGCGTCAGGAGGAGTAACTCTGGCCCACAGGATCAGAATCACTCACCGTCCGGTTGTCAACTCGCAGAATTCAGCGGCCTTGACCGTTCCAGCAGCGACACTGGTCAAAGCCCGCCTCATTTCGGGAATGCATACGCTTGTCAGCCATGTCAACGATCCGGTTTCGGCGCAGATGACCGAACCGGTCTATATCAACGGCCGTTTGGCCTTGCCGGCTGGGACTCTGTTCGATGGGCATATCACCTCCATTCGTCTACCGAAACGAATGAGGCGCAATGGGAAAATCTGCTTCCACTTTGACCATGTTACTTTGCCCAACGGACAAGAGGTTCCCGTTTCAGCGGTTATTACCCACCTGGGAAAGAACAAGGGCCTGAGAGGAAAGCTTGACTCCGAAGGATACATCGAAGGACACAGGCGGACTTCCTGGAAAAGCTTCCTGGCAGGCGCTATAGGGATTGGCGGCCTTACCGCCGCCAAGGTAGCCATTGCAAGCTCGGCAGTTCTGACGGTGGCAGCCCCGGCAAGCGCTGCGACTTTTGTCGGTTACGAGTTGTTTCTGAGGCGCGGAAGCAATGTCAACGTACCTCCCATGACGCATTGCCGCATTCGACTGATCAGTTCGTTGACAATTCCGGCGCTTGGATAAGATTAGAGAGTCTTAGACAGGCGTGCATCGACAGCTCGTCACTGTGAGGTTGTTTCCGTTCCTCCCTTGGTGACGTCACCGTAGTCGGCCACCAGGCTAATTCCAATCTGGGTGCCGCTCTGCGCCAATTCCATATTCTGGAACGGGTTAGGCTGGTTTGGATTCTGATTTTGCCAGGCAATCTGCTGGGCAAGCTTCAGTCCTTCCAGAACCTGTCTGAGGCTTCCAGCCGCTTCCGCAGATTTGCAGAAGAGCCTGAGGTTAAGCTTTACATTGCTACCCGTTTGAATGTTGTAGCCAAGAATATTCACGCCCTGGAATACCTTTGCCCAATCCAACTCTACTTCGTTCTGCTTGGGCATCCAGCCTTTAAACCAGGACGATACGGCCGAAGCAATGGCAACTCCCCATATGGGTGCTCCGGTCTGCTCCTGTTGCACAACCTGGGCGAAATCGGCATTGGAGCCAAGGCCTGGTCCGCCGAGGTTGAGGTTCTGCATGATCTGGCTCAGCGAGCCAAGAGTCCCAAAGGCGCCCTCCGTCGGGCTGAGGACTACGACACATTGGGTTGCCAGACCCGCGCCGAGGCAATAACCCGTTTTGCCCCCGATTTTCTCAGGAGGTATGTGTCGCGCTGCAGCACGAGCCTCAAGCACTTTGAGGCGAAAATTCCCCCCGGCAAACCCGTAAAGATTCACGTCTGAGCCGTCCGTACTCCAACCCAGCACCAGTTGATTGACGTCATCTTCTTGCACACCGAGTTCAGCCATGGTGGAAACAAGTTCCTTAAGTCGCGGCCCCATGTAGTGCTCCCGCAGACTCGCATAATTGGGCAGCTTGCGCAGCGTTTCAGGACTCGAATACTCCATCCGAATGGTAGAAGTCGGGAAGCTATTCAAGGCCGCGGTGACCAAATCCTGGCCGAGCAGGGGCGTGACGCCAAGGCCAAAAGTCAAAACCAATGTGATGCTCAAAGCTCTGATTGAATTCATTCAAACCTCTCCGGCCTTCAAGATCACCACCTCCCGCCGGTGCGAACGCGTGAGAAATGTCTTCAGGCTGCACCCTTCGGCCAACTTTTCGACTTCCCTGTTCGAGAGCGGTGGGTACGGGAACTTGCCGCTCGCCTCCCGCGCCGCGCCGAGCGTTGTGAGATTCTCGAACCACCAACGGCCTTCCATTCCCGCAGCAAGGTTGGGTTCGCGAAGGAAGCAGAAGAATATCCCGCCAGCCTCAAGAAGAGAGAGCATTGACCTTACCAGCTCGGGCAGATGATCACGAGGAACAAGGTCAAGCAGATGCCAGCAGCAGATTAATCTGAGAGAGGCGGGAGGAATGTCAGGTATTTGCTTGAGAAATTCGTCGAGGCAGAAAATGACCTGCTTGTCGGCCTGCCGCCAGTAGACCGGGTCACCTCGCTGAAGCGGGGCAATCAGATCCGCCACGTAGACTTTGGCATGCCGCCGCATCAGGACGCTTACAGTGGCGGAGGAAACTACGCCGCAGTCCAGGACGTGAAGACTCTCAACGTCCCGAAGATAATTCCAAATCCACTGCAGAGCCTGGCTCGATACGGCGGAACTGGGACCGGAAGAAGCCTTCTTGCGGGAACCCTCCTGAGTCTTTACTGAAAACATCGGCAAACCCAAACTTCAAGCAACCACGTTGGAATCGATTCGCTGGAAGAGCCGCGGGAAATATCTCAGCATTAGGTTAACACACTTAGCCGCTAACCTAGATGGTCTCTGTTGCCAGTCGAGAAGAACATGCGCTTCTTTACTCGTTGTCTTCGTATGTGGTTGCCGCAGTGATAGGTAAGCGTTCTTCCTGTCTTGCTTCGCGCAGGATATCGATGCTGCCTTTGAAGTAAGCCCCCTCTTCAATCGAGATGCTCGCTGACGTCAAATCCCCTGTAACATTGCCCGACCGCCGCACCTCAATCTTTTCACGCGCGTTCACGTTCCCATTCACGGATCCGAGAATAACCACCTGCCGCGCCTGGATTTCCGCCTTGACTTTCCCGTTCGTTCCAACCGTAAGACAATGGTCTTGCAGATTGACCGTTCCTTCAAACTGCCCTTCAATGACAAGGTCTTCGTTTGCAGACATTTCCCCTTTCAGGACGATTGAACGGCCGATGATGGCCTGTACCTGGCCCTGAGAACTTACACTTGTGTCTTTTCGAATGCTTTCTGGCATAGAGGTTTCCACCTTAGTAGTTTCTGGGGAAGCGGGTACGGTCGGACGAGCGATTGGAACACTGGGTTGCGACTTCTTTTCCTTTTCCCACCACATAATATGCTCCTGCCATCGTAATCATGGCGGAAAAGACCGCCTGCCGCCCCCCTCGTCGCCCTGCATATTAACTCGGAAGCAAACCGGATTGCAACGGTCTTTCGCACAGCAGACCAAGAGTTCTGGTCTTCTGCAAGGTCAAGTGTATGGCGATGAGACTTTCCCGGGAGGACCAGCCCGCCTTACTGTTTCTCTTTCGGCCGGAAACGCGATGAGGCGAGAAGCTTCTTCGTTTCAGCCGCAATCAGGTCTCCCATGCGGGAGGTTGAAACAGGACGCTCGCGACCCGGCAGGTCAGGCGTTCGAGCCCCGCGTTTCAAGACCTTTTCAATCGCCGTTTCGATTGCCACTGCGGGGCGTTCCATGCGGAAGGAGTAGCGCAACATAAGGGCCGCTGAAGCAATCGCAGCTATCGGGTTGGCACGTTTTCGCCCGGCGATATCCGGCGCCGATCCGTGCACGGGCTCATACATACCTGATCGCTCACCCAGACTGGCTGATGGTAACAATCCAATCGAGCCCGTCAGCATCGCGGCTTCGTCACTGAGGATGTCGCCGAACATATTGTTGGTGAGGATGACGTCAAAGCTTGTCGGCCTTGCAATCAGGCTCATGGCGCAGTTGTCAACATAGAGATGGTCGAGTTCGACGTCGGCGTAGGTCTGGCTGACTCGAGTGACCACTTCACGCCATAAACGAGAACTTTCCAGCACGTTGGCCTTGTCGACTGAAGTCACCTTCCGCCTTCGCACGCGAGCAAGCTGGAACGCTCGGTGGGCAACGCGTTCAATCTCGTGTTCTCGGTAGACCTCGGTATTCACACCCATTCGCTCGTTGTTCTTGGAAAAGATGCCCCGCGGATTGCCGAAATAGATTCCACCCATCAGCTCCCGAACAATAACAAGGTCGGTGCCTCGCACCAGGCCAGGCTTCAGCGCCGACATGCTCACCAAAGAATTGATGACACGCGCCGGCCGCAGATTCGCGTAAAGGCGAAGCCGTTGGCGCAACTGCAGCAGACCCTGCTCGGGCCGGTTATCCGGCCGCCTGGAGTCCCACCGAGGACCGCCTACAGCGCCCAAAAGGACAGCTTGTGCGTGGTTGCAAATTGAAATGGTTTCGGGCGGAAGAGGGACTGCGGTGGCGTCAATGGCACACCCTCCAACCAACCCCGTCTGAAAACGAAATGAGGGTCCAATAACCTCTTCAACCGCTCGCAGAACCTTGAGGGCTTCTTCGGTTACCTCCGGCCCAATTCCGTCACCTGGTAAGACTGCTACTTTGAATATGCCATGCATTTGATAACAGGCATCTTACACGAACATTAGCTGAAATCACAAGATATAATTGAACTTAAACCGACAACATACACCCGAATGGAATAAACCGATCAGCAAGCTGAAAGCAAGCTATTTATTATCAGCAGGTTATAAATCCTGCCTCAAGGCAGGACAAGCAGATCCAGTTCGTCCAAATTGTGGGGAGCCCAGTCAGGAAAGGTTAGTACCCACCGGGCAAGAGGCGATCGACCAATTCATTCTCGTGGACCGAACCGCTGCCTGCGGCGGCTGCTTCTTCGACCGCCCGCCGAATTTCATACACCCCTTTATTAGCAGCCTGGAGATAGGCACGGGCGCCAGCTTCAACCACATTGCCACTCACAGACTTTCCAGAGAACTCCTTTCCCTGAAACCGGGCGCGAATCGAAACCTCTGCCGTTCCGTCAGGCCCGGCGCTCACGGTATGCACGGAAAAATCAACAATAGTGCCCGGCGTTCCCGTAATGCGGTCGATGGCGCGGAATGCGGCATCGCAAGGGCCTTCCGCAGTCGCTGATTCATGATAGGTTTGTCCGTCTCGCTCCAGTTCAACGGTTGCCGTCGAGCGTCCGTCGCTGTTGGAGACGCTTTCAAGGTGCTTCAGAGTGTAAAGTTCCGGAATATGCTCGAATCCCTCGTTGACAACGGAAATCAAGTCCTCGTCGTAGACATTCTTCTTGCGATCCGCCAACCGGGTGAACAACTCATAAGCACGCTCAAGCTCCGGCTTCGTGAGGTCGTAGCCCAATTCTCGATAACGGTTCGCCAGCGCGTGACGCCCGGAGTGCTTCCCAAGCACAATATGGTTCGCGGGCATCCCCACCGTCTCCGGTGAAATGATTTCGTATGTGATTGCATTCTTCAGGACGCCGTCCTGGTGAATGCCCGCCTCGTGGGCAAAGGCATTCCGCCCGACAATGGCTTTATTCCTTTGCACCTGCATGCCGGTCAGGCGAATCAGCATCTGGCTTGCAGCGTAGAGCTCCTCGGTGTGGATGTCAGTATGGACAGGTTCAACGTCGCGCCGCACGAGAACCGCCATCACAACCTCTTCGAGAGCGGCGTTGCCGGCCCGTTCGCCGATTCCGTTGATTGTGCACTCCACCTGGCGAGCCCCGCCGCGAACCCCGGCAAGCGTATTCGCAACGGCCAGGCCCAAGTCGTCATGGGTATGGGTACTCAGAATAACGTTCTCAATTCCGCGGACTCTGGCCTTGACATCGGCAAACATTTTCTCGTATTCAGGCTCGAGGCAATACCCCACCGTATCCGGCAGATTCAGCACATTGGCACCGGCTTCCACGGCGGCCTGGCAACATTCGATCAGATAGCTTCGATCTGTCCTGCCGGCATCCTCCGGAGAAAATTCCACGTCGGGAGAGAGAGACTTGGCATAGCCAACGGCCCAGGAAATCATCTTCAGAACTTCTTCCCGGGTCTTGCGAAGTTTGTATTTCAAGTGAATATCCGACGTAGCCAGAAACGTGTGGATACGGGGTTTCGCGGCACCCTTCAGAGCTGCCCAGGCGCGGTCGATATCAAGCTGGTTTGCGCGGGCAAGCGCGGCAATCGTGGGCCGCCGAACTTCAGCGACAATCGCCGATACAGCATCGAAATCACCCTGAGAGGCAATAGGAAACCCTGCCTCAAGGATATCGACTCCAAGGCGATCAAGCTGATGAGCCATCTCGAGCTTCTCATCCAGATTCATGCTGCAGCCAGGCGATTGCTCACCATCGCGAAGCGTCGTATCGAAGATATACAGTTTTTCGCTCATTTGGCACCCTCTGCCCGGGATATGAAATGAATCACGAGAACCGTGAACTGGGCATCCCAGCCGACCCACCGATCCGCTTATTGTCCAACCGGTCGGTAGGCAAAGTCAAATTATTTTATCGCGCGCTCTTTCGCGCTCTCGCCTTCCCTGACAACAACCTTTGTCTGCCGAACAATCACCTGCTCTGCTTGTCAAGAGATCGCGGGACTCACCCAGGCAGAGTGTATTGCCTGTTTCGATTCATAACTGGTAGCATAGAAGATTAAGAGATACTTGGAACACTCTTCCGCTTATAGCCCGGTCGCGTCAGAACTTACGCTTATGAGAATCTGGCAGCTCAGCAAATGGTACTTTTACAAGCTTTAGCGGCTCATTGTCAAATCTCATTCAGCGCCAATTTTGGGGATCGGCGCATCCGTTTTGTCATCTTCTTCATCTCATAAGGTGCCAGGTTAGCGACACTAAAGGACTGAGGTTAACAAGAATGAAGGCATGCGCGCCAGGATCTTGCGAAACAAGGAACATGAATTGCGGCGCGGTGTGTACTAGCACACAGCCTCAATTCAGCGCGAGTGCCAGGCTTTATTCTTGGAAGCCCACCAAGCGGTCGACGGCCTTGTAATCCCAACTTGTAGCAACGCTTTTGTCCGGAACAATGTCCGGTACGTCATAAACCGATTTGAGTGACGGAAAATCAGCCTGTGGAAGCCAACCGAAAAGCCTCTTGAGCTGGCCTAAAAATGCAGGCTGCCGCATGTCTCCCAGGTACTAAAGGAAAGGAAATAACCAGGACAAAGCGCCAAGATCTGAAGAACTCTTCTAGCTCATGTTGATCCCGATGATACGTCTTCTCGAAAAAGGAATTTTTGTGCCCCCCCGTTCGCGGGCTTACTTGGCGGCACGCCAACGATACGCGCTGCCCACCCGCCTCTCAGTGCTGGCTGCTGTATCACTCTTTGCTTTTCTATGGACTCCAGGCTTCGCGGCTGCTCAGTCTGCGACGGGCGCGCTGCACGGCACAACCACGGCCAATAACCCTCAAGGCCAGGCATTCGCCGTTGCCGGAGTGGCTATAAAGTTGACCGGAACCACTCCGGGCCTGCCGTCTCCAACAACGTATTCCGGCGAGAACGGAGAATACGAGTTTCAGGACCTGCCGGCAGGTTCTTACACGCTGGACGCCACCATCGAAGGGTTCAAGCCACTTACCCGGAAAGTTGCTATCTCGGCCGGGCAGACGGCTGTCGAAAACATCCAGATGCAGTTTGAAACAATCCGCCAGAGGGTTGAGGTACGAGAAACTGCGCCGGTCGTTTCGACCCAGGGCACGACCCCGCCAACCGTGACGCTGCAACCCAAACAGCTTCAGACCCTTCCTGTTATTCAGCACGAATTCAAGCAGGAACTGCCGGTTACCCCCGGGGTCGTCAAAATCCAGAGCGGAAAGATTTTCATTAAGGGCGTCCCGGAAAGCCAGAGCATGCTTCTGCTCGACTCCGCCCAGGCCGTAAATCCTGTTACCGGTGCCTACTCCATCGATGTGCCCATTGACGCCATCCAAAGCCTTGAGGTCTATAAAGCACCGTTCGGCGCACAGTACGGAGGGTTCGTCGGTGGGATGACCAACATCGAACTGAAACCGCCGCCAGACCAATGGCACCTGAGCATGCACGATCTAAATCCAAGTCTGCGCGGCAAAGAGGGCGACCTCATCGGTTTCTCCCGTGCAACGCCTCGGATGCGCTTTGGCGGGCCTCTATGGAAGCACAAGGTCCATTTCGCTGAGTCTTTTCTTTATGAAATAAGAAAGCCAAAGGTGCCGGGGCTGGCATGGCCGAATGACGAAACGTACATCCAGGGCTACAACTCAATAACGAATTTCCAGTTCCTGTTATCACCCAGGCACTACGAATCGCTTAGCGTAAACCTGTTCCCAAGACGCGCCCAGTGGGCAAACCTCAACGCATTGATACCGCGCCCCGCCGCGGCGGACGATGGCCAAAGGGGCTTTTCGATCGACGGCACTGACACCTACCAGTTCAACTCCGGCGGCATCCTGCACACTCTTTTCAAATTCATCAACATGGACACCTATGCCCACGGAAATGGCCCGGAGGATATGCTTCTGACACCGACCGGAGTTGGCGGCAACTACTTCAATACCTTTGCCAGGACCAGCCACCAGGAGGAAGGGCAGACTATTTACCGGTTCCCCACCAAAAATTGGGTGGGCAAACAGGAAATGCTGATCGGGGCCGATGTCATCCATCGCGATTACACCGGTACCAGCCAGTCGCGTCCGGTGCTGATTCTTCGCAACGACGGGTCCGCAGCCGAACGAATCGGCTTCAGTGGGCCGGCAGACCTCAGCGCGAACGACACTGCTATCGCGGGTTTCGGCCAGGACCACTGGATCATAACAGAGCGCCTGGCAACGACGCTTGGGTTACGTTACTTTGGCACGACAAATGGAAACGAAGTAAATTTCGCGCCACGCCTCAGCATGGTCTATGCCCTGAATCAAAGTGCGAACACTATCGTGCGCGGTGGCGTCGGAGTGTTTTATGATCGGACGCCGCTGCTTGCCGGCTCTTTCGCATCCAACCCCATGCGGATCGTTACTCCTTTCGACCCCAGCGGGTCTGCGCTGGGACCGCCGGTGGCTTATGAAAATGCCTGTGCCCGAATATCCTCCGGCAGTCCCGTAATTCTTCCAAGCTGTTCGGACCTCGGCAGCACGCCGCGCAACCTCACCTGGCGGGTCCAGCTTTCCCATCGCTTTTCCAGGAAGTTAAACGCAAAGGTCAGCGCTCTCTACAGCCACACAACCAGGCTTTTCGTCATGAATCCATTTACACAACCGGATGGCACAGGGATGCTTCTTCTCTCGAACCGGGGCAGCTCACGTTACCATGAGTACGAATTCACCGTGAATTACAGGCCCAGTGAAAGGGCAGACCTCACCGTGTCTTATGTCCGGAGCAGCAGCCAGGGCGATTTGAACACAACGGACAACATCTATGTGCCTTTTGAGACCCCGGTTATTCGTCCCGACGAGTACGCCAACCTGCCCTCCGACGTTCCCAATCGGCTGACCGGGTATGGGATGGTCAAGCTTCTATGGGGAATCACCCTGAGTCCATCGATTGACTTACATTCCGGCTTTCCCTATTCCAACGTCGATGTGCTCCACAATTATGTTGGAGAGCCAAACGGTTACCGGTACCCCATCTATTTCTCGCTCAACTGGGCCATTTACAAAGACTTTCCGCTGCCCTTTCACATCCATCCCGGACACAAGTTCCGCTTCGGCATTTATTCCCTCAATACTACCGACAGGAAAAATCCCACGGCCGTCTATAACAACATCACTTCACCCTTCTTCGGCCAGTTCACCGGCTTTGGCAAACGGGTCAACGGAATCGTCGTCGAGTTTGCTGATTAACGAGCGCGCATGATTCGAGCGCACAACCAGAACCACCAGGTGATCGGCAGGACAGAGATCCAAACCGCAGTTCCGAACGCCGTGAATCCTCGAGTCCAGGAAACCACCTTCCAGAACAACATAAGCCTGGGATATCCAGCAATACTTGCCCGGCAGCCACATGTGCTACCGGTTGGGGGTCGCTTGCGGCAGGAATATACAAGGGAGTATGCTTAAATTTCCCAATGAGGAATGGCGAAACCCGCTGACAGGAAAACATCAGCATGAAAGAACCCAGCAAGCGGATTGGCGTTGCCGCGGGAATAGGAATATTCCTGATGCTTGCCAGCTATGTCGCAGAATATGTTCTGGACTGGGAAGGCATCTCACCGGCGGACACTTTTCTCGACAACATTCTGATCGGCGTCAGCGCGGCATTGCTGGTATACACATGGGCTACACTTCTCACAGAGAGGGACGCACGCAGCCTCCTGATCGAGAGGTTGAGGCAGGAAGCCGTGTTCGAGGAACGCCACCGCGTTGCCCGCGAGATTCATGACACCGTAGCCCAGGCCTTCATG
>Ga0055483_10000190_pt1 | contig 13559 bp, 16 predicted proteins | sample RushMan_CattailN_5_FD_57938 | JGI IMG/M metagenome (GOLD analysis project Ga0055483, IMG submission 57938) | Wetland microbial communities from San Francisco Bay, California, USA, that impact long-term carbon sequestration - RushMan_CattailNLB_D2 | ecosystem: Environmental > Aquatic > Marine >... | reverse complement strand
GCCATTGTAAGCGCCGTAAAAAACGATAGAGAAAACCCCACATAACCGAGGGCGCCCATGAGCGAAAGGCTCATCAGCGTGCGCCCCCGGGGAAAAGCGATGCCCTTAACGGCCATAATGGCGACCATAAAGACGGCGGCAATGGTAAAGCGAAGAAATAGAACCGTAACCGGATCTGTTCCTGCTTCATAGGCCAGGCGGGCAAAAATGGCCATTGCACCGAAACTCGAAGCAGATACAACAATCAGAGCGACGCCGACCAAACGATCCAAAGGATCCGATTTTAAAATTCGCTTCATCTCAATTATTTTCTTTGAATCGACAACTCGCTTGCGCTTTGGATCCCCATGGCAATCTCAGGAATGATGCCCATTTTGACGTAAATGGGACGGACCAATTCTCTTAATATCGGCAGCCTCTTGGCGAAAAAGAACGCGCCGAAAATACAAACTATCCCGCCGATAAAGACAGTCCACGGTGCGCCGATTTTACTGGCCAGAAAACCGGCGGTCAAACTGCCTACGGGTGTGGCCCCCATAAAGGCCATGGTATAGAAACTCATGACCCTGCCGCGTTTATCGTCATCCACCAGCGTCTGCAAAAGGGTGTTGCTCGTCGCCATCAGAATCATCTGGCCAATGCCGGTGAACAGCATAAGCGGCAAAGAGAACAACAACAACTTTGAAAATGAGAATACGATCAGCGCCGAACCAAAAATCGTCGCGGCGATGGGTATCATTTTGCCGAGGCCGAGCACCGTTTTTCTGGAGGCCAGAAATACGGCGCCTCCCAGGGCGCCGAGGCCGGAGCAACCCATCAAAAATCCCAATGCGCTGGGGCCGCCGTGCAGCACATCTTTAGCAAAAACAGGCATCAACACCATATAGGGCATTCCCACCAGATTGACCAGGGCGAATATCAGCAGGATATCCCGAATGGGCGAAAAACCGGCGGCATACCGAAACCCTTCTTTCAGTTCCTGCCAGACTTTTGCAGTACGCGGCTTGATCTTTTTTCGTTCGATCTTCATCAGAAGCAGTGAAACGATGACCGCCATATAGGTGATGGCATTGATCAGAAAACAGGTTCCTTCGCCAAAGGCGGCAATCAGTAATCCGGCCATGGTCGGTCCCAACAGGCGAGCACAATTGACCATGGACGAATTGAGCGCAATCGCATTGCCCAGATTCTTTTTGTCTTCAACCATTTCCACCAAAAAAGCTTGGCGGGTGGGCATATCAAACGCATTAACGATTGCCAAAAATATGGCCAGGACGATAATGTGCCAGATTCTAATCTGATGAGACAAAACAAGAAATGATAAAGCAAAGGCCTGAACCATGGCCAGGGATTGGGTTAGAATCAGTATGCGGTGCCGGTTGCGGCGGTCGGCCAGTACACCGGCAAAGGGGGCAAAAAAAAATGTGGGAATCTGGCCGGCGAACCCGACAAGCCCCAGCAGAAAGGCGGAGTTGGTCATCCGGTAAACCAGCCATCCCAGGGCAATCCGCTGCATCCAGGTGCCGATAAGGGAAATGCTCTGGCCGCCGAAAAACAGACGAAAGTTACGATGGTGCAAAGACCGGACAATCGATTTCAGGGATGATTCTTTTTCTTGGTTTATGGGTTCAGTTTTCATAAATCAGACCGTTCACTGATTTTTCTAAGGATCCGCCGCCTCCTGCCATGAATAGCAAAATTATCCATTATTCACAAATAGTCAATAGACAGCGACAAGTCTTAACCAGTGCGTTCTGTTTATAAGCCTACTATCGAGGCGCGGTTATTGTGATAACTATAAATAAAAGGAGATAATATCGCAAAAAAGATCTCCGCAAACATCACGGCAAAGTCGTCAAAGAGGGGCTTGGTCGTATTTTCCCGTGTGCGGGGCGTATCGATCAGTCCCTCGTTAAATGCCTTGCTCATTTCGATAAACAGCCCGGCAACGTCGACGCTGAACCCCATATCTGCCGGCGCCTTTTCTGTATCCTCGTAAGAAAACTGAACATATCTTAGACCGGGCAGAAGTCAAAGCACGTCAGTGCTTTCAACGTTGAATTTGCATCCGGGTGAAAAGCACCCGGTTTGTTTGGCAAGAATCAAGAGGACTGCCGGCAGGCCCGGTTACAGATGACAATAAAATCGTGATACAATCCGTGACGCATTGTATTACTCCGGTAAAACGCAGGTAAGGTCTTCCATCTTGGCCTTGCGTGTCTCCACATAGTGGGCTGCAGACAGGGCTGCCATGCAACCGTCGGCTGCCGCCAGTACGATCTGGCGGGCATATCTTTCGCGCAGATCGCCTACCACGTAGATGCCGTCGATGTTGGTGGCGCACTGGTCGTTGGTGGCCACGAGACCGTCCGGTGACATTCGGATACCGGCCGGCACCAATTGATTGTTGGGTTCAAAGCCGATAAATATAAAGACGCCGTCGATGGGAAGGTCTCGCTTATCGCCGGTTTGGGTATCCTGCAGCGTGACGGCGTTCACCCCTTTGGTGTTTGCATTGATTTCAGTAACGACGGTATTCCACAGAACCTCCATCTTACATTCCGCCTCGATTCGCTTTTGCAGGATCATGCTGCCGCGCAGCGCATCTCGGCGATGGACCAGATAGACCTTGGCAGCCAGTTTGGCCAAATAAAGCCCTTCTTCGCAAGCGGTATCGCCGCCCCCCACGACCACCACATTTTTACCTCTGAAAAAAAAGCCGTCACACACGGCGCAATAGGAGACTCCCTTTCCGTAGTATTCCTCTTCTCCGGGTACGGACAACTTGCGTGGATGACCGCCCGGGGCCAGTATCACAGCGTGAGTTTGGATCTCCCGCCCGCCGGTGGTGCGTACCGTATGGAATTCGAGACCCGGCTCGACCACCGTAACTTCGTCATTGAGTTCCTCGATGCCGTAAACTCGGGCATGTTGGGCAAGCTTCATGGCGAGTTCGCTGCCGCTGATATTCTCGAAGCCGGGATAGTTTTCCACCGAGTCGGATTTGTTGATCTGGCCGCCGGGAATCTCTTTTTCAATGAGGACGGTCTTTAAGGCCGCCCGCATGCCATAGATGGCGGCCGATAGGCCGCCGGGTCCTCCGCCGACGATGGCCAGATCATAAAGTCCGGACTGTGACATGGTGTATCTCCTTATTTTCGCCAAATCTGAGCGTTTCAATGGGTAAAAGACGGCTACCGGTTCTTTTGCACGAACAGCACCAAACCTCGATCCGTGTTTGATAATAACATCAGATAAATAACACCGAGAATGGATATAAACCAAGGAAGCAAATATCCAAGTTAATTCAAAAAATTATACCCACAAATTCCCCTGAATGGTCAAGAAGTTTCTGGATGCCGGTTACTGTTTCTCAATCGAAGATCCCGAATGAAAGGGAATATAGGCAAAAACAAGGCAGATGCTCTGAATGACTATAAGTTGTAGAGGAATTCAATTTGAATTTCATTGTATTGTCCTAAAAAATGAATGAAAAGATGCGGGTATCATTTTGCCGAAGCAGTACGGGAAACGGCGAATTCAGGCGTAAACACCCGTGCCGGCATATCTTTCCATTCCTTTTGGCAAAATGAGGCGCGGATTTTATATCGACCGGAAGAGATATCATTTGGCAGTTGCCAATCGATTCCCATCATCTGGCTGATATCGGAGAATTGCGGGCATCCGCTGCCCTCAGCAATGGCAAAGGCCGGTTTAAACTGCGTAATCTCTTTTAGTTGACCGTTTTTTTCAACTTTTTCCAGAACAAATTCGGGGCTGACACCGACAGGAAACGACGTCATCCGGATGAATCTGAGCCCGATCTTATCGCCCGGAAGATACACATCATAATCTGTCACGATTCCGATCAGTTTGTTGTGTATCGAAATATCCGTTCCCACACCGGATGTTTTCTCATCCCAGAACCGCGCGGGACCGACATCAACATGTACGAGATTTCCGTGGTAGTAACCTGTTCCGCCGAACCCGAGTTTTTTGATGATATTCCAGACATGCCTGGATGAAGTGCCTTGAATCTTTATGTCCGCCGCCATTCCATATTGATGGAGACTTGCCTTTGCAGCAAGTCTCCCCTTGTTGCGAAGATCGGTATTGTACTGGGGGCTTCTGTATCCGGAGACGATGGTAATCTGCGCCCCTGGGTGAAAGGTGTCTTCCAAATAGTCGAGAAACTCGATCAAGCGCAGGGATACTGCAGAAGCCGGGTTGTCATTGTCCGCCCCGAACAGGCGATTAATTTTGTTGAGGGCCTTTTCATTATAGATGCCCTTGCCCTTCCGAAATTGTCCGTTGAACGATATCCCGTTTTTGAAGCAGACAAGGTTGAGCCTTCCATCACCTTCGTAAAAAAAGCGGCGGACATCTGCAGTTTTTTTGGATAATGCGACACCTGGTACAACAAAACCAATGATAAACAGGATTACAATTACACAAATTTGCATTCGTTTCATATTCTTAATTTTGTCTCGGATCAACCCGGTCACCTTCGCGCGCTTTAACTTTGACCACCAGTTCTTCGGGAAGCGAAGCTGGTTTTTTCGCCTTTTGATCGGTATTTACCCACACGACTTCGCCCCTGACCAGGCGAGTTTCCTCGTTTTTCGGGAATATTTCAATTAAAAACGTCAGGCTGGACCTGCCGATTTTTCCAGTCCGAATGTGAATTTCAACTTCGTCGTCAAAATGACTGGGGGCAAAAAATTCTATCACAGCTTTGACCACATGAAAATCTGTGCCGGTGCGTTTGACATGTGCGACATAATCAAAGGGAAGATCGCGAAGGTATTCGGTAATCGCCGTATCAAAGTATGTCAGGTAATGGCCGTAAAACACGATGCCCTGTGCATCTGTTTCAGCATACCGGACACGAAGGGGAAAGAAAAATTTATAATCGGATTTTGCCATGATTCAATGCTCCGCTTGACAATGATGATTTTTGAAACCCCTGTTTAATGGCCAGAGTTTGCGGTTCAAGGATGATAAGCGCTCTGTCCATTTTATCTTCTAAACTTCTTGTTTTTTATGCTACAAAGCTTAATCATTTATGGCAACTATTTATTGTTCCAAAGTCCTTTGGGGTTTCATTTTTCAGATGGTGTATTAATATATTGAGGGTATCGCTTTTAATAAGTTTCCATTATTTCAATTCCGGTGTTCGGGAAAGGAAAAACTGCCATGACCACCGTTCACATGGATAAATCCGCCGCAAAAACCGCGGACAAGCTTCAGGAACGACGGCATAAGCTTTTGGCTCTGGTGCATATTGCAAAACAAGAGATACCCCTTTCAGATGACGAATATCGGGATGTGATTGCATATTGGGGTGTCGTTTCTTCGGCGGACATGTCTATCCCGGAGCTTGAGGAACTGGTGGCATATTTCGAGTCTTTAGGATTTAAAAAGAAAATGTTGGATCCTAGGAACCCGGGACCCGGTGCCGGCCAGATAAAAGCGCTCCAGGAACGGGTCAGGGAAGAAGCCTTGAAACTGAACAACGGAGAGGAAAGGCTTAAGGGACTGGTCAAAAAAATTGCAAAGCAAGACGATCTCGGATCTTGTCGAAACGTGAAAAAATTGAAACAGCTGCTTAAGGTGATTCGGTTATTACAAAACAGAGAAAGTCGCTGATAGTGCATATCAGTATTTGAAAGGACATAATATTATGGAAAAAATAAAGCGCATCGCTTTGGTCGCCCACGATAATCGGAAAAAAGATATCATCGAATGGGCTGAATGGAACTATGAAATACTCATACATCACAAATTGATATCTACAGGAACCACTGGTAAGTTTGTTGAAGAAGCCATTAAGAAAAGACTGAATAGTGAAGATGCAAAACATTTTGAAATAACGAAACTGAAATCAGGCCCCTTGGGAGGAGATCAACAGTTGGGCGCAATGATAACCGAGGGAAATATCGATCTATTAATATTTTTATGGGACCCCATGGAACCGCTGCCCCACGATGTTGACGTAAAAGCGCTTTTGAGGATATCTGTTTTATACAACATCCCAACGGCGTGTAACCGCTCTACCGCAGATTTTATGATTTCATCGTCTCTTTTAAATGATGAGTATAAACCCGAACTCAAAGATTATTCCAGATATATTTCGCGGATCATACGATATGAATCATAAAGGAAGCGAAATATTTTTGTCCAAAAATTCAATGAGCAATGGATTTGGCTTTCTGACCACTTTTTTCCTATTTCGTGCCCGAACGAAAACTAGAATTTTTCGTTAAGGGCTCCCAATGCCTCTTCGGCGGCTTCTTTCACCTCAGCGGCATAGGGACCGTTTAAAACCGTTTCAAGTTTTGGGATTAGTTTTGTATCTCCGGAAATTCCGAAAAGATAAAGGATGTCCCCCTTGACTGTATCCTCTGTCCCGGAAAAGGCATTCCATAAAAATGGTACGGCATGCCGGATCAGGGATTGATTTTTTTCGGCAATGGTTTCAAATGTTACCATGGCCGCCAGGCGAACCGGCCATTTTTGATGAACCAAGAGTTCCAAAAATGCCGGAAAAATTTTTCCGTTGTCGAGCATCATTTCAGCGGCCTTTACCGCACCACCGTCCTTAAACATGGCTTCCAACGATGATACACTGAGTTTCGACGGATCACGACTCAATACCATATCGACGATATCTTGGATTTGAATCGATCCGGACCAATGGAATTGATCATCCAGCAATACCGTCGGTGCGGTACGGATCTTGTCGGATGCCGCCGTTTCCGGAAACAATGCACCGTCAATGACGGTCAGTCTTAGGAATTTACTTGCCGCGGCGAGCAAGAGCAATTGCTTTACCAAGGCCGGGCAAAACGGACAATGGGGCATAATATAGATCTTCAGGTGCGCAGGAATATTCACCTGAAAAAGTTTGTCTTGAACCGACGAGGAGATATTTTGGATGCCGCTGTCATCGCCGGCCAATGCCATCAGAAAGGGTTCGAGCTCCTGATCCGAGGGAATCGCCCGGTATCCGACATTGCCGATCCGAATAACCGGAAACGTTTCGTCTTCGTCTTTTTCTTTTTTTAATTTTATTCTAGGAACAATCTGCGCCAAGGTTTCACAAAAATCTTGAAATGCTCGGCTCCGTTCGTCTCCGGTTAAAGCCAGGTGGATAAATATATCCTCTTTGAGCGTCCGGCTCCAGTTCGAGATTTGTTTTTTTTCTTTTTCGGAAATCATTGCAAATACTTCGTATCTTAGTGCCTTTGTGGCAAATATTTTTGGTTCCCCGATAAATCGGGATTTCCGCTTCGCTGCAACCGGATTGTCCGGGTTGGGTCTTCAAAACTCGATTATCGCTGAAAGCAGGATTTAAACCGCTTTGCGATTTCATTTTTTACCCATTCCATATCCTTTTTCTCTCTTCCGGTCCGATAGATACCGATGATCGCTTCGGCGCGGGATTTGGCGTTTTGATACCCTTCGGCCACCACGGTCTCTATTAGTTCCCAGTCGCGGTTTTGGGTAAAATTTTGAAATGCATCAACGATTTGAGGAAATAATACTTTGGTAAAGCCCTCGAGAAATGCAACGTAAAATGCCAAAGAAGCTGCTTTTCGTTCGCTGACGATATGCGGCAAAGTCCCGTATTTGCCGGTGTCGGCCAAAAGGTCTTTAACGGTTCGGGTTAACAGTTCGATGGGCGTGTGGGGAAACGATGCAATAATCTCTTGCCATGTTTTGCGGTCAAAAACTGGGTCCCGGATTTCGCCCAACTCATGATAAATGTATGTATCCGTCTCATTAGCGGCAATGATAGGCAAATTGCGGTGTAATTCTTCGGGTGTCTCATCTTTCAGCCCATAGTCTTTCAATCCGAATCTTAAGGCATACCGTCCCGATTTATTGACATAAAATATCTGATCCCAAAGAAACAGTCTGGCGGATTCTTTTCGAATATAAATACAGTTGTCCTGGGACAAAGCCGGGATGGTCAAAAGATCGCGGGCAAATTCCCTGCCGAGAATAAACACCGAAATACGGTTGATTTCCTTTTTGGTTTCAAGGGCGGCCAGAAAAAAAGAGGGCTTAAGGCTTCGCGCATACCCGCCGCCATAGATGAAGCCGTAAGGTTCCAAAATCTCGTTGATCTCTTTAACGTCAAATGGATCGAACCGGTGTCCGACAAGGCGGATATCCTTGAATTCTTCTTCGGCCAGTTCTTCCCAGACTTCTTCTTTGTCGCCGATCCATTTTAAAACCTCGGAAGGATCATTCTCGATCCACGGATCCAATCTGTTTTCCCACTTGTACAAATCCCGCAATCGCAATGCCAAACCGCAAATGGAATAGAGTCCGGCATGCCGCGAATCTGCGATATTACAGTTGGTAATGACTTGATCGGTAATGTCATCGATTTGGAATATGTCGTGTTTACTCACTATTAACGCACCGTCCGGGTCTTCAGTGCCGTAAGAATTTCTGCTGCACGGACAGCCCCTTCTCTTATAATTTTCGGAGGATCGACCGTCACATCGACAACCGTGGAGCCGAGGCCCCCTTTGAGGGTCCCGGCATCAAGAATCAGGTCCACCTGACCCGTGATTCCCGGAGAAATATCCGAAACTGTTGAACATCCTGAATCACCGGTTATATTGGCGCTGGTTGCGGTAACAGGACCACCAACGGCTTTCGTAAGTGCCAAAGCGACGGGGTGATGCGGCATCCGAACCCCGATTTTATGGGTGCCTGCGGTGAGATTTGCCGGCAAGGTGTCCTTGGCATCAAAAACGATCGTCACTGCACCCGGCCAGAAGGCGTTCATAATGGGTTCGGCAGCAAAAGGAATTTGTTGAACAAGTCTTGACAGATCTTCCTGTTGTTCGATGAGAATCAGAATCGGTTTTCTGAGAGACCTTTTTTTTATTTCAAAAATCCTGTCAACCACTTGGGCGTTCAGGGCATCTGCTCCCAGACCGTAAAGATACTGGGTTGGGAATATGATGACCCCGCCGGTACGAATCGTTCGGGAAGCCCTCTGAATTTGATTATGCCGGAGATGTAACGGATCGACGTGAATGATCTTTAAGCTTTCTGGCTTTTTGATCAACTTGTTTTGCGAGCTCCTTTTTATAGGTCTGAAACCTTTGTGCAAGGTCTGGGTCCGAGAGCGCAAGAATCTGTGCGGCGAGTATCCCTGCATTTTTTGCGCCTGACTTGCCGATGGACACCGTGGCCACGGGAACCCCAGGGGGCATTTGAACCGTTGAAAGCAGCGCGTCCAGTCCCTGAAGGCAGGATGAATCTATGGGGACCCCGATCACCGGCAGCGGGGTGTATGCCGCTAGATTTCCCGCGAGATGAGCGGCGTGTCCGGCACCTGCAATAATGACCTTGATGCCGCGCTTATGGGCGGAAGCGGCAAATTTGGCCGCCCTTTCAGGACTCCGGTGCGCCGAAGCCACCGTCATTATATAGAGAATCTCGAATTGTCTCAAAACAGCAGCAGTTTCTTCCATGATTGCCAAATCGGAATCGCTTCCCATGACGATGGCGACTTCCGGCAATCTGTCAGGTTGTTTTACAGCCTTTTCTCCTTTTTTCAAAAATACCCCCTTATTGGTTTGCGAGACGCTCCAGCAACTCTTTTTTCTTTTGATTCAGTTTCCTTTGGGGAATCTTTGCACCCTTTGTCCCGCCGTTTAAAGCGATTTCCGAAAGATAATAGGTCCCCTCCTCCGTCACCTGAATATCCATGTGCGCATAAGGGAACTTGCCGCGTTCCATGACCCTACGGCAATAATCCAACAAATCCGCGCTCATCTCATGGGCATGATTTTTGCCGCCCATGGAAATATTCATTCTGAAATTATTGGGATTATACCTAACGTAAGCTTCCGCATAATCGCCGGCGATAATCACCCGCACATCCGTAAAATTTTCCAAAAACGGCTGAAGCACAAAGGGGTAAGAGGAATCGGAAAGCGCCAGAAAACTGTAAAGAATTTCCATGGTATCCCACTTCCTCACTCCGTGGCCGCAGTGCCGATGATCTTCTTTGGTGACGACCGGAGCGATCCCGAGTCTGTTATAGATATTTATCGCGTCAATGAGATCGGCCCGTCTAGTGATCACTACCGTGTGGGGCAGCATCCATGTTTTAAAAATAACGGCCTGCGTCGACTTGGAATGATTCAGAACCTGGGAAAGCGGAGAAGGAAAACAGAATATCCCCCGTTCGAGAAGATCGATAAGGATCGATTCTTTAATGTGCTTATAGCTCAGAATTCCTAAAAAAGTATCCCCGGAACGCAGGTCCTGATATCGCTTTTTAAGCTCCCTTGCGCTTCGGATGATCATCGAATCACCTGCTTATTTTTCGATCTTCCATACTCAGTTCAATCAATCGATCCAGCAGCCGGCCGAAAGAAATGCCTGCCTTTCCGGCAGCAAGCGGCAAAAGGCTGGTGGCTGTCATGCCGGGAATCGTGTTGGTTTCAAGAACAAAAATATCCTGATCTTTCAGAATCATATCGGTTCGGCTGTATCCTTTGCAAAATAGCGCTTGATGCGCTGTTTTGGCTGTTTCCTGTGCTTTCTCCGTCATCGCGTCATTAATGCGGGCCGGACAAATTTCCTTTGTGGCGCCGGCCGTATATTTGGCCGCGTAATCGAAAAATTCATAGGATTTGTCCGGAACAATTTCAATAAGCGGCAACGCCTCCAATTGATCATTCCCGATGACGCCTCCGGTGAGTTCAATACCGTCGATATACGCTTCAATCAACACCTTTTCATCCTGTGCAAAGGCATCATTGACCGCTTTTTTAAGCAAATCTTTTGATTTGACGACGGATATTCCGACACTCGATCCACTTCCCACAGGTTTGACCACCAAAGGAAGTCCCAAGCTTCGGGTGCACCCATCTTCATCAAACGCATCATTTTGACCCAACACCATGTAAGGCGGAACCAGCAAGCCTGCTTTCTCATAAAGATGTTTGGAAGCCAATTTGTTCATGCCCAGAGCGCTGCCGAGAACTCCGGATCCCTGATAAGGAATGTCGAGAAGATCGAGCAATCCCTGAATGGTACCGTCCTCGCCGAATGGTCCGTGGAGTATGATCAAGGCGGCATCAATTTTGAGAGCGTCCGTGACCAATTGATGAAGGTCTGTTTTCGGATCATACCGAAGGATCGTGTACCTGCTGTGGTCCAAGGCCTCATAGACCTGGTCTCCGCTGGCGATGGAGACATCACGCTCAGAGGATATTCCACCGGATAATAATGCAATGGTCAGTTTTTTCATGGACTTCCTCCAGTTTGAGTAATACCCGCGCCAACACAATACCCAACACGGCTCTTTAGGACTTTAAAATCTCTTCTTTGAATTTGTTATATTCTTCCAGGGTAATTATGTTTTTCTCAAGCATCCGAACAAGTTCGGAAAACTCTTTATATCGAACCGACTCCGGGTCTTCGAGTTGCGGGAGACGGCCGGATGAATGGTTCTCTATTGCAGGCAGGTTAGGATTCGCAGCGCCGATTTTGAACGATGCAAGTCCTCCGAGAAGGCTGACTTCAACACTTCTTCCATTGAACCGTGGTGTGCTGAGTATTTCCCTGAGAGTCTTTTGTTCCCTTTTCATGCGGGTGTAAAAACGATAACCGGAAACGACGATGGCGATCAACCCACCGATAAAAATCCATATCATGTAATTGATAATGCCGCGGAAAAAAATGACCAGAAGAACCAAGGCCGCGATCAAGATAACATGGAGCACAAGAATGAAATAGGCCATCAGGACACTATTTAAATATTGGCTGTCTTTTTCTTTTTTCATAAACATCTAAAAATAAATCCGCCGAACGGAATATATTGCCTCCATTGAGCGAAAGCGCTCATTTGAAGTTATGGGTTATTTGAGAAGCCCTGCCGGGTTGTTGGATTTATCAAGGCAATCTACCAGTTTTTCCATATAATACTGGGGCATTTCGAACATCACAGAGGAATCTCGAATGGTATTTAGCTTCATGATTAAAAAGTTTATCTTTTTCAATAAGCGATATTTTTCAGACGTATCTTGCATGCCCATAAGCAGGTCTTCGGTCTGCCGGATCTCTTTTTTCAACTCAATTTCCGGAGGCAGACAATCTGCATTTTTAAGAATTTTAAAGGCCAGACGCAGCTCCTCGGGAACATGATAATCATCATGCAGTGCCAACGGCTTTCCGAATCCGTCCAGGTTTTCGAATTCACCTTTTTTTTGAGCCTGCAGAATCCGTTCTTCAACGATTTTTTCAAAGCCTTGAATCATGACCGAATGCGTTATTTTTTCTATGTATTTGTTAAAACCCCTAATAATTATTCCATACTCATAATAATTTTCGGTGTCAAGTTAAGTTATATAGCCTGTCTGTATAACAGAGGCATTTCTCTTTTTAAATACCGTTTTCTGCAAATTAACAACATTTAATTCACAACATATTGTGTTTTTGCTTGACCTTTATATCAACAAGTTGTATATACGCCTCTAAGATGACGGAAAAGGACCCAGAACAGAAAAAACAACTTTGCCATCGCAGGCTTTTCCTTTTAAAAGGCTTTGCATTCCTTTCCGGAGCCCTGTTCGGGCTCAACATTTTTTCAGAAGCAAAGGCACAAGAAACGAACTTCTTTCCCGTTACCGAACCCCGGACATTCAGACCCTATCCTTCTGTTCCGACACCCAAAATCGCCTTTATTATTGACGACATCGGGAGCAGCATCTCCCGGGCCAAGGCGTTTTTATCTTTGAACATGCCGATAACATTTGCAATCCTCCCCAAACTACAATACTCCAACCTTCTCGCCCAGGAAATATACGAAAAAGGATATGAAGTCATGCTCCACCAACCCATGGAGCCATACGACAAGGACATCGATCCGGGACCGGGAGCCCTTTATGTTTCATACAAGGACAATGAGATCGAAGAGATCGTCAGCGAAAACCTTGCGCAAATCCCCCAGGCATCGGGTGTGAATAACCATATGGGATCGAGGTTTACATCCTGCTCCGATAAGGTGGTTGAAGCACTGAAGATCATCAAACAAAAGAACCTTTTTTTTGTAGACAGTTTAACAAGCCGTCATTCCCAGGCTTACAAATTGGCCCGGCGCCTCAACATGAAAAGTGCGCCGAGGAACGTTTTTTTAGACAATTCGCCTGAATTGTCGTATGTCCGCAGGCAGCTCAATCACTTAAAGCAACATGCCTTAAGGCATGGGGAAGCCATCGGTATCGGTCATCCTCATCTTTCCACCCTGTTTGCCCTCTACGATTTCAAGTGCGACCTTAACAAAAACGGTCCCGTGTTTGAACTGGTTCCCGTATCCGACCTGATTTCCGTATAACGAGACGCACGACAAGCACAATAAATATATTAAAATATAAGGGGTTATTCCACATTTGTAAACGGTCTTCACCCTGAAAAAACCAAAAAAGCCATAACCTTTTAAAGTTATGGCTTTTATTTGTTTTGGTGGCGATGCAGGGAATTGAACCCCGGACACTGCGGATATGAGCCGCATGCTCTGA
>Ga0055483_10000189_pt1 | contig 13587 bp, 11 predicted proteins | sample RushMan_CattailN_5_FD_57938 | JGI IMG/M metagenome (GOLD analysis project Ga0055483, IMG submission 57938) | Wetland microbial communities from San Francisco Bay, California, USA, that impact long-term carbon sequestration - RushMan_CattailNLB_D2 | ecosystem: Environmental > Aquatic > Marine >... | reverse complement strand
TTTTCTGCTGGTTCAGGCCTTCCTCTGATCACCTGGCTCGGAGCCGACTATCAAATCATCCCTCCAAACCAGGCCTCACCATAGTAAGCTGCTCAGTTCAAATACAGGACCGTCTTCACAAGCCAACCTCCAGCCCTTGCGTGTGTTCACCGCGCATGCCCCGCATCGGGCCATACCTGAACACGGCATGGGGGTCGTGATCAACACCTGCGCCGGGCAGGGTGATCGTGCCTCATTGCCCACACCTAACAAGCCCCTTAATTCGCCTAAGTGGTTTAAGGGCACATCGACCGCTAAAAAATCGGGCCAATCTAGCGCTGTTTTTAACGTGGCCAGCGGTGACACTTCCACAACCTCCGGGAGCCTGGGAATCTTCAGGTCTGTAAACAGCGTTACACCTGTCTGCCTATCCGCCAGGGAGGTCATAAGAGGTTTAAGCCTGGAAATTATCTCACCGGTGGCTACCATGCCCAGCCGTTGGGTATTTCTCGGCAGGTTAAATCCATGTCCTAACGGTCCTTCCAGGTCCAGGCTGGTGCCTGGCCCCCATGGAACCGGGAACAATGGGCTTGCCCAGAAACCTTGTGAAATCTCTTCACTTATAAATATCGGAGTTCCAAGAATGGCTGTTCTATCAGTTGAGTCGGATGCCAGCAGATATTGCCCTGGCGCTGGGATGGCTTCACCTGGGCAGAGGATGCGTATTTCCCATTGCCCACCAACTTCCAGACGGATCTCACTTACCCTTCCAGTATAATACCCCACGACTGCATGGTATCACATTTTACATTTTATAAAAACCTCAGGTTTTCATAGTTGGTGATAGCCATTGAGAAGCTAGAATTTATGTAACGCTGGTGATTCCCAGCACTCAGGCCCGCCTGGAAACGCGGGTATAATCTATCAGACTTTAAAAAGGTAATCTACCGGGAGGCTCCACATGAATGTTGCAAGTTTTTTACAGGTTTTTGCCGCCGTTGCTTGGCTGGCATTTATTGGCATGATGGTCATTGTTGTGCTGCGGGCGTCAAGAAACAAAAGTGTCAAACCTTTCGTGACTATCCTGGTGATAGCCCTGGTGGCCGCTGTCCTCATCTCCAGTGTGAGTGCTGGTCTGGTGTTCATCCAGCCCGAGGAGCGCGGGGTGGTCATCTCAGCCTTACAAGCAGGTGGTTATCGCCCTGAACCTCTGCAGCCCGGTCTGCGCTGGGTTATCCCCTACTTCGAGAGTGTCATCACCTACCCCATCTCCCGTCAGACCTACACCATGTCTATCGCTGCCAGTGAAGGTGACATCCAGGGTGACGACTCAATCACTGCCCGTACTGCGGATGGGCAAGAAATTTTCGTGGATGCCTCCGTGATTTATGCCATCGACCCCACCAAGGTGGTGAAGGTACATATCGATTGGCAAGATCGCTATACCGATGAACTGGTCCGCCCACTGTCGCGTGGTGTGATCCGCGATGTGGTCTCTCAATACCGGGTCGAAGAGGTGGTTACCACCAAACGGACCGAGATGACCAATACCATGTCGGTAGATATGGCTAATAAATTAAGCGATAATGGTTTAACCCTGGTAAGTTTCATCCTGCGCAATATCACCTTCTCCCCCGAATATGCCGCTTCTGTTGAACAGAAACAGATCGCTGAACAGCTAGCTCAGCAAGCCGCTTTTGTGGTCGATCAGCGCAAGCAGGAAGCTGAACAAGCCCGCCAGGTAGCCCAGGGCCAGGCAGATTCAGTAGTCATCAACGCTCAGGGTGCTGCCGACGCACGCATTATCCAGGCCGAGGCTGAAGCCCAGGCTCTGCTGCTCATTGCTGATGCCCTGAAAAATAACGAAAACCTTCTACTTTACCAATATATCAATCAGCTTGCCCCAGGCATCCAGGTGATGCTGGTTCCTAATGACAATCCATACTTGCTGACCTTACCAACACTCCCCGATGCCACCAGTGCTCCAACGCCCAAATAGATAGGACAATTGGCTAGTTAAATTACAAAAAATGACCGCTGAACCAGAAAAGAACAACCCATCTCAAAATGCCCCCACCGGGAGGCAAATCCGCCTGACCACACTCTCTAGCTGTGCGGGTTGAGCATCCAAGCTGAATGCGGAGACGCTGGCGCAGGTACTGCGCCCACTGCAAGGTATTTTCAATCCATCCGATTTTCCCAATCTGCTTGTAGGTTTAGGAAAACCCGATGATGCGGCCGTCTGGAAGTTGGATGAAGATCGTGCCCTGGTTGTCACCACAGATTTCTTCACCCCCGTGGTGGATGACCCTTATGATTTCGGTGCCATTGCAGCTGCGAATGCCCTCTCAGATGTGTACGCCATGGGTGGGCAGCCGTTCTTAGCGTTGAATATCGCAGCTCTTCCCCCAGACCTCCCCATTGAGGTGATCAGCAGTATCCTGCGGGGTGGGGCAGAGATTGCCCGTGATGCCGGTGTGGTCATTGCAGGAGGTCATACCATCCAAGACAAAGAGCCCAAATACGGCCTGGTTGTTTTAGGCCTGGTCAAGCCGCACAGCATGCTTACCAAACAGGCACTGCATCCAGGAGATACCCTGGTGCTGACCAAGCCCTTGGGGTTTGGTACTACCACCACGGCACTCAAGCGTGAGCAGGCCAGGCCTGCTGATGTGGCTGAAGCAGTTGGCTGGATGAAAAAGTTAAACAAGACAGCCGCCGAATTGGCCAGCGAATTTAATCTGAAGGCTGGCACGGATGTCACCGGGTTTAGCTTGCTCGGGCACGCTTCCGAGATGGCCGAAGCCTCCAGGGTGGGCATACACTTTAGTTTTACCCAAATCCCCTTCATTTCCGGTGCTCGCACTTACGCGGAGCAGTTTATCTTCCCAGGCGGCTCTTATGACAACAGCCTGTATTTCGGCTCCAGTGTGCATTTTGATCCCTCCCTCGACGAGCCCTCCCAAATGCTGCTCTTCGATGCTCAAACCAGCGGAGGCTTGCTGCTCGCCGTACCTCCCGCTAAACTGGACCAGTTCCGTTCAACCGCTGCTCAAAAAAACCAGCCCCTGTGGATCATCGGTGAAGTCGTCCAGGGTAAAGGTATTCAGGTCACCAAGTAATGCTGCTTTCTCTACTGAGCACACGGGGCTGAACTTTCAAAAAGCTTCTGTGTGCTTTATTTTTAATAAGGTGCCAAATGACCGCAGATCAAGAGATGTTGTTTAATTCCCATCGCTCACCCGTTTACGGCCTGAACGGTATGGTTGCCACCTCCCAACCCCTGGCGGTGGCTGCTGGCCTTGAAATCCTTGCCCAGGGGGGTAATGCTGCCGATGCTGCCATTGCCACTGCCGCCGCTCTGAACGTCACAGAACCCACTTCTACCGGCTTGGGGGGTGACTGCTTTGCCTTATATTTTGACGCCTCCAATGGCCAGGTAACTGCATTAAATGGCTCCGGGCGGGCTCCTCACAGCCTGACTATCGATCGCCTGAAGAAAGAGGGTTTTGGTGATTCCTTGCCCCCGCATCACCCCTACACCATCACTGTCCCGGGTGCATGTGCGGGTTGGTTCGATCTTCTAGCACGCCATGGGAGGTTGGATGTTAGCCAGGTGCTTGCTCCTGCCATCCGCCTGGCAGAACAGGGATTTCCCGTCGCCCCGGTCACTGCTTACTTTTGGGGGCGCAGTGCCGAACGCCTGCTGAACACTCTTGGCGGTGAGGAGTTGACCATCGATGGACACACCCCCCACGCTGGTGAGATTTTCCGTAATCAAAGTTTAGCCCGTACCTTGGGTAAAATCGCGCAGGGCGGTAAATCGGCCTTTTACCAGGGTGAGATTGCAGAAGCCATCGCTTGTGTTGTCAGCCAGGCTGGAGGCTGCCTTTCGGTAGAAGACCTGGCAGCCCACACCAGCACCTGGGAGCAGCCTATCAGCACCACCTACCACGGCCTGCGCGTTTGGGAATGCCCGCCTAACGGCCAGGGTTTGGCTGCCCTTCTGGCACTCAACTTACTGGAAGGTTTCGAGCTTCACTCCCTGCCCGCTCTATCTGCACTACGCCTGCACCTGATGATTGAAGCGATGCGCCTGGCTTTTGCTGATACTCGCTGGTACGTTGCCGACCCCGCCTTCAACCCTGCCCCCTTGCAGGGATTGCTGTCCAAGGAATATGCCGCGGACCGTCGTAAGCTGATCCATCCCAATCGTGCTACCCTGAGTCAGGTGAATGGCACCCCCACCTCCTCATCAGATACGGTCTATCTGTGCACCGTGGATTCTGAAGGTAACGCTTGCTCCTTCATTAACAGCAACTATATGGGGTTTGGCACCTGCCTTGTCCCTTCTGGCTGGGGCTTTACTTTGCAAAACCGTGGCCTGGGTTTTTCGCTGGACCCCTCCCACCCCAACGCACTTCAACCCGGCAAACGCCCTTATCACACGATTATTCCCGGTTTACTCACCGTGGATAACACGGCCGCCTCCCAGCCCGCCAGCCAGCTCTATGCTCCCTTTGGGGTCATGGGTGGTTTTATGCAGCCTCAGGGCCACATGCAGGTTGTCGTGGGTTTGGTTGACGATGAACTAGATCCCCAGGCAGTCCTCGACCGTCCCCGCTTCTGTATTGATGATGGCACTGCTGGCGGGCGAATTGCTATTGAAGAAGGCATTTCAGCTGAAGTTCAGGCTAAACTGAGCGCCATGGGGCACGATATTTACCCTGTGAATGGATATGCCCGGGCACTTTTTGGGCGCGGCCAGGTCATCCGGCGTGATGCTCACACCGGTGTGCTGTGTGGTGGCACTGACCCGCGTGCCGATGGCTGCGCAATGAGCTTATAAGACCAGCTTATCCCTTCAGCCCCTTGTTGTTATCCGAGTTTTGTCCCCTCTCACCCGTATGGCTGGGATACTGTAAAGGTATATAGAGCACGCTTGGCCGGCCTCGTCCTGCTGATGGGAACAGGTTCATCAGCTGGTATACCTCCTGAGGCACCTCCGTATTCACCGCCAACCCCATTTCCTTCGCATCTGACACACCAATGGGGTAATCGTGAGTCCAGATCCCACTGGAAAGCATTTCCGCCAGCGTCTGCGCTTTGTCGTGCGGCATCTGCCCATGGCTGAGGATATTAATGATCAGGCTGCGGATTTGCCCCACGGCCTTACGGGCGATATCCGCCATGATCAAGGTCTCATCATCTACATTATTGGCTTGTTTCTGCTCAACCACTTTAAGGATAGAATTCGCCGGCCACTGGCCGAGCTGTGGGTCAACTGGCCCAAGCACCGCATTCTCATCCATGATGATCTCATCCGCTGCCAGTGCCAGTAAAGTGCCGCCAGACATGGCGTAATGAGGCACGAATACGGTCACCTTTCCCGGGTGGCGGCACAGCGCCATGGCGATTTGTTCCGTCGCCAGCACCAGTCCTCCCGGAGTGTGCAGGATCAAATCGATCGGCAGGTTTGGGTCGGTCAGTTTGATCGCTCTCAATACCTCTTCAGAATCATGGATATCTATGTAGCGCCTCAGCGGGAACCCTAATAATGCCAGGGTTTCCTCTCGGTGAATCATGGCTATTACTCGCGTGCCTCGCTTCGTCTCGATGGATTTTAAGAGGCGCAGCCTGCTGGCTTCCAGCATTTTTTGCCGTACGATTGGCTGCAGCAGGATAAGGATAAATATGACGATAAAAATATCAAATACAGTTGACATATACTGACTCCTACCATTCCCCTCTTTCCCCTAGAAACGATAGATGGCCTCTCCCCTACCAGGGATAGTATTCATCTGGGTAAGATCTTGATCGATTCTTTGATTTCAGCGCATAGAACCACCCTAATATTAAACCGCTGATGAAGCCGCCGACATGTGCCCAATACGCTACCCCTCCAGAGGCCGCTCCACCCAGTGCCGCGACCCCGTTAAAGAACTGTAATAAGAACCATATGATTATGAATATTACCGATGGGATATTAACAAACCAGGGTAGGATGAACAGAGGGATGAAAGTGACCACCCGTGCTCTGGGGAAAAATATCATATAAGCGGCCAGCACACCGGCGATCGCTCCACTGGCACCGATTGCCGGTATTTGTGAGGTCGGGGCGATGAACGCCTGAGTTAATCCACTGATCACCCCGCAAACCAGGTAGAACAGCAGGTAGACGATGGAGCCCATACGGTCTTCCACGTTATCCCCAAAGATGATCAGCACCCACATATTTCCAATGATATGCAGCCAGCTACCATGTAAAAACATGGAAGTGATCAGCGGGATTGCACATCCATTCACCAGCAGCCCAACACCCGGGATGGATGTTGCATACAGGTCCTTCAGCAATGGTGCAGCACACTGGTTGGGTGTCATGCCATAAGTGCTAATCAGCTGGTTCAGTTGAGCCTGCCCCAGTGGCAGCTCAATCAGCACGAATACCAGCACGTTGGCAATCACCAGCAGCCAGTTAACGATAGGAAAGGAGCGTGAGTGAATGGTATCTTTGATTGGGATCATGTCGTTATGCTGTTTTCCTTTTGATTTCCCCGGATGTTTGACCCTTCCACATCAGGATGTCTCTGCAGCAGAACTCTCCGGCACAATTTCCGTCGCTACACTGTCCGCGATTTCTACCTTCTCTTCCATGGTGATCTGCCCGCGCAAAAAAGCTCCCTCTTCTGTAGAAAATGAGACGGTGACTACATTTCCCCAAACCTTACCCGTAGAACGTATTTCCAGCCGTTCAGAAGTGATATCCCCCTTGACCGCCCCGGCAATGATTACTGTGTTGGCCCGCAGCGTCTGGCAGGTAACCCGGCCTGTCTCTCCCACCACCAGCAAACCCCGCATGGCAATATCGCCCTCAAAAGTCCCCTCAATCCGCACCCCTCCGCTGCCCCCGATGTTGCCTTTCCAGTTAATCCCCGCGCTCAGCACCGATGTAATTCGATCTAAGGCGGCTGGTGAAGGCTGAGGTGCAGGTACGGTGGGGTTGGGATCACTCCTCTTGCGGAACATTTTTCCTCCTGTTGCTCATCTCGTACACAAATCGAAGGAGCTCGAGCAATAGCAATATTGTACCCCGTTTCTTCTCTAACTATTCGACCTGGCCAAATGGATTATAGGACAGCTAAGATCGAGCTTTTCATGGGTAGAGGGACCTCTCCGGCATTCAAAATGGCTTGCCTGGCGCTTTCTACCTGCGGCAGGTGCTCATTGAGGTACAGCCTGGCCAGTTCTTGTTTTCGTTCCGAGACCTTTCCGTCTGCTAGCATCAACCAGGAGTTAACCAGGTACACCGCCATATCTGCCAGGTCTGACGCGTGATAATCGATCAGCTCGCGCTCCTTCTCCTTCAAGATGTCGGTCGCCTGCTTAAATTGCTCCGTAGCTTCAATTAACCTGGCTTTGAGGTCAGCCAGCTCTTCTCCATAATCGCGTTCAGCCCACTCATCCAGTAATCCATCCAGGGCATGGCCCAGCAGCTTACCCGTAGACGCAACAATTTGCAGTTGGCTGGTGCCTTCATAAATATTAGTGACCCTCACATCACGGAAATGCCGCTCCACGTTAAATTCACGCATGTAGCCCACACCCCCATGGATCTGCAAAGCCTGGTTGCACACCCGGTTGCCCATCTCCGAGCCGTAATATTTCGTGAGGGGCGTCAGCGTCTCTGCCAGGCTGGAGGCGTGTTTGAGCTTTTGCCGTAATTCCGGGTCTGGCGTGTCATTGGCTGCCGATAATTGTTCGAACACTTTCACCCAGTCTACCCATTTGGCAGTTTCGCATGTTAACGCCCGTGCTGCTTCAATCTCCCCCCGCATGGATGCAAGCATGCGCGCAACGGGTGGTAGGTTGCAGATTGGCTGGTTGAATTGGTGCCGCTCGGTAGCATACGTATAAGCCTCCCGATAGGCTGCCTCTGCAATCCCGGTAGCTTGCGCACCTACGGCCAGCCTGGCACCATTCATCAATGCCATTGCATAGCGCATCAAGCCATAGCGGCGTTTGCCAAGAAGTTCAGCTGGAGTATGGTTGTACTGGACTTCGCAGGTTGGAGAAGCGTGGATGCCCAGCTTATTTTCAATTCGGCGGATATGCACGGTTTCATCTCGCTCTACCACGAACAGCGATAAGCCGCGCGCGTCACTCGAACCGGGCTCGCTACGGGCCAACACTAAGGAGATATCCGCACAGCCATTGGTAGCGAAACGCTTCACCCCATCGAGATACCATTTCCCGCTCAGCTCATCGAACGTTGCCCTGGTCTGCACTGCCCCCAGGTCTGAGCCTGCATCGGGTTCCGTCAGGATCATGGCCCCTGAGGCACCTTCCTGGCTGAATTTGGGTAGTAGCTGGGCTTTCAATTCCGCCGTCCCGTATTCATTGATCGCTGCCGAGATCTCCTGCAGGCCAAACAAGGTCATCAGGCCTGCGTCGGCCCGTGAGGTGATCTCAACCATCATCTGGAAAATAGATTCAGGTACATTCAAGCCACCATATTCCCATGGAAGCATGGCCCCCATCAAATCAGCCTGTTTGAGCGCCATCAGCCCTTCTTCTGTAGCTGCGGTATAGGTAACCTGACCTTCCTCGAAGTGTGCACCTTCTTCGTCTGATTCTGCCGCTCTCGGGGCAATGACCCTGGCACAGATTTCGCCCAGCACCTCCAGTAGCAGCCGGTAATTATCTCTGGCGTCCTCATAATGGCGTGGCGCTGCCGGGTAGTCCTTGTGGTATTGATATCCCATCTCTTTAATTTCCAGTACATCCTGCAGCTCAAGATGTTCCAGCCGGAACTGCAGGTCAGCATTATCCAAGAAAAAGTTATCGCTCATTAAAACTCCCGTATCTATTTAGCTTTCTCGCGCAATGATTTGATCAACAAGGGTAGCACTTCGGCTACATCTCCCACGATCTTGTAATGGGCGATCTGGAAGATCGGCGCATTGGGGTCGGTATTGATGGCAATGATTTTGCTGGATTGGTCCATCCCTGCTCGGTGCTGGATTGCCCCTGAAATACCCGCTGCAATGTACAGGCGCGGTCTCACGGTGCTGCCCGTTTGCCCAATCTGGTGCTCCTTGGAAATGTATCCTGCATCTACCGCCGCACGAGACGCTCCCACCTCTCCGCCCAGCGCATTCGCCAGTTCGCGCACCAGCTCAAATTCCTCCAGGCTATCCACACCTGCCCCAGCCGCCACGATCACCGGCGCATCTTTAAGCCTTACCTTCGGTTCACGTTTTTCGCGGCTTAGCACTCTCAAGGCAAAATCTTCAGGCTCAAACGCCGTCTTCACCTTCTCAATTCGTCCCTTTCTGGTGGGGTCTGGTACGTTTTGCCGCATAACCCCTTCTCGCACAGTAGCCATTTGCGGTCTGGTCTTTGGGTTAACGATCGTGGCAATGATATTGCCTCCAAATGCTGGCCGCACCTGGTAAAGCAGGTCTTTATACGTCTTGTTTTCTTTTCTGGAAGTGTAATCGCCAATTTGCAGGTCGGTGCAGTCTGCAGTAAGCCCCACTTTCAGGGCACTGGCCAGGCGTGGTGCCAGGTCTCGCCCAATGGGTGTGGCGCCAATCAAGAATATGTATGGCTGATACTGTTTCACCAGGCCTGTGATCACCCGGAAATAGGTCAGTGTCCGGTAGACGGCCATTTGGGGGTCTTCTGCCAGTAATACCTGGTCTGCCCCATGCCAGATCACCCGCTGTGCCAGTTCATTGACCTGTTCGCCACATAAGACCGCCCATACCTCGCTGCCTAATTGCCTGGCAATCTCGCCTCCTTTGGCCAATAATTCCAGGCTCACATCAGCAATATGCCCCTCTTCCTGTTCAATAAATACCCAGATATTTCGCTCACCTGTCATGTGGTTTCCTCTATCCAACAATATATTCTTTCACCAGTTCAGAGATCAGTGCGCTGATCCCTTCCGCCGTGGGCTGGATTTCCTTGGAGTCGATGGTTTCCAGCACCACATAATTGACCTTGTACACCTGGGTAGGAGAGCCCCCCAATCCCAGCCCGCTTTCATCCACATTCAAATCTGCAGCACTCCAAACTTCGATATTGAGCTTGCGCCCGGTCAAATATTCGCCCAGGGTTTGCTCATCAGCAAACTCGGGCCACTTTTTTAGCAGTTTGGGATACTCATTGGTGGTAGCAGCCATTTTATACTCGATCCGTCTGCGCGCCGACGCCGGCCGTGGTCGATTGGCAGACCCTACCACCGTTAGCAAGCACGGCAAACGGCAGATCACCAGCTCCGTTCCCAGCTCAAACGCTCGCCTCACTACAATCTCATCGTCCTGTACCTCGATGACCGCTTCCGCATAAGTGATCTGTGGAATGCCCAATTTTTCCGCTACCTGTGGCCCTACTTGAGCGGTATCCCCATCGATAGCCTGTCTTCCACAAAACACCAGGTCAAACTCATCCAGTTTGTCAATTGCACATTTCAGTGTGTAAGACGTTGCCTGGGTATCCGCGCCGGCAAATTTACGGTCAGAAAGCAGCACCACCCGGTCGGCCCCTCTAAAAAGTGCTTCTCGTAGCACCTCAGCTGCCTGCAGCGGCCCCATTGTCAGCACCGTCACACTTCCCCCAACCAGCTCTTTTACGCTCAATGCCATCTCCAGCGCATTCAAATCTTCAGGGTTGAAAATGGCAGGTAGTGCATTGCGATTCATGGTTCCTTCTGCAGTCATCACCTCCCCCGTCAGATTGTGCGTATCGGGTACCTGCTTAACCAGCACCACGGAATGAAAAGGTCGATTAAAAGGCATTTGCAGCTCCTTGAAATTAATACTCGAACAAAAGTAGTATTTTAAGCTCCCTGGGGCTCGTATCTGGCAAGGAAGTGCCAGGGGATACTTTTCCAGGGTTCCGGTACACCATTTAAACCCACGCGCGGCCCCGGAGTCACGCATGAATCGGGGATATTTTCCCCGAATTCTACGAATATTTCGGCATCGTGAACGCACAGGTCGTTATTATTTTGAGCTTTCCCAATTTCCAGGGCGATGCAGATTTTGCCCGGTCCATCAGTCCAATGTTTGGGTGGCCTTCCAGCGCGCCGGGTTGCAATGCGATCGATCCCCTCAGTGGGTACGATTCCCCTGATGAGCACCGCCGCCGGGAAACCTTCACGTTCAGTCACGAAATTGAGCATCCAGTAATTTCCATAGGTAAAATATACATAAGCGCGCCCTGGAGGCCCATATAATACCCGCGTGCGCGGGGTAACTCCTGCGCTGGCATGACAGCCCAGATCTTTCTCGCCAATATATGCTTCAGTTTCTATGATAATCCCCGCAGTCCGCTGTTCCCCTTCCATGCGCACCAGGCGAGTTCCTAATAATTCGCGTGCCACTTGCAGTGTAGGCCGGTCAAAAAATGAACGCCCTAACCGTTTTGAAGAGATCATCCGCCAATTTAACCACAAACAGCCTATCCTGCAAAGCATTATTACAGACCTTCGGACACAAGTACGGACAAGTCCAAATATTTAATGCCATTGCTAGGGGCTGGGTGATTTTCCCAACCCGTGGCAATCTCCAATTGGGCATTATGAAGCCATTTATAAGTAAAATCATTGATGCTTCAAGTCCATGGTCCGATTTTCTCGTCCGAACCTAAGTTATTATTGGATCTGCTGGGTGTGGAGCACCAGCCACTCCTATTATCCTTACCGGTTTTAGCGCTTATTTCGTCTTGAGAATTATTTTCAGCCGAGCGCAACCTTGGGGGTCCAGCACAAATCTGGCGCTGTCTTCACACCCCGAGATTTGTTTCGTGCTGGTTGATCGAAATGATTATTTGGATGGAATGTCAAAACCGCGCGCCGATAGTGTGGTTGTTAACAGCTCACCAATTTCAAAAGCCGATTGATCATTCATCCGGTAGATACCTTGCAGGGTGATCACGCTTTTTAGGCGTCCATCGCTGATATGCTTGAGTCCTCGTTCTCGCTTCTGAGAACGAAACGTCAATCGTTGGAGAAGATCAGGCGGGACGTTTATATCCAGGGCCAGCGGAGTGCTGTTATCCCCTATAACGACTTCTTCTGTACAGGTCGGTGCCAAGAAACGTTTCTCCGGATTCAGCTGCAGGTAGTTTTCAAATGTTACACTGTGCCATGGGCTAATTTCACAGCCGGTAAATACGTCTGGGAACCGCTGGATGTATTCCTCTATCGCTAAGATCTCTTTTACCCGCATCCGGGTGATGATATATAAAACACCCTTTAATACTCTCACAGGGTATATCGTATCACCAGCTCTGACGCCCGCGCGCCTGAAACTGGGTTCTGACGTATGCGGACCACCGAACAGTGTGTTGATTGTGGTCCCCTCTAAATTAAATTGTTTCAGTGCTTTACACCGATCATTGGTCCACAAAGTGGTAAATGAGCTGGTCATTTTATACTCAGGGTTTCAATCTGTTTCTGATAGCTTTAGCATCTGTAAGCTTTAATCACGAAATCACAGTGCAAAATTATAAATGCATGGTTACCATTTTACATCGTGGCGATGTAATCGCCTTTTTTTCTCCAATTATAAACAAACCTGGTCAGCTACTCAGCTAGCGAGTTTTGAGAGCAGACTCGCTGGTTTGCATCTAGCTTGCACTTACTTCTTGCTATGGTATAATTTCAGCCTCGCGGGCGGATAGCTCAGTTGGTTAGAGCATCGCGTTGACATCGCGAAGGCCGTAGGTTCGAGTCCTATTCCGCCCACAGAAATCCCCCTTCAATGGGGATTTTACTTTTAACCGGAACCTGCCATAATATTTTTCGATACGCCCGCCTCCAATCTCGGGTTAACCCAACCTTTTTACCGCCAGTGCCGTGATATCGTCAAACTGTGCTGCTTCTCCAACATATTGCTGCAGTCGTTCCTCGATACGCTGTAATACCCTGGCGCTCTGGCTGTGCTCGCCTATCAATAGTTCAGTCAATCTTTCTCTGCCAAATGCTTCTTCATGGTTATTTAGCGCATCGGTGACTCCATCGCTATATATCAGCAGCAATTCGTTTTCTCCAAACGCCAATTTCTCAACACCGAACTCCACTTGCGGAATGACCCCCACAATAGGCCCAGTCGGCCAAAGTAAACGCATCTCACCATTATTTTTCACAAGAATTGCTGGCTCGTTGCCGCCGTTGATGTAAGTCAGCAGATGCTCTTGCAGATCAATGAAACAAATGAAAATTGTAGAGAACATGCTGGTGTGGCCATGAGTCTCAGCTACATAATCATTGACTGATGAAACAACATGCAGCAGGCGCTCCACATTGCCTGGCTTTTCTGCCCTGGGATGGTGCGAAAAGGGTTCGCTTTGCGCGGTCGCTCTGATCAGGCTGCGGAACAAGCTCATATATAAGGCCGCGCCTACACCTTTTCCGACTACATCCCCAACCACGCAGGCCAGGTTACCATCAGGCAAAAAGAAAGCATCATAGTAGTCGCCAGCCACCTCGCGGGCTGCCTTGAAATAAGCTGCCATTTCCCATCCCTCCACCATGGGCAGCTGAGGTGGTAAAAAGCCCGTCTGGATCTCCCGGCCGATTTCCAGCTCACGCTCAAGGCT
>Ga0055483_10000186_pt1 | contig 13627 bp, 13 predicted proteins | sample RushMan_CattailN_5_FD_57938 | JGI IMG/M metagenome (GOLD analysis project Ga0055483, IMG submission 57938) | Wetland microbial communities from San Francisco Bay, California, USA, that impact long-term carbon sequestration - RushMan_CattailNLB_D2 | ecosystem: Environmental > Aquatic > Marine >... | reverse complement strand
TTTTTAATTTTTGTTCTCTTATAATTTTTTGGTCGGTCCGAAAACTTTGGTGAAAAGAAACAATCCCATCCTTTGAAACTTTAAGTTTTTCATCATTTAAATATTCTCTGATGACAGTATAACCGGGAATAATTTCCAAACCTTCATAACCGAATATTTTTGCCACTTCCCAGGTTTTGTCGGTTGGAGCGATCATGGTTGAAACGGGAAATAGACTGTTTATCGAAAGGTTTATATTATGCTCTTTTATCACAAGATAAAGATAATTGTTGTAGCCCTATAATAATTTAGATTAATGTTGATGTCAATTTACCTATCTTATAAAGCCTATCAGCTATCGTGCCTGTTATACTACAAAGATTACTTAATATATATTTATATATAGTATATATTATTAATATATTTCAATTAAACACCTATCAATAAATAACAAAATATATCATAAGATATTAATTAGATTGTAAAGATAGGGGAAATAAACTGTATTATTTAAGCTTTGGTATAAAAAATAGATCTGCCTTTTCCATGGGATAATAATAGACCTAGATTAGTAAGGTGGGTGAGGTCTCGGGAGGCGGTAATTTGTGACACCTTGAAAAGTTTTTGGACCTGTTTGTTGGTAATATTTTCTTGGGGATTTTCTAAAAATTCTATTATCTTTTTTTGTCGGTTGGATAGTTTCCAAAACGACACAGGCATCTTTTCCTGGAATTTTAAATTTTGGATTTTGTATAAAATATTTTCCAAAGTTTTTGTTGCGCCATAAGCAAAATATTCCAACCACATTGTTAAATTACCCTTTGTTTTATGGGTCTCTAACATTCTTTTGTAAGTCAGCATGTCTTGTTTGTAAAATTCTTCCAGGTTAAGCATTTCCCTGACGTCATAACCGTTTTTATATAAATAAAGGTAAGAAAGTAGCCTTGATATGCGGCCGTTGCCGTTATCAAAGGGTGTGATATTAAAAAGTTGAGCTTGGGCTATGCCTGCCTGGATAAAGGGGCGATCGGCTCCTTTTTGTAGGTATTCCAATAGGACTTTAATTTGTCTGACGGAGAATTCGGTGAGGCCGGTCATCGTGCCGTAAGTCAGCTTACTGGAGACATCGTAAAGCTTTTTAATAGTAGATAAAGTTACCGTGTTTTTGCTTACAAACCAGTTTTCCCTGATGTATGAAAAGGAATTTTTGAGGCTGAGAATGTCTTTTTCATCCTTGGTAAGTTTTTTCTTGGGTGAAAATACGGAAGAAGAAAGTAGTTTGATGACCTCGGATTTTGAAAGTTGATTGTCGGTAAGGGATGCTGTCCAAATTACCCTTTCCAAATTTGCATCCCATTTTAGCCTCATTTCGTTCTTGGGCGAGATGGGATAGGTAAGTATTTCTGCTCTTATATAATCAATAGTCTTGAGGTAAGAGTCCAGATGATCAGATATGTTATAAGAGAAATTCACATCATTATTATACCATATTGTCAAATTTTATATATATTTTATAAATGAGGCTAATTACTAAATATATGATAAGATTACGATAAGATTAGAGTGATAATAATTGCCACTTGACAATGAAAACACAATACCTACATACTAATATCAGACTAAGTCAACTGCCCAAAAGTACATTTACAAGTCGTTTTATTAGCAGTATCTAAAAGATAGTAAATTTTTCTTTGGAAGGCATTTGACTGTCTTTAGAAGGAAAGGAGGTGACCTGATATGTTGAGAGGCATTGGTTCAACGGAGCTATTAATTTTGGCTTCGATACTCTTGCTTCTTTTTGGCGGTAAGAAAATCCCCGAGTTTTCAAAGGGGATAGCAGACGGAATTCGTGAATTCCGAAAAGCAACCAAAAAAGAAACAGTCTAAAAATGGAAAACGCCAGAAAAGCAATATTTGGGAAAGTATCTGCGCTGGCAATTGCCCTTAGCCTAACTGCAGCTCTAAATACTCCAAGTGAAGTCTGGGCTGCAGCGGGCGGGGTGCAAAACTGCACTGCAGAAACGACCTGTACGGTTGGTGAATTTCTCTTCGATGATAATTCAGATCCGATTCCTGCGGCTGATTGTGTTATTAACTCAAGTTATCCGGATCATAGTAGCTATCTTTCGGATCAAGCACTCAGCGGAGGGGATACAGACGGTTGGTACTATCATTCTTTCACCGCACCGGCAACAACCGGCTATTATTCAGCGACTATTTCCTGCACGGTTTCCGGGGATACACTATCTATAGATAAAAGTTTTGAGGTCGTGACAGCACCTGCAACCGATCCCAATGCCGTTGCAACAGCAGTTTGGGGATTTTCCGGAGACAGAACACTATCTTCATTTGGAACGCTTCCAGCTGAAATTTGGAGTTATTCGACCAGGACACTAAGCTCTTTTGGCACACTTGTTGCAGATATTTGGAATAGCGCGACAAGGACCATTACCGGAGCCTCTCTTGACAGTGGGAGCCTTGCTACCAAAGCCGATACTGATGCTCTTTCGGACCAGATCGACAATATCGATGGCAGTGGTAGTACTACCAACGTAACCAACAATTACACTACCAATAACACTACAGATAACAGTACTACAAATAACGGAGCAACAGACACGGATTTGACCAACTCAATAAACCATATAAAAAGTGTGACAGATGAAACCAGACTTCTTTTGGAAAAGGTTGTTAATAAACCGATAATCGAAAACGTTTTGGAACAGGGTGTTCCTGATTTGTCCCAAAAACTTGATGACACCAGAGCTCAGGCTAATCAGCTTTATGCCAACAACCAATATTTGACCAACCAGACAAACGAATTGGTTGCTAACTGGAATTCTGCAACAGGAAAAGAAAGCCTGAATGCAGTTTTGGCAATTTCCGATATTTTGGGAGAGAGCGGAGATTCCTCAACAAGTAATACTATGTTCGGGCAGGCAAATTGGATAAAGGATTCCTGGAGTTGGGATGAGTCTGATGCGGTCTATAACCAGCTTGATAAAATTGCATCAACTTTATCTACCTTAAAAAGCGGTTTGGCAAACTACAACAAGACTTCTAGTCTTTTGACCACTGCCAATCAGCTTTCTGGCCAATCGGGGGTTTTGGCAACACTGGTAGGGGAAACATCAGACAGTGGTAGCAAGACAAGCCTTTTTGCAAAAATAAGTTCAACTACCGAGTTGGCGGCGAGCCTCAACAACGAATCTGTTCAAATCGACAGGGTCTTGGCCGACTACAACAAAACCAATGATGAAAGTGTGGTCTATAGCTCAATTGATGACCTTCAAAACCAAGTCATTGCATTGAATAAAATTCCGGGATTGACCTCAAGTCTGACTGGTGCTAATTTATCGGATGAAAATTGGGCAGTGAATGCTCTTTTAGGCCTTCGGGGAATAATAAATTCCAACAAGAAAATGCTGGCTTTGGGAAGCGGACAGTCAATGGTAAATGTCTGGCTTGAGGTGGGGAGTATAATTTTCAAAACTATTGCTACCAACCCCAGCTCTCTTGTAAGTCAGAAAGTTGATATTAAATACTATTTGCCATCTGAGCTTACGGAAGAAGACGTCGTTAAAACTAATGCGGGCTTGGATGTTAAATATGACGAGGATAAAGGGCAACTTTTTGTTGCGGGTACGTTTGACCTAGCGGCAAAGCAAAGCAGGACTTTTTCTGTTGAGACCAAAGATATCTGGAGTTACCCCGACTCCCAAATAGACAGTCTTAAAAAACAAGCTGAGGATTTGGCTCAGCCTTTGAAAAAGACTGCTTTTTATGCCCAAAGTGTGAGCCTTAAGACCGATATCAACGCTAATTTAGATGAGATAGTAGCACTGCAGGCAGATGTGCAGACTCCAGAGGATAAAATTCATGCCTACCGACAAAGTGTAATTTTAATGGATTCAGTTGATGAAAAGATGACTGCCCTCAAAGACCTGGTCACCCAGGCATCCGCCTCCTCAAGCCTTCTGGGCTTCGTCGGAGGATCACAGACAATTGGAGTTTGGGGAGTAATAATTGTTGTGTTGGCAGGATTTGTCTTTTTGACTATTTATATGAGGTTAATGATAACCAAGGGTAAAAAAGAAAAAGGATTAATAGGGCCGAAGTATAAGGATATGTTCAAGGAGGAAGATTCGGGGCGGGTTGGTAATTTGGAAATTCAGAGTGCCACCAAGATGCAAAGCAAAAAGGGTTTGGGATTCGGAAAAATTGCGGTGATAATTTTGGCAAGCTCGGTAGCCAGTGCAACATCATCCGGCCTTTTGGTTAGAAAATTAGTATCAGTTAAATATGAGCAGAAGTTGCCGGTTTTGGGCGCGGCAGCTTCTGCTCCGCAAGCGAACACAAACACCTCAAATCCTAGTGATAGTCAAAACAATTCCGTCCCCAAGGGGGGAGAGGATATAGTTAAAATTATTGTACCTTTTGGTCAAAAAGTAAATATATATAAGGACTCATCAGGTGGGTCATTATTGTCTACCCTCACCAGCTCACAGAGTGCAACAAGACTAGCACAAGAGGGGGATTATGTAAAAGTGACTATTAATCAAGGAGGCGATTCTTTGAATGGTTTGAGCGATGTCTGGGTTGATTCTAACTTTGTTAAGGATAAATTTACTCTTTCCAATGATGAATATATTGTTGAGCAAAAGTTAGTGGTTATAGATGAGCAGCTTAATAATGCCGACCAGTTTGAAAATGTTACCCCTGGTGCAAAATATCTTTTGGCTGATAAAAAGAGCGGTTGGTATCAGATAGTTTTGGAAAATGGAGACCTAACCTGGATCCCCACTGCCTACGCGACGGAATTAAATTAATAGCCCCGAAAGAATATAAAAATTGTAATAGTAGTGTATTGCCATTGAGGCAATGGTTCCAAACGCTCCAAAGTATTTATTTTTTCTGAAAGTCAGGTAAATCAGAATAAAGGTAACGCTATGAAGAAGCCCTGTAGCTGCGAACCGGATAAAAAATAGGTATGGGTTTCCCAAAAGAAAAATGTTTACAGAATAAAGAACACTTTCGCTTAAGCTGAAAGTAACAGCGCAAAAAAAATAAAGTAAAACTCCATTTTTGATGCTTAACTTTTTGGAGCCGGTGACAACGACCACCGTCTTGAAAAGCTCCTCGATAACGTAGGGATAGGGCAAAAAGTACTCTACAGGCCAAAGCAAAAAAGGCCCAAAGAGGGAAGTAAGTATTGTTATTGCTTCCATGATATTTTTTGAGGATTAGTCTTTATTTTTTATGGATTTTCTGAATTCTCTTATTGCGTCACCAATTCCGCGTCCCAATTCGGGAAGTTTTTTACCTCCAAAAAGGACTAACAAGATGACAAAAAGAATTACTAATTCTGTAGTTCCTATACCTTTCAACATGCTTATCACGCTCCTTTCAGAAGTGCCTTGTGAGCACTTTTACGCTCGAACAATTTGTTTAATAATAGTGTAATTTCAAATAGCAATACAAGAGGTAAAGTGCCTAGTATGTCAAATAATGCCGAGTCGGGCGGAAGCAAAAGTACAAAGAAAAATGAACCCAGATATACCCAAGGTCTTGCCTTGGCAAGCTTATTGTGCTTAAGAATTCCTATACGCATGAGGATTAAAAGAACTATTGGAGTTTGAAAGCCAATTCCCATTAAAGTTGAAGTCAGGATAACAACCGACAGAAGTTTGCTGATATCCAAGACATTTCCGATACCAAAGGATACGGAACGGGTCATAAAAATTTCCATCTGCCATTTGATCATCACAAAACCGGATATGAAACCTACTAAAAATAAAAATATAGAAAAGGGCAAAAATCCCATTATCATCTTAAATTCTTTTTTACGCAGTGCCGGTTTAAGAAATGAGATAAATTGTGCCAGAATCAGAGGGAAAGCGGCTACTAATCCACAGGAAACTCCGGTTGAAATGGCAATGTTGATAAACTGAAAAGGAGAGGTAAAAACGATATTGACTCCTTCAAGGTAAAGAAAGTTTACCAGAAACATTACGATTTTCTCGTAAAAAACAAAACCCACGATCATTGCAATTAAAAAGACGGAAGCAATAAAAAGGAGACGTTTACGCACTTCCATCAAAAAAGGGGAGTATTTGTTGATAATTTCCTGGAGATTTGGTGATTGTAAAGCGTCGGCGATTGCCATATCAAAACCAGTTTAGCTCAATATAAAATCACTGTAAAGTCATGCCTGAAAGAAGAAACTCTATTTATTCCTGGCTTGATTTTTCCTTGCTTGCTTTTCTGAATTCTTTTATCCCTTCACCCAAACCTTTAAAGAATTCAGGAATCTTCTTGCCTCCGAAGAGCAAAAGTATTATCAAGGCAATTATTAATATTTCTGTTGAACCTATTCCACCGGTCATTTAATTTAAAAAATTCACCTCCTTTAAACTTTCTTTTCGGGAGGGGTTTTGACCTCCTTTATTGCATCAGAAATTTCTTCTTTAACTTTTTTAAGCCCTTTGGTAGTTTCGCCTGCGGTTTTACCCAGCTGTGCAACCTTTTTACTGCCAAAAAAGACTATAAGTATTATGCCAAGAATGATTAGTTCGGTAGGGCCAATATTTCTTAAAAAGTTGAGCATGTTGCTTTAAAAAGTTATAAAGCAATTTTTACACCTCGTCAAGTGGTTGATTGGGGAACATAAAAACAAGATTTAAGATTCAGGATTAAAGATTTAGGAATTGAGGTTATTCTTTCGAGGAATCTTCTTTGTCGTCTTTTACAGCTTCCTCAAAGACCTTTTTGGCCTTTTTAACTTCTTTTGTGGTCTCTCCGGCTCTTTTGGCTACACTTCTTACTAAGCCTCCACCAAAAAGAAGAACAATAATAGCTAAAATTATTAGCCATTCGATTCCGCTAAGATTTCTAAGAAATGCCATATTTCCTCAACATAATATGACGCAATAAATCAGAATGCAAGTACCAAAATCAGAGGCCATAGATTTATGATTCAAAATTCATAAATCAGGCTATTTTTTAATAGAAGCGAGAGTAGCCCTGGTCTTGATGTCTTTAAGAGTTTTGGCTGCACTGCCTGTGACATCTGTATGATCGGCAATAAGTTCTTCCCAAACGGCATCGGCGATAGCGTTGACATCTTCGGCAGTAACGGTAGAGGCGGCTGTAACCAGTCCGGCGGAGTTGGCGGAGCGGACTGAGACTTGGTTTACATTTGTTCTATCACTGACATTTGAGTTGGCACTGACCAGGTTGACAGCATACTGGTCATCTTCAAAAGTTACGGTATACGGAGGCAGAATTTCGATAACCCGAGCGAAGGTAAGTTCACCTAGCGTTACTTCTGTGTTGTGGTTGTGGGTTTTGTAAAGATAGATTCCGTATTCAGCAGCTTCATAGGCTTTTAATGCAAGCCTAAACCAATTGAGGTCAAGTTCCCGGATCTCGGGGGATGCTTGAACTAAGGTCATGTCTGATTTGGGTACATTTATTACAAAAGTCAAAGGATCAATTGAAATTGCCATTAACTACCTCCTTGAAAGATTTTGTTTTGTAATACTGCAATTTGGCTTTTTAAACCGTCGATTTTTTCATCATATTGCCTGATAACACCATCCAAATCTTTGACATGTTTTTCTAACTGCTCGACCAACTTTAGTGTAATGTCGTTATAAGACATGATAGCCTTGATATTTGTAATTGTTGTATTTTCAAATATTTTTCTAAGCTCCTTTTCACCCGGTTCCATTTTCTCCTTACGGGGAGAAGGTTTGCCGTTTGTGTGGTCATTAGGAACTTTTATTTGCCGGTTATTCATATAGCTAATAATAAAGTCTTGCGGTGTTATTTTCAATCTTAAATTGTTTTTAAAGAAATTAATTATTTTATTTATAGATTAATTGAAGCGGGGAATTAATTATTTTTTGCTTACAAATTTACCACTTGAGTCTCTTGGGGGAGTATTTTCAGATTTACCTTCAGTTTTGTCGCTTTCAGACTTACTTTTAGTTTCGTCTTCGGTGGGCTTCATAAAGGCATCTATTTCTTTGCGGATCTGATATGGGTCATACCCTGGGGCCAAATAAAGATGATAGTGGTGATTAAAAAAAACAACAACAGTTTTCCCTTCTTGAAGGTGTTCCTTGGCTTCATCCCGCAAACTATAAGCTTCAATTCTTGACTTGGCCTTAGTATAGATTAAATGTTCGTTTATATTGTCAAACTTAACCATTTTTATGTATCGCTTGTACGAATAATTGGCGTGGTTGTATTAGTAGTAACCTGACTCCACTGTGAGGTGTATTGTTTAATAGGAGTTGCGCCTCCATCACGGACAAAAATAACCAAGTTTCTTGAACCTGTTTGGATTGATACGAATTGAGCAGTAGTGCTGCTGGCTAATTCATCAATGTATGCGATATAGACATTATTGCCTGCTGTTGCCTGGTACGTACCGCTCCCTTGTGCGCCATCAAAGTCATTCATGTTGGGCAAACCTTCAGATATTAACTTGGCAGTATCAACCGTAAAAGTTGTGCCTGTCCATGAAGAGTAGGGGATCCATCTCTCGTAGCCATCATCGTCAGTTACTCTAATAATGCCGGTTGCTGGAGTATCTGTAGGAATAGCAGTATCATCACCATCAGAAACTTGAATACTTGCAACATCAGCTGTGTTAAGTGTCGAAGTAAGGGTAAGCTGATTTTTATTAATTGCCTTGTCATTATTTTGATCTACAGAAGACCCGTCCCAGGGGGCAACCAGTACACGATCCTCACCACTTACAAGACCGGTTAGGGTGTTGGTAACAAAGTTGGGTGGGCTATGATGGACAGTATTAAGGTCTGTAAGGTCATCATTAGTTGAAAGGTCAGTAGCAACGACACCCAGACCGTAAGATCCGATAAGGGCTGAACCGGTTGATGCGCCAACAAATGGTTTAGAAATAGTTTTTTCTGCTGCAGCTGAAGCGGTAGCTGTTCCTGGAGTACCTCCACTTCCTGTAATAGTGCCACTTGTAGGAGCGGATCCTGTCAGGAGTTGTATCCACATTTTGGTACCGGCAATTGTCGAATCAATTGCTAAAAGTTGGCCGGTGCCACCAGACCAACTTACAGCTTCCGGTTCTATAAAAGTTCCACCGGTTTGGGTGATTGTGATTTGGTGGGTTATGCCTCGAAATAATTCACCACTTAATCCATAAACAGTAGCCGAGCTACTGTCTCGGGTAATGTATTTCGTATATTCATAGAAGTCGTTTATGTTGGTGTGAGTGCCGGTATCAAGATCCCAGCTTGAAAAATAAGGTTCATCCACAGTATTGTTATCAACATCAATGAGGGCATAACCCTCAGTATTGATAAAATCGCTGCTCCAGGTTGCGACGGTAGCACCTTCAGTTTGATTGTTAAGGTCAGCGGAATCGGTCAAAGCTAAAACGTTGTTACCTCGGGCTGTAGAGTTGATTGTAAACTCCGAGTAGGTATAACCAAAGCGGCGGCACGTTCCAATTATTTTGCGGCCATCAATGTCAGTACCGCCATTTCGGGTTTTGATCATGAATCGGTGGGAAATACCTGAAGTCGCATCGGCGTTTAAGCCTGCGCCATCGTAATTCCACCAATCGTCAACTACTACAATCCCGTTTTGAATAATCTGAATCTGAACATCGGCATTGCCGAAGTTGACGATACCGTCATAAATATCATCGCTGCCGTTTTGAATAACTGAACCATCATAGAGATGCTCGGAGGCGGCGTCATCTATATTATAGCCGTTGATAAGGGTGATAATGTTATCCGTTGAACGCTGTGTTGGTAGGGTGCTAGTAATATCTAGTTCATCATCACCTGTTGCTACTGCATCGTCAGCCAAGCTCTGAAGCCATCTGTGGAATTCTATGACGGTGGCATATGATGGTGAGGTGCCATCATGATCATCGCCTATATATCTAACATTGATATTAGGATAGTCCGTTTTTCTATCAATTTTCCAATCGTCTGGTTCTAAAGCCATTTATATAGACTTCCTACACCAAAAGTAGTAGCAGTGAAGTCTGATGACAGTATAGAAGCGCAAAAAATAACGTGTCAATAGGCATTGGCGTTTTTTGGCAAAATTGACATGTTAAAGATGGAATTGATATAGAAAGTCGCGGATTTTCATGAGCGAAAAAGGCTATTTTTACACGAAAATTTTTCATAATTCTTGAGGGTCCAACCGATTTTTCATTAAAAAATCGTAAAAAGTTGATATATTAACGTCAGAATTGATACAGTTGTAAATTTATAAAAATAAACAATTTAAAAACATTTAACGATAATTTATAATCCCATAGCTGTTTATATCTGTGTCTTATAGTTAATTAACTAGAATTAAGAATTGGGAATAAAGATACATTATTTCTTAATTATCACTGATGAATTATTAGGGCAATTTGGTTTATTTACCCTCTTTGAGCTTGTCTGAAGTGTAAAAGACGCTTACAGTCTTGCTTTTACCTTGTTCTGCTTCTTTGAGTGTTTTTTGGCCCATTTTGATTAGAGCTTGTGGGTCGCTGTTGGCCGAAAGGAAGCCTAGGAATTCGCCGAAGGTAATTTCCGGTACTGCAGACATAAGTGAAATAAAGTGGTTAAAAATCGAAGATTCCTTCGCCGCAAATTTAGGATTGTCTTGGCGCATTAGGGTTTTTATCTTGGCATTTTCATCCATCTCCTTAATCATATCCATAAGAACCAGCGCACGGATAAGTGTTAGGTTGAGATTTGTCAAAATGTTGCAGGTAGCCAGTTGTTCTTTAGTGTAAAGATGGGCCTTTCCTTTCTTATCAAGCCAATAGCTAAGCTTTTTGGGCGAGTTGGCTTTGTCTTTGCGGATAATGATCTTGGGGGGGTTTATCCAATTTTTATCGGGATCATTGCTTTTAGTTTTTTTAACTGATTTTGGCATTTGATAATGTTACGCCAGCATACAGTTTTGCCTGGATTTTTACAAGTTCATTTCGGATTTCTTCCAAATTATTTTTGTAGCTGTCTATCTTTTCTTCTTTCTTGGCAATTTCGGCTTCAAGCTGTCTTACTTTCTCTCTTATTTCTTTAGCTTTAGCGACAGCTGATTTGAGCCTTTTTGTGGAATACTCTTCAAATTCCTCGCGTGTTTGTGTTTTAGGATTCATAGTCGTTACTCATCAGTAGCCAGTTGGACGTTGGTATCAAAACCGCTAGAGGTGTCGATTGTTCCAGTAATTGCACCCTGCTGGTAGTAAGGGCTTGAGGAGGTTTTTCTGACCCAGCCCTGAATTGGCTGGGCGTTATTAAAACTTCTGACATCCTCAATATATCCATTTCCGTCTGTTGTACCGGTAATTATAGCCCATTTGACAACAATTGTTCCTGATGCAGGAGAGGAACCTAAGTTTTCAGTTGTAGTGTAAGTGTATTCATTTGCATTTGTTACGGTTACCTGAAAAACGCCATTGTAATCATCGTCGTTGGTAACTCCCGAAACAATCACGTTATCCCCGCTGGCAAGACCATGTGCTGTTTGCGCAACCGTTGCAGTTGTACCGCTGCCTATGATTGAAGTTATAGCATTGGGAAGTTTATTTACGTTAGTCGTAGCCCAAAGTAAAACTCTTGCTCCTGAAATCTCACTACCGTCGGATAGATCTGTTACAGTAACGCTTGTTGTAACTTGTCCTGAAACAACACTTACAGAACCGGAACCGGTATTGTAGACACTCGGGGAAGAGTAACCGGCACCAACATTTATGGTTAGAGTTTGGGAAGCAGCTACGTTCACCCTAATCGCTTCGTTTCCGGTCGAACCATCACTTGTCGCATAACCGGTTAGATAATTATTCCAGTTCATTGAAGTTGTGCTTGGGACAGTGCCTAAATCAACAGCGTGATTACTTCCGTCACTTTGAAATGTGCAGTTTGTGGCTTGATTGAGGTTTATCAAAACCAAAGATACAGCTGCTGTACTGTTAGTAAAGAGACAGGCATCAAAATCCGCCCCTCCACCCGTAATCTGTCCGCAGCGCCTAAAGGTAGAATTAGTAACTGCTGAATTTGACTGAAAAATAAAAGTAGTCATATCCGTAAAGGTACATGAATCAAGGTTTACTTCAGCGTTGTCAACAACCTCAAACTGCCCTTTTGAAACTGTGCCTAAAGCGGTAATGGTAATATTTGTCCAGTTAACCACTGATGAAGCGTTGCGAATTTCAATACGATTAAAATTAGACTGTACCCATTCAGTATTATCAATAACAATACTTTTATTTGAATCTGTGAAATTAGTTAATCCACCATAACCTAATACCATAAGACCCTTGAACTTATACCCACCCTCAATTGCTTGGAACAAACCCCACCTGTTGCTGTTATTATCGTTAGTAGTAGCCATACCGGCAAAAGTTGCATAATTTCCGGCTTCTCCGGCAGCTACTCGAAACTCACCACGGCCATATCTGAATACATCAAATCCGAGAGGATTACCTTTTGAAACTGCTGATAGAACATTTGCACCTGCCCCGACTATGTAATATGCTGATGGAGAACCAAATACCTCGCTATAAGCCATTGTGGGGTCAACAGCAAAGTTCTGCCAGCCTCCATAGGGATATGAACCAGAACTATTACCACCAACATAAAAAACTTTAAAAGAACCAACGCCATCACCACAAAGCATGGCTAATCCACCATTTGCTTTAGTAGCAATTGCTCCTGGAGCTAACCAAATAATCCATCCAAATAAATAATTTCCCGAAGTCCAGCTAAAAGAAGAACCGTTTGTACAGAGTATTCCGGCTTTCCCGGTTGTATTCATTGTCAATGAAGCATGATTGGTGTTTTGAATAGGATAATCAGTATCTACCACAGGAGAACGACCAGCAGTCCATCCCGTAGAAGGTTCTGCTACTGAAGGCGATGAAGGTGTTCCGTCAAAATCTACAATGGTTGTTAAATCAGTTGTGTATGTTGGTGTTGCCATTTTGTCTAATTTAACCGCGTGAAGTATGGAGTGTCAATAAATAGTAATTGGTGTTTACTGAATGATAGAGATTGACGCATGGGGGATACTCTGTTTTAATAATTAGGCGATTATTCATGGTAGAAAAATTATCCAGCATAGTTTGGAAAACTAATACTAGAGCCTTTTTCGTTTTCGGAGTTCTTCTTTCACTCCTAGCGGGAGGATTCTACTTTCTTTTTAATAAGCAAGCGACCAATGCGCTGGTGGAACAAATGCTGCATAGGGAGCAGATTGCATCCCGTGCCGGTGCGAAATCTTTAGAGAGTTTCTTTGCCCTTTATGACAAAGCTTTTGTGGGACTTGCTTCAAACAGAGAAATTTCCAGTTTTTCACCTGAGGCGGAGGGGAATTTGGAGGATTTTATGGCAAGCTGGGAGGACACTCCCATAGCCGGTGTCGTTTTGACAGATAGCAGCGGTATTGTGAAATTCAACGCTGGTAGAAATAATGCTTCGGAAATTGGTACAGATTTGAGCGATCGGGATTATTTTGAACGGGCTAAGGTGGTCAATGTGGGTGATGTAGTTATTTCAGCACCTTTGGTTTCAAGACTCGGATTTTCAAAAAGTCAATATATTATTACGGTCGTGACTCCCATCAGGAATGATAACGGAAATTTTTTGGG
>Ga0055483_10000179_pt1 | contig 13969 bp, 10 predicted proteins | sample RushMan_CattailN_5_FD_57938 | JGI IMG/M metagenome (GOLD analysis project Ga0055483, IMG submission 57938) | Wetland microbial communities from San Francisco Bay, California, USA, that impact long-term carbon sequestration - RushMan_CattailNLB_D2 | ecosystem: Environmental > Aquatic > Marine >... | reverse complement strand
ATCGGGCTCTTCGGCGGCGCGGGCGTGGGCAAGACCGTTCTGATTCAAGAGCTGATCAACAACGTCGCGATGAAGCACGGCGGTGTTTCCGTGTTCGCCGGCGTGGGCGAGCGCACCCGCGAAGGCAACGACCTGTGGCTGGAGTTCCAGGAATCCGGCGTGATCGTGCCTGGCAATTTCGAAAAGTCGCGCTGCGCGCTGATTTACGGGCAGATGACCGAGCCGCCCGGCGCGCGCCTTCGCGTGGGACTCACGGGGCTAACCGTCGCTGAATATTTCCGCGATGAGGAGCACCTGGACGTGCTGCTCTTCATCGACAATATTTTCCGCTTCGTGCAGGCCGGTTCGGAAGTGTCGGCGCTGCTCGGCCGCATGCCGTCGGCGGTGGGATACCAGCCGAACCTCAACACGGAAGTCGGCGAGCTGCAGGAGCGCATTACTTCGACGAAGCACGGGTCGATCACGTCGGTGCAAGCAATCTACGTGCCCGCGGACGATTACACCGACCCGGCGCCGGCCGCCACGTTCACGCACCTGGACGCGACCACAAACCTGAGCCGGCAAATCTCGGAACTCGGTATTTATCCGGCGGTCGATCCGCTGGCCAGCTACTCGCGCATTCTCGATCCGCGCATTCTGGGCCAGGAGCACTACACCGTGGCCCGCGCCGTGAAGTCGGTCCTACAGCGCTACAAAGAACTGCAGGACATCATCGCCATCCTTGGAATTGAAGAGCTTTCCGACGAAGACAAGCAGACCGTCGCTCGGGCGCGCAGGATTCAGAAGTTCCTGTCGCAGCCGTTCTTCGTGGCCGCGCAGTTTACGGGCATGGAAGGAAAATACGTGAAGATCGAGGACACCATTCGCGGCTTCAAGGAGATCGTCGAAGGCAAGCACGACGATCTGCCCGAGCAAGCGTTCTATATGGTCGGGACCATCGAAGAAGCACGCGAAAAAGCGGAGAAGATGGCCGCTGTGGCGTAACCCGCCCGTGCGCTCACTGGAATCGACCAATGGCGACTGACGCAATCGAACTTCAAATCGTGACTCCCCAGCGACACGTGCTGGAGGCAACCGTGGACTCGGTGGAAGTGCCCGGCAAGGAAGGCTACATGGGCATCTTGCCGGGCCACGCGCCGTTGATCACGGAGCTCGGGATCGGAATCCTTTCCTACCGCAAGGACTCCGTGACGCGATTTCTCACCGTGATCAATGGCTACGCGGAAGTGCTGCCGCATCGCGTGATCGTGCTGGCCGAAGTGGCCGAACGCGCTGAGGAAATCGACGTGGAACGCACGCGCCGGGCCCGCGAACGGGCGCAATCGGAGCTATCGAAGGCCAGCGCGGGCAACGAGGACTGGCAGCGCGCCGAACTCTCGTTGCAGCGAGCGCTTGTGCGCCTCCAAACTGCATCAAAGTTGGGCTCTGCGGGAGCCGGCGAATCGGGTCGCACCGGGGCGTAACACGATCGACACCAAGGCTTCTAGCCGGAATCGTAGAGTAGTCTGTTTGCATCAAAATAGCGGATATACCTGAGGACAAGGACCGCGGAATGGCTCAGATTACCGTCTATGGCACGCGCTGGTGCGCCGACTGCCACCGTACGAAAAAATTTCTCGATGAGCGCGGCGTTCGCTACTCCGAAGTGAACGTCGATGAATCGCCCGAGGCCGAAGAGCTTATTCTGCGCGTCAATAACGGCCGCCGCAAAGTTCCCACCCTTCTGGTAGATGGCCGCTATTTTGCTTGCAGCCCCTTCGATCCGTATCTGCTCGCCGAAGAACTCAAGCTTCCTATCAACATCCAGGCCTAAAAAGCTGGGGATTTCAAGCTTGGCGCTAGGTTAGTCCTGCCCCGCGGGTCATTACGCCGGTAACACGCAGATCGGGCGTCAGCGCAACCAGATCGGCGTCCGCGCCGACGGCAATGATTCCCTTTTTGCCGGCGATACCAAGGCGGCGCGCCGGCAAAATCGTGGCCATGCGAATAGCGTCCTGCAACGACACGCCCAGCGCGACCAGATTTCGCACCGCGCGGTCGAGCGTAAGCGTGCTGCCGGCGAGCCTTCCCTCCGAATTGCGGCAGACGCCGTTCTTCACCGTCACCTCGAAATTTCCCAGGCGGTAGTTGCCGTCGGGCATGCCAGTGGCGGCGATGCCGTCGCTCACCAGCAACACGGAGTCGAGGCCCTTGCAGCCGATCAGCACCTGAATGGCCGGCCCGGCCACGTGGACTCCATCCGCGATGATTTCCGCGGTCACTTCCGGATCCGTCAGGATCGCGCCCATGATTCCCGGATCGCGATGCTCGAACGGGCGCATCGCGTTATAGGCGTGAACCGCGTGCCGCGCGCCCGCTTGAATAGCTACTCGCGCCTGATCGTAATCAGCGTCGCTGTGTCCGAGCGCCGCCACGATTTTTGCAGACACCACGGCCTTAATCAGTTCGATGGCACCGGGCAATTCCGGCGCGACGGTAACAATCTTCACTAGGCCATCCGCTGCGGCGAGCAGCTTTTTCAAGATCTCCACGGACGGCTCGGCAATCGACTCCAGCGGATGCACGCCTCGCTTTGCTTTGCTGACGAACGGGCCCTCGAGATGAATTCCCAGAATCTCCGCCGCAGCGGAGCCGGTATAATCCGGAGTTTCATGGGCATGAATGTAGGCGGCGACGCCTTCGAGGCTGCGGCAGGTTTCCTCAATCGGCGCCGTAACCGTGGTGGCCAGGATCGAGGTGGTGCCGTGGAGCGCCACGGTGGACGTAATGCGATCGAGCGCGCGAGCCGTACCTTCCATCACGTCGTGGCCGCCCGCACCGTGAATATGTACGTCCACGAAGCCGGGCACCACGGTCATGCCGCTGGCGACGAAGTCAGCCGCACCCGCGGGCAGGTGCACTTCGTCGCGATGGCCCATGGCGGTGATACGGCCGTCCTCGACCACGATTATGCTGTCGCTCAGTTCTTCTTCGGGAGTCAGTATGCGGCTGGCATGAACGACGGTCGCGGGCATGATTTCACGATGCTACCCGAAGTTCGGGGAAAACCACAGCGGAGCTTGCATCCATTTTCGAGTCCGTTACAATCGAATCACGCACTTCCAGGGAGGAAATGGGAATGGCTCATGACAAGCGGTATGTGGCTCAGAAGCGCCAGCGCCGCCGGCGCAAGACCGCCAAGGCAAAGCTGAAGCTCTACGAGGAGGGCAAAATGCCCCACGACAAGCTGCCGGCGCTCTCCAAGAGATTTCTCAGCCGCAAAATGCGCGCCCTGAAACGCGCGGAGTAAGCAAAAAAACAGGCGCCCGGCATGTTACCGGGCGCCCGTCCTGCTGTGATCGTCGCAAGCCCCGCCAGAGGTTGCGGCAACTCGCCTTAATTCCCGGATGCCTGCGCGCGCGTCGAATAGGTCTTCGGCACGCTCAGATAGCCCGAGATTTTGTTCTTCCCTACCTGGTTCACCGTGAACTCCAGCGGCGCATGGCTGCTGTCGGCAAAGAAGTAGATCGGCTCATCCACCGACCGGTTCTTCTTGTCGAAGCGCCGATCGTTCACGTAGAGAGACACGGTAAAGAGGTTCTTCTTCGGGTTCACGCTGCGGAGCTCAACCATGATGTCGCCCACTTTCTCGCGGCGTCCCTTGCGGGCGATCGTGAACTCGTAGTAGTCGCGCTGTCCCAGACGCCGGAGCGTTTCGATCTGATCGTGGTTCTTCGCGATCAGCGTCCCGAATTCTCCGCGCGTCATGTTGAGACTGGTCTTCGTGGTTTCCAGATCCGTTCTCACGCCGGTCACGTCGGTGCCCAGCTTATTGACGTCATCCACGTTCGCCTTCGTGGCAAGCGCGCCGTTCACGTCGTTCTGCAAGGCCGCCAGTTGCTTGGCGTCGTCATTGCGGATCTTCTTGGCCTGGTAGCGGGCTCGGCTCAGCTCGCTTTCGGTAAGCTTCATCTTGCCGGTCACAACGCTGAGTTCTCCCTGGAGCTGCGCGTTGGTGTCTTCGGCTTTCGCCAGCCGCTGGCTCAGCACATCCTCGTTCTGTTTCAGCTGCTGCGATTGTGCTGTCAGTGACTGCGCGAGAGCGCTGGAACGGTTCGCGGCGGTCCACCCGGCACCCAAGGCCGCCAGCGAGACCACGGCCAACACGACGACGGAGATCCCGATCCATCGTGGTGTGGATGTGTCCTGCCGAATCTCGTTTTGATTTTCGTCAAACATGCTCATCGCCTCCGTGGGAAACCCCTTGCTGCGTTCCATAAATGCACGCCCCAAGCCAAAGGCGTCACAGACCGGGAACACAGATAACCCACGTGATTTAAGTAGCTTAGTTCCGGAACACCGCTTCCGATGGCCTGCGTGGGTGTGGGCGACGATGCAAATTTTACGCGCGGCTGGTTCTTCTGTTCTTAGGCACGTACTAGAACCGTAACAATCGAGGCAATAGGTTGGCCCCGGCTCTGGTTACGCGGTTTCGCGGGCGCTTAACGCGCAATCGTCATGCTGCGCAGCCGCGCGATCCGTTCGCTGAGTGGCGGGTGCGTGCTGAAGAGCTTCGAGAACATCTCTCTCCCAGCAAGCGGCTGCACGATGCAAAGAGACGACGTCGAGGGCGAAATATTCATCGGGATCTGTTTGTTATAGGCGCCCAGCTTTTCGAGCGCGCTGATCAGCCCATACGGATGTCCAACCATCTTTGCGCCGGAGGCGTCCGCCTGATACTCGCGCTGCCGCGAAATGCCAAGCTGCAGCAGCATGGCCGCAAATGGCGCCAGGATGAGCATCAGGATGGCTGCCCAACCGCCCTCGCTGTCATTATCGCGACCGCCGCCGAGCCCGAAGATCGCAGCCCAACGGCCCATGTAAGCAATCCACGTTACGGCGCCGGCGACGGTCGCCGCGATCGAGGACGTCAGAATGTCGTAGTTACGAACGTGCGATAGTTCGTGGGCGATCACGCCCTCGAGTTCGTCATCGTTCATCAGCTGCATTAACCCTTGCGTAACGGCCACTGAAGCATGACGCGGATTTCGGCCCGTGGCGAAAGCGTTCGGCGCTGCCTGCGGAATCAAGTACAGCTTCGGCATCGGAAGATTGGCCTTGGCCGAAAGCCGCCCCATCACTTCGTACAGACGAGGCGATTGCTCGCGGCTGATCGGCACGGCGCCGCTCGACTTCAGCGCGATCTTGTCGGAGTAAAAATAGGCGACGCCGTTCATCAGGATCGCGCCACCGAGGGCGATGGTCATGCCGCCACGCCCTCCGAAAGCTTGTCCGATGAACAAAAGCATCAGCGTCAGAGCCGTCAGCAAAAATGCAGTTTTTAGGGTTCTCATCTACCGTTTCCCGGCGCCTTACGCGACGCCCGCTTTCACCGTCTCCCGCTCGAATTTCATCTCGCCGGATTTCGCGTCGGCATCCGCCAGGATTTCGTCTCCCGGCTTCACCTCTCCGTCGAGAATCCGCATTGCCAGCGGGTCCTGAATGAGCCGCTGGATGGCCCGCTTCATAGGACGCGCGCCAAACGCCGGGTCGTAGCCTTCGCGGAAGAGCAGCGCTTTCGCAGCAGGCGTCAGCTTCAGCGTCACCTGCTTTTCGGCAAGCCGCTTCATGAATACCGCCATCTGCAAATCGACGATGCTCTCGATCTGCTCCTTACCCAGCGGGCTGAACATCACGATATCGTCGATGCGGTTCAGAAACTCCGGCCGGAACATTCCGCGCAGCGCAGCCATGGCTTCCTCGCGGGCCTTCTTCAGGTCCGTCGCGGCCAACTCGAAGATCGCGGCCGAACCGACGTTGGACGTCATGATGATCACCGTATTGCGAAAATCCACCGTGCGGCCCTTTCCATCTGTTAGACGGCCGTCGTCGAGAATCTGAAGCAACACGTTGAACACGTCCGGATGCGCCTTCTCGATTTCGTCCAGCAGCACCACCGAATACGGGCGCCGGCGCACCTGTTCCGTCAGTTGCCCGCCCTCTTCGTAGCCGACGTATCCCGGAGGCGCGCCGATCATGCGAGCCACCGAGTGCTTTTCCATGTACTCGGACATGTCCAAGCGGACGATGGCCCGCTCGTCGTCGAATAGAAATTCGGCCAGCGCCCGCGCGAGTTCCGTCTTGCCCACTCCCGTCGGCCCCATGAACAGGAACGATCCGATCGGACGGTGCGGATCGGCCAGCCCGGAGCGGCTGCGGCGAACCGCGTTCGACACGGTCGCCAGCGCCGGTTCTTGGCCCACGACTCGCTGCCGCAGGCGCTCTTCCATGTGCACCAGCTTTTCCACTTCGCCTTCGAGCAGCCGCCCGACCGGAATCCCCGTCCACTTGCTGACGATTTTCGCGATCTCTTCCTCGCCCACTTCTTCCTTCAGCATCGGATGGTCTTGCTGCAGCTCGGCGAGCTTATCCTGCGCGGCCTTCAGCGCTTTTTCGGCGGCGGCCAGCTTGCTGTAGCGGATTTCCGCGACGCGCGAAAGATCGCCGGCGCGCTCGTAGCGCTGCTCCTCGGCCTTCAACCGCTCCATTTCTTCCTTCTCGTGGCGGATGCGGCCAATGGCGTCTTTTTCCGTCTGCCAGTGCGCTTTCAGGCTGTTGGACTGCTCGCGCAACGTGCTCAGCTCCTTTTCGATTTGCGAAAGCCGTTCGCGTGAGTGCGCGTCCGATTCCTTGCGCAGCGCCTGGCGCTCGATTTCCAGCTGCATCACGCGCCGCTCGATCTCGTCGATCTCCGTCGGCAGCGAATCAATTTCCATGCGCAATCCCGCGGCAGCTTCATCGATCAGGTCGATGGCCTTATCCGGCAGGAAGCGGTCAGTGATGTAGCGCTGCGAAAGCATGGCCGCGGCCACGATCGCCGCGTCCTTGATGCGCACGCCGTGGTGAACCTCGTAGCGCTCCTTCAGACCGCGAAGAATCGCGATCGTATCTTCCACCGACGGCTCTCCGACCGTCACCGGCTGGAAGCGCCGCTCCAGAGCGGGATCCTTTTCGATGTACTTGCGGTATTCGTTAAGCGTGGTCGCGCCGATGGCGCGCAGTTCGCCGCGGGCCAGCGCGGGCTTCAGCATGTTGGAGGCGTCCATCGAGCCTTCCGCCGCGCCCGCGCCGACGAGCGTGTGCAGCTCGTCGATAAACAAAATGATCTGCCCCTCGGACTCGCTCACTTCCTTGAGCAGGGCCTTCAGGCGGTCTTCGAATTCGCCGCGATATTTCGCGCCGGCCACCAGCGCAGCAAGATCGAGCGCCACGATGCGCTTCGGCTTCAGGACTTCCGGAACGTCTCCGGCAATGATCCGCTGCGCGAGCCCTTCGACGATCGCCGTCTTGCCCACGCCGGGCTCGCCGATCAACACCGGATTGTTCTTCGTGCGCCGCGCCAGGATTTGCATCACCCGGCGGATCTCTTCGTCGCGGCCGATCACCGGGTCGAGCTTGCCTCGTCGAGCGAGTTCCGTGAGGTCGCGCGCATATTGCTCGATGGCGCGATACGTGGCTTCGGGATTCTGTGAGGTGACGCGGTGGCTGCCCCGCACGCTGGCCATCGCTTGCAGGATGGCATCGTGACTGGCGCCGTGGCGCGCCAACAGCTGCCCGGCCGGGTCCTTGTCCGCGGACGCAATGCCGAGCAGGATGTGCTCGGTCGAGACGTACTCATCTTTCAGGCGCTGCGCTTCTTCGAACGCGCGCTCCAAAACCTCATTCGCGGCGCGGCCGAGCGACTGCTCGGAAACTCCGGAAACCTTGGGAAGCCGGTCAATCTGCTTTTCGAGTTCGCCGCTCAATGCTGCGACCGGCGCCCCCAGCTTTTCGAGCAGTGGGCGCACCACCCCGTCGCTCTGCGCCACCAGCGCCCAGAGCAAATGCAGCGGCTCAATCAGCTGCTGTCCCGAACGCCCAGCCATTTCCTGCGCGCCTTGAAGAGCCTCCTGGGCCTTCACTGTGAACTTATCGAATCGCAGCATGATCGGATTTTCTCACTTTCAGTGGGTTACAAAAAGCCCGCAGGGGGATCGGGGGCCGGACCGATACTCGGCCCCCGTCCAAGGGATCAGCATTAGTGGACGTTCGAAGCGCTGATTTTCACCTGCTTCGGCCTGGATTCGGCCCGCTTCGGCATGACCACGGTCAACACGCCATTCTTGTACTCCGCCTTGATGGCCTCGGTGTCGACGCTGTTCGGCAAGCTGAAGCTGCGGCTGAACGAGCCGTAGGCCCGCTCGACGCGCAGGTAATTCTCTTCCTTCACCTTCTGTTCGAATTTGCGCTCGCCGCGCACGGTGAGCATGTTGTTCGCGACGTGAATGTCGATGTCCTTCTCGGCGACCTCTGGCAGGTCGGCTTTCAGCACTAGATCGTTTTCCGTCTCGTAGATGTCTACGGACGGCGCCCAGGCGGTGAGGGCCGATTCGTCGGTGCGGCCGCGGAAGTCGGACTCAAATAGACGATTGACCTGCTCCTGCAAGCCGGAAAGGTTGCGGAACGGGTCCCAGCGAATGACTGAAGTTGCCATGGTAACTGTACCTCCTTAATCTCTTAGCGCTATCTAAGCGCATACGAATAATAAAATCTGCGTGTGTATATGTCAAGTCTTTTTCGCGCAAACCAATACCCCAGTTTGCTTTCTCCAAAATTTACTCTAATACCTTAATTATCATGCACTTAAGATAGTGCGTCTCCGGCATGGTCAGCAGGATTGGGTGGTCCTGAGCTTGCGTGCGGCGCTCGCAGATCACCATGTTTCGGCGTGCGTCTACGGCTGCTTCGGCCAGGATTTGCAGGAAAAGAGCCTCCGTGATGTGGTAGGAGCAGGAGCAGGTCAGCAGAAAGCCGCCCGGCTCCAGAAGCTTCATGGCCCGGAAGTTGATCTCCTTGTATCCACGGTGAGCGGCCGCCACGCTCTCGCGGTTCTTGGCGAAGGCAGGCGGATCGAGGATCACCATCTGGAACCGGCGGCCGACCTCGTAATGCTCCTTCAGCACGTCGAATGTGTTGCCTTCGCGAAAAGTCACGTTCGCAACGGAGTTGAGTTCCTGATTGCGTCGCGCGATTTCGATGGCCGCCGGGGCCATTTCCACGGATTCGACGTGCTCGCACCGGTCTGCAATCGTAAGGGCGAATCCCCCGTGGTAGCTGAAGCAATCGAGCACATTGCCGGACGCATAACGGCGCGCCACAAGGTGATTCTCGCGTTGATCGAGGAACGAGCCGGTTTTTTGGCCTTTGGCCAGATCGCACAGAAACGAAACGCCGCTTTCCTTCACCACGATTTCCGGCGGCACTTCCCCATGCAGCACACCCACGCGCTGGTCGAGCCCCTCCAGGAGCCGCACCCGCGGATCGTTGCGCTCCAGAATCCCCTTCGGCGCGAAGAGCTCCACGAGGAGTTCCACGAGAACCGCTTTGATGCGTTCGGCGCCCTGGCTGAGCGTTTGCAGAACAAGATAGTCGCCATACCGGTCGATGATGATCGACGGCAAGAGGTCGGCTTCGCTGTACACCAGCCGGTAGGCGTCCGAGTTCTCGACCACACGCTGGCGATATCCGGCGGCCTGGCGAAGCCGCCCGGCCAGGTATTCGCGGCCCGGCGGCACGTCCTCGCGCGTTAGCAGGCGGATGGAGATTTGGGACTTGTCGCTGTAAAAAGCCCAGCCGTGAAAGCGCGAGCGTTCGTCCGTGAGGCGAACGATGGCGCCCGGTTGCGCGTGAGCTTCGCGGACGTCGCTGCGGTAAATCCAGAGGTGCCCCGCGCGGATGCGTTCCACGCCCCGGGGGCTAATAACCACAGAACCTTCGGATAGCGGTGCTGTCGCTGCCATCGTTCCGCCTTGAGCTTTCCGGATGCCGAGCCCGTCAACTGATTCGCGCGGGAAGATGGCCCACCGGACGCCGCACGAGTTCAGGAAGGAAAGGAGCGCAACCTCAAGCCCAGCGGCACGAATGTCTTAGCATAATTTCCGCATTCGCGCCAACGTCGCGGCCCCGTGGAGCCGCGACGAGGCAGACCGGGCTGAAAGCCCGCAAGAAAGACCAGCTACACCTTCGCAACGGCCTCCGAAGGTGGCGTTGAAGGAGGCTGCGGCGCGTGAGGCTCCACGCCGCGCCAACCGACCGGATGTCCGCGCACCGCTTCTTTCACCGCACGGAATAGCACCACGTACATCATCTGCCGGTAGTAAAAGCGCTGGATAAGCAGCGGTGCCAGCAAGGTCCAATCCTCGTGCCGTTCGAGGGCGAAGGCGATCACGCACGTGAAGAGGTCGATCGCCATGAACAGCGCGAAGAAAATCAGCGAGCGCTCCACGTCCGCCGAGGTCCACATCTGCGGCAACTGCGTGATGCGAAGCTGCGCCAGTCCCCACAACGCCAGGGACAGTAGGAACAGCAGGTCGATTACCGGAGAGATCAGCGGCAGCAGAATCTGGAATAGCACGATATTCGGAATCGCCACCCATCCCAGCGTGCCGTAGCGCGGATTGCCCGCGGTGTCGCGATGCTTCCAAACCGCCTGCAACGTTCCGAACGTCCAACGGAAGCGCTGCCGGATCAGCCCATCGATCGTCTCCGGCACTTCCGTATGCCCGATGGCGTCTTCGTCGTAAAGAATCTTCCAGCCTTCGCGCCGGATGGTCAGCGTCAGGTCGGTATCTTCCGCGACCGTTTCTCCTGAAAACCCGCCGTGATCCCGCAGCACGTCCGCGCGCCACGCGCCCACGGCCCCCGGCACCACCGGAATGCAATTCAGCAGATCGAACGCGCGCTTTTCCAGGTTCTGGCTGGTAATGTACTCGAGCGCCTGCCAGCGCGTGATCCACCGGTTGCGGTTCATCACCTTCACGTTGCCGGCCACCGCGCCAATCCGCGCGTCTGCGAAATGCCGTACCAGCCTCGGGATCGCTTGCGGATCGACGATCGTATCCGCGTCGATCGACACCACCACTTCTCCGGTCGCTTCCGAAAGACCGTGATTGAGTGCCGAAGGCTTGCCGTGGTTCGCCTGCTCGATCAGCCGAACGCGCTGGTCGCGGCCAAATTCCTTGCGCACCAGTTCCGCTGTCCGGTCTTTCGAGCCGTCGTCGATCACAAGAATCTCGAGCTTCGGATAGTTCGAGGCCAGCGCGGCCGAAACGGTATCAACGATCACCGCTTCTTCGTTGTACGCGGGGATCAGGACCGTCACAGGCGGCTTATATTCCGGATGATCCTCCGGCGCGGGTCGCAGCTTTTCGATCAGTGCCAGCAAACCGATGATCAGCGCGCGGCCGCTGGCCAGCAAGATGCCGGCGATGAAAATGAACGCGATGCTGCGGCGCAGCCACCGGAACACGCCGAAAATCGCCGCGTCCAACCGCACCATCAGCCATTCCTTGTGCCCCAGAGGCGGCATCACCTGTGCGCGCGTCTTCCCCAACAGCTCTGAAACAGGAACGAAGCGGTACCCCTTGCCTCGCAGCTGGTCGATGATCTGCGGCAACGCCGCCAACGTGTGGCTGCGATTCCCGCCGCCATCGTGGAGCAAAATGATGTTCCCGTCGTGCGCTTCCACTTGATCCACCACGCGCTTCACGATCGTTTCCGCGGGCGGTGGAGGTCCCCCGTCGGGCTCGCCCCAATCGTGTGGATCCACGCGTCCGCCCACAATCAGGTAGCCCATTTCCTGCGGGATCGGGAGCATGTGGATTTCGCTCGCTGATTCCGGTTCGACATCGACACCGTAAGGCGGGCGGAAGAGCGTGGTCTTCACTCCCAGGCTGCTTTCAATCAGCATCTCGGTGAGGTTTAGCTGAATCTGCAGGTCGGACTTGGTGATGAATTCGAAGTCCGGATGGGTAAATGTGTGATTGCCGATTTCGTCGCCAAGGGCGTATTCCCGCCGAATGAGGTTGTCGTACTGATTCGCCTCTTCGCCGATCACGAAAAAGGTCCCAACGGCGCCTTTCTCCTTCAATACGTCGAGGATCTTGGGCGTCCAGGTCGGATCCGGGCCGTCGTCGAATGTCAGAGCCAGCTCGTGCGGCGATCCGCCTCCGACCTGCTGGATTCTCCACGACATGGGATAGTTCTGGTAGCTCTCGTCGTCAAAATCGTCGGAATCCGCGTCGTAATCCAGCGTGCGAGAGCCGTTTTGGGGCGTGCCGGTAATTCGCAGGATATCGCCATTGCCTTCGAAAACCAGATCGTAGCCCGGCGGGACCGTCTCGAGCTTGTCGCGGGTCGCCTGGTCCGCATGCGTCGCATCCCAAATGCTCCAAATCGACGGATCTTCCAGCCCCAGCCGCCACAGCGCGGTGCCCGCCACGCCGGCTCGTTCCGCGGCGCGCAACTGGTTGTAGGCCGTCACGCCGTCGAGCATCCACACCGTATGGACGCGGCCTGTTTGATCCGCGTAGGAATAATCCAGATTGAATGAGTCGGGATCGTAGAGTACGTCCGCGCCGGATTCAACGGCGGTAATGACGCCTTGCTGAAAACTCAGCGAAGTCGCCACCGGATGCGGATCCTGCTTCGTCGGCGCGGGCCAGTCGTAGCCGTAATTCGCGATGCCCATGATTAGCTTACCGGGCGGCACGACCTTCACCATGTTGTTAATGTTACGGACGAACCAGTCCTGCGGCGCGATGGGCCCCGGCGGCGAGGTCGGCCAGCGGAAGTCGTAGTTCATCAGGATGATGGCGTCCACCTGCGAAGCAAAATATTTGTAGTTATAGGTCCAGTCCGCCGCGGGCAGGGCGACCATCAGCTTCATGCCTCTGGCGTGCAGCGCAACGCTCAGATCATGAACGAACGATTCGAATTCCTTCTGGCTGGATTGCGGCAGGGACTCAAAATCGACCACGATGCCGGGCTCATGTCGCTCACCCGCGTACGCCTCCAGCTGCGCGGCTAGCTTTCTTCGCGCCGGCGAACTCGCCAGCATCTGCAGGAAACCCGGCGGACACCACCCCATCTTCCCGTCGTAGTTATTGACCATCGGCATCACGGGAAGATCGATCCCCCGGGCTTTCAGCGACTGCACGAATGCGGTGAGTTTTGGATCGGCATCCTCTCGTATCGTGCCATTGGCGTAGACGGCATGCAGCGCATCGGGGACCACCACATCGAGCTGATGAAAGTGTTGCTGCAACGAGATAAAACTCATGTAATCATCGCTGACGTAAAACGCCATGCGCAGCGGCTCGTAATTTTGCGGGATCTTGCCGATCGCGGCGACTCGGCGCTTGCGGCTCCGGATCCGCTTCGGCTTCGCTCTCCGCTTGAAGGGGATCGCCCGCAAGCCCGCGTGAATTTCCGGCCGCAACAACTCCGGCAGCGCCGGATTGCGGACCACGTTCAGCAGGAAAACGATCAGTGCCACCGTGAAAATCGCGCCCGCGATTTCCATCGCGAGGCGCGTCCGCCGCCAGCGCCGGCGTTCCTGGTCGTAGAAAATAGGCTTGCGTTCAGGCATAACGCGATTTCAAGCTACTCGTCCGTAAGATTGGGGTTCAATGGGGCCAGCATCTAAGATGCGTCTAAACGCACTCTCGGCTGTACTCGCCGGATTGGTCCTGCGCATCCTTTTTGTCCTGAAATTTCCTGTTACCGATGCGGGTGATTCCTCATTTTACATCGAGTTGGGCTGGAACTGGCTGCGGCGCCACGTCTATGGCCTTGTAGTTAACGGACATCTCGTGGCCGTGGACATGCGCGTGCCGGGCTATCCGGCGTTCCTCGCGGGCGTTTTTGCCGTCGCCGGCAAGTCCCCACGCGCCGTGATGTTTGCTCAGGTCGCCCTGGACATGCTCACGTGCGTCGTCATCGCGCTGATCGCGGCGCGCCTTGCGCCGGACTCCGCGCGCAAGCGAGTGACCATCGCCGCGCTGTGGCTAGCTGCGCTCTGTCCCTTCACCGCCAACTATACGGCTGCCGTTCTGGCCGAAACCCTGGCGACGTTTCTGACGGCCGTTGGCATTCTGCTGCTGCTGGAGAC
>Ga0055483_10000173_pt1 | contig 14284 bp, 14 predicted proteins | sample RushMan_CattailN_5_FD_57938 | JGI IMG/M metagenome (GOLD analysis project Ga0055483, IMG submission 57938) | Wetland microbial communities from San Francisco Bay, California, USA, that impact long-term carbon sequestration - RushMan_CattailNLB_D2 | ecosystem: Environmental > Aquatic > Marine >... | reverse complement strand
CCGGGCTCATGGTCCTTGTTTTGCATGGTTCTACCCGCCATGCCAGAAACGTCAGCCCAGCGCCGAACGGCGCGGCAGCTCAAGGAATCTCGCCGCGCGCCCCAACCGAACGCGTCCGCCAAACGCACGCTGGAACGGGCGTTTCAGAGCTTTACGGATGCAGCCGACTCACTACAAAAAGCGTACGCACAGCTGCAGGGCGAAGTGCTGCGCCTGCGCTTCGAATTGGAACGCACCAATCACGATCTGGCAGTGAGCGTGGAGGAAAACGCGCGCATGCGCCGCTACCTCGGCCGAATTCTCGAAAGCCTTCCGTGCGGCGTGCTGGTGGTCGATCGCGACGGGCAAGTAAAAATGGCCAATCCCGAAGCGCGCCGGTTGCTTTCCAGCGCGGAGAATCAGCCGGCTAACGACGTAGACGAACTGGCCTTGCCTCGGGAAATTGTCCGGCAAGCGCTTGAATCGTCCAGGAGTACTTCCGTGCCCGCCGAACGGGAGTACGAAACCTCCAGGCCCACCGGAGAGCGGACGATCGGCCTGGCCTGCGCGGTGCTGGGAGAGGGAGAAGGAGAAGGCTCGGGAAGCGAATCGGTGCTGCTGTTGCGCGACGTGACGGAAGAAAAGCGGCAGGCGGCCGAGCGTGAATTAGCGCGGCGCAAAGAGTCGCTCGCGGAAATGGCCACGCTGCTCGCGCACGAAATTCGAAATCCGCTGGGAAGCCTGGAGCTTTTCGCCGGATTGCTGGCGGACGCGGCGGCCGAGCAGCCCGACCTGCGCCGCTGGACGGATCACATTCAAGCGGGCCTTCGCGGGCTTTCCGCCACGGTGAACAACGTCCTTCAATTTCACAGCCAGCCGGACTTGCAGACGGCGGACGTGAATTTGGGAAGGCTGATGCGCGAGTCGGTGGAGTTTCTGCGGCCGCTGGCGAGGCAGGCGGGCCTGCGGATCGAATTTCAGAATTCCCTCGGAGAACTCGAGATTCCGGCGGACGCGCACCGGCTGCAGCAGGTGTTTTTCAATCTGGCGCTGAACGCGTTCCGGGCGATGCCGGTCGGCGGAATTCTGTCGATCCGGCTGCAATGGGCGGATTTCCAGCGGCTCAACGAGGTGTGCATCACGTTTGAGGACAACGGCCGCGGGATCGCCGCGGAGCACCTGGAAAAAATCTTCGAGCCGGGCTTCACGACGCAGCCGGGAAATCCGGGCATCGGGCTGGCGGTGTGCCGCACGGTGGTCGAGCAGCACCACGGGACGATTGAGGTGTCGAGCGAACCGGGCAAGGGCACGGCTATTTCGGTGATCGTGCCGCGGGTCGTGGTGGCGGCACAGCCCGGGCGGGATTTGCGCGCGACGGTGGGCGCGGGGAGAAGCGCATGAATCACGTGATGGTTGTCGACGACGAAGCGCCGATGCGCACGGCCCTGGAAGCGCATTTTGCGCGCGACGGATGGGAAGTGACCACGGCGTACGGCGCGCGGGATGCGCTGGAAAAATTCCGGCGCGCCCCGTGCCCGCTGGTGGTTACGGATATGCGCATGCCGGATGGCGACGGACTGGGCGTGATGCGCGGGATGCGCGAAGTGGCGCCGAAAGTCGGGATCGTGTTTCTGACGGCGTACGCCTCGGTTCCCGACGCGGTGCAGGCGATGCGCGAAGGCGCCTGCGATTATCTGGTGAAGCCGGTGCGTTTCGACCAACTGAAGGAAGTGACGCGGCGAGTGCTGGCGCGTTCGGCGGCTCCGGCGGCCGAGACGGGCGAAAGCGCGCTGATGGGAAATTCGCCGGCGCTCAAGAGTTTGCTCGAGCGGGCACGGCAGGTCGCTCGTACGGATATGGACGTCCTGATCTCAGCCGAAAGTGGCACGGGGAAGGAGCTACTGGCGCGGCTGATTCATCAGGCGAGCGACCGCCGGAACCGCCCGTTCGTGGCCGTGAATTGCGCGGCATTTCCCGAATCGCTGCTGGAAAGCGAACTTTTCGGGTACGCGCGCGGCGCATTCACCGGAGCGGTGGCAGGCAAGGCCGGCAAATTCGAGCTGGCGCACACCGGGACTCTGCTGCTCGATGAAATCGGGGAAATGCCGCTGCCACTTCAGCCGAAGTTGCTGCGGGTGTTGCAGGAGCGGGAAGTGGACCGTCTGGGCGAGACGCGGACGGTGCGCGTGGACGTGCGCGTGATTGCCACGACGAATCAGCCGCTAGCGGACCTGGTGGAAGAGGGAAAGTTTCGCGCGGATCTTTTCTACCGGCTCAACGTGGTGCCGTTTAGCATTCCGCCGCTGCGCGAACGGCATGGCGACGTGCGGTTGCTGGTTTCGCATTTCCTTAGAAAATACGCGGCCGAAACGCACGCGGAGGCGCCGGAATTTTCTCCGGAACTGATGGAGCGGCTGGAGGCGCACGGCTGGCCGGGCAACGTCCGCGAACTGGAAAATCTGGTGCGGCGGGCGATCGCGCTGCATCCCGGCGGGGCCGTGGGAGCGGACTTTTTTGCTCCGTCGATCGGCGGGTCGCGGATGGAACGGGAGCCTGAAACGGAGCGAACGCAGGTGGAAGACCTGCCGGCGCTTGCCGGATCGGGTTCGCTGCGCGAGATGGAGCGGCAACTGCTGGTTGCCACGCTCGAAGCCGAAGGCGGAAACCGCACGCGGGCGGCGCGGGCGCTGGGCATTTGTCCGCGCACGATGCGCAACAAAATTCGCGAATACGGCTTGCCGCCGCGAACATACCGCCGCGCAGGCAACGCGGTTGTTGCATCGGTGGCGGGAGGCAGGCATGAGCTTAATTAGTACGCCCTACATTCCGTTTCTTCAGAACTATCTGAACCTCGCCTCGTTTCGCCAAACTCTGGTGTCCGCGAACGTGGCGAACATCGACACGCCGGGATACCAGGCGGTGGACATTTCCTTCCAGAGCGAACTGGCGTGGGCCAGCATGAACGACTTCGCCAAGCCGCCGCGGCCCATCGTGCGTCCCGTGTACGGATTGATCGAGCGGCCGGATGGGAACAACGTGAGCCTGGACCGCGAAAGCATGCTGCTGGCGCAGACGCAGCTGGAATACAAGGCGGCCGTCGAACTGATTCGCGCGGAATTTCGCCGGATTTTGGGCGCCATCAATGACGGGAAGGAATCGTGAACCTCTTCGGAGTAATGACCATCAGCGGAACGGCTTTGCTGGCCGAGCGCGAACGCGCCGAAATCGTGGCCAGCAATCTGGCCAACGCGGAAACCACGCGGACGCCGCAGGGAGGCCCGTACCAGCGGGAACACGTGGTGTTCGCGGCGATGCGGCCGTTCGGAATGCCGTTTGGGGTGCACCTGGCGAGCATGGTCGATTTCAGCGCGCGGGGCGTGCAAGTGGAGGGTGTGGTCGCCGATCCCGCGCCGCCGATCCGCCGCTACGAGCCCGGCGCGCCGGATGCCAACGCGCAAGGCTACGTAGAGGTACCGAACATCAATCCTATCGAGGAAGAAGTGAACTTGATGGGCGCGGCGCGCTCGTACCAGGCCAACGTATCGGCGGTGGAAGCGACCAAAAACATGATTTCGTCGGCCCTGGAGATTCTGGCGTGATGGCTGCGGGCCGAGTGCGCGCGAAGAAGGGATGAACGATGGCGAATCCGATCCAGGGATTTTCTTCCATGCCGCAGGTAAACGCCCCGGGCAGCGGAGCGTCGACGAACCCCGCGAGCGGAGTCACGGGAGCGGGAGACACTCCCGATTTCATGCAAACGCTCGACGGAATGATGAACCAGGTGGCGGACATGCAGACGACCGCGGAGCAGCACGTGGTGAACATGCTGCAGGGCAACGGACAGGATGTGCATTCGGCGATGATTGCGGTGGAAAAGGCGGATTTGTCGTTTCAACTGATGATGCAGGTGCGCAACAAGATCATTCAGGCTTACCAGACCATTTCGCAGATGCCGTTCTAGGCTTGGCATCGGCGGAGAACATTCAGCAGGCGTTCGCAAGGATTCCGCCGCGACCGGCGCCAGCGGGATCGAGCGAGCCGCCAGTAGAAGACACGGCAGGGCTTTCCCGATCTGACCGGAACTGAAGCGGCCGGGCAAACCAGCACCGTGGAAAAGTTTCTAACTCAAATTACGGCCTTCGTGCGCGGCCTCAGCTCGCGGCAGAAACTCCTGCTGGTTGCGAGCGCGGCCGCCGTGCTGCTGGTGCTCGGGATCTTCGTGCGGCTCAGCAAGAGCGCCGAGTACAAAACGCTGTACACGGGCCTGCAGCCGGCGGACGAGCAGTCCGTGATCCAGAGCCTCGCGGCCAAGGATATTCCCTACCAGGTTTCCGCGGATGGCGCGACCATCAGCGTTCCCGCGGACAGGCTCGACAAGGCGCGCCTCGAACTGGCCGGCGAGGGACTGCCGCAGACGGGCCGGCTCGGATTCGAAATCTTCGACAAGCAGAATTGGACGGAAAGCGACTTCACCGAACAGGTGGATTACCAGCGCGCTCTCGAGGGCTCGTTGGAGCGCACGGTTCAAACGCTCGGAGACGTGCAATCGGTGCGGGTGCATTTGGTGTTGCCGCACCAATCGCTTTTCACCGATCGCGAGCGCCCGGCGAAAGCAGCGGTGGTGCTGAAGCTGCGCGGCGGCGGGTTGACGAGCCAGGAGGTGAACGCCGTCACGCATTTGGTGGCGAGCGCGGTAGACGGGCTCACGCCGGAAAACGTGACGTTGATCAGCGCCAACGGCATGACGCCGATTGTGGCGAGAGGGCACAGCGGAATCCGCGGCATGGATTCGTCGGCGGACTTCGAGTCCGCGCTGGAAAAAAAGCTGGTGGCCACGCTCACTCCGGTGGTCGGGAAGGGGCACGTGAAGGCGAGCGTAACGGTGGCCTACGATCTAACCTCCGGCGACACGACGCAGGAAATCTACGATCCCACGAATCCGGTGCTGGTATCGGAGCAGGTGCAAGAGGAAAACTTCGGCGGGCACCCGCCGGCGGGAATTCCCGGAACGACCAGCAACGTGCCGAGCGCGACGGGAACCGCTGCGGCCGGCCCCAACGCGGCCAAGAACGCAAAACAGAAGGCGGCGAATAACGCGGGCGCCGCGAGCGCCAAGCCCGGCACGCTGCAACCGAATCCGGCAAATCCGATGATTTCGGTATCGTCCGAATCGGAGGGCCAGCGCAGCGACAGCCGGACGTACGCGGTCAGCAAAACGCTGCGGCACACCGTCGATCCCGCGGGGCGAGTTGAGAACATCGATGCAGCCGTGCTGGTGGACGACGTGGTCGTGGAGCAGAAGGACGCGAACGGGAAAATGCAGGAAGTGCGGCGAAAGCGAACGCCGGAAGAGATGAAGCAGATCGAGAGCCTGGCGCAAGCGGCAATGGGCTTCGATGCGGCTCGTGGAGACGTGCTTTCGGTGGAGAACGTTGCGTTCGTGACTCCTCCGGTGGAAACGCCCGAACCACTGCCGATCGTGCAGCGCGTGCGAATCCTGACCGAGCAGTGGATCTGGCTGGTGCGCTACCTGGTGCTGCTGCTTATTTTTGGCCTGATCTACCTGTTCGTCCTGCGTCCGATCACGAATCAATTACTGGAAGCGCTGCGGCAGGGCAGCCGCCGGGGAACCCCGGCACTGGCGGGAGCCGCTGCAGGCGGCGAGTTGCCCGGGGTTCCGGCGGGAGATGGCGGATCGGAGCCGCTTTCCGCGGGTGACTTGGAACGGGAGTTGAGCCAGAGCAATACGGAAGTGGACCGCGCGGTGAAAATGAAGAAGCATTTGGCGGATCGCGTGAAGCAAGAGCCCGCGGCGGCGAGCCAGTTGGTGCGGACGTGGATTAACCAGAAGAGGGAACGCTGATGGCGGGCGAGACGGAAATCACCGGAGTGCAGAAGGCCGCCATCCTGCTGATCCTGCTTGGAGAGGACGCGGCGACGGCGGTCTACCGGCACCTGAACGAGTCGGAACTGCAACAGATTACGGAGCAGATCGCGTCGCTGCAATCCGTGCCGCCCGAAACCGCCAACCAAGTGCTCACGGAATTTCACCGGCTGACGATCACGCAGGATTCGATCGCCGCCGGCGGGATCGAAGTGGCGTCGAAGATGCTGACGCAGGCATTTGGCGAGAAGGTGGCGAAAGCGCTGATGGAACAGGTGGCCGCGGCGCATGAGGAAACGGCGCAGCTTTTCGAGGCGCTGCAGAAAACCGATCCGCAGCAGCTGGTGAAGTTCGTCGAATCGGAGCATCCGCAGACGATCGCCATGGTGCTGGCGCACATGGGCACGCGAACGGCCTCTTCGCTGCTGGTGCTGCTGCCGGAAAAGCAGCGCGGGCACGTGGTGAAGCGGCTGGCGGAGATGCAGGCGTTTTCGCCGGAAATGGCGCAGAAGATTTCGCAGGTGCTGCATCGCAAAGTGGTCGCGCTGGGCGACCAGGTGCGGCGGTCGTACGGCGGCGTGAAGATCGCGGCGGAGCTGCTGAACCGCGTCGATCCGAAGGTGAGCAAGTCGATTCTGGAGAACGTGGAATCGGAAGACGCGAAACTGGCGCTGAATATTCGCAACAGCATGTTCACGTTTGAGGATTTGCTGGGCGTGCCGGAAACCGGGATTCGCGATCTGCTGTCGAGCGTCGATAAGAAGACGCTGGCCACGGCGCTGAAGGGTGCGCCGGAAGATTTGAAGAACCACATATTCAAAACGATGTCGTCGCGCGCGGTGGAAATGCTGAAGGAAGACATGGAAGCGCTCGGTCCGGTGCGCGCGCATATGGTGACGCAGGCGCAGCAGGATATCGTCCAAGCGGCACGCAATCTGGAAGCCGAGGGAAAGCTGGTGCTGAACAATGAGCAGCAGGAAGCGTACATCGTCTGAGACGCGCGGCGGAAACGCGGCCGCGCCATTTGTGTATCGTCCGGCGCCGAACTGGACGCCTCTGGCCGAAGATGCGGCGGGCGGCGGGATTGCCGTTCTGACGAGCGTAAGCGCCAGGCCGGCCGATGCATCGGCGCCGACCTTCGAAGATCAGGTGCTCTCGCGGGAAAAGCAGGCGTTCGAGAACGGCTTTCGCGACGGCATGGCGAAGGCGCGCGCGGAGAGCGAGGCGCAGGCCCAGAAACAGCGGGAAGCAGTCGCAGAGGCCTTGCGTGCGTTCGCGAGGCAGCGCGACGAATACTTTCGCCGCGTGGAGGCCGAGGTCGTGAGCCTGGCGCTGGCGGTCGCCCGGAAAGTCCTGCGGCGCGAAGCGCAGATCGATCCGCTGTTGCTGACGGGAATGGTTCGCGTGGCGCTGGAGAAGATGGCCGCAAGCCAGAACGTACGGCTGCGCGTGCACCCGTCGCAAATCGCCGCGTGGCAGGAATTCATCGCGCAGCAGACGGACTTTCCCGTGACGCCCGAGCTTTCCGGGGATGCCGCGCTCGAATCGAGCCAGTGCCAGGTCGAGACGGAATTTGGCGTCACGGAGCTGAGCCTGGAAACGCAGCTGAAGGAGATCGAACAGGGGCTGTTTGACCTGCTCGCCCAGAGGCCCTCGCCGCGATGAAACAGTCGCTACCGCTGCTCGATCCTTTTTTTCGCCGGCTCGACCAGATACCTCTCTGGCGTTCGACGGGACGGGTCACGAAAGCCGTCGGATTCCTGGTGGAATCGGAGGGGCCATGCTGCTCGGTGGGCGAGTGCTGCGAGATCGTGGGCACGAATGGCGTGTCGCGTGAAGGGGAAGTGGTCGGGTTTCGCGGCCGGACCGTGTTGTCCATGCCGCTCAAGCGCCCGGAGGGAATCAGCTTCGGCGACCGCGTAATTACGCAGGGGATTTATCCGGTGCTTCCCGTGGGCGACGAATTGCTCGGGCGCGTGATCGACGCGACGGGCCAGCCCATTGACTCGCTGGGCGGATATCGCGTGCCCGATTATCGTTCGTTGCACGGCTCGCCGCCGCAGCCGCTCGACCGCACGCCGATTCGCGAGCCGCTTGGGTGCGGCATCCGCGCTATCGACGGGATGATCTCCTGCGGCCGCGGGCAGCGCATCGGAATATTTGGCGGCAGCGGCGTGGGGAAGAGCACGCTGGTGGGAATGATGGCGCGCGGCACGTCGGCGGACCTGACGGTGCTGGCGCTGGTCGGCGAGCGCGGCCGCGAAGTGCGCGAGTTCCTGGAAGAGTCGCTGGGTGAAGAGGGGCTCAAGCGCTCCGTGGTCGTGGTAGCCACCTCGGACCAATCGCCTCTGCTGCGGTTACGCGCGGCGCTGGTGGCCACCGCCGTGTCCGAATATTTCGCGGCGCGCGGCCGGCACGTGTTGCTGGTGATCGACTCGCTCACGCGCTTCGCCATGGCGCAGCGCGAGGTGGGACTGGCAGCGGGCGAGCCGCCCACGGCGAAAGCTTATACGCCGTCGGTGTTTTCGCTGCTGGCCCAATTGGTTGAGCGCGCCGGGCACTTCGGGGCCGGCAGCATCACCGCCTTTTATAGCGTGTTGATGGAAGGAGACGATCAGCAGGACCCGTTGATCGACGCCGTGCGCGCGCTGCTCGATGGCCATGTGGTGCTCGACCGGAGGCTCGCGGCGCGCAATCACTATCCGCCCATTTCCGTGCTCGATAGCCTTAGCCGGCTCCTCGATTCCGTGTGTACGCCGGAACATCTCACCAAAGTCCAGCGGCTGCGGCAGTTGATGGCTGCGTACGCCGCTTCGGAGGACCTGGTCCGCGTGGGCGCATATCAGAGAGGCACCGACCCGGCGCTCGACAAGGCTCTGGAAGTACTGCCGGCCGTGAACCGGTTCCTGTGCCAGAAGAAGACCGAGCTTTGCACGTTTGACGAGGCGAGGGCGCAACTGCTCGCAATTCCGGGATAACGCGATGGCGTTTCAATTTTCACTGCAGCCCGTGCTGCGGCTGCGCGCGAGCTACGAACGAATCGAGCGGCTCAGGCTGCTTCAGATCGCCGCGGCCATCGTGCAGGTGCAGAACGAAATCGCCGCTTCCGTGCAAGAGTCCGCAAAAGCACGGCAAAATTTGCGCGAACGGCTCGCGTCCGGATCATCCGGCGTGGAAATCCAGTTCGAAATGGTTTGCGAGAGCGCCCGGTTCAATTACCGGCACGCACTGGTTGCGCGACTGGCCGGACTGCGCAGGAAGCACGAGGCGCAGAAAGCCGTCTACCGGATGGCGCGGCAAAAGCGGGAAATCCTGGAAAACTTTCGCGAGCGCCGGTTTCAGGAATACCAGATCGAACAGGCACGGCGCGAACAGCGGGCCCTCGACGAACTGTTTCTTCTGCGTTACGGCAATCCACTGGCGGAGTAGTTCTTGCCGACCGGCCTCGGCAATCCTTGCCGTGTTTCTTTCAATTTTCCGCTCCCTTGAATTCGTTCCTGCGGCTGCAACTCGCGTAAGGCGTTTCCCTGCAAAGAGATTCATGGCAGGCCGGCGCCTTGGCTTCGCCCTTCACGGTTGGCCTGGACATTGCATTGGGTCCGATTGCCAATGGACTGTCTATGCTGCCCATGCTGAATGTCGCCGCACCAACCGCCGCTCCGCCGGCTGCAGCACGGCCGTCGTCGTTCGCCCGCAGTGGTTCGGGGAGCTCGCGGCCAGGAACATTCGACGGAGTGCTTTCGGCGAAGTATCCGGGGCACGAAAACTCCGGAGCGGCCGCGACGCAAGATAGCTCGTCAGCGCCGGCCGCGGGCCAGCCTTCAACGCCTCACACGGCACGGCACTCGGCTTCGAATTCCGCAGCTTCCGCGCAGGGGGCCTCGGCTGTAGCGGTTCCGGCGCAGGTTCCCGTTGCCGACGCGCAAAGGCAGCCGGCGCCGCCGTCTGCTTCGACCGATGGCGCGTCGCCCAAGACGAGCCCAACGGCGGAATCTGCAACTGGGGCAACTGCTGCGGCTGCGTTGAATGTGCTGTCGCTTGTGGCGCCTGGAACAATCGCAGGCAACGCTGTACCATTCGCGGACGCGGTATCCACTGCGGCGCTTACCGGTACGCCAGAACTTGGTGCGCCGGATTCGAACGCGCAGCCATCCGCCTCGGCCGATTCTCCACGCAGTTCGAGCACGAAGCAGACGCAAACGCAAACGGAAGGCGGAACGGCTGCGACGAATTCGCCAGGTTCTGCCGGCCAGCCGCTGCAGCAGGCAAGCGGCCCAGTTGTGGCGGACGCTCAGTTCCAGGCCACCGAACTGCTCGCGGCGCAGCTCTCAGCAGCACTGGCCAAACTGGACGCAAAAATCGCATCACAACAGGCCGAAAACATCGGACCTGCCAGCTCGATGGTTAGCTCTTCGACGAATCCTGCGGGGACCAACCCGATCCCAGGAATTTCGGCCGGTCCGGCCGCGGCCGCTGCGGCTCCGGGTGAGGCTTCGGCCGCACTAACGCAAAATCATCAACAAGTTTCAGCCGACATTCGGAAAGCCGCTGCTGTGGCCGAATTGAACGCCGCCGCGCCTTCCGGGGCGGTCCAGCTCAAATTCCTCTCCGTCCCACCGGCAGTTGCAGCAGACGGTTCATCATCCAACCAGGTGGGAACCGCGCACGCAGAGGCGCAAATCGCCGTACCTATCGCCGCGACGCAAGTTTCCGCGCCCGCGCCGCCTTCCGGTGCAAACCACGGCAGTGCAAACGGGCAGAACAGCGATCCCAAGAACTCGAATTCCAATTCAGCCGCCGTCGCGAAAGCCGCCGGGCTCGCGCAGGCGTCTGGTGGTGGGCCACTGCACGCGCCGGCCGACGCTCCTCCGCAAGCCCCAGCGGCGGCCGGCTCAGCAGCGGCGGACGCCGGGACTCAAGCGTCCGCGCTTCCTGGAAATGCCAATGCGTCCATCGCCTCGAGGCCCGTTCCGCTGCCAGCCGCCGCGCCTTCGTCTTTGAATGACGTGGTGCAAGCCAGCCAGCTTTACCAGCACGTGGGCGGCGCCGAAATGCACATTGCGATGAGCACCGATCTGCTCGGCGCGGTGGACGTTCACGCGGTGGTGCGCCAAAGCACCGTGACGGCCACGATCGGAGTGCAGCGGCCGGACGTCCAGACTCTCTTGGCCAACGACTTGCCCGCGCTACAACACGCGCTTGCGGAACACAGCCTGCACGTGGAGCAGATTTCCGTGCTCGGCGGATCCACCGGCAACCAAATGGACATGGGCAGGCAAACGCCGCAAAACCAGCAGGATTGGCGCGGCGCGCTGGCTGCCTCGCGCAGCATTGGCCACGACAGCGACTCGCGGGCCCTACAGCTTTCAACGGCTGCACAGGGCGCTGCAACGGCGCCGGCCAGCTACGCGGCGGGCCGGTTGAGCATTCATGTTTAGCGAAACGGCGGTACAGGAGAGGCGCAGATGATTCCGACGGTGAACCCATTCCTTCCGCAAGCAGCGGATGCGACGAGCAACACCAACAACGCATCCGGTTCGTCCAATTCTTCCTCCGGATCGAATCAGTTGAACGGCAACTCGTTCATTCAATTGCTCGCGGCGCAGCTTCAGGCGCAGGACCCATTGAATCCGCTCGATCCTTCCACGTTCGTCACGCAGCTCGTGCAGTTCAACCAGCTTCAGCAGTTGATCGATATCAACCAGACTCTTTCGCAGGTGGCCCAGCCGCCGGCGGCGGGAGCAACGCAACCCAGCAGTTCAGCGGCAAACACATCCGGCAAAACGCCGCAGCAGGCCGGAACTTCGAACCTCTAGGAGAAACGACATGCCATCTTTTGCGACAGCTTTGTCCGGACTCAACGCCAATTCGCAGGATCTTTCGATTATCTCGAACAATTTGGCGAATCTGAATACGACGGCTTACAAGAGCGCCGCGGCTTCGTTTCAGGATCTCTTTTACCAGCAGGTGGGATCGAGCGGAGACGGCAACCCGCTCGAGATCGGCGCCGGCACGCAGGTCGGCTCGATTCCGACGAACTTCACGCAGGGCAACACGGAATCCACCGGCGTTCCCACGGACCTGGCGATACAGGGCCAAGGCTTTCTGATCGGGACGAAGAATGGCCAGGAGGTGTTCACCCGAGCCGGAAACTTGTCTCTCACGGCAGACGGGCAATTGGTGGCTCCGGACGGCACGCAGATTCAGGGCTTCTCCGCTGTGAACGGCGTCATCAGTGCCAGCCAGACGCCCGGACCTTTGACGATCTCGACCGGCCTGATCAATCCCCCGAACGCGACGACCAACGCGCAATTGAGCGTGAACCTGGATTCTGGCACGGCCGTCGGCGGTTCGTTCAGCACGCCGCTCACGGTGTACGACTCGCTCGGCGCGCCGCACGTGCTGACGTTCACGTTCGCGAAAACAGCCGCCAACGCCTGGAGCTACTCCGTAACAATCCCCGCTGCGGACGTAACGGGCGCCGCGGCTCCGGTGGTGATTGCCAGCGGAACGGGAGCGACGGGTTTAACCTTTAATGGCGCCGGCCAGCTCACGTCGCCTACCGGAAATATCGCCGCGAGCATCGCCAATTTGGCGGATGGCGCCAATACGCTCACGTTCAATTGGAATCTGACGGACGCCAACGGCAACGGGCTGCTCACGCAAGTAGCGGCACCGTCGGCAACGTCGGCTCCGCACCAGGATGGTTTCGCCAGCGGGTCGTTGGTGAGCTACAGCATCGGTTCGGACGGCATCATTCAAGGCACGTTCAGCAATGGACAAACGCAGCCGCTCGGCCAAATTCTTTTGGCCACGTTCGCCAACGATCAGGGCCTGAGCCGCACCGGCTCCAACGAATTCGTTGCGAATCTGGCTTCCGGCGCGCCGAGCGAGGGGATTCCGGGGACCGGGGGCCGCGGCACGCTCTCCGGGGGAGCGCTGGAGCAATCGAACGTCGATATCTCGACCGAATTTGCCAACCTGATCCTGGCGCAAAGCGGATTCCAGGCCAACGCGAAGGTGGTGACGACGCTGGACACGATTACGCAAGACACGATCAACATGATTCAGTAAGGAGCAGATGAGCGTGGCGCGCCGGATCCGTGACGGCGAGTGGATGGAGCGGGTCCAGCGTTCGCGAGACGCTCTTCATTAGAAAATCTAACTTATCGCTGCGCGTGGCGCCTGCTTCGCCATCCTGCGTTTGGCTATACGCGCGTCGCGATGCGAAAACCCCCGCAATAACAACCGCTTGCGTGCTTTCGCGCACGCACGGACAAATTCTCGCCTTGGCTCCGGCTTCGGTTTTTCGATTGCATGTCTTTGTTCGAAGCCATGGCACAAGCTCCCGCTGCAGCGCCTGCACCGCCGAAGAAAAAGTCCCGCGGCAAGATGTTCTTGATCGCGGTCGCGGCGGTCGTGTGCGCCGGCCTGGGGGCCGGCGGGTGGTTTTGGCACCTCTCGGCCGCACCAAGCAAGCCTCAGAGCGCCGGCAGCGCGGAAGTGAAGTCGGTCCTGCATCTCGACAGTTTCGTCGTAAACCTGCAGGGCGAGTCGGACAGCGGCTATTTGCGCGTGGGGATCGACCTCGGCCTGGGAACCGCCGCCGAGCAGGGCGAAAACCAAAAAGACATGATCGCGCCGCTGCGCGACACGATTTTGACGGTGCTCGGCACGGAGACCGTGGACGAACTATTGACGCCCGCGGGCAAAGCCAAATTGAAAGACCAGATTCTCGCGGCCATTCACAAGCGGCTTCCCGAGATTCAGTGCCGCGACGTCTATTTCACGGATTTCCTGGTTCAGCACTGACCGACACAGACCTATGGCCCAGCCCAGCAACCCGGCCGTCATTGAAGCGCCCGACCCGGCGGCACAAGCCGCGATCGCGGTCGATCCTTGGACCGGGCTGCTGCACGTTTCCACTGCAATTGCCATCGACGTGTCGATCGTGGGACTGACGGTGCGGGAATTGTTCCGGCTTGAAAAAGGCTCGGTCGTGGCCACGGGGCATCCGGTCGGGTCGAACGTGCCGGTACAGGCGGGCGGCTCGCTGATCGGTTGGGGAGAATTTCAAGTGGTCGGCGACCGGCTGGCCGTTCGCGTGGCGGAGCTGGCTTGACCGCAAATTCGGGGAGCGAGATGGAATCGAGAAGCTTACCGGCGGGAAAGTTTTCGGCGTTTGAATTTGTGCGCTCGGCTTTCGGCCGGTTGTCGGATCTTTCTCGCGGGCGCGTATGGCGGCGGCGACCGCGCGGCCTGCGCGTGTGCGAAACGCTTTCGCTCGGCAACCGCGGATACATTGCCGTGGTGAGCTACCGGCAGCAGGAATTTCTTGTCGGCGGCACCACGAATTCTATCGCCCTCCTCGCGCAGCTGGCCAATACACCGGCGGCTGAACGGGACGATTCGGAGGACGAC